>Ga0209429_10002866_pt1 | contig 10019 bp, 6 predicted proteins | sample BarGraNGADG00212_3_FD_184493 | JGI IMG/M metagenome (GOLD analysis project Ga0209429, IMG submission 184493) | Arctic peat soil microbial communities from Barrow, Alaska - Barrow Graham LP Ref core NGADG0004-212 (SPAdes) (version 2) | ecosystem: Environmental > Terrestrial > Soil > Wetlands >... | reverse complement strand
CTTGATGAGAACATCAATTCCGAGTCGCACGGATGTATCCAGGGATTCGCGATAAATATCTTTCACTCCCATATCGATGAGTTCATAGGCATCCAGACGGCTTCTGGCACGCACCATGATTGTAAGATGGGGAAACAATTTTTTCGTTTTTTCGGCCAGATCATAATTATCCTCGGGTGAATCAATAGCGGCAATCAGGACTCTGGCCTCGTCGGCCCCGGCTGATTTCAGGATATCAATACGCGTTGCATCACCATAGAAAACCTTAAACCCCATTTTTCTTAAAAGATCGACGCGATCAGAATCATTATCCAGAATTGTCGCATGAATTCCGTTAGCCCGCAAAAATCGGCCAAGAGTACTGCCAAAATGGCCGAACCCCGCAATTATCACGGGATTGTAAACATCGATATCATCCGCTTCTTTTTCTTCTTTTTCTTTGGTCCCGAAACGTGGAACAATAAGCCGCTCATTGGCCAGCAACAGTAAAGGCGTGACCGTCATGCTGATCGCCGTAACACCCATCATCATATCAGTCCACTGGGCGGGTAAAATATTGAGCTGATGAATAAAGGAAAAGAGGACAAAGGCAAATTCTCCAACCTGCGCCAGCCCCAGAGTAAATAAAAGATTTTGATCAAAACTCAACCGCGAAAGTTTTCCGGTCAGAAAAAGCACACTGGCCTTGATCAAGATGATTCCGCAAACCAGGGAGACTATCTTTATAGGATTATTGACAATCAAACTAAAGTTAATCGAAGCGCCGACAGAAATAAAAAACAAACCAAGCAGGATACCTTTAAACGGTTCAATATCGCTTTCCAGTTCGTGCCGGAACTCACTATTCGCCAGCACAACTCCGGCCAGGAACGTCCCCAATGCGGGACTCAAGCCCACGAGCATCATGATATAGGCAGTGCCGATTACAATCAATAGGGCCGCTGCCGTAAACAATTCCCGCAAATGGATCCTGGCAATAAAGCGCAGGAAGGGAACAATCACAAAGCGCCCACTGAGGATAACCAATCCCACCGCGCCAAGTAGTGTTAGAGTTTGCGCCCAACCGGGCTGTCCCGAAAGAAGAGTGGCATTTCCTGTGGCCGGCGCGTGAACAGCGGAAAACGCCAAAAGCGGTAGTAGCGCTAAAATGGGAATGACGGCAATATCCTGAAAAAGCAGTACGGCAAAAGAGCTTTTCCCCGACTCGGTCCTGGTCAATCCTTTTTCTCTGAGCGTCTGCATGACAATTGCGGTTGATGACATGGCCAGAGCCAAACCACAAGCCAAAGCAGCCTGCCAGCTAAATCCGATAAACAGAAAAACCGCAAAAATAAGTATCGTTGTTGTGCATAGCTGCACGGAACCGGTTCCCAAAATGAGATTGCGCATGCGCCAGAAATTGGACGGCTCCAGTTCCAATCCAATGAGGAACAGCATCATCACCACGCCGAATTCGGCAAAATGCATGATGTCCTTTCCTTCCTGACCGATAAAACCAAGAAAAAAAGGACCAATAATTATCCCGCCCAATAGATATCCAAGCACCGATCCCATTCCCAGCTTTTTGGCTATAGGAACAAAGACCACAGCGGCCGCCAGGTATATTAACGCGTCATGTAAAAAGATATTGCTCATGGTTTCGCCAATCCTGTTTCCGGTAAAAGCCAGTCGTTGAGATATTCAACTTTCTTCATGGCTTCGATATCAAAATCACCCGCAACCAGTCTGTCTAAAAGGGCGGAATAGAGTGCAACATGATGTTGGAGCGTCTCGCCGGTTAATAAATGAGTGCCCTGCACGGCAAACGGCGGCAGATAAATCATTTTACACAGAGTGGCCGTCTGCTCGAACGGCACAAGAAATTCCTTGATCGTAAACCGATTGTAACCACCGGGGGCATAAACCTCCCTGGTCCCACCTGCAGTAATGGCATTAAAGATAATTTTGTTTTTCAGAAAATCACCGTCTTTACCATGCGCCCAGCCGTATTCCAGCACCAGATCAATCCACTGCTTGAGCAGAGCGGGAGCACTGTACATATAGAGCGGATGATGCCAGATAATTATCTGATGGGCAAGCAGCAGTTCTTTCTCCCGATCGATATCAATATTGAAATCGGGATATTGCTCATACAAATCATTTAAAGTGACACCTTGGCGCTGCTCAATGTTTTTGAGCAACGCGCGATTCGTTTTTGATTTCTCAAAACGCGGATGAGCAAAAAGGATAAGAATTTTGTTCATAGAAAAATATCCATTGTTGTCATTCCGTGCAAGCGAAGCGCGACACGGAATCCAGTATTTTCAGCAAGTTCGGGATGCCGACTCTCGTGCCCTCGCGCTACCTTCAGGTGGTCAGGTTATCAGGGTATTCATAGGCACGTTATCCCTTGAACACTAGATGATGTAGGTTTGTAGCATATTTAATTATTTAGTTCTTCAACTTTTTTATTGTTTACAAATTATACCGAAAGAGTTACTAATTTGGGAAACATTAATTGAGGCCTTTGCATAACTGTATAAAACCAACAATATTGTCATTCCCGCGAAGGCGGTAATCCAGTATTATCAAGTGTCTCCTGGATACCGGCCTTCGTAACCTAAAGGTCACAAGACCGGTATGACGAATAGCGGAGTTTTGCAAAGGTGTCTAACTAAATGGGCAGGAGGTTGAATATGAAAGTACTGGGCATTATGGGAAGTCCGCGGGTCGGCGGTAACAGCGATATCCTCCTGGATGAGGCTTTGGCCGGCGCCAAAGATGCCGGCGCGGAAGTGGAAAAAATTATCCTGGACAAAAAGAAAATTTCCGGTTGCAAAGACTGCAAGAAGTGCAACGAAACAGGCATCTGCGGAATTAAGGACGATATGCGTGAGATCCATAAGAAGATTCTGGATGCTGACGCTATTATTCACAGCGTACCTGTTTACTTCTGGTCCATGACCTCGCAGATGAAAGCTTATCTCGACAGATGGTGCGCCTTCTTCGACGCGCAGTGGAGATGGCAAAAGAATTACTATCCCAGAATGAAAGGAAAACGCATTGGGCTGATCACGGTTTGTGGAGATCCGGACGTGCACACGGCTGACCCTATTGTCCATGTCTTTAAATCAACAGCGGAATTAACCAAACTAAGCTGGCTCGGAGCCGTCATGACCTCCGCCAGCGATAAGGGAGAGATACTCAAGGACGAAACAGCGAAGCAGCAGGCTTTTGAGTTGGGCAAAAAAGCAGCTACACCCTGACCCATATAGGCAATCCGCAGATGATTATGTGAGTTGGAGAATTTCAGCACTAGCACAAGAAATTAGCTGGTTTGAAATGCAGGAAGAATGGTTTGCCTGGCAATGACAATGAGAAAGTCACCCTTTCCTCATCACTCGTCACCATTTACTCACAGCCTTCAGCCTATTTTCTAGTGTGCTTCGTCCCAGTTCTTGCCACTGGAAATTTCGACTCTGAGCGGAACTTTAAGTTTGATAACTTCTTCCATTTCTTTTTTGATCAGAGCCATGACTTCGTCTTTTTCTTTGAACGGCGCTTCGACAACCAGCTCATCATGCACCTGCATAATCAAGCGGGCAGCTAGATTTTTCTTTGTCAGCAAATGATCGATATTGACCATGGCGACTTTGATGAGATCGGCGGCTGTTCCCTGAATAGGGGTGTTAACGGCCATGCGTTCGGCAAACTGCCGCACGGATGCTATCTGGCTTTTTAATTCCGGCAAATATCGGCGGCGGTTAAGAAGTGTGCAGACAAAACCATCCCGGCGCGCGCCTTCCAGAATTCCATCCAGATAGATGCGCACTTTTTTATATCTTTGAAAATAGCCATCAATGTAGGCCTGAGCTATTTTCTGGGATACGCCCAGTTCCTTGGCCAGTCCGAAAGCGCTCATCCCATAAAGAATGCCGAAGTTAATGACTTTGGCCTGACGCCTCATATCGGCATTCACCATTTGCGGGAACACACCGAAAATATCGGAGGCCGTGCGGCTGTGAATATCTTCATCAGAGACAAAAGCATCAATAAGCGCTTCATCTTCGGATAGATGCGCCAGCACTCGCAGTTCGATCTGCGAATAGTCGGCAGAGATGAGCAGACAATCCGGCGCGGCGATAAACGCCTGGCGGATTCTTTTACCCTCCAGAGTGCGGATGGGAATATTCTGCAAATTGGGATTGCTGCTGGAGAGCCTGCCTGTGGCCGCAACGGTCTGGTTGTAGGAGGTATGAATCCGGCCTGTTTGAGGATTGATGAGCGCGGGAAGCGCGTCCACATAAGTGGATTTGAGTTTGGCCAGGCTGCGGTAGGCGAGAATTTCTGCCGGCAATTCATGGCTTAGCGCCAAATATGAAAGAACATCAACATCGGTGGAAAACCCCTCCTTGGTTTTCTTGCCTTTGGGAAGTTTGAGCTTGTCAAAAAGAATGGTCTGCAATTGTTTGGGAGAATTAATGTTGAATTTTTCCCCGGCCAGACGAAAAATTTTTTCTTCCGATATGGATAGAAGCTCACCTAACTCTTCAGACATCTGTTTTAAAAGAGCCGTATCCACCAGCACGCCTTTTTTCTCCATAGCGGCAAGCACATACAGAAGCGGCATCTCCACCTTCTGGAAAAGATCGACAGCATTAATCTCGCCCAGTTTTCCGGCAAGAACGGGAACAAGAGCAAATACGGCATCTGCGCGCACGCAGGCATAATCCGCCATTTTGTCAACCGGCACCAGATTCAACGGATAGGTTTTACCTTTGCCCCCGGCTATATCTTTGGGAGTGGGAACCTGCTCATGCAAATATTCCCAGGCTAATTCGGCAAGTTCATAAGAGTGTTTGGCCGGATTGAGCAAATAAGCAGCCAGCATCGTGTCGTCTCCACTTTGAATATCCACGCCATAATTTTCCAGAGAAACAAGGGCTGCTTTAAGATCATGAATGTATTTTTTTATTTTAACGTTCGTCAGAACAGGCGCAAGCGCGGCAAATACATCCCCCGCCAGTAATTGTGCCTGTATGGTTGTGTGTCCCAGTGGCAGGTAAAAAGCATCGCTGCCGGTACTTACACCAATGCCGATTAAATCCGTTGGTGGATTCTTTTCCCAAATAAATTCTAAGGCTATTGCCCGGCATTCCTGCAAACGCAGAGCAAGTTCTTGGAGAGATTCCTTTCGCTCTATTATCTGGCAATCTCTCGCTGGTTTTTTCGTATCACGTTTGATTTGCTGCAAAAGAGAGGAAAACTCAAATTCGCTGAATAGTTTTGCCAGAACCTCTTTATCCGACTCCTTGCGCGCCGCATCTTGCAGATCAAAATCAATTTCAATATCCTTCCGGATGCAGGCCAACTGATGGCTTAGCCTCGCCTGATCGGCATAAGAACGCATGGTCTCGCGTAATTTGATGTTTCTTAAATTCTCAGCGTTTTGCAAAACATTTTCCAGCGTTCCATATTCTTCAATCAGTCTTTGCGCCGTCTTCGGGCCGATCCCGGGCACACCCGGAATGTTATCCGACGTATCGCCCATGAGGCCTAAAATCTCCACCACTTTGTCCGGACCTACACCGAATCGTTCCTTCACCGCCGCAACATCATAAGTTTTATCTTTCATCGTATCAATCATGGTGACATTTTCATTAACAAGCTGCATCAAATCCTTGTCCCCTGATATTACGGCTGTCCGCCAGCCCTTACTGCTTGCCTGCACGGTCAGCGTGCCGATAATATCGTCCGCCTCTACTCCCTGCTTTTCCAATACAGAAATGGAGAAACCGCGGACAATATCCTTGATAAAAGGTATCTGTGGGATGAGATCATCGGGCATTGGCTTGCGGGTTGCTTTATAATCGGTGAATTCCTCATGACGTGTGGTGGGACCTTTAAGATCAAAGGTGACAACGATATAATCCGGCGCAAGATCACGCAGAAGCTTGAGCAGCATATTGGTGAATCCGTAAATAGCGTTGGTGGGAAAGCCCTTGGAATTGGTCAAGAGCGGCACGCCATAAAAAGCGCGATAAATATAATTGCTGCCGTCGACCAGAGCTAGAAGTGGAGCTTTATTTTCATTCGTCATAATTTGTCACGGTAACCCTTTTATATTTATTTCCTTGTTTGATGCTACCGGTTGCGCTCAGCTTTTTTTCTGGCTTCATCAATATGCCGCTGGTATTGTTTGGCCGTTTCTTCCGCCGCCTTCCTCACTTGTTCGGGTGTCTCATACCTGTTTCTGGCTGAATATTCCGAATAGAGCGATAACACAGTTAATACTACGCCAATTATCCCGAAGACCTGCAAAGCTTTCCGCACGGGTATGCCGTGCACCTCCGTGCTGGCAATAACTATATAAAAAGTGACAATGGCAAAAGATAAAACTATACCGGCATAAGGAACTACTTTTATTATTGCGATAATGGGCGCTAAAGCCATCAGATAAGCCATACACCGGTAAGAAACTTCATAGTTCTCCGTCGATCCCATCAATTTCCATATATAAAACACAATGGCAGCGCCGATAAAGCTGGAAATGGCAAAAATAACCGGCATATAAATAATTGATAAAAAAATTGATGCCAAACCTGATTGAGCTTGGCCGCCATAACCAAACCCCAGTAAACTCCAAATAGCTTGGATGATACTGGCGGCCAATCCCATAACCCCGGCGAAGACCAGAGGCTCCAGGAATCCGCCTGTTTTGGGCATCTCGCGGAAAAACTCTGCCGGCGCTGTTACTATCCGCACAGCCATCTGCGGCATCGCTGCAAAATTAATGTCTTTTGCCTCCATCTTCTCCTCCTTACTAATTTTTTGATAAACCGATAATTATGCTTGCATTAACGAGACCATGCACTCGACGGTGCATAGTCCAGTTACATATAAATATTTAATTGTCATTTCGAAGCGAAGCGAGAAATCTTATACTTGTTCACTTAAATCAATCCAATTCGGATTTAACTGATTTACAAGTTTATCTTTCTTCTCTCTCCGCCATTTTTTAATTTCTTTCTCTCTCGTTATTGCCGCATTAATATCATTTGTTTCTTCAAAATAGACTAATTTATTTAGATTGTATTTCTGCGTGAAGCCTTGAATTATCTTATTTTTATGTTCATAAAGACGTCTATTCAAATCATTAGTCACACCAATATAAATCACCTTATTGTTCCAATTAGTCAGCAAGTAAACATAATAGCTCTTGGTAAACACCATTTAAGACTTCTCTCTGCGGTCGAAGTGACAATCGTGAACAGAATATTAAAATCTATACCTCAAAAGTGGCGTCAATTTTAAATGTTCTTACCGCTATCATATCCAGAATATCGGTAATACCCGTCTTCTTTTTCAAATCTGCCAGAAATGATTCCATCTCCTGAGCGGTTGACACGTTCAAAGTAAACCAGACGTTGTATTCATTATCCCGCAGATAATTGTGCGTCACTCCTTTGCTTACGTTTACTGCATTTACAAATTTTTCCAGTTTATCTTGAGGCACACGCGCGGCACAAAGCGTGCTTACGCGGCCAAGCTTAGCGCCGTCAAATACAGCGCCAATCCGGCGGATGATTCCATCATCTTTCATTTTTTGAATACGGGACAGCGCTTCTTCTTCGCTGATACCGCACTTTTCGGCAACAGCATAAAAAGGGCGTTCCTCCAGCGGAAATTCCTTTTGCAGAATATTTAATATCTTTTTATCGATTTCATCCATACTATTAATCTCTTAATAAATACTTCTCGCCCTCTCGTCATTCCGGCGCAGGCCGGAATCCAGTTAAACAATGGTATCATATAAATCATTCCAATTCGGATTACTTTTTACGATCAGATTGATCTTTCAAGCTCTTTTCCCGTTCAATGGCAGAAGCTATGTTTTCATGTAATTCATACCAGACAAGATGATGAACGCTATATCGTTTCGTAAAACCTTCTACCAGATTGTTCTTACGCTCCCATATCCTCTTGGCAAGATCTGAAGTCACTCCAATATAGATGGTGCCATTTCTTGCACTTGCCAAAATATATACAACTGGTTGTCTAATTAAAATTCAACCCCTCTGGATTCCAACCTTCGCCGGAATGACGATTAAAAAGCAACCTCGCTTAAGTCATCTTAGTGGTTCATAAAGACACAACGGCTCCTCCGCCAGATAATCGCCGGTTGCTTCATAAGCTCTGGCCCGGCAACCGCCACAAACTTTGATAAATTCACATCTGCCGCACTTGCCGCCGTACTTACTCAAATCTCGCAAATTGCCAAACACTTCCGAATTTGCCCAAATTTGGGCAAAACTCTGTTTTTGAATATTGCCGCAATCCAGTTCCAGATACCCGCAGGGCTGCACCTGACCAACATGAGAAATGAAGCAGAACGTGATGCCACCAAGGCAGCCACGAGTCATTTCTTGAAAATGTCCCGCCGGTTTCTTGCGCTCTTCCCCTTTTCCTTTTTGCTGATGCAGAATGCGGAAGTAATGCGGGGCGCAGGTAGCTTTGAGTTGAATGGAACATTCCAAGGATTCTTGGTGAAACCACATCAGCGTCTCTTCATATTCGGCTGCTGTTATTGCCTGATCTGCCATTTCGCGCCCACGGCCTGTCGGTACCAGTAAGAAAATATGATGCGCAGCAGCGCCCAGCTTTTTAGATAGCTCCAAAATATCTTTAATTTGCTGGAGATTGGCTGTTGTGATGGTAGTGTTGATTTGAAATTCCATACCGGCTTCTTTCATCGCGTCTATTCCCGCCATCGCTTCGTCAAACGCGCCTTTCTCCTGGCGAAACGCGTCGTGGCTTGGCGCATCTTTGCCGTCAATACTAATGCTGACTCTTTTAATGCCGCTTGAAATCATTTTCTTTGCGGTGGCCGGATTAACAAGAGTACCGTTTGTTGCCATGACCATGCGCAAACCTTTGTTGGTTCCGTAGCTGGCGATATCAAAAATATCAGGACGCAGCAGCGGCTCGCCTCCGGTCAGAATAATTACCGGTGATGACATGGCGACAATTTCGTCGATTAGTTGAAAACACTTCCCGGCGGAAAGCTCACCCTTATATGGCCCGCAATTGGCGGCAGCCCGACAGTGGACGCAGTTCAAATTACAACTGCGCGTCACTTCCCAGGCAATCATTTTCAGTTTGCTTCCATAGGGGATTGGCGCAAGCAATGATTTCATAACTCGCCGCCCCTTACAGTTTTATCATTCCGGCGAAGGCCGGAATCCAGCTAAACAATAGTTTCATATAAATCATTCCAATTCGGATTACTTTTTACGATCAAATTGAGCTTCCATGCTAAAATCCTCTTTATTTGTTCAGCAACTTCGCTACCTCTTTTGCCCAGTAAGTTATAATGATATCTGCTCCAGCTCGTTTTATTGCCGTCAGCGATTCTACCATTGCTTTTTCCTCATCCAGCCAGCCCAGCGATGCGGCGGCTTTGATCATCGAATATTCACCACTGACATTATACGCCGCCAGAGGCAAATCGAACTCCTGTTTGGCGCGATAAATTACATCCAGGTAAGCCAGCGCCGGTTTCACCATGATGATATCCGCGCCTTCCGAGACATCCAGCGTTATTTCACGAATGGCCTCATCAGCGTTTGCCGGATCCATTTGATAAGTTTTTCTGTCGCCAGACTTAGGCGCGCTTTCGGCTGCCTCACGGAAAGGCCCATAGAATGATGATGCGTATTTTGCCTCGTAAGCCATGATGGGTATATCCTCAAATGAATTTTCATCAAGAGCTTCGCGGATCGCCGCTACTTGTCCATCCATCATCGCCGATGGCGCAACCATATCGGCTCCGGCACGCGCCAGCGAAACCGCCGTTTCCGCCAGCACTTCCAGCGTTGTATCGTTTTGCACGCAATCTTTTTTCAGCATGCCACAATGACCGTGGCTGGTGTACTCACACAGGCAGACATCCGTAATCACCAGTATATCGGGCACTTCATTTTTAATGCGTTTGACGGCCTGCTGGACAATGCCATCTTTGGCAAACGCTCCGGTCGCCA
>Ga0209429_10002864_pt1 | contig 10021 bp, 5 predicted proteins | sample BarGraNGADG00212_3_FD_184493 | JGI IMG/M metagenome (GOLD analysis project Ga0209429, IMG submission 184493) | Arctic peat soil microbial communities from Barrow, Alaska - Barrow Graham LP Ref core NGADG0004-212 (SPAdes) (version 2) | ecosystem: Environmental > Terrestrial > Soil > Wetlands >... | reverse complement strand
AGAGCCTTGGCTTCGACGAGATATCCGACGATATCATTTACAGTCTGGCTGATCGTCTGGCGGCCTGATGATGGATTAATGATTATTTTAATCTTAAGTTCCATTTTGTATTTGTTCCGCGCTCTCTTTTGATTTTGTTATTTCTGCCATAGGCTTAAATTTTAGCACAAAACTGGCATAATAAAAACGGTAATCGCTTGGCCGGGGCACAGATTGCGATTACCGTTTTCTTACTGATGCATAACAGAACAGGGAAGAAACAGTTTATCTTTTGAATTCGCCATGCTTAACACGGTCGCGAACTTCAGCGCGTTTGGCATCATTGAACCGGTCAATTGTACCGACCAGATATCCGGTGATGCGGCGGATTCGTTCAAAGCCGAGGCCTTCTTCGCCTTCAAATTCGCTTCTTCCGCAGCACGGGCAATGATCCCCGATAATGCCGTTGTATCCGCAAACCGGATCCCTGTCGATCGGGTGGTTGATGGAACCATATCCGATACCCTGCTCGCCCATGAAGCGGATGACTTTTTTGAAGGCTTCCAGATTGGAAGCTGTATCCCCGTCCATTTCCACATAGGAAATATGACCGGCATTTGTCAGCGCATGATAAGGCGCTTCGAGACGGATTTTGTCATAGATTGAAATATTGAAGTGTACCGGTATATGAAAGCTGTTGGTGTAATACTCTTTATCGGTAATACCGGGAAGCTTTCCGAAACGATTGCGGTCAAGACGGACAAAGCGGCCGGAAAGACCTTCAGCGGGGGTCGCAAGAAGTGTATAGTTGAGCTTTGTCTCCTCTGCTTTTTTATCGCAGAATGCACGCATGCGGCTGATGATTTCGATGCCGAGCTTCTGTGATTCTTCGCTTTCTCCGTGGTGTTTTCCAGTCAGTCCGATGAGCGTTTCTGCCAGGCCGATGAATCCGATCGAAAGGGAACCATGCTTGATTACTTCGTCGATAGCTTCCCTCGGTCCCAGTTTCTCGGAGTCAATCCAGCAATGTTCGCCCATAAGGAAAGGGAAGTTGAATACGTGTTTTCTTGCCTGAACCAGCATGCGCTCATACAGCTGATCTGCCACCGTTGCCATTCTTTCGTCTAGCATCTCATAAAATTTATCAATGCTGCCGTTTGAAAGAATGCCAAGTCTGGGGAGGTTGATAGATGTAAAGGACAGGTTGCCCCTTCCGAATACAACTTCGCGTGAAGGATCGTAAACATTTCCGATTACGCGGGTACGGCATCCCATGTAGGCAATCTCTGTCTCAGGATGACCTTCTTTGTAATACTGCATGTTGAAAGGGGCGTCCTGGAATGAAAAGTTGGGAAAAAGCCTCTTTGCAGAGCATTCGCAGGCCAATTCAAAAAGATCATAGTTCGGGTCGCCCGGTTCAAAATTGACGCCTTTTCTGCAGCGGAAAATCTGAATAGGGAAGATGGGGGTCTCACCGTTGCCAAGTCCCTGCTCCGTCGCGATCAGAAGATTGCGGATTACCATACGGGCTTCAGGGGACGTATCTGTTCCATAGTTAATGGATGAGAAGGGCACCTGGGCTCCTGCACGGCTGTGAAGAGTGTTGAAGTTGTGGACGAGTGCTTCCATTGCCTGGAAAGTAGCGCGGTTCGTCTGGATTTTGGCGTGTTTTCTTGTATAAGCGACAATGCGGTCTGCTTCACCGCCGGAAAGGGATGAAAGCTCCGGAAAAAGTTCTTTGAGTTCGGACACGACATCTGCGTCAAAGACAGGTGATTCGGTAAGTTCGGGCTTTCTACCGGTGTTTTTCTCCAGCTTTGCAATAATTGCTTTGATTTTAGGCTCGCTGATTTCGGAAGCGACACCCGCGAGAAGCTCAAGCGCCTCTGCTAAAGCTAACTGATATTCTTTACTATATGTACAGCGAACTCCCTCTGCCATGACATTGTCAAAATTCGGAAGGGATTGGCCGCCGTGCATATCGTTCTGGTTGGACTGAATGGCAATACAGGCCAGGGCGGAATAACTTCTTATATCTTTAGGCTTTCTCAAATGACCGTGTCCTGTATTGAATCCGCCTTCAAAAAGCTGGAGCAGATCAATCTGGCAACAGGTCATTGTCAGTGAATAGAAATCAAGGTCATGGATATGGATGTCGCCTGCTTCATGCAGCTTGGCGTGTTCCGGCTTAAGCATATAAGATTTGTAATACGCCTTGGCGCTCTCCGAACCAAAACGGAGCATGGAGCCCATAGCCGTATCACCGTCAATATTTGCATTTTCACGCTTCAAGTCACTGTTCTTTGATTCGGAATTCACAATATCATCAAGAGTTTTCATAAGGCGTGTGTTCTTCTCTCGGACACGTGACCGCTCTGCACGATATAAAATATATGCTTTGGCAGTTTCCGGACAGCCCTCCTCCATAAGGACATGTTCTACCATATCCTGGATTTCTTCGATTTTGGGAATCGCAATGCCCTGCAATTCCAGATATTCTCCCGAGCGGACGGCAAGATCAAGTGAAAGTTCGTCGATATTGCCGTTTGCCTCTCCTGTTACTTCAAAAGCCTTGTGAATTGCGATTGAAATCTTATCAATATTAAAGGGAACCTGTCGACCGTCTCTTTTTAATACTCTGGCTATCATTTTGACTCCTCCTTACTCCGCACGAACGCCCCGCCCGCTGGAGGTATCTTTATTTAACCCCTATGTTGTGGTGAAATCAAGGGGGTGATACAAGATATTGTGTTTCTTTCTCATTACATTTTTCGGAACGATTACGGGCAGCAACATAAAACATGACGGAAACGCACCAGTACCTGGAAAAAAGACAATTGCCCTGAAGCTGCAGGTGTTGTCAGGCAATAAATAATTGCCTTCTTTTAACCTAACGCACATATCAAAGAATATGATAAAATACCTAACAGGCGCAGAAAAGCACCAATCATAAGATTCTGCCGGCGAGGTTTAAATATGACATCACATAAATGGTCCCAAATCCAACCAGCACAAAAGAGGACAGCATTCTATCTGTCCCTTTCTTTTTTGATTCCCTACCTGATCATGACTTCCGCATTTATTGTACAGGGAGTGCATCCGTTCGGTTCACATATGATACTTACCGTTGACTTATATCATCAATACGCGCCGTTTGTTGCCGAGCTCAGAGACAAAATCCTTCACGGTGAAAGCCTCTGGTATTCCTGGAACATCGGGTTGGGTACAAATTTCTGGGCGATTTTTGCCAACTACGCGGCAAGTCCGCTTAATCTTCTTATGCTGCTGTTTCCCCAGAAGTTTCTGTCAGACGGCATTGCGTTGGTGGTCTGCATCAGAGCCGGCCTGACCGGCCTCTTTTTCGCACTTATGCTGCGGGACATCGACGGCCGCCGCGAAGACCTGTTTCTTAGCTGCTTTGCAAGTTTCTACGCGCTCTGCGGATGGATTCTGGCTTATTTCTGGAACATTATGTGGTTTGATGCGGTCATGCTGCTTCCTCTTATTGTACTTGGCCTTCGCTATCTGATGCGCGATAAAAAGCCGCTCCTTTATTGTGTCAGCCTCTTTCTGTGTGTCTGGTCCAATTACTACGCTGCTTATTTCGTGTGCTTTTTTATGATCCTGTATGCACCGGTCTGTTATATGTCGGTTTTCAGGCGTGCTTCCCTGAAGAATGCCTGGTCGTCCATCTGGCGTTTTGCGGTCTATTCTGCTCTAGCCGGCGGGATGTCAGCGATACTTGTATATCCGACTTGGCTGGCACTTAAGCAGTCCTCCGCGACAGGCGACAGTTTTCCCAAGGACTATGCTCTGACCCAGAACATCTTTGACTTTTTGGGCCGGTTCTTTTTAACAAGCAAGCCGAATATACGTGACGGAATGGCAAATGTATACTGCGGCGTCCTCATACTGATGTTTATTCCCCTGTATTTTTTGTGCTCAAGAATTCGCCTGCGGGAAAAGATCGGGTATGGTGTCATCCTTCTGATTTTGTATTTTAGTTTTGCCAGTAAGATTTTGAATTTTATTTGGCACGGTTTTCATTTTCCCAACCAGATTCCTTACCGCCAGGCATTTCTCATGTCCTTTATACTGGTTATCATGGCCTATAAGGTACTCAGAAACCTGAAGACTTTTACAGTCAACGATATAATGATATCGGTTGCATCGGTACTCGGGTATCTGGTACTTTATGAGAAATTCGACGGTGATAAGAAGGAATGGATGCTTGCGATCGGTTTGACAGCCGGATTTGTGATTGCGTACGGCATCGTGTTCCGTATTATTATTCTGCAGCAAAAGAGTATCCGTACCCAAAAACGGCTTCTTGCAGGTGTTATCCTGGTTGAACTTATAGTAGCAGCACAAGTGACTGTCGGTATGGTTTCGATGAATGAGAGTTTTACCGGCTGGGACTTCTACGGCAAAAAAAGCAATGAGGTAACAAGCTTTATTAAAGAGCAGGAGAAGGCTGGGGATGCCGGACCTTTTATCCGTGCCGAGATGTATCCTGCTTTTATCAGTAATGAGACGGCACTATACCACGTGAAGGGGATGTCTGTTTTTTCCTCAACGGCGGATGAAAGCTTTGTTGTTTTCATGAAGAGCCTCGGATTCCATAATAACGGAATTAACGGAGTCAGGAATTTCGGCCTCACAAAAGTCACCGCTTCCCTTTTTGGAATTAATTATCTTATAGATGTGAATGGGGATGCACCCGTACCGACCGGGTTCACCACTGTCCCCAACACAGGGGATTTGACTATAACGGAGAACATGGATGCACTGCCGGTCGGATATATGGTGTCACCTGATGTGCTCAGCTTCGCGACCATGAACAGGAACAACCCATTTGCGACAAGCAATAAATTTGTGGAATCACTTGGTGCGGCGGCCGTATACAGTCCTGAGGTTCTTCTTGATAAGGATCTTATTAACGCTTCGCTTTCGAGCGGCAATGCCGAGAATGGTTATGCTTATACGATCAATGCGGATAAAGCAAAGACAGTTATCAATATCAAACCGAACGCACGTGTAACAGGATCTCAGTTATATTTGTATGTTCAGTCTACGGAAGCACCATCTGTTACGGTATCCGGAACGAATCCGGATACCTCGGAACCAAGTTCAAAGCAGCAGGAGACAAGGACAGGCCAAATCATTGATCTGGGTACTTATGATCCGTCGATGGATCAGAATGTCCAGCTTTCCTGGGACAGCGCTACTTCCGGACAGGTAACTATCCTGTGTTACAGTATCAACGATGAAGCTTACCGGAATATGCTGTCCACACTCGGACAGTCCGGGCTTACGGTTACGTCCTACGATTCAACACATCTCAATGGGACGGTTGATGCTGTTTCAGACGGCGTACTTCTTTTGACGGTTCCATTTGATAAAGGATGGACCGCAATAGTAGACGGGAAGAGCGCTGCCATTTCAAACATCGGGGATGCACTGATGGGCCTTAACCTGACTTCCGGAACACATGAGATTTCAATGTCATATTCTCCTGAAGGAATCGGTCCGGGTTCCAAAATTTCAGTGGCATCATTCATTGTGCTCATTCTTCTTTCGCTTATTCCTTTTTCGGTTGAAATGAACCGGAGAATCAGGAAGGGCAGGGAGATACTTGCTGAGGAAGCGAATCTGCCGGACGGAACAACCACGGCAGAGGATGTGAATCTGCCGGACGGAACATCCACAGCAGAGGCAGCAAATCATCCGGACGAAACAACCACGACCGGGGAATCTCTGCCCGAGGAAAAGAGCTTATGAAGGATTCATACAAAAAGCTTCTTCGCACGGAAATTAAAGGAATCCCGCATGAGTATCAGTGGGCAGCATTTCTGCTGCCTGTTTTTCTGCTGATTGTTGCTTTTGCTTCATGGAAAGTACATCCGCTCGGGGAGACTTCCCTGCTTACGTGCGACCTGTTTCATCAGTATGCCCCGATCCTGGCTGAGATCCGCAGCAAAATATTATCGGGAGACAGTCTGTTCTACACATGGAATATGGGATCGGGAACCAACTTCTGGCCGATCTTAAGTTACAACGGTGCAAGTCCGCTGAACATTATCCTGCTGCTTTTTCCGCAGGCCTATTTATCGGATGGAATTACGCTTCTGATTCTTATAAGGACAGGACTTTCCGGGTTGTTTTTCTCTCTGCTGATATATAAGAAGGATGGCCGTGAAGGCGCAGCAATGCTTGCATTATCCACGGCTTATGCCTTGTGCGGATACGTCCTTGCATATTTCTGGGCTCTGATGTGGATGGATGCCGTGGTGCTTCTGCCGCTCGTTGTACTTGGCTTATGGAAGATTTTTACAGGTGAAAAGCCGCGTCTGTATGTAGCCGCACTTTTTCTTCTTATTTTTTCCAATTTTTATTTTGGGTTTTTTGCATGCCTTTTTCTTTTGCTTTTTGCACCGGTTCTGTATATGGAGGCCCGTCAAAAAAGCGTCTTTGCCATTCGTTCTTTGCCGGCTGTGCTGCGTTTCGCGGGTTATTCAATCCTTTCCGCGGGGATGACGGCCGTTCTGCTTCTTCCAACTGTTATCGCACTCAAAACAACAGCGGCAGCAACGGACTCACTATCTCTGACGCCGGATCTGTCCTTTACTTTTTTTGACTTTCTGTCACGGTTTCTCCTGCATGCGGACCCGGTTATTCGTGAAGGCCTTCCGAACGTGTACTGCAGTGTTGCGATTCTTCTGTTAATTATTTTGTATGCGATATGCCGGACAATTCCTTTTTCCCTTCGTGCGGCCAGTCTGGGTCTGGCATTTCTCCTTTATATCTCCATGGACAGTCAGGTTCTCAATTTTTTCTGGCACGGCATGCATTACACCAACCAGATCCCATACAGGCAGGCCTTTCTTATGTGCTTTCTGCTTCTGTACATGGCAAATCAGGTTATGCAGCACATGGATGGTCTTTCTAGGAATAAGGTATGCTATGCAGGTGCAGCCGTCCTCATCTATCTGGTTCTTCTGGACCGCTCCCAGTCAGTCGAAATCCAGAAAAATTACTGGCTTATCTATGGTTCCGCTGCATTTGTTATTGCATACACAGTGATTTTTTCGGGCTTTTTTACTTCCGAAAAGGGTAGTAAATGGGCGCAGAAAGCGTTTCTGTATGCGATTATTCTTGAATTGTTTTTTGCCTCCGAATTCGCTGTGGCTAATCTTGAAAAGACGGAACATCTATCCTACGCTCCGGCATACGGTCAATTTCAGAAGGAGATTGCCAAAGATCTCGCAGCGGCGGACGGCGGACAGTTTGCACGGGCAATTCTCCTGCCGGCGCTCACCGGCAATGACGGCGCCCTGTATCATGTGAAGACAACCTCTATTTTTGCATCAACAACTTCCGAAAAGTATGTGCAGTTCATGGGCAGCCTGGGATTTGCGAACAATCAGAAATATGAAGTGAATGCGGAGGGTCTTACCGAAGTGTCGGCACGGCTGCTGGGAATCCGTTACACCGTGCAGTTCACCGGAGGGCAATCGGTCCAGAAAAATATAACAACAGGTACGTCTGCATTGACCGCTGCCGTCCTGGGCGCTGCTTCAACAGGTGCCTCGACAAAGTCGGATGTGATATATTCCGGCTATACTATTACTGCTGATGATAAGGTTCTTCCCCTCGGGTTTTTCGTGCCTTCCGCAGGTATTCTTAATGAACTCAATTTGGGTCTTTCCCCGTTCGAACAGACGAATGCCCTTATGGAAAGCATGGGTGTCCCGCCTGTATACGAGAAATCGACACTCACACTTATCTCGTCAAGCAATATTGTACAGACAGAGGACGCCGATAATTATCTGATTCAGACATCCGGACAGACTTCAAGCATATCTTTAACAACGGATATTATTTCCTCAGAAAAAGACGTGCTCCTTTATCCGGGAACTTGGCAGGAACTTACTGTCCGTGTTACCCGCATGAACAGAAGCACGGGGGCAAATACAGTTACGGTTCTGAAATCCCTTCCCGGACAGATTATTGACTGCGGTAAATCACCTGTATCCGGGGACGAGACGATGACGATCCAATTGGTCATCTCTGCTGCGGACTCCGAGACATTCCCGATATACTGTTATTCGATTGACAGTGCAGCGCTGGATGCAGCAACGCAGACTCTGTCATCCCAGCCCCTGACTGTCACTTCCTTTGACTCAACCCACATAGCCGGGACGGTCAATTTTGCAGAAGACGGAAATCTTTTTACTTCGATTCCGTATGATGCCGGGTGGGCAGTCAAAATCGATGGTGCAGCAGTGACAACGCAGGCGGCATACGGGGCGCTTTTGTCCGTGCCAGTAACAAAAGGATTCCATGAAATCACCTTTTCTTACCAGCCGCCGGGATTTATACCGGGACTTCTGATATCCTTGGTATTAATAGCGGATTTTATTCTTCTCAGCATAGGGAATCCCTTTTCCTTGATACTTAGTCGACGCAAGGGCAGGAAAGAATCAGCTCGAACAGAAGAGAAAGAGGAATAATAGTGATCGAACGGAGTAGATATCCTTTTACCAGCATTGATCATCCCGCTACTTCCTATATTGTGATTGACCTGGAGTGGAATCAGCCGATTCCCTGGATCAAGACAAATGTGGACCCCAAGGATCTTCCCGGGGAGATAATAGAAATAGGAGCAGTCAAACTCAGTCTGACAGAAGGCGGCTACGAGCTCTCCAAGCCGTTTCATGTAATGATCCGTCCGGTCTGCTACACGGTTATGAACAAAAATGTCTCGCGGGTAACCAATAAGATTTCTTCGGATCTTCGATTCGGACTCTCTTTTTCCGATGCATATGACGCTTTCCGGCAATGGTGCGGTAAGGATTACATCCTTTGCGGATGGGGCAATTCCGATTTGTCCATTCTCAAATCCAATCTGCGCTATCATAAATGGAAGGCTGATCTGAATACGCTATTTTTGGATGTACAGCCCCTATTTGCGAGGGTTGCGGAGGGACTGACCCATCAGAGAAGCGTAGAATATGCAGTCGACTTTTTGCACATCCCCAAAAAAGATGATTTTCATGCCGCTCACCGGGACGCGGAATATACGGGACTGATCCTTAAGGAATTGTTTCATCAGCTGGACAGCATCCGGTCTTCCGGTGCCGTGCAGTCTTCAGGCCATTCAAAAGTTTCGGATACTGCCAATATTTCAAATGATGCCAAAATTCCGGATGATGTGTATACCCCGGATACAGCCGTCAGGGAAAAGTCCGCTCAGGACCTACTGCTGCATGAGATGAAAACGCTGCGTCTGATGGCATATCTGCAGAATCCGGATCTTCATGCGGAGATCAGCAAAAGAACGGGTCTGTATACAACATGGGAACAGTGCTTTGACGATTATGCAAAAGATCAGGAACTTTGTCCCGCCTGCCAAATGCCGCTTGCGTGTCTCGTTGGATGGTTCCGTCTCAAGAAAGCCGGCTTTTCCCTCTGGTGCTGTGAGGAGCACCATATGGTGCTCGGGCGTATGCGCATGAAAAAGACACCCGACGGCAAGGTATATGCATCTGTTTCGGTTCGACTTACTGATCCGGGAACAGCAAGGCTTGTGACCGACAGATATGATGAATATCTGTTGTACGGAAGCCAGGGGCAGCCTGTAATGATGGCTTCTGCGGACGCAGCAGACCCCGCACTTATCACCCCAGATGAAGAAGAGCATCTGCCGCTTGATCTACATCTTTGAAAGAATGCCGGTCACCGCTTCAAATTCAATACCCAACTCGTCCAAAGCCTTCCAGGCGCCAATCTGATATATGCCTTTTGATCCTCCGCAAGCCAATGCTACAGCATACTTACTCATGCAAATCTCCTCATAATTTCAACTTTACAACATCAAAATCCTTAAGTTAGGGGCTGCTGAGCAAAAGGCCTTTTTTTACTTGGCTGAAATTATCAAGCAGTACAAGTTGGCATTTTGCCGGTAAGCAGCCATCTGAAAATGGACAAAAGAAGATCCCGGAGTCGTTTCTGGAGGTTCATCACCAGAAAAGTCATGTGG
>Ga0209429_10002863_pt1 | contig 10027 bp, 10 predicted proteins | sample BarGraNGADG00212_3_FD_184493 | JGI IMG/M metagenome (GOLD analysis project Ga0209429, IMG submission 184493) | Arctic peat soil microbial communities from Barrow, Alaska - Barrow Graham LP Ref core NGADG0004-212 (SPAdes) (version 2) | ecosystem: Environmental > Terrestrial > Soil > Wetlands >... | reverse complement strand
CGTGTCTGCCGTTAGTGCCGTTTCCGTGCCTAACGTGACCGTTCCTTTCTTGCTGCCCTCCCTGAAGACTGTAACCCCCTTGAGGCCCAGATCAAAGGCAGTCTTAAAACAAGCGCCGATATCACCCACAGAAGCGTCTTCCGGCAAATTAATCGTCTTCGACACCGCGTTATCCACATATTTTTGGACTGCCGCCTGCATAAGGAGGTGATCCAGGGGTTTGATCTCCCGTGCCCCCTTGAATATCCCGGCAATCTTCTGCGGGATGCCGGCAATACCCTGGCAGGAACCTTTCTCAGCCACAGCGGCAATAATTTCCGCCGGCAGATTGCATTCTTTTACAGCTTCCAGAAACAGTGGGGAAAATACCTCGAAATTACCAACCACATCAGTGGACTTGGAATAGACAACAGCAAATATGGGCTCAACTCCGTAACCCTCGCAGCCAGCCATGGCAGTAATTGAACCGGTGGGTGCGATTGTAATGCAGGCGGCGTTGCGGCGCTTCTGATCCGGGTAAAAGATGCTTTTATCCCACAGGGGGAAACAGCCCTTTTCTTCAGCCAGCTTCGCTGAGGCAGCATGTGCCGCCTGCTGCATCAGCCTGGTGATTGTTCCGGCAAACTCCCTGCCTTCAAGTGAGTCGTAAGCCAGCCCGGCTTTGATCAGCGCATCTGCCAATCCCGTAAAACCAATGCCGATTTTTCTTGTCGCCCTGGTTGCCCTGGTTATAAAAGGCAGCGGATAAACAGCGGTGTCAATGAGGTTGTCCAGGAATCGCACCGCGACAGCGACAGTGTCTGTCAGCAGCTGTTCATCAAGTACACCTCCTGCTGCAGACATCCGGGCCAGGTTAATGCTGCCCAGCAGGCAGGATTCGCCCGGGCTCAATGGCTGTTCGCCGCAGGGATTTGTGGCGTTAATCTGATTTTGCGGAACAGGATTTTCTTCCTGCAGCCTGTCCAGGAAAACCATACCCGGATCGCCGCAGCTGTGAGCCGCCTTAATGATCGTCTCCCACAGAAGGCGGGCCGGTAATTCCCGGCGCACTTCTCCTTTGAAAACAAGTTTCCATGTCAGGTCATTATCCAGCGCCTCCATGAAGGCATCCGTCATGCCCACAGACAGGTTGAAATTTGTAAGCCCGCCGCCTTTTTTAGCCTGGATAAAGTCCATTACCTCCGGGTGGCTGACGTCCAATATGCCCATAATAGCACCCCGTCTCACGCCGCCTTGCTTGACCATGTTGGCGGAGGCGTCGTAAAGCCTGATCAATTCAACCACACCGGACGCCTGCCCCTTTGTGGTGCTTACCAGATCTCCCATTGGCCTGATCGCTGAGAAATTAAAGCCGACACCGCCGCCGGATTTAAAAACGAGGGCCGTGTCTTTAAGCGTGTCGTACATGGATTCAAGGGTATCCTCTACCGCCAGTACAAAACAGGCCCCTGGCTGCCAGGGGCGATCTGTTTTCCCCATGTTAGCCCAGATGGGTGTGGAAGGGATGAACAACAGTTCTCCTATGATGTTACTGAATTTTTTTTCCCAGCCAATCTGATCGTCTTTTTCAGCAACAGAGGCGGTTCTGGACAGACGCATCACCGCCGCTTCAAAGGTTTCGTTGACATTCCCGTTTTCGTCTTTTTGGGCGTACCGCGCATTAAACACTTTTTGGCCGGCCTGGGACAGCTGCCGCATACAATTACCACCTTCATCCAATTTAACAGAAATTATGTTATTAGATCTTTTTATTACACTATGTTTCTATAAGGTTATAACAGGAACTGTCTGTCAGAAATATCAGTTTGACACCAGGATCAGGCGGCCCGATCCTTTTCTGCTGTGCGGCCCGTTAAAATCAATGGTTTTTCCGACAGCCCAGATCCCCGGCCACTGCATTGCCATCAACGTAGGCGCACATGATCATGTCAACGTCTCTCAAGTTCCCTTCCGGATCGATTCCCAGGGACAGGTACCCCTCTGTGACAGCCGTGAGGCCGAACATAACACTATCCCCCACCACGCGTGTAAATACTTTCAGGTCTCCAATACTCTGGCAGCTTGAGTACTCATTGTCACTGATTTTGCCGTCAGATACCCACATGCAGGTTTGACTGGACAAGGCATGATTATCCTTCTCCTGACCAGCCGAAGGAGCAGGCACACCACAAGCTCAGAAAAAAGGCCAGGTATATTGTTTACCCGGCCTTCTATTTCATTTTGGTTCATCCTCATAGCATTATTTTATGTTATATGGGCTAAGCTTTGCAAGTACATTTGCATTTGCTGTTGACTCCGTCCCAGTTGACCAGGTTCCACCAAGCCTCCACAAAAGCGGCGCGCTTATTCTGATACTTCAGGTAATACGCGTGCTCCCATACATCCAGGACAAGGATGGGCACAACACCCCACATAGTGAGGTTCTGGTGTTTTTCGGCAGTCAGAATTTCCAGCTTGCCAAAAGTCGGATTGCAGCACAACAGCGCCCATCCGGAACCTTCTACCGCCACTGCCGCTGCAGAAAAATGCTTTTTGAAACTGTCATAGCTGCCAAACTCCCTGTTTATCAGCTCTGCTATTTTACCGGTGGCCGGCCCGCCTCCGTTTGGTTTCATGCTCTCCCAGAATAATGTATGTAAGATGTGACCAGACCCATGAAAAGCCAGCTCTCTCTCCCAGTGTTTAACCAGGCTGAAATCTCCTTTTTCCCGGGCTTCCGCCAATTTCGCATCGGCATTGTTGAGTCCATCGACATAAGCTTTATGGTGAGCATCATGGTGCAGTTTAACAGTCTGCTCATCGTAATATGGTTCCAGGGCATTATAAGCATATGGGAGTACCGGCAGTTCATATTTTGGCAATTTATACGACCTCCTTATTATTCATTAGTCAAATTTCACTGCGGAAACGATTAAACCCTGTCCTTTGCCTCCTTTATCTGTTTTCATTCATATTTCTATACATATTCTTGGCCGTTTTCAGACGCCTGTTTACCTCTATCCATTTCACGTGTCCTAAAAACTCACTGATATAATCGTTCCGGCTTGAAAATGTTGTACAGTACGCGTGTTCATATACATCAAGTACGAGCAAAGGCAGCACTGCCCACATACCTTCCGAGTTACTGTCCAGGAAAAAATTTCTAAGCGACCCGTCCTCAAGATCAAAACCTAAAACCACCCATCCCCTGGAGCACTTCGCCAGCGCGAAAAATTGTTTTTCCCACTCCTGAGACGAACCAAAATCGCGGTCAAGCAAGCCAGCTATTTCTGAAGGCGGTTGTGCCCCTGCTTCTTGTGAAATATTTTCAAAAAAATACTTATGCAGTTTCACTGAATTAAGTGCATATGTACGCTCGATTTCCAAAGACCGGAGAGGGCAAAAGTTAGAATTGGCCATGTTAATATCAGCCTTGATAAGCCTGGCTTCAATTTCCTTTAGCTTGTTTTGCTGCACTGCCGGGTAGTGCATATAGTGCTCATTTAATAGCTCACTGGAAAAACCACAATGGTTCTGCTGTACACAATCTTTATCCATTTGCCTTTACCCCCTTGCACTTTAATGATTATAGATTACTAAGCTTATGGGCAAATTACGAAATCCTTAATATTTTATTAAAAAAAAGACGTTCGAGAACGTCTTTTGACAGTCGATAAATTTATTAACTTCAAAGCCCATGGTGTTTGAAGCCAGCTGCTCCGTTGAGACATGAGACTTAGGCACTGTAGTTGCGGCTTCAGCCGCACATCTTTGGCGGGAATAATCACGCCCTACAGAGGAATATCTGAATACTCACGTCCCAAAGCCCACAACTCAATACCCAAATGTAAGCCAGGCGGGTTTAACGCCATGTAGACTTGCAGCCTGATGACATTCTTAACCGTTTTTCTTACTCAATATATTCAAATTTATAACCTGTTCCCCAAACCGTTTTTATGTAGGCCGGCTTGGAGGGTTCAATTTCTATTTTTTCGCGCAGTTTTCGGATGTGAACGGTAACAGTATTGTCATCACCGTAAAAAGAGCTGTCCCATATCTTGTCCAATAAATGTGCCTTGGTAAAAACACGGTTGGGATTTGACGCCATAAGCCACAGCAATTCAAATTCCTTGGGGGTCAGCTCGACCTTCTGGCTGTTAATTTCCACAACGCGTCGTTCATAGTCAAGGACCAGACTGCCATAATTCAACGAGTTTTCATTTTTAACCTTTTGCTCACTAATTCTTCTCAGGACAGCTTTTACCCGCAGAGCAAGCTCGGTCGGGCTGAATGGTTTGGTCTGATAATCATCAACCCCCATCCTGAAACCAACTACCTTGTCTATTTCATCACTTCTGGCTGATAGTATTATGACAGGGACATCCCTGATTGCTTTTAACCTCTGAAATGTTTCAAATCCATCCAAGCCAGGCATCATAATATCCAGCAAAACCAGATCGGGGAAGGTCTGCCTTGCTATCTGCAGGGCCTCCTCACCACTGGAAGCCGTGGTCACCTTGAAACCTTCCTTGCTTAAGGTGTGCTGCAGTATTTTTAAAATTTTTAAATCATCATCTACCGCTAAAATATTAAGGGTCATTTTTTTACATCACCTTCCCTGCTTCTTCAGTTCCACTGACTGGCAACCTGAATGTAAATGTGCTGCCTTTATTTATTATACTTGAAACTCCAATGTAGCCACCATGCAAATCAACCAGTTTCTTGGCCAGTGTCAGACCTATTCCGGTACCTCTGTATTTTCTGGAAGCGGTGCCGTCCACCTGCTGAAAAGGTTGAAAAATCTTTTTTTGATCGGCTGTATCTATCCCGATACCAGTATCTGTCACGGATATGCAAACACCATGATCGTAATCGTCCGGGACTACCTCAACGTTTACCCTGCCGCCCGGAGCGGTGAATTTCAAAGCATTGGAAAGCAGGTTGACTAATATCTGCGCGGTTTTTTCCCGGTCAGCCCAAATCTTGAGCGGAAAATCAGGCCGGGCAATTTCCAGGGTTAGGCCTTTTTTGTTAAACATTGGTTTAATCTTACTGGAGACCTCTTCTATCAGTTTATAACTCTCAAATTCTTCTCTATTTAAGACCGTCTTGCCAGCGGCGATTTTTGATAAATCCAGGAAGCCATTGATCCTCCACATCAGTTCCTCGCTGCTGTCACTTATTTCGTTCAAATAATCTTTCTGCAATTCATTTAAAGTCCCGTTACTCTCATCCTGCAGCATCTCGGCAAACGCGATGATCGCAGCAAGAGGAGTGCGCAGTTCATGATTGGTGTTAGCAAGGAATTCATCTTTTAGCCGGTCCGCTTCCAGCAGCTGTTGATTTTTTTCAGCCAGCATTTCCCACTGCCTTTCCAGGGTCCTATTGGTTTCGTAAATCATGCCCACGGCATCGTCTATGATCGCCTTGAATATGAAGGCGAAAGAGAACATCTGGAATATGTGCCCCAGCAGGTTGTACGTGTCATACGGGCTGTAATAATAGTTAAAAGCGAGATCGCTCATAATGATAATAATAAGCGCCATGCCCAAGTAAATATCCTTACTGTTAATCCGCTTTCTCTTTAGAATCCAGATCGCGGCAAGAATTTCCATAGTAATAACCAGGTAGCCCAGTAGTATTTTCAACCTGGTCTGGCTGGCTGCCGCCTGATCATACATATCCGGCAGGAAGGAAAGATTAGATACTATCAGATAAATCATCCCAATACCCATTAGTGCTGCAAATGCGGGTATCAGGGCTGACCTGCGAATGACCACTATTCTTTCGCCAAACACCACGGCTGTTAACAAGCCTGTGGCCAGGAAAAGCTTGGCTGCAATAAATAATGTGGAAGCTTTGTCGACAGTATTGGGTGTAATAAAATCAGGCATCCCCATATAAGAAAGAGCATGCGCGAATTCAAACGGAGCCACCAGGCAGAAGGTTAGGGAAAGAATCAGCATTTTCAGTTCATGTTTGTATTTATAATCATACCAGCTCATCAGTGAGGCACATACAGCTACAACGATAATAGCAAACTCGATTAGCATGTGGATCACCGGGTATATTTCACGGCCTATAACGGTATAATATCTGTTCGCTAAAAAAACAAGAAAAATAAAAAAAAGGAACCAGGCGGCTGCTGTAGATAAAAACCGCTCACCGGTATATAAGCGCTCTTTAATCAATACAGAACGCAACGCAGTCACCTGCCTTCCATTAATATCAACACAAAGTAATTCGACCCAATATCCCAATAAACCTGCAAAAAGAAAAACCACCCCTAATTTTGGGTGTTTTCTCTTTAAAAATCAAATTATACCTTTTCCATTAGCGCCCCGCAGCAGACCAGCTGCCCGCCGCCGACTTCCTTTAGTTCCACTTTGTTTCCGCATATTTTACACAGAAAATTATCCCCAACCTTCATTTGTCATGCCTCCCCTTATTTTTGCAGCATTTCCCGGCCGTATAATGCTATCAAATTATCATAAACATATTAAATAAAAATATCTTGTTTGTTAAAATTTTTTTAAATTGCCGGCGGGAAGGTTTTAGCGCTATGATCCAAGGTTTTAATTGTTCCTTATCAGCCTGCACAGTTGTTCAAAATCTTCTGCCGGCTGAATTTTCTTAACCATTTCTTCTTCTATAAGTTTTAAAGCCGCTTCCTTATCTAAGCGGGACAGGGCGCGCAAAGCCTCATACCTGATATGGGGTTTCTTATCTACGATAGCCTGATCCAGAATTTCAGCAACCCAATCCTCAGCGATAGCCCCGAGAGCTCTTAATGCACAGACCCGGCCGTAAAGGTAAGGATTCATAACGCGGTAGATGCTGTCTTTTTGCAGGGTATAGCACTCCAGGTATCCCCTGCGTACCGCCTGCCCGTAAAGGTGCAGGCTTATGGAAGATTGCTCTTTTACCACAGCATCCATCTGGTGGATGCCCAGACCGAGCGGCAGTACAGTCGTGGTATCACCGGGCTTTAATATGGCCCTGCCCGTCTCATGTAATTTCGCGAAGCCTGGCTGGCTTTCGTTTTCCTGCATTTTAAACTTTCGTTCCAGTATTTCCCCGGCGACACAGGCTACCACTCCCCAGGAACCATGGGAATGGACAGGATATGACACACCAGGGTCCCATACATACAAACGCAGTGAAAAAAACCCGGCAGGATCTACATAAATGGTAATTTCATTGGGGTCGAAAGTAAGCTGGCGCTTTTTTAAAAACTCATCATCAGTGATATATTTCCTGAAAACTTCTTTCAAAAATAATGGTTTCAGCGCGAGGCCGCTTAAGAGCACTCTGCCACGGTGAAATATTTCTGACTGGCTGTTTGTAGACTGGAGCAGTTCTCCCAGTTCTGCGCAAAACGACTTCATTAAATCCATATCTATTCCTTACCTTCCCTGTCGAAGTTATAGATCAGGCCGTTCTTTATTGCCCAGCTGCCGTACTTCCTGATATGGTTCCAGGACTTGTATTCCGGATCGTCTATCCCTTTTTCGAGAGCCTTTAGTTCGGCCCTGTATTTTTTGGACATGTCTTTTTCATGGTACAGATCTCTGTCTTTCCCGACCGGGCATACTTTAGTGCAGATCCCACAGGGATAAGCCCTTCTCCTGGTCAGTTCTTCATGCCACCTGGCGCAGCCGTCCGTGTCAAATATAAAATAATAACCATCCACATCCGTTTCATCTCTTAAAACTTGGGGTGGGCAGCATTTCGCACACAGCTTGCAGTTTATGCAAAGGTCATTTTCTATAACGCGATCCGTTTCAATCACAGCCGCTGTAAACACAGATACCAGGCGCACCCTTGAACCAAATTCAGGAGTCAGGAGATTATGGCTGCGTGAAACCGTGCCAAGCCCGGCATACTTTGCCGCAAAAGTATGTGAAAAAGCCGCGAGGGGTTTCTCTATGATGTTCTTAATTGAACCATAACCGTCCCTGGTAAAAAATATTGAAGCGTGTCCCTTCTTATTCAAGTAGCGGGTGAGGCCGAAAGCCAGGGCATCCAACTCCCGGTTGCAGGTATCGTAAGTTTCCTTGTGTAAAATTGAAGGCGTGGTATCCACAATCGGCAGGGGCATCTGCATCCCCATGACAATAACTGTCTTAGCCATATCCCATAGTGCGGTGGGCCAAAAATCAGGCGGGATTTCGTTGTACTCCGGCCAACTCTCCACACTGGTGAAACCTAATATATCAGCACCGTGGGCTGCTGCAAATTTTATTATATCTTTTTTCAAAATAAAACTTCACCCCCAAATTATCAGGTGGAATACTCCATTCGCCTTTTTGACAGCAGTTTACTAAACCAGCCAGTCAGCGATCTAAAATTCAGGGTCCAGTTTTTTATCTTCGCTTTTGCGCCCCTTGCGCCGGTATAGTTTAGCGCTTTGCTTTATCTTTGTTTCTGGTTTCCGCAGCCAGATGCCACGCGCTCCTGACAGTATTTTTTTTCTGGTTTTCATGTATTCACCACCGGTCAATATAAAACAGGCTGGGAGTGTGCTTTCCGGTTCAATAATGCTATATCTTCAACCTGTGGCCGTTCTTTTTCAGCCATTCACGACAGTCCCTGTAATCAGGACAAATATTTTCAACCAGAGACCAGAACTTTTTGGAATGGTTTGCTTCGACCAGGTGTAAAAGCTCGTGAGCTACTATGTAGTCCATTACCGGCAGGGGAGCCATTACCAGCCGCCAGTTGAAGTTTAAATTTCCGAGATGTGAGCAGCTTCCCCAGCGTGTCTTCTGCCCCCTTATGGCGACCCGGTTAAATTCGAGGTTCAGTACTTGATTCACTACCCTGATACGCTGGTTAATCAACATGCGGGCCATTGTCTTATACCAGCCTTCGAGCACAGCCGCACAGTTATTCTCAGCCTCTGCCGGCACAAGCACAAGCAGTTTCCCTTCCTCCACCTGCACGGTCCCGGCAGCTCTTTTTGTCACCACGATCTCCACTTCATACTCCCGGCCACGGTAAAGAACCCTGTGCCCGCTTTGCTGCTGGTATGTATGAAGGCTTTCCTTAATCCGCAAAAAATAATCAAGCTTGCTAATAATCCAGTTCTGTTTTTTGATTAAAACCGGCTCCACTAATTCCAGGTCAAATTTAGCCGGCACCACAACCTCAAGGCCGGTTTCACCACCGACCATTATCCGCAGGTTCTTTGCCTTTTGACTTCTGATCAATGAGTAAGCAATGTTTTTCCCGGCAAGGTTGACAGAACCACCTGCATTATCCCCGCTCACCTGGTTTTTCTTTCTTGCAGGCATAGTACACACCAAAATGACACCTCGTTTAACTGGGATTGCCGCCACAGGAGCCTGCCGCGCCACAACCGCCTGCCCCAGGACAACCTGGCGGAGTTTCACAGCCGGTGCATACTGTGCTGTCATTAGCAGGTTTTCCAACCGAGCTGGGCAAAAATGGCGCGGAAATTAATTTTCTCAGGCTGGTACCGCCGCAGGCTGCACATTTCAAATCACTGTTAATACCTGGCAGTTGGAGAATTTCAAAAACCTTGTCGCAATCGTTGCATTTGTATTCGAATATTGGCATCATTAACACCCCCATAATATTTTATAAACTAAAAGTTATTTACAGACTGTATACAAAGGTTATTATCACTGTGAGCAATCAGAAGCGGGCATCCTGCGCAGTTCAAAAATAACCGGGCGTTCCGGATCCGGGCAAGCCCACGTGGTTACCTCACTGTTAACTGTCCAGGGGAAATTGCCACCATAAAGCAGTGCGGCTACAGCTGAACGCAGGGAATCATAAGCAAACTGACACAGCCCCCCCGGTGTGAAGCCCGCAAATTCGAACCTGTCACCGACCTTGTGCCCGTATGAGCATATTCCGTCTCCACGGATCTCTATGATCGTTGCCATTACCTTGTGTTTATACATTTTTACCTCCTCGGGTGTCATTTGAAAACAGGCTGCCGGTGTTTTTACGCTTATACATCTTTGTTCTTCAAGGATCCTCTTATTTCCTTTTGCCATCGCCTGGCACATTTATATAA
>Ga0209429_10002860_pt1 | contig 10032 bp, 7 predicted proteins | sample BarGraNGADG00212_3_FD_184493 | JGI IMG/M metagenome (GOLD analysis project Ga0209429, IMG submission 184493) | Arctic peat soil microbial communities from Barrow, Alaska - Barrow Graham LP Ref core NGADG0004-212 (SPAdes) (version 2) | ecosystem: Environmental > Terrestrial > Soil > Wetlands >... | reverse complement strand
CTGAATATAGTAAACGCCCGCATGGTAGTAGGCGTCCTTTCCTGAGGACAATTCCGTTACATAATATCCGTCGCGGCACCAGGATACACTCTCGGATTTCTGCCCGAGAGACTTCAAAAGATTTTCTATGTCACTTTGATTTACCTTGAGCCGGTTAAAGCGAAGTCCGCGTCGTGGTTCTTTATCAAAACTTGCGTAGAAGTCTTCCCGGTTCAGCTCCGGGTGCATCAGAAAATATTCATTTATGCGCTTAACAAACGCTTCAGGCAGCTTCATAGGTTCAAGTAGTCGCAGGAACGATATGCGACACGTTTGAGAACATCATTGCTGAACGGCGATGATAGTCCTGCTTTATCCAACAGCTCGAGAAAGGTCCCATTTCCACCCTCCATACAAAGCTGATCATAGACGCGAAGGGCCTTTTGAGGATTGGTACGGGACATATCCCAGATTTGCAGAGCGACAACCTGGGCAAGGCAATAATCAATGTAATAAAAGGGATCCGTAAAAATATGTCCTTTTTTCTGCCACGCGCCGCCCTTTTCATAAAAATCAACGCCGTCATAATCCAGATACGGCTGGTACTTGTTCTCCAGCATATGCCATACAGTATGGCGTTCCTCCGAAGTAAGTTTTGGGTTCTCATAAACGCAGTGCTGAAACTCGTCAACCATGCATCCATATGGCAAAAACAATAATGACTGTGTCATATGAAGCAGCCGGAAAGCATCTGCCCGGTTACCGAAAAAGTACTCGAGATACGGATAGGCAAGATATTCCATTGCCGTTGAATGAATCTCACATGTTTCAAGTGTTGGAGAAAGGCATTCCACAAAAGGTGAACTTCCCACACTGCGAATGGCAGCATACGCATGTCCCGATTCATGAATCAGTGTAGCAACATCATCGGCCAAACCATTGGCATTCATAAAAACGAACGGTATTCCATAATCAAGGAGAGTTTCACAATAACCACCGGTTGATTTGGCCTTTCTGGCATCGAGGTCGGTAAAACCATGCGCCTCTAAAACATCATAGAAACTCGGATCTTTTTCGAAAATCTTCTGAAACATGAGGGAAGCGGCGCCCGGAAGTTCATCAATTGCAATAGCCGGTTTGGGATTCCCTGAAGCAAAGAGGTTTGGAAGGTCATAATACTTTAAATCTTCGACCTCTAACCGCACTTTCTGGAGGCGACGGATCTCAACCGTTACAGGAACTATATATTTTACAACAAAATTCCGAAAGCTCTCGACCATCTCGGGCGTGTAGTCATACCGCTCCATTCTCTTATATCCAAGGGATACAAAATCAGGGTAGGAAAGCTTCCTGGCCATATCAGTCCGAAGGGAAACCATCCTGTCAAATATCTGATCAAATCGGTCTTTCTGTGACGCGAAATATTCAGAAACAGCGAGATGTGCAAGTTTCCTGACTTCACGGTCAGTAGATTCCAGAAACGGTTCCATCATCGAAAGTGAATATTCACTGCCGCCAAAGTTTATGCTTGATTCGGACAGGATCTGACTATACTCGTTTGCCAGAGCTGTTTCATCGGCAAGGTCCGGAACGATTTCACTTGATATTGTATCTTTTCGGTTTTGTGCTTTGCGAAAAATCATCGGTCCCAAACGCTCTTTAATTTCATCTGATATTGTAGAACTCAGAAGCAGGGAATATAAACCGGATGAAAGTTCCGATACTACAGCCTGCGCTTCTTCAAAAAAAGCAAGCTCATCCAAAAAAAACGAATCCAAAGTATTCAAGTCATGACGAATCTGACACAAAGCCGAATTTGTCTCAAACCGGCTCAGTTCTTTTTGAAATTCAGCAAGAGCCGACTCTACAGCGGAAGTAGTGTGCGCTGTCATTATGCGAAGACGCACACGCAAAACACATTCCCGGAATGCATCAAGGGAAGGTCTTTCGTATATCAGATTTTTAAAATCCGGCATATCCATATCAAGTCACATCCATTTCTCTAAAAAGCATCACATGCGCTCAACAACAGAAATGCCAAGAAGGTTTGTCCCTATTGAGATGACTGTACAGACAGCTTCACACAGGCCCAGACGGGCACGTTTCTGCAGTTCGTCCGTTCCTGACAGAATGGAAGAATTGTTGTAAAAGCGGTTGAATGCACGGGCAATCTGGCTTGTCTGGCGAGCGACCATAAATGGTTCATTACTGTTCTGTGCCTTTTTGATGGCATCAGGGAAATCGCAGATCAGCCGGGCCACATCATATTCATCTTCAGAAGACAAAAGTAACAGGCAATCCTCCCCCGCTGCTGCTGAACTGATACCCTGTTCGGCAGCTTTTCTCAAAATCGAGCGGGTGCGTGCATATGTATAGATAAGGTATGCCGCGGTGTCTCCTTCGAAATCAAGCATCTCCTCCCATGAGAATGTGATATCGCGCTCTCTGCCAGATTTGACATAAGTATATATAACAGAACCTATGCCGACTCTGACGGAAATATCCTTGATTTCTTCCTCCGAAATTTCAGTGTTTCGGGCGAGCGCATTTGCCTTAATAATTTCATACGTCTTGGCGATACTTTCGTTGAGAAGATCATCCAGAACGACAATATTTCCTTCGCGGGTTGAGAACTTCATATCAGCAAACTTAACCAGGCCAAAACCGACATGCACACAGTCCTTTGCACATTCATAACCGGCTTTATCCAGAACGGAGAAAACCTGCTTGAAATGAAGGGCCTGCGGAGAACCGACAACATATATATTTTTATAATAATGATATGTTTCCCATCGGTATAAAACAGATGCGATATCTCTCGAAGCATATATTGTTGTCCCGTCTGATTTAAGAATTATGCACGGGGGAGCCTTGTATTCATCAAGCATGACAACTTTGGCTCCTTCGCTGTCGATTAGAATTCCTTTGGATGTAAGCATATCAACAACAGCCGGAATCCGGTCGCTGTAGAAACTCTCGCCATTGTAGTTATCAAACTGAACGCCCAGACGGTCATAGATTATAGCGAATTCTTTGAGGGACAATTCCCTGAATGCAGACCAAAGGGCCGTCTCTTCCTCTGCTCCGTACTCAAGACGCTTGAAATTATCCCTTGCATCCTGAGTCAGTTCAGGATGAATCTTCTCTTCCTCATGAAACTTGACATAAATACGCAGCAGTTCCTTAATAGGGGTCTCTCGAAGTGCTGTCTCATCCCCCCACAGCCGGAACGCTGTAATCAGCTTTCCAAATTGTGTGCCGTAATCGCCAAGGTGGTTCATACGGACAACCTTATATCCAAGCGTCTCATAAATTCTCGAAAGCGAATGTCCAAGAACCGTTGTAAACGCATGTCCGACATGAAATGGTTTGGCAATGTTTGGAGATGAAAATTCAATGATTACTGTCTTTCCTGCCCCTTCATCCGTCTTTCCGAAATCTTCGCCTTTTAAAAGGAGGTCCGTCAGAATGACTTTCGAAAACTGGCCGTGATCAATATAAATGTTTACATATCCGCCTGCAGCCTGGACCTTCTCAATCCATACGGCAGTAAGTGCGGGATCCACTGAAAGTTCCTGTGCAATAACCGGCGGCGCTTTACGAAGAGTCTTCGATAGAAGAAAACAAGGAAAAGCATAGTCGCCGAGCTCGCGCTGCGGCGGAATTTCTATAGCAGAATATACTGCATCCCTGGTAAGACCGGTTGCGTTTGAAAGTAAAAGGGCAACCTCTGATTTAAAATCCATGAATTATGCCTCCGCGGAAAATCTTACACAGTTATAACTTATTACAAGTCCATTTATAGAAATTGATGCGGTCATATGTGCCTTGTCACTGTATCATTTACTGGCGTTCGCGTCAATTTATGATATGATATCAGTGAGTTTTTTCGCACGCTAATGAAAAAAACACAGCATATGACAGGAGGCCTCACCTTTGTTGACTCTATTCACACATGACCGATTTTCTGCGATTCTTGCCTGCGGCGGAGCATTTTTCGCTCTCTTTATCACATTTATTGTGCTGAAGAACCTTGCTTTTCTTCTTCCCATTGACCATGGAAGAGCGTATGCGGTTGAAGGCGGACACAGCAAAGGCAAGCCAACGGGAGCCGGAATTCTTTTTATTTCTGTTTTCGCTGCCGTTTGCTTTATATTTGTGCCTATTAAACCCGAATACATTCTTTATTACCTATTAGTTGAAATTGCAATGATTGCCGGATATCTCGATGACGGTTCAAAAGCCCCATGGAGCGAATACAAAAAAGGATTACTGGATCTTCTGATATCATTTCTTACTGCTTTGATATATTCCATTTTTTCAAGCCGCGAAATAATCTTACCGCTTTTCGGACAAACCCTTACGCTTCCATTCTTCGTTTATCTTTTTCTAGGTACCGTTCTTGTCTGGGTTGCCATTAATGTTACAAATTGCACAGATGGTGTTGACGGTCTTTCTTCTTCACTATCAATTATTTCTCTTATATCCATATTGGTATTGTCACGGATGCTCGGAACAACGGATTCATGGGCCGGTGCTATTCTCATTATGGTGGCCGTACTTCTGGCTTATCTCTGGTTCAATACAAATCCAAGTCAACTCCTGATGGGCGATGCCGGTTCAAGAGCCTTAGGTGTGTTTCTTGCTATAAGTATTATGCACACACGGCAGCCGTTTGCATATTTGTTTTTATGTCTCGTTTTCATATTGGACGGCGGTGCCGGAATCATTAAAATATCTTTGAAGCGATTCTTACATATCAGTATTCTTAAGAACACGACTACCCCGTTTCATGACCATCTTCGCAAAAAGATCGGATGGACCAATCCGCAGGTTACAACACGTGTTTCTATAATGCACATTGTAATCTGCTGTCTGTATCTGTTCACAGTATATTGTTTTTTGAAGTGGTGAAATCATGGATGTATTTGAATTGTCTTATCTGGTCCGGTATCTGCTTGTAATTCTGATTGTTCTTTTCGTATGGCTTCTTTTGTCGCATTCCATTGCCGAGCTCCGCTGGAACATGAAGAACAGCGTTCTGCCGTCAAGGGGATATTTTCTCATGGCTGCTGATCCTACAGCATCGATGAATGAAGGCATGAGCCTTCCGCTGCATCATACAACATGTATCGGTACATCATCCTCCTGTGACATCCGCATGAAAAGCAATCTCACTGCCAAAAGGCATGCCATCATCTATTTTTTTGATGGGGACTGGTTTGTAAGGGCTTCATCCGTCAAAAATCCGGTCTACGTAAATGGTGTGGAGATCCAGCATCCGGTCCCGTTGGAAAATAATGATATTATCGGAATCGGCGAAACCAGCCTTGTTTTTGTCAACGAACGTGAGGCTGCCACCGAAGCAATGCTTACTTACGAAGATCATACAAACATTCCGCAATACCCAAAGGGCAAATCCTCGCGCCGTCTTCCGGGTGCCTACCTGTCTGTAAATCTTTTTACAATAATCAGTGCATCCCTCCTGCTAAGATTCATCCCTTCCGATCAGACAAAATCCATTAAAATCGTATCTCTTGCCTTTCTTGTCTTCTTTGTCATTTCTAATCTGTACTATTTTGTGCTTCCTCTCATCCTGAAGAACCTAGACAGAGTTTTACTGTTAATTCTCTCCCAGCTTGCCGTGCTTGGTATGCTTTTTCAGGTCCGTCTCGAACTTATCTCAAATGCTGCAACAGAGAAATCCCCTGACGAACTGATCGGGAATCTTAACGCACAGGGAATCTCACTGCTCATCGCCTATATACTTCTGCCAATTATCACTATTTTGGTTGCCAGAACACATCTGTTGGAGCGTGTCGGGATAATTTGTGCTGTTGTTACTCCGCTTCTTCTCATAGCTACATTGGTATTCGGAAATGGTCTCGATTCGCATGGGGCGACGCTTTGGATCTCTGTCGGGGGAATGTCCATGCAACTGACGGAATTTGCCAAAATTACATACCTCATCGTGTTGGCGAGTTTCTTTAAAACGCGGACTTCACGAAAGAATCAATTCATCTTTGCCGGCTGGGCAGCCCTGGTTTTTCTCCTGATTATGATGCTTCCCGATTTGGGTTCCGCAATGATTCTTCTGCCGACAACACTACTTGTATATGTTGTCATGACATCCGAATATCTGACAACACTGTTTATCCTCTTGGGCGGCACTGCAATGGGCTCATTGGCCTTTGCTCTTTTTCCCCATGTCCAGCGCCGTATTCTTGGATGGACGACACTTTGGGTTGAGGTAAATGATAACAACAGGCAAATTGTGTATGGTCTTCAGGCAATTGCCAGAGGCGGTCTGTTTGGGCGCGGACTCGGCAACGGAAGTCCCGGAGGTATCCCGCTTGCCAATTCCGACATGATCTTTTCCATCATCTGTGAGGAACTTGGCCTGCTTACAGGTCTATGCATTGTCCTCCTGTTTATCATTGTCTGGCTGCGCGCTGCCAAGATTACAATTGCTTCACACGATGGCTTTTCCTCAAGTCTAGCACTTGGTATCGGAACCCTGTCATTCGTTGAGGCTGCCATAGTAATTTCCGGTGTAACGGGGCTCGTTCCGTTAACAGGCGCCACCCTTCCCCTGATTGCAAGAGGCGGCAGTTCGGTTCTGACTATTGTGTTTCTGTTTGCTATTCTTCTTGGCCTTTCGGCCCGCCGCGAAAAGGGGGCTTTCCAATTATGAAACTATTAATGAGAAATCTGAAAATTGTTCTAGTATTGTTCATTCTGATATCGGCTTCGCTTCTTATCGGATTATCTTTTCAGCAGAACCGAAGTAAAACCGAACTGTTTGTCGCTGCAGGCGAGAACAAACAAGCCCTGAAATCAAGATATGCACAAGCAGGAAGTATCTTTGATATCAATGGGCTCATTCTGGCTCAAAGCACAGACGGCCGGCGTCAGTACAGTGAAGATTCCGTCATTGCCAAATCCGTGCTTCATATTGTAGGGGACTACACGCACAATATAGCAAATACAATTGAATCTACATACCAGGGAGTTCTTCTGGGCAATGACAGAAATCTTCTTCGTCAGTTCTATCTGGATATTCTGGGAAAAGGCCTTTCCGGTGATGATATTACACTTACAGTTGACGGTGAACTTTCTAAAAAAGCATATGAACTTCTTGATGGCCGAAAGGGATCCATTGTCATACTGAACTACAAAACCGGTGCGGTTCTTGCAGCCGTAAGCTCTCCGAGCACAACGCCGGAATCGGTCATAGAATGGTCGGAAATACCGGAAACAGCACTCTTCAACCGTGCCCTTCAGGGTCAGTATGCTCCCGGTTCCACATTCAAAATCATTACGACAGAAGCATATCTCACTTCACCTCAATATGACCCCACTGTAACAGTTCTCTGCGAGGCTAAATCAACGGTAGATCCCTTTGGTGCAAGTGAAACAAGCGACGGGCATGGTGAGGTTGATTTGACTTCAGCATTTTCCAGATCCTGCAATGTCTTTTTCGGACAAATAGGTGTAACAATCGGAAAAGATGCGCTTATGAATACAGCGCGTACCATGGGTTACGGTTATTCGTTTTCGCTTGACCGGCTTGATGTTCTTCCCGGACGAATAGAAATTCCTGATAATACTTCAACCCTTTCATGGATTGCAATCGGGCAGCCGGTATCGGACAGCACACTCTATACCACACCTTTGCAGATGGCAATGATTGTCGGAGCAATCGGAAATGGCGGAGTTATGGAGAAAGCGCATATTGTTGACCACATAACAACACCGGCAGGGGATCAATACGGCAAATTGAAAGTGGATCCGGAAAAAGTTATTATGAACGAAGCTACTGCAGCAGTACTCGAAAAGCTTATGATCGGAGTCACAGAAAATGGAACAGGAACCGCAGCAGCCATCAGCGACTATACTGTAGCATCCAAAACCGGAACCGTCCAAGTGGAGGGCCAAGATAATAATGCCCTCTGTGTAGCATATATTGTTGAAGACGATATGCCGTATGCCGTAGCTGTTATTGTGGAAGAAGGCGGTGCAGGAGGTACAACAGCTGCTCCGCTTGCCGGAAAAATGCTCAGGGCAGCAGTAAATTCAAAGGATTCATAAATACTGAAATCCTTTGAATTCACAATTATGTACATTAGCATTTTATCCGGGCAGAATGCTATTGGGCCTTCGGTTTTGAAGTGGTATTTTTTAATGAAGTTTTCTTAACTTCCGTTTTAGCTGATGTTGGAGGAACAGAGTCATCCTCAGCAGCTTTTATGTCATCTGACGAGGCAACAACATCAACGGGTTCACTTTTTCCCTTTTCTTCGCTGGCCACAACCATTGCAAGCTGGACCATTTCTTCTTTTATCTCATTTAGCTTAGGAACATATTTTGCTTTATCATCTGTGGGAATAAAATGCTTTGCATTTCGGGCAATGAAATCATTTTTGAGCTCTTCCCGAGCTTCAGAAAAATCGGACGCAGCCCGCTGAATGTCATCCATATTAGGAACGCGAACATTTGATTGAATTTCATATCTTCTGTTTTTCTTGTCCATAAGTTAAAATCCCCCTTTCAGAATATGTAATAGTATATTGTCAGGCCAATGCATATCGCAAGTAGAATCAGTCCGCAGGCAAACAGTAATTTCCGCCATCCAATAGAAAAATGTTTGGAGTCAGGCACTTCAACTGCCGTTTTCTCCTCTTTCTCTATTATTTCTATTTCTTCGGCTTTTTCGCGGGTTCTTTCTTCTGATACATTACCCTCCGTGCCGGTTGCTCTATCCACTTCTGTTTTGATATGATTCTGTGATACAATTTCCTGGGCAGCTCGAACGCGCGGAAGGATTTCTTTCTGTACATCACGCATCGCATCACCAGTATTCCTGATGCAATTTTCTTTATCGGAAGGAAGACTGTTCGGATCCGGTACCTTTGTGCCGGGCATGTATAGTATGCCTATGCTTGCATCATCAGACAGCGGACTTGCATCAATGATGAAGCTTCTGATCGTCTGAGTCAGCTGCATTTCACTGTCTTCTTTTGAAAGCGCGGCAAGCTCAGCTAAACGTGCTACAACAGGCTTCAGAAGCAGTTTTGTTCCGTCATAGACCATATCAGATATGCCATCGGTCATAAGAACTATGGCATGTGTATCGTCGATCGTCGTACGGACTACCCGAAGGTAGTCCTGTGCATCCGGCAATGTCATAAAAATGGTACTTGAAGCATCTTCTCCATTTTGAGGAAGAAAAACCGGCTGCAGACCCGATCCTGTTACCCTTGCAATAACGCCGTCTCCAATGTGACCGCATATCATGCGTGTATCCTTAACCGCGCAAAAAAGCATTGTTGCTGATAAAGTATCCATACCGCCAAGCATCAGTTCCTGCGATTTGATCGCAAGCTCAGATTGAACCGCTGCTACTAAAACACTCCGTATTACTGATTCATGGAGCTCAAAGAAAAACGCATCAAAATGATGTACCATCAAATCGCAGATTGTCTGGACAACACATTTTGACCCGGTATCAGCATGTATATACTGACTCCCACCGGCTCCATCTGAAAGACAGACAACATATACACCCTCCTGATTAACAGCAAGCGAAGCATCTTCACAGAGATTACCTTTATCCCTGTGTTTTCTTCCCAACAGGGAAAGGCTTAAAATCCGAATATTTTGATCGGCATTCATGAATTATCCTCAAGATATTTAAAAAAATCATCAAGTGCCACTGACTTGCCCTGCTGTTTCCCGGAAAAATCATATAAAGCATCTTCTCTCATTCCGCCTGAAATTATAGAGGAACTGCTGGATCCGAGAAATTCAAAAAGCTTGGAAAACTGAGCGGACTGAATGCTTATTGGTTCAGTACGTTTGATTGACAAGCGTTTTAGCAAATTAAAGTCAACCGTATGTCCAACTCCAATATTGAAAATGACAATCTTTCCATGCGACTCCAGACTGCAGACTGCCTCTATTGCCCGCTCCATGTTCTCCATTGCTTCCTCACCCTGAGGCGCACCGTCCGTTATCACAACCAGCCATGGCTGATAATACTTGATTCCAAGA
>Ga0209429_10002858_pt1 | contig 10034 bp, 9 predicted proteins | sample BarGraNGADG00212_3_FD_184493 | JGI IMG/M metagenome (GOLD analysis project Ga0209429, IMG submission 184493) | Arctic peat soil microbial communities from Barrow, Alaska - Barrow Graham LP Ref core NGADG0004-212 (SPAdes) (version 2) | ecosystem: Environmental > Terrestrial > Soil > Wetlands >... | reverse complement strand
GATCGTCGAAGACTTTCCCATGTTCGAGCCGGTCACCAAGCTGAACGCCATGGTGCAGAGGCCCGACCGGCTGCCGGACCTCCTGCGGCAGGCTTTCCGCGCTGCCACGACGGGGTCGCCAGGGCCGGTCCACCTGGAGCTGCCCGGTCGCCTTGGCGAGCAGGCCCAGGGTGAAGGCGACTTCGAGATCGTGGTTGAGGAGCAGTTCACCCACTTCCCTGCCTACCGAATCGCGCCGGATCCCGTTCTCGTGGAGAAAGCCCTGGCGCTGCTGGCGGCGGCCGAGCGTCCAGTGATCGTCGCCGGAGGGGGGATCACGGCATCCGGAGCTGGGGCGGAGCTGGTGGAGCTGGCCGAGAAGCTCTCGATCCCCGTGGCCGTCTCCATGAACGGCAAGGAGAACATTCCTGATAACCACCCGCTTTCCCTGGGGAACGTGGGGACGTACGGGAGGCGAGCCGCGAACAAGATCGTGGAGGGGGCGGATCTCGTCTTCTTCGCGGGGAGTCGGGCCGGCGGGCTCACGACCAACAACTGGAAGCTCCCGCGACCGGGCACGCCAACGATCCAGCTCGACATCGACGGGGCGGAGCTGGGGAGGAACTATCCGGCGAAGGTCGGGATCCTGGGCGATGCCAGGCTGACCCTGAGACAGATGATTGACGCCTCCCCGCGCGCCGTGTCCAGGCCGGCCTGGGTCGAGTACGCGCAGGATGGTCTACGGAAGTGGAGAGCGGAGATCGCCCCGGAGTTCTACTCGGATGCCACGCCTATCAGACCCGCGCGGATCTGCAAGGAGATCAGCGATTTCCTGCCGGAGAACGCCGTCCTCGTGGCGGACACCGGCCACTCGGCGATCTGGACCGGAACGATGGTGAACCTGAGCAAGCCTGGCCAGAGGTACATTCGCTGCGCCGGAACCCTCGGCTGGGCCTTCCCCGCCGCCCTCGGCGCCAAGTGCGCTCTGCCGGACCGGCCGGTGCTCTGCTTCACTGGGGACGGGGGGTTCTGCTATCAGCTGGCGGAGCTGGAGACCGCTGCCAGAGCGGGGATCAACGCGGTGATCCTTGTCAACAACAACAGCTCTCTGCAGCAGGTGAGGAAAGGCATCGACACGGCCTACGGCGGCGCCCAATGGGGCCGGTCAAAGGAGATGTGGGTGTTCAACCAGGGCACCAACTATGCCCGAGTGGCCGAAGAGATGGGGTGCCTTGGCATACGGGTCGAGCAGCCGGGCGAGATTCGGGCCGCCCTGGAACAGGCATTCGCCGCCAACCGTCCGGCCGTGATCGACGTGCTATCCGACGTCGACGCCGCGCCGGCCTGGGGGTAGGGCAGCCGTAGGGGCGGGTGGCCGGTACTGCATCACCGCGCCTTCGTGCAACAGCGCCTCAATCTTCGCCCGCGGGTATCCCAGCACAGAGCTGAGCAGCTCTACAGTGTGCTCTCCCAGGGCAGGGGTAGGAGTGAACTTCTCATCGGCGGCGCGGGACAGCTTGACCGGATTGCCGGCCATGTGTGCCTTGCCGTAACGGGGCTGGTCCACCTCCACCAGCATCTGGCGCTCCGCGACGCACGGCTCCTGCAGCGCCTTGTCCAGGGTGTTCACCGGGGCTGCTGGAATGCCCGCGTCCTCCATCAGCGCTACCCATTCGGCCGTTGTTCGGGTGCTGAGGATACCCTCCAGGATCTGCCTCAGCTCGTTGCGGTTGGCATGCCGGTGCTGCACCACGTCGAAGCGCGAGTCAAGGGCCAGATCGGGGACTTCTAGTACCCTGCAAAGCTGGCGCCAGAAACTCTCGGTGCCGATGGTCCAGACGAGGAAGCCGTCCTTAGTCTTGAATGCCCCGTAGGGCTCCATCCCGAGGTGGCTGGTGCCCAGTGGTTTGGGCACGTCACCGGCGGCCGTGTACCAGGAGACCAGATAGCTAAGCATGGAGATCTGAGTGTCGAACATGGAGATGTCAACATGCTGTCCCAGTCCGCTGGTGTTCCTCTCGTTCAGGGCCGTCAGAATGCCGATTACCGCGAACATCCCCGCCGACAGGTCCGCGACCGGCACCCCTGGCTTGGCCAGCTCTCCCTCTTCGCTTCCGGTGACGCTGAGGACCCCACTCGCTGCCACCACCGCCAGATCGAAAGCGCTCCGGTGCTGGCAGCTGCCGGTGGAGCCATAGCCCGTGATCGATGCTACGATGATGCGGGGATTGACGTCCTTCATCACGGCATAGGGGATCGCCAGTCGATCGAGAACGCCTGGCCGGAAGTTGTTCAGCACCACGTCGGAGGCCTTCACCAGGTCGAGGAAGGTTTCACGCCCGAGCTTTTTCTTCAAGTCGAGGACGATACCTCGCTTGTTCCTGTGGAGGCCGACGAAGTAGGAGCTCCATTCGCCCCGATAGTAGGGCCCCATGTGCCGGAATATCTCCCCCTCCGGGGGCTCTATCTTTATGACGTCGGCGCCGAGGTCGCCAAGGATCAGCGAACAGTACGGCCCCGACAGCGCCGCGGTAAGGTCGAGAACCCGCAGCCCCGAGAGCGCTCCAGTCATTGTTTCCTCCAGATCAGCTATCAGCTGATAGCTGTTCGCTACTCGCTGCGAAGCGCGTAGGTCTCCTCGACAGCCTTGACAAGTGCTGTGAGAGACTCGTTCACGGGCACCGGCACTCCCAACTGCCGCCCCTGCCGAACGATCACCCCATTGATGACGTCTATCTCCGTCGGACTGCCTCGCAGCACATCCTGCAGCATGGACGACAGGTTCGCGCCCGTGGCGACAGCAACTTCCCTCACCCGTTGCCGCGGATCGGCGTAGGGCAGCGTCACGCCCTTGGCGTGAGCTACCTGCACTGCCTCCTCGACCGCCCTCTCCATCAACGCCCGTGGTCCTTCTGCCTCACTCAGCACGCCGTTCCGAACGCGCAGCAATGCGGTCAAGGCGTTGATGCCGACATTGATCACCAGCTTGCCCCAGAGCAGGGAATCGACATCAGGCGAGACGTGCGTCTCGATGCCTACCTGCCCAAACAGGCTCGCGATTTCCTGGATCTGCTCCTCGAGCCCCGGCTTGTTCTCCACGTGCGTGAGGCCGCTCCCCGCGTGCCGCACGTGGCCGGGCCCTAGCAGCGTGGCGCCGTGCGCGGTCGTTCCCTGCCACGCCCGGTGCTCGCCAAGTACCCGCGCGATCACGTCGCGGTTACCTATGCCATTCTGAAGCGTCAGCGCCAGCCCCGCCGGCTTCAGGAAGCGCGCGGCCATCTCGCTCGCCCACTGTGTCCTATGGGATTTCACGAAGATGATCGCCAGGTCCGTTGGTCCGACCTCGGATGGGTCGGTGGCCGCCTCGAGGGCGGCGACCACATCTCCGGATGGCTCCTCGATTCGCAATCCGTCTCGGCGAATCGCGGCAATGTGCTCGGCCCAGGGATCAAGCAAACACACCTCCGCCACCCTGGACAGCATTCCACCGAACAGGCTGCCCATAGCCCCCGCGCCAACGATCGTGATACGCATGGTTACCTCGAACGCTTCTCGAGCGCTTCAACCAGAGATGCGTAGACGTCATCCTGAATGGTATAGATGTGCTCGGCGCCGGGGAACGTGCCGTTCTCCACCTCGGCGATATAGTCCTGGAGCGCCTTCGTGCCGGTCTCGAAGAAGCTCGCATACTTCTTCACGAACTTCGGCGTGAAACGGTCGAACATGCCCAGCATGTCGTGGAGAACGAGCACCTGGCCGTCACAATGCTTGCCCGCGCCAATGCCGATGGTTGGAATCGCCACCCTTTCGGTGATCAGAGCTGCCACCCGATCGGGAACGCCCTCGACGACCATCGCGAAGCAGCCCGCCTCCTCGAGCGCCAGCGCATCATCGATCACGCTGAGGGCCGCGTCGACGCTCTTGCCCTGGACGCGGAAGCCGCCAAGCATTGAGATGGTCTGAGGGGTCAAGCCGATGTGGCCCATAACTGGGATACCCGCGCGAACGATGGCGCGGACAACCTCGGCGCGCTCCTTGCCGCCTTCGAGCTTGACCACATCCATGTTGCCTTCTTTGAGCAGGCGGCCGGCGTTTTCCACTGCCTGAGGCACGCTCACATGGTAGGACATGAAGGGCATGTCCCCGACGAGGAGAGGGTGCTTGGCTCCCCTGGCAACTGCTCTGCAGTGGTGGAGCATCTCCTCCATCGTCACGCTCACGGTGTTCTCGTAGCCAAGGACTACCATTGCCAGGGAGTCACCCACCAGGATCATATCGATGCCCGCGCGGTCGACCATCTGGGCGGTGGGGTAGTCGTAGGCCGTCATCATCGTCATGGGACGGCCCTTCGCCTTCTTGTTTTGAAGATCGATAATCGAGACCTTCTTGCGATCGGCAGCCGGTGTCGACATTGCAGCCTCTCCTATTCTTTGGTAATCAGTCCTACGTAAGTTCGTTCGCCGCTGGAATGCCGTCCAGTCCGGTGGCTTGCCGGACGGCGCGCACGACAGCTCGCGCCATCACTTCGGCCGCGATCGACCCAATCACGGTGACGTCCCCGGCGTCTTTGCTCGGGTCGCCTGTGGCCAGGGCGAACACGGTATCCCCGTCGGACATGGTGTGTACGGGCCTGATCGCCATTGCCAGCCCGTCATGCGCCATCTGCGCCACTTTGGTGGCCTGGGCCTTCGTCAGGTAGGCGTTGGTCGCGACCACGCCGATTGTTGTATTGGTTATACCCAGAGCGGGCTGCTGGCGATCCCAACTCTTCATCTGCTGAATACAGTTCGCGAAGCCACCGGAGCCGGGCTTGCGCGTTCCAGCGATGATCTGGCTTGTCGTCGGGTCCACCACATCGCCGAAAGCATTCACCGCCACGATGGCGCCGACGACGATGCCGTTGCCGATCTTCTGGCTGGCGGTGCCGAGGCCGCCCTTGGTGGCCAGCTTAGGCCCGAACAGCTTGCCGACAGTGGCCCCGGTGCCGGCGCCCACCGTGCCTTCAGCCACCGCTCCGCCGCTCGCGGCCAAGCATGCCTGGTAGCCCGCTTCGGCATCGGGGCGAACATCCGCCCGGCCGATCGTGAGGTCGAATAGGACCGCGGCCGGCACGATAGGAACCCTCGCCACCCCGACGTCGAAGCCAGAGCCATGTTCCTCGAGGAAGCGCATCACGCCCGCGGCCGCATTCAGACCGAAGGCGCTGCCTCCGCTCAGGAGGATGGCGTGGACCTGTTCAACCAGACACACGGGGTTGAGCAGCGCCGTCTCGCGGGTGCCGGGGGCAGCGCCCCGCACGTCGACACCGGCCGATGCGCCCTGCCCACAGAGGACCACGGTGCAGCCTGTCGCCGCGGCGAGATCCGTATAGTGCCCGACCTTGATGCCTTCTACATCCGTGATGGAGTCGCTCATGGCAATAGCATTTCGGACAGGGGCTCTACGGCAGGAGCACCTCGACGCGCCCATGTTCCATGCACCACAGTACCGAACCGCTCGGCCCTTCTTCGGCAGAGGCACCAGAGCATTCCAGTTTCAGGAGTACTGTGCAGTCCAGTCACCTCAAGTTTTGGCAGAGCCTGCGCCTTGAGTCCCATCCACCCTCACGCGGGGAGACGCGAGGCGGAGACGTGCATCTGTTCGTCTCCGTATCCCCGTTGCTCGCCCAGCACAACGTTGTCGATGAGGCGGACTGGGCCCACTCGGGCCGCCAGCGCCACCACGGTCCTGCCCTCGATCCGATCCAGTTCTTCCAGCGTTTGGGCGTCGCAGATCGCGACGTAATCTAGCTTCACCCGCGGCTCCGCATTCAGCAACGCCATCATGGCGAAGCGAATCGTCTCGGGGTCTCGCTCACCCCTCTCGTACAGGTCGCTTGCGAGGAAGAGCGAACGAGAGAGAACCAGGGCGGAATTCCTATCCTCGGGGGTCAGGGAGACGTTCCTGCTGCTGAGTGCCAGGCCGTCGGCATCCCTTACCGTGGGCACCACCACAATCTCGTGCCGGAAATGGAGGTCCCGGGCCATCTTCTTGACCACTACGACCTGCTGGACATCCTTGTGGCCGAAATAGGCCCGATCTGCAGGAATGATGTTGAACAGCATCGACACTACGGTAGTGACCCCTCGGAAATGGCCCGGGCGGAAGGCGCCTTCTAGCTTATCGGAGATTCCATCCACCAGCACGTGAGTGCTGAAGCCTTCCGCGTACATCTCGCTGACCGAGGGGGTGAAGACGTAGTCCACCCCAGCCTGGGCGAGCATGCGGAGGTCCCGTTCTGGGTCCTGGGGATATTGGGCAAAGTCCTCTTGCGGCCCGAACTGAGTGGGGTTTACGAAGATAGTCACGACTACTTTGTCGTTCTCGCTCCGCGCCCTCTTCACCAGCGCCATGTGCCCCGCGTGCAGGTACCCCATGGTAGGTACTAGCCCCACAGTGCCCGCGGCGCGATCCAGGGCTCGTCGCATCTCCTCAACCGTCGATACTTGTAACATTCGCAGGACCTCGGCATCCCTCCCGGCTCACAGATTGCTGCCCATCTACAATACCACACCACGTTGCGCAGGGATCTCCACTGTGCCTACCTCGAGACTGAGGTCGGACTCCTCTAGGTCGCGCATAACTCCGATCGCAGCATCCAGGACGAAGGTGCTGCCGTCCGCGAGCACACGCGTGTGCACCCAGCTGGCATGGCAAGTTGGGTTGAGCGCATGGTCTTTCCAGCATCAGGTACGCCGCCGCAGACCTTCACCGCTGACGAGGCTTCCCGTTCGCATGGCAGCGTCGTGCAGCCGCGGGGTGCTACGAGATCGGAGCGGTGCCCAACCTTAAGCCCGTCGATATTCATGATCGCCTTGGACCTGTCTGTTCGAGCTCCTTAACTCCCAAATAGCGCATGGCAGCGAGGGCATAGAGCCTGGTGGCGTCGACCAGCTGTTGGATGTCCAGGTACTCGTCCACATGGTGGGGTATGTGAGTGTCGCCGGGCCCGCAGGTGACGACCGGGATACCGGCCTTGGTGAAGAGGATCGTGCCGTCGGTAGTGCCAGGTACAGCTCCATAGACCGGTTCCTTGCCGGCAACGTCGCGATAGGCCTGATCGAGCGTCTGGACTATGGGCTCGTCCCGTGGGGTGGCTGTTGGCGGGCGGGAGTCGATAACATGGTACTCCGCGTCGAAGGTCGGGTCTGCATCCTTGAGCCGCTGGAGGATCGCTCGCAGCTTGGACTCCATGTCTTCGGGTGATTGGCTGGGCAACAGCCGGAAATCCAGAGTCACGGTCGCTTGGGCGGGCAGTACGTTGTTCTGCGGCTCTCCGGATGCCGGCGACTGAACGATAGTGGGGGTAATACTGGGCTTGCCCATGAGGGGATGTTCCCCGTGTATGCGGATCTCATCCTCTTCCCACGCCTTCACCTCGCGCAGCAGCGCCGCGGCATGGTGGATCGGGTTTACACCTGTGAGGGGCATCGCCCCGTGGGCCATCACGCCGGTCATGGTTATCCTGGCCCACATGACCCCTTTTTGCTCGATGCAGAGCCGGTTGTCTTCGGGCTCGCAGATCACCGCGGCGGTGACTCCCTTGCCCCAGCCGCGGGCCACGAAGTCCTTGACGCCCTTCATCTCTCCCTCTTCGTCCGCGAGGGCGCCGATGAGGATGGAGCCACCGAGCTTCACGCCCTGGTCCACGATGGCTTTTGTGGCGACGATAGCCGCGACAAGGCCGCCCTTCATGTCGTTGACACCGCGCCCGTAGATTCGCCCGTCGGCGACCTCGGCTTCGAACGGGGGGTGCGTCCAGGCGCCGGCATCGCCCTCGGTGACCACGTCGGTGTGCCCCTCGAACATCAGGCGCCGCGAGCCTTCGGGACCGGGCAAGACACCAATGACGTTGGGCCGGCCGGGCTCCACGTCCTCCCAGGTTGTCTCGAGGCCCAATTCCTCGAACCTTCCTTTAACCCAGCGGGCGGCACCTTCCTCGGCTTCACCCTGCTTCGGGCGGTAGACGCTGGGTATCCGGGTCAACTCCCGGGTCCAGCGCACCACCAGTTCTGGATCGATGCTTTCGAGAACAGTTCGTTCGAGATCGTTGACCATGATCGGTCACTCCTCGACCGATTTGTATCGGTATCTAGCAACGCCGATTACCCTGCCATCCTGATTCCGTCCCTCAGGATCAGGCAGGATTGGTCTGGGTGATGCAGGCAGCAACGAGAAGGGGAACATGGCACCGAGTGACCGTCTCTTTTTCGCAATTTACTGGTGTGAGGAGAAGGATCAGGCCCATATACGCCCCAAACTATCTCATATACGCCCCAAACTATCATTGTACTCCCTCTTGGCTCAGCTGCTCCAGGCTGTTTTCGTCCAATGCGATGCTTGCCTGGAAGCCTGGCACAAACCACAGTCTCTGGGTGGGAAATCGGCGTTGATAACACTTGAGGCTGGTGCTATTTTTCTGCATGTTTACAGCACAAGTGCAATTTTACTGCAACTACCTCGGCTGGCACATCCGGAGTTTCTTGTGCGCCTTGGTGACCCAGTTCATCGTAATCGTATTGGGAGGTATGGATGGACACCATCGAGAAGTACAGACGCTACGTTATCACCAGTTGTACCAAGGGGGTGGAGCCGGTGGTCGTGGACCACGCTCATGGCGCCACCATTACCGACATCGTGGGGAAGACCTACCTGGACTGCTTCGCCGGCATATCGGTAGTCAACGCCGGCCACTGCAACGAGCAGGTCAACGCCGCGGCCAAAGCCCAGATAGACCGGCTGATCCACGCCAACGTCTACTCCTACTGCCTGACCCCCGCGGCCGACCTCGCCGAAAAGCTGGCGGAGATACTGCCGGATCCCCTGGAGAAGACCTTCTTCTGCAACAGCGGCGCCGAAGCCATCGAGGGGGCTTTGCGGGCGATCAAGAAGTTCAATGGCCGGCGGGAGACGATCTCCCTGATGGCATCCTTCCACGGAAGGACCTACGGGACTTTGAGCATCACCGGACAGTCTGGGCGAAAGCGCGGTGGAGGTCCCTACGCCCCGGGCTCCGCCTTCGCCCCCGTGCCCTACTGCTACCGCTGTCTCTTCCACATGTGAGCTATCCAGAGTGCGGCCTTGCTTGCGCGGAAGCCGCGGAGGACACCTTCCGCTACCAGACCAGCGACGACGTCGCGGCTTTCATCACCGAGCCGGTGATGGGAGAGGGCGGCATCCCTTGCAAACATCGCTTACTTCCAGGCCGAGGACCTGCCCGGACAGTCAGCCCGGAAGGGGGAGATGGCCAGGGGGTTGTTTCGCGGACTTCAGGAGAAGCATCGGATGATCGGGGACGTCCGCGGTCGGGGGCTGATGATCGGCGTCGAGCTTATTAGCGACGATCAGAAGACCCCGGCTGCCACGGCCACCGGCAAGGTGAAGAGCTACTGCCGCGAGCACGGCGTTCTGTTGGGTAGCGGCGGAGTGTTCGGCAACGTGATCCGCTTCCAGCCGCCACTGGTGATCAGCGAGGAGCAGATCGAGCAGGCTGTGCAGACAATCGACGCCGCGCTTGCATCGATCGGCTAGCGGTTGCGAGGAAAAGGTTGGGCCGGGCAAAGCCCGGCCCAACTGCCGCGTCCACTATTGCCAGCCGCCCCGGGTCACCCTCTGTCACAAACGGATGTGCCGGCGGCCCACACTCCGGTGAGAGCCGGCTATTGGAGGTACCGCTTGAAAAACAGCCCGGCCCCGTGGTGCGAGGCAGACACCAACTCCCAACCGCTGAGTCCAAGCTGAACTATGGCACCCGCCAGCGAGTCCCAGCTATCCGCATCGCCCTTGCTGTCATTCTCTTCAATGGGCACGGTTTCGGTGCCGGCGGGCTTATAAAAGGTCAACTGGGGGTTGTTCCCGTCGGCCCACCAGAGTTCGCAGTATTCGCACCTTTCCATGTTGCACCTCTCCGCTTGATTATTGGTGCATCGACCACCTCTCCTATAGACAATTATCGTGCCGTGACGAGCCTCACGTAGCGAATCTGACACCGACCCACCTGTCGAATATTTCAGCCG
>Ga0209429_10002856_pt1 | contig 10037 bp, 8 predicted proteins | sample BarGraNGADG00212_3_FD_184493 | JGI IMG/M metagenome (GOLD analysis project Ga0209429, IMG submission 184493) | Arctic peat soil microbial communities from Barrow, Alaska - Barrow Graham LP Ref core NGADG0004-212 (SPAdes) (version 2) | ecosystem: Environmental > Terrestrial > Soil > Wetlands >... | reverse complement strand
GTTCGTCAGTATTAACGCCGATTTTCTTGGCATAGGTTACATCAAGGGCATGTTCGGCATCAATAAATGCTGCAATTCCGTCTTTCTTTTGCGCTTCCGCGACAATGTGCAGCGCCAGTGTGGTCTTTCCGCCTGATTCCGGCCCATAGATTTCAATAACTCTACCGCGCGGAACACCAAAAGTCCCCAGCGCTATATCGAGGCTGAGCGATCCGGTGGAAATGGCCGGAACATCCGCCACCCGCTCCGATCCGCCCAGTTTCATAATCGATCCCTTGCCAAACTGCCTTTCAATCTGCGTGATCGCCAACTCAACAGCTTTTGATCTATCTAAATCTGCACACATAAAATAGTGACCTCCTTCACCCTGTTTTTTTACACAATTTATTTTATTTCTTCTTTCAACTTTATCTTACCGAACATCCGCGTATAATGTTATGTCTTTGCGAGCGAGTGCAACGACGTCTGTAGGGAACGGTCGCGACCGTTCCCTACGTGGTTACCCTTTAAGCGGAAACTCCGCCAGTTTTGTATAAACCGCGCCCTGCTGTAAGAGCCTGCTTTGGAACAAGATCAATTCCTTGCAGCCAAATTCCCCGGCGGCAAAGGCATTGTGCTTAGTCAAAGCTTCGCTGATTCCCGATAAACCACGCGACTCCTTAATCCGGCCTAAAGTCAGATGCGCCCGAAAGGGACGATCTTCCTTGGGAAAACCGATACTCGCAAAATCACTATCCAGTTGTTTCTGGAGGACTGAGAGCTTTTCCACATCGCCTGTAACACCACACCAAAGCACTTGCGGCCTGCGGGCATCCGGAAAAACGCCCATTTTTTCAATTTTCAGATTCAGTGATGATCCTGAAACTATCCGGTTTTCTACAGCAGCGCAAATATTTTTTATATCTTCAGCCGTAATATCGCCGAAAAATTTCAAAGTCAGATGCTGCCCCTGCGGTTTTGTCCAACTAATCCGGCCGCTGATCTCCCGCTTCAATTTCTCCTGTAGACGAGACATTGCCTGCAAAATATCTTCCGGGGGTTCAATGGCTAAAAAAGCACGGATATTTTCTTCGGAATCCGTCATGAACTAACCTTTTCCCTGCAAATAATCTTTCAGTATAATTAAAGCCACTTCGGAAAACACATGTTTGTTTCTTTTGCGATCCCAGCGAAAAGTGTAATGGCGGCAAACTGTCTGTTTGGAATCGGCCAGCGCCAGATAAACAGTGCCGACAGGTTTTTCCTTACTGCCGCCAGTTGGCCCGGCAATGCCGGTAGAAGACAGCCCCAGATCGGCTCCTGAAAGCTTGCGCGCACCTTCAGCCATTAAACGCGCGGTTTCTTCGCTGACGGCTCCGTGCTTTTCAATGATTTCAGCCGGAACGCCCAGCATACTGATTTTGGATTCATTGCTGTAAGTCACCAGGCCGCGCTCGAGATAATCCGAACTGCCTGATACATCAGTGAGGCGATTTGTAATTAACCCACCCGTACAGGATTCAGCAACCGCGATGGTCAGTTTTTTCTCCGTTAAAAGACCGGCGATCACTTCTTCCAGTGTTTTCTCTCCGTAAGAAAAAATGCAGTCTTGCAGACGTACGGCAACTTCATCCTGTGTCTTTTGCAGATTCCTTTGCGCTTCTTCCTGAGTTTTGTGGCGCGAAATTAAAACCACATGATTCTCCGGGAAAACAGGGTAAAAACCCACATTCACTCCCCTTGCGGCAAAATCAATATCTTTAAGCCGATCATCCACCGCCGCCTCGGAAAGCCCGAAAGTTTTGATGGTCTGCTTGGCTGAATACTGATCCGGCTGAGGGAAATATCTGCGTAAAATCGGGATAACCCCTTCGGGCATCATCCTCTGAGTTTCATATGGAACTCCGGGAATGACAAAGATTAATTTTTCTTTTACCCGCAAGGCAAACCCGGCGGCAGTGCCTATCGGATTGGCGATGATTTCCGCACCCTGCGGGAACATGGCCTGCTTGGCGTTATTTTCCACCCAGCGCAAATTGTATTTGGCAAATCTGTCTTTAATTGCCTGCAAAACAGTTTCATCTGTATATAATGGAAGACCAAAAGCCTGCGCGATAGCGGCAGTTGTAATATCATCGGCGGTGGGGCCTAGACCACCTGTGCATATTACAACATCAGTCAGCGCCAGCAGATAATTTAAACGGCTTTTAATGGAGTCGAATTTATCTCCAACCGACATCATGGCTTCCACCTGCCAGCCCTGCAGATTGATTTCACGCGCAATAAACGAAGAATTGGTATCGGCTGTGCGCCCGCTCATTAATTCATTGCCGATTGTTAGGATGCAAATTTTCATATTACCTCTTCACAACTTTGGAAATACTTCGATATTATGTTCCTGTGTCATTCCGGCGAAAGCCGGAATCCAGTATTAATATTTTCCCCACTATCATGGGGAAGTAGTCTGGACACCGGCCTTCGCCGGTGTGACGTAGTGGGGTTTCTATACTGCTCAATACTTGAAGCTTTAAAATTTTAATAAATAAGTCAACAACAACATCACTATACCGGCGTATATTCCGGCGGCAACATCATCAATCACAACGCCCCATCCGCCCGGTAATTGCTGCAGGTTCCGGATGGGAAAAGGTTTCCAAATATCAAATATCCGGAAAAGAACAAAGGCAACGCAAAGATGCAATCCGGTTATCGCCACCGGCAGCATAGCTACTTGAAAACCGGCGATTTCATCAATTACTATCCGCTGGTCATCTTTCTTCTGATAAATCATTTCCGCACGCCCGGAAATAAAAATGGCCAGTGCCGATAAAACAACTACAACCAGAAAACGCAACGGCCAGGTCAATGGCAGGCAAACAAGACAAATGGGAATGCCAACCAATGTGCCGATTGTCCCGGGAGCAAATGGTGTCAGCCCCGAACCAAAGCCGGCTGCCAATAACTTTATTATCTTTTCGCTTCTGGCCATATAATTATCTCATTAACAAAATATGCCATGTTATCAATTAGCTATGTTACACAATGCTAGATTCTTTTGACATTTATGTCAAACTTTTTAATTCTTCGGCAAAAAACAGCAAATCTCATAACTGATTTATGGCGAAAATAAAGCCATATTAAATATAGAACGATCGTTCTATATCATACCTTTTATGAAAGTCAAGCGTTCTCTGATAAAAAAAATAATTGAAGAGTATTAATAAAAGATTGTTCTAATTAAGTATTTAAGCATCAAACTTTCGACTGAATCAATTCCTTTCTGATTTGGATTGCTTTTTTTTGCAGCAAAGCGCCTTGCTCGCGAACAGAGAAATTAGTTCATCCTGGGTTTTGAAGTTATATGAATTGGTCGACGCAGAATCATAGCTATTCTTTGATTTTCAACTTCTTTTGCAGATAGTCTTTAAAAGCATCATAATCATTGGTTATATTAATAGCACTACCTTTTCTCCGGTCGATGTCTTTCATGCTCTGCGGACATTGAGGTGTGATTCCCAGCAATTGTTCAATTTCTTCAGGAAATTTTGCCGGATGAGCAGTCTCCAGACATATTGCCAGATTTTTGTCCGGCATTGTTTTAAAATATGCTTCCAACCCCGCCCAGCCAACGGCTCCATGCTGTTCAAGAATCACGTGGTAGCTATCATAAACACTTTTGATGGTTTCTCTGGTTTGCTTATCCGAAACTGTTACTGAATAGATATGGCGCCGCATCTCTTCGATGTCTGGATAGCGATGTACACTTCCAACACGATCCACAGTACCGCCGTATAGCTCAAAGAACCGTGCCAAGTTGCTTGGATGGCCGACATTCATGGCGTTGGAAATACAGGCGCGGGAAGGAGAAACTTTGTTGTATTTACCTGTTGCCAGAAAGACAGGGAATTCGTCATTTTCATTGGTGGGCATGACGAGTTTCGCCACAGGCAGACCCATACGGCGCGCGTATTCACACCCAAGGGCATCTCCAAAATTACCGGACGGAACAGAAAAAATAACTTCTTCGCCCGCTCCTGCAAGCTCGGCATAGGCATAAACATAATAGACAATTTGCGGCAGAATCCGGCCGAAGTTGATCGAATTAGCCGAAGATAAATTAAATTTAGCCAGCTCCGGATCGGAAAAAGCAACCTTCACCAGATTCTGGCAATCGTCAAATTTTCCTTCGACACAAAGAGCCTGCACATTGCCGCCGATGGTATCGAGCTGCTTTTTCTGCATGAGGCTCACTTCTGCCGTCGGATATAGAATGGTCACATCAATTCCCGCAACTCCTTTAAAGGCCTCGCCCACGGCGCTGCCGGTATCACCGGAAGTAGCCACCAGAATATTGAGTCTCTCCCCTTTGGCGCGGCAATGGCTCATGAGTCTGGCCATCATCCTGGCGGCAAAATCTTTAAATGATGCGGTTGGGCCTTGATCCAAACGCATAACAAAAGCCCGCGGATAAACAGCTTCCAGAGGCACGGGAAAGTTGTATGCACCTTTCACCACCGCTTCGAGGATTTCCGCGGAAAACTCATCGGATAAAAACGCTTGCGCGACAAGCATTGCGGTTTGCCAGTAAGGCTTGTCTCTCAGTTTCAGTATATCGCTTATCGATAGATGCGGAATAGAATCCGGAACAAACAGGCCTTCGTCCGGGGCCTGACCCATAAGCAGCGCTTCTTTAAACGATACGCTTGCGGTAAAGGGAACAATTCCCGCAACATTATTCAAATATCGATTGGTGCTGTAGTATCGAATAGGCATTGTTTTGACCCTCTTTAAAAATATTGTTGTCTTTAAACTCATTACTCTAAATAAATCAACCAAAATGACATCTTTAACGTAGGGAACGGTCGCGACCGTTCCCTACCATTTATTGCAATTAATGTTGGAAAATGCCGCCTTCTATGCTAAAAATTATCATTGAAAGCTGAAAAAGTAATTCAACTTTAATTTCAGGCAAAGGAAAATGGAAGAAAAAAAGATTCTTCGCTTAACAGAAACTGTACAAAGCGCCGGTTGAGCCTGTAAGATCGGTCCGGAGGACCTGGCCCTAGCATTGCGCGATTTACCGCTGATAAAGGATCCAAATTTGCTGACGGGATTTGAACATGCGGAAGACGCAGGGGTGTATAAAATTACCGACGATATCGCTCTTGTCCAAACGCTTGACTTCTTCACCCCGACAGTTGATGATCCCTATACATTCGGCCAGATCGCCGCGACCAACGCCCTCAATGACGTTTACGCGATGGGTGGCAAACCAGTCACGGCGATGAACATTGTTTGTTTTCCGATCAAAACAATGGATATGGCAGTTTTACGGGAAGTACTCCGCGGCGGGCTTTCCAAGATGCGAGAAGCTGGTGTATTGCTGGTGGGCGGGCACAGCGTTGAAGATAACGAAATCAAATACGGGCTTTCGGTAACCGGCGTTATTCACCCCGATAAGGTTTTGTTTAACCGTGGGGCAAAGCCTGGCGACAGCTTGATTTTGACAAAACCATTGGGCACAGGTGTTGTCAGCACAGCTCTAAAGGCAGGGTATGCTGATCCGCAATTAGTGCAAAAAGCGGTATCCTCTATGACCACCCTCAACAAAAAGACGTCAGAGTTAATGATTGCTCACGGCAACATTCATGCTTGCACCGATATAACCGGGTTTGGTTTTTTAGGTCATGCCTGTGAAATGATTGAGGACAGCAATGTTGGCCTGAAAATTAATTCTGCTGCCGTGCCTATTTTTGCCGGTGTGCGGGAGCTGATGGAAACAGGCTATGTTCCCGGCGGACTTTATCGCAACAAGAATTACCGAATTTCACAGATCGAAAAAGCAGATACTTGTCCTGCCTGGATTTTAGATGTTCTTTTCGATCCGCAGACTGCCGGAGGCCTCTTTTTCAGTATTTCCGCAGCAGAGGCACAAAGCCTTATAGAAAAAATGCATCGGGAAGGAATCGCCGATGCTGCTATCGTTGGTGAAGTAGTTAGCGACAACCCCGGTAAAATTGTTGTTTACTAAAACAGCGGTTCACCTTATATTAAAATAATGCAAATCGAATCCATCCTCATTAAAAAAGAAACAGAGCAAAATTTTAAAAAGCTCATGGACATGGTTCAGCCCAATGATTCCTTGCTGCTGCTTATGCACGGCAGCCCTGATCCCGATGCCATCGCTTCGGCCATGGCGCTGCACGATATTATCCAGCAAACGAAAGGCCTCGCTAAAAGTGCCTTCGTTTCTACGGAACCTATAAGAAGGCGGCAAAACAAGGAATTGAGCTTATCCATGCGTCTCAATATACGTCTCGTTAATCAGGTAGATATTAATTCTTATCGGCTGATTGCCTTGCTGGATGCACAGCCATCCTTTCTTGACGGCGTGTTAAAATTTATTCAACCCCACATCGTTTTCGATCATCATCCGCGTGAAGGCGACTGGAAGGCGCCACTGGAAGATATCCGCCCCAAGTACGGGGCATTATCCAGTATATTGACAGAATATTTACTTTGCTCCCGCATAAAAGTATCAAAAAATTTGCATACCGCACTTCTGTATGGAATCAAAACGGATACAGACAATTTTGACCGGGATACTATTATTGAAGATATCAGCGCTTACGCCTATCATACCAAATATGGTAATCTCCGGCTCATTCGCCGCATTGAACTAAATCAAACCCCTATCAGTTATTTGAAGTATTTTGACCATGCGTTCCATCATATGAGTCATTTTCGCGGCCGGAGAATCGGCTTTCTGGGCAGCGTCGAAAGCCCTGATGTATGTGTACAGGTTGCTGATTTTTATTTGCGCTTAATAGGCACTTACTATGTTGTAGTCGCGGGCATTGTTGACGATAAACTGATTATTATATTTCGCGGTGACGGCTACAGAAAGGATTGCGGCGCAATCGCCCAAAGGGCTTACGGGTTAATCGGTCAGGGCGGAGGGCACAGGAGCGCCGCGCGAATTGAAATTTCTCTGGAAGTATTGAAAGAGGAATTAAATGGTGATTTATCTCAGCACAATATAGAAAAGTTTCTTCTGGAATGCCTGAAAAAGAACCGCAAATCCAAGCCCGGCAAAAACGAAAAGCATCCCCAAAAACAGAGAAAGGGCAATAAATGAAATATATCGGGTTCAAAAAAGAAATTACCACAGGCCGCTACCTTGATCCTTTTAATGGTTTTCAACCAAAGGAAATCACCATCGAATTACGTTACGATGAAACAACTGGTGTGGCTTGCCGTATTTTGTCCTATCGGATGCGGCTAAGCCAGAAGCCCGATCTTAACGCGTATTTAGAAAAATCACCGGAGTCTTTATGTCCTTTTTGCTCCAGCCTCTTTGACAAAACAACACCTAAATTTCCGCCTGATATTTCCCCGGAAGGAAAATTTCGGCATGGGAACGCATATTTATTCCCCAATGCTTTCCCTTATGATCAAAGCAATACCGTGGCGGTCTTATCATCGCGTCACATGATTCCCATGAATGAATTAACACCGCAAACAATGCGCGATGGCTTTAGCGTTTGCCTTGACTATTTTCACCGTATCGCCGAATTAAACTTGGGTTACAAATACTGCTCGATTAACTGGAATTACATGCCTCCGGCAGGCGGCGGTTTGATTCATCCCCATTTACAGACAATCGCGGGACAAAAACCTACAAACTTTATGCAGCGGCTTATTGCAAGCGCACAAAATTATGCCGCCGCAGCCGATGGTGGCAATTTATGGCGTAATTTAATTATTTTTGAAAAGGAAGCCCAGGAAAGATTTATCGCGAATACCGGCACCATCACCTGGCTTGCGAGCTTTGCGCCAAAAGGCATGGCCGGTGAAATTGATTTTATTTTTCAGGATAAAACATCTATCTTCGATTTAACAGAAGCTAATTATGAAGAATTTCTGGAAGGCTTGAGCAGAACATTCTCCTATTTATACCTGAACAATTTTACGAGTTTTAATCTGACGCTTTATGCCCCAATGACTAACGATCGCAATTTATGGGTACAGGGGAAGCTTGTGCCGCGCTTTGAGATTAATCCCCTGGGAACAAGCGATTTGAATTATTTCGAAAAGCTGCACAATGAAATCATTTGCCCGGTGGTGCCGGAACAGTTGTGTAAGGAACTCCAGCCATATTTTGCATAGTCAGACCTGATTGTCTTTCCTGTTGATCACGAAATAAAACTGATATTAGTTCGATGCCTATAGCGGACTACTTTTTTTTCGAATTTTTTTGATTGGATAAGTACGCATAGTTCCAAGCATCGCCGACTTCGGAAAGAGAAAGCGTTTGAATGTTTTGCGCAAGGGGGTAAGACGCTTTTCCCGGATAGACAACCCATAATCCGGCCAACTGCAAATCTTCGATGGCCGTCTTCATGGATCGGGTCAACCGGGGAGCATCTTCATATTTGAATTCTACACCCCAGTTTTTGCCGCCTTGCTGCCAGAAGAGGTCAAGTTCCGCACCGGCGTGGGTGCTCCAAAAATACAGGTCTTCATCTTGCTTCCCCAGAGTCCGGCAGACACAATCAAGGGCAAAACCCTCCCAGGAAGCGCCCAGCTTTGGCGATGCAGACAACTGTTGCGGTGTCTCGATTGAAGAAAGACTATGAAAAAGTCCCGAATCGCTCAGGTAAAATTTGGGACGCTTCACAACCCGTTTGCCAATATTGGCGTACCAGGGTTGGAGAATGCGGATCATGAATGTGCCTTCCAGAATTTCACAGTACTTACGGACGGTCATATCGGATACACCGAAAGAGCGCCCCAAGTCGGCATAATTTAAAATCTGGCCGTGATAATGACTGAGCATAGTCCAGAAGCGCCGCAGCGTCCGAGCGGGAATGTTGATACCCAACTGCGGGATGTCACGTTCCAGAAAAGTGGTCACATATTGATTACGCCACACAAGACTTTCTTCATCCGACCGGGCAAGAAAAGACCGGGGCAATCCGCCGCGTAGCCACAGCGTTTTCATCTTTGCCGGGTCAATATCGTCCAAACGGAAACCTCCCAGGTAATGATAGGCGATGCGTCCGGCCAGCGATTCCGAACTCTGGCGGATTAAATCCCGCGACGCGCTGCCCAGAATCACAAACTTCCGCTTTTTTTGCTGATCAACAAGATAACGCAGCAAAGGGAACATATCGGGCATGCGCTGGATTTCGTCGATTATAATCAATCCACTCAGATCTTCTAGAGCAAGCTGAGGCTGATCCAGCCGGGCGGCGTCCTGCGGATTTTCCAGATCGAAATAGTGATTTGCGCCCAATGTCCTTGCCAGAGTTGTTTTCCCGCACTGCCTGGGGCCGAGAATCGCCACAACGGGAAACATCGCCATCAATTTGGACAAAGCTTTGCAATCATGCTGTCTTTCAATAATTTTCATGGCCGCAGCTTAACCGATCTACATTGAAAAATCAAACTCTTTATATGATATTTCAAGGCAAAAAATGATCCCCTACGATAAAACTAAAGACGGATTGCCCCCAATCAGAACTTGCTCAAAAAGCATATACAACACAACCAGTAATTGCCAGACTGGAAAGAGGTTCTGATTCCAGAATCCCTTCTCTTGAACTTCTCGGGCGAGTTGCCCATGTGCTTGGTAAGGAAATCGTCATTGATTTTAAAACAGAGCTGCAACATTAAACAAATAAGTTTATGCTTGCCAGCAAAAAACCAAAAAGGCAATTGAAGAAAAAACATCCTGCCGTCAGGTACGGCCGGAAATGCATGATTGGCGTGAGGTAGATGATTCCTTCTTAATTGGACGCCGTCCCTGATCTCCTTAGTACATCTCAGAAAAAGTCACTCGCTGGCACTGCGGAATTGGTGTACTTCGAACTGAAATTCACCCAGCAGTCAAATGCAGACCTGACCATTTCTTCTTTAGTAATTGTTTTTTGCTTATAACTTCCTGAAATTCACGAATTAAAGGCGATGTAATTTATTCAAGATTTCTCTTGGCAATGCTCACTTTGCCACAATTGGACTGCACTCCATATTTTGTGGTAAAAATTCAATTGACT
>Ga0209429_10002855_pt1 | contig 10042 bp, 6 predicted proteins | sample BarGraNGADG00212_3_FD_184493 | JGI IMG/M metagenome (GOLD analysis project Ga0209429, IMG submission 184493) | Arctic peat soil microbial communities from Barrow, Alaska - Barrow Graham LP Ref core NGADG0004-212 (SPAdes) (version 2) | ecosystem: Environmental > Terrestrial > Soil > Wetlands >... | reverse complement strand
GGGGGAGAAAATGCCGGCGGTAAGGCAGGTGTTGGCCGGGTCGGTAACCGATTACTTCGAACGTCAGGTAGCCGGTGGGGTTGAGTGGCTTAACATGCCGCGCCCGATGTCGTTGGCTTTGCAGCAGCAATTAAGCGAGGCCTTGAGCCATTTTGGTCTTTATGCCGTGCCGCGCATTGTGGAGGCGCACGGCGGCGCGGTGCTGGAATCCTCGGGCGACAAGGTGCTGGCGGGGGTGCCCGTTTCGCAGGCGCTTGACTGTCTGCACGGGCTGCGTCTGGCCTTTCACGGCGCAACCGATTTACCGGCGGTCTATCCGGAACAATTCGCGCCGACAGCTCGAGGATTCATCCTATTGGCCGAATCGCATCGCCGACCGGTCGAACCGTCATGGCCGCTCTTGGTTCCGGGACCCAAGGCCACCTTTTCGGCCTGCCTGGCGATCGGCTCGGGCCGGGAGTCGGTGGATGTTTTGCTTCGGGCAGCCCAAACTCCCGGGGACGCGGCCGGCCTTATCCGCGGGGATGAGCTGACGGTTCGTTGGATGCGGGATGGCCTTTTGGAATGGGTGTGGAACGCGCCGATGAACTCGCCGGCCGTCCAGGCAATCCAGCTCCTGACCGGACGTTCGGTGGCTGGAAGTTCCGATGAAGAGTCGGCGCTAGGGACTGAGTTCCTGCGAAAATTACACCAACGCCTGGGCGCTTACTTCGTCTGCGGCGGCAGCGAATCGACCGCCTTGGAATCGTTCAACTCCGAGACACGCGCCCTGGTTGAAGCCGAAATGGACCGGATGGTCCGGTCGGCGGCCTTCGCGGGAGCCAGCTTGGCCCGGCTGCGAAAGGGATTAGCGGATTATCTGTGTGAGTTGGAACGGATGAATACTTCGCCGCCGGATTTTCTGAACTGGCTGAGACTGGCGATCTGGATGCGCCAAACGAAAGGGTAGAGGACGTGCCTGCCTATCGACTCATACTTCAAGATGCGATTTGGCCGGGAGCGGCCATGCCCGCTGGAGCTTTGGATGGCGGGGGGCGTTGGCTCCTGCCGTCGTTTATTTTCGAGGCGCTTCATGCTGCTTGGCAGAAGGCATTCCCGCAGGTGGAGTTGTGGGAACACACGCATCCGTTGGGTCGGAGCGGGCAATATCCCAACCGGAACGAACGATCCCAGCGCTTTGGATCCTTAGCCACAGTGGGTCCCTTTCCCTGTGTGGATGGGAACCGGCAGGCGAGTTGGCAGTTTCCGGCGCCCAAAGATGTGGTTTCGGTGGGGCGGCAGGAAATCGCTCTGCTGCAGTTGCTGAGGCGGGAAGCGGGAAGCGGCAATCTGCCTCAGCCGCTTCATTATGTCCTGGGCGGTTCGCGCATGGGGACCATGAACCCAGGTCGTCCTCGTCCTCGTCCTTCGTCCCTCGTCCTCGAAAAGGGGAATGAAAAGCCGAGGACGATGGACGAGGACGACGGACGAGGACGACCAGGCGCCGCCCAAATATCAGGGCTGAGCGGCAGCTCAGCCCTACCTAGTTCGCGGAGAGCTCCCGCGCACGGCGTCAAAGGCTGGTGGTCCAAGCAGGCTATCGAGGACTATCTCGGAGGGCGGGCGCCGGGAGTTGGCGAAATGCGCGAGTCGGGAGATTTATTTTCACTCGAAGCGTCTGGCGGGATGACGCGGCGCCGGCAGGCGGGGGCGGCTTCGGGGGATGCGGCTGTGGACGAGGTCGTTCGCGCTCCTGGCGCCATTCTTGGCGCGCGGGCGCCCGAAGATTGGCGGCTGCGTTTAGCGGATTCCGTGAGCTTGGGTTTTCATGCATGGATGCCCTTGAAAGACGCCGGCCACGCCGAGGGCATGGACAAGCTGGTACCCTCGGCTGGGCTGGGCTGGGTTATGGGTCGCCGACAACGCGCGGGGCGGATCGAGCGGCTGGGAGATGACGGAATGGAGCGATGGCTGCCGTTGAGCGCGCCGGTCGAGGGGACACGGGTCAAATGGTTGCTATTGACGCCGGCCATTTTTCCGCGGATGGAAGCCGATCCCAATCGGGGTATTCAGGCGCATCCGGGCGGCTGGTTGCCGAACTGGGTATGTCCGGAAACCGGGCAGGTGCGGCTAAAGAAGGGCGATACTGGCCGGTTCATCCTGAGTCGCGAGCAGTGGCGAAAGAAAGTCAGGGAATTGCCGCCTTTGGATTGCCGGCTGGTGGCGGCGTCGGTTCCACCGCCGCGGGTGGTGTTTGACCGGAGCGATCAGACACCGGAGGCGGCGCGCCGTGGGGATGGCGGGTGGGGATGGCGGCCCGTTTATCATGCGGTGGCGGCTGGAGCCGTTTATTATTTTGAAGGGCCTGACGCGGCGGAATTGGCCGAAACCTTGGCCTGGCATGGCGAGCAGAGGCAAAACCTGCACCCGATACGCCATCGTCGCAGCGCATGGCTGGGCGAACAAGGGTATGGGATCGGGGTCTGCGGTCCCTGGGAATTTTAAACGATCATGAAAACGCAATTACTTTATCTATTGACTAGAACACCGCTCCATGTTGGGGCCGGGGAGGCGGTGAGCGTGGTGGATCAGCCGGTGATGCGGGAGCGGCCCACCGGATTTCCCGTGATTCCCGGCGCGGCCATCAAGGGTGCGTTCGCCGATCTGTGGACCGATCGGGAGAGCGGTCAGCGCTTGCCCGAAGGGGCGTGGTTGTTTGGTTTGCCGAGTTCCGGCGACACCTCGGCGGGGGCGCTGCAGTTTTCGGAGGCCCGGTTGCTGGCGTTCCCGGTGCGATCGGCGAAAGGCAATTTCGCGTGGATCACCTGTCCGCTGATGCTGCGCCGGCTGGCGCGCGATCGAGGGATTGCCGCGGGTTTGCTGCCGGCGCGGGAATGGCGCGATGACCAGGCGCTGTTCGGCAGAACGAGCGCGGTTTCGCTGGTTTATGGCCAGGAAGCGAAGGTGGTGCTGGAGGATTACACCTTCAGCCACGCCGGTGAATTGCCGCCGGGCGATGCGACGACGGCGCGTTCCTCGGATGGCAGGCCAGCGGCATCGGCTGAGGGCGCGGCAACCCTGGCCGGGTGTTTTCAAGCGCTGATCTCCCGGGATCCCGTCTGGAGTGAAGTCGGGCAGCGACTGGTGATAGTCAGCGATGGCATGATGAGTTTTTTCGGTCAATCGGCCTGTGAAATCCAGCAGCGGGTTACGGTGAACGATGTTCGGGGGGCCGCTGAGGCGGGCGCTTTTTTCACGCAGGAAAACGTGCCGAGCGAGACCCTGTTCTACGCGAGCCTGAATGGGTTTGAGGAGCGGACGCGGTTGCGGCCGAAGGAGCAAAGGCTGGAGGCGTTGCGGGTGTTCGCCGATCGGGTTGCGGGGCGGGTGGTGCAACTGGGCGGGGATGCCAGTATTGGCCACGGTTTATGCACCGTGGAGATCCGGGAGACCCTATCGTGAGTTCGCCGAAACCTATGAAAAACCTGGAACAAATTCGGGCCGCGCAGGCGTTGAGATTCTGGAATCGGCCGGGGAATGGGGAGGGAGTGGCGGGCGCCACACCGGCCGAAGTTGAAGCCACGCGGCGTTTGCCGGTCCTGCTTTTGAAACACGGACTGCTGGCGACGTTGGCCCTGGCCAAATCACAGGGGGAACGGTCGGCGCTCGGAAAGCTCATGCTGGAGATTGGCGGTTTTTTATGCGGCAGCGAGCGGCGGGTATTGCCGCCCTTGCCGCCGCGTCGTCCTGGGGAGAGCGCCTTGGATCCTTTGATTCGATTGTTGACGGAAGGGGATGCCGCCCATTCGCAGCGTCTCCAGCAGGCCACCGCCGAGGCTTTAGCCTATGGCGGGTATTTGCGCCGTTTTGCGCCGCCGTCAACGGCGGAAGCCAAGTAACCTTATGCCCGTCTTGATGGCCCATGACACGCGGATCGCGCTCGGGGTGGACGGCGCCTTGTGCGAGAGCCGCACGCTGTTGCTGGATCGGTGGCTGCCGATGGAACAAACCGCGCAGGCTCGCCGCCTTTTTTTGGAGCGTGTCCTGGCCCGGCCGGCGCTTTTATCGAAACTTCAAGCCTGGCAAGCGTTGCTGGGGACGGGGTTGGCGTTGCCGCCGGAGAACCTTCTGTTTGGACAGTTGCGGACGCACCTCGCGGTAAGCGCCTCTGCTGGGCTGTTCGAAAACACGGGATTATGTCTGGACCGTTTTTCAGGTCTGCCCTTTATACCCGGATCGGCGGTCAAGGGCTGTGCCCGGCGCTTCGGGGTGTCGGAATTATCCAAGACCCCGGGAGTGGAGGAAAAAGCTGGCCGGCTTGCCTCTCTGGCGTTGGTTTTCGGTTGGACGGCGGCGGACTGGGGGGCGGACTCGGACTGGGTGCAGGCTTGTGGGGCGGATGCTGATCGGGTGATGTCCGCGGTGGGCCAGCGGCTCCAGGCACAACTGGCGCCGGCGCAAGCTATGTTCGAGCAGGAACCGAACGGTGCCGGGTATAAATGTGCGGGCCGAGTTCGGTTCCTGCCGGCCTATCCCTGGAGTCTCAGCGGGCCGGATTTGGGCGTGGTTCAAGGAGGCGCGCGTTCTGCAAGCCGATCGCCGCGTCGTTTCCAAGGTGGCAAGGAATCGGCGGAGTCAGAAGACTTCTTCCCCGCGGTGCGCGCGGGTCAGGTGTTCGTGTTTGCCCTGGATGGCTCCGACACCTTGCTACCGACGGCACGGCGCTGGCTGCAGGAAGGATTGGCCGCTTTGGGAATCGGTGCCCAGGCGTCGGCGGGTTGCGGCCGGTTCGCGACCGGAGAAGCGCTCCAGCAAGCCTGGCGGGAAAAGGCGCGACAGCAAGGGCTGGAGCGGTTGCAAAAGCGGGAGCAGGTCCAACGCGAGGAGCGGCAACAGCGGGCGATGGCGCAGGCGGCCGGCGCCGAAGCTTTGAAGGGGTTCAAAGAGGACTTGACCGATGAAGAACTGGCGGATCGCAAGCTGGCTCCGCTGACCGAGGAGCAGTTCCAAAGCAAGGTCCAAAAAATTCGGTCTTGGGACGAAGCGGATCAGCGGGCGGTGGTGCGGGCCTTGCGTCAGAGCCATTTGATTTTTTGGGAGGAAGTGAAGCGGCGCGCGGCCCGCAAGGGGGGGCAATGGGCGCAAATCGAGCAGGCGATTCGCGCGGTTTCCAAAGAAAGCGGTTTGGGGAAAATGCCGTGATTTCAGAGCAATTCTCATTGTCAGAAGTGAGTGTCCCAGTTAATACTCGCGCATGGCAGAGGCGTTTATAACCGGTGAGAAGGTTTTTCGCGGAATCCCCGTGTCGGCCGGGGTATGCCAGGGCCGGGTCATGGTTCTGGGCCGGAGGCGCGAAACGGTGGCCTGGCAGAAGGTGTCGGCGGAGGAAGTGCCCCGGCAGATCGAGCGCTTGGAGCAGGCGCTGGTGGCTACCCGCAAGCAGATTCAGGAGGTGCAGCACAAGGTGGCTGAGGCCATGGGGGGCGAAAATGCCAGCATATTTGAAGCCCACCTGCTCGTGCTCGAGGATCGCACCCTGATGGATGAGGTCGTCCGCATGATGGAGCAGGAGCAGGTCAGTGCCGACTACGCTTTCCACCAGATCGCCAACAAATATGCCGCGACCCTGGGCGCGATCGATGACGAGTATCTTCGGGAGCGGGTGGCCGACATGAAAGATGTCGTCACGCGGGTCCTAAACAATCTGTGGGGGGGTGGCGACCGCCTCGAACCGCCTCAGATCAAGGAGCCTTGCATAGTTGTCAGCGACGATTTATCACCTTCGGTCACCGCTCAATTCGATCGCCAAAAGGTATTGGGTTTCGCCACCGACATTGGCAGCAAGACGTCGCATACCGCCATCCTGGCGCGTTCGCTGCAAATCCCGGCCGTGGTCGGCCTGCAAACCATCAGCCAACAACTCGAAAACGGCCAATACGTATTGCTCGATGGGATCAATGGGCTGGTGATCTTGAATCCCACCGATCAGACCTTGTTCGAATATGGCAAACTGGTGCGCAAACAAGCCGGCTTGCACGAGAAGTTGCTGGACGTGAAAGACAAGCCTGCGGTGACGCTGGACGGCCACGCGGTCATCCTGTCCGCCAACGTCGAGCATGCCAGCGATACGGTGTCGGTGCTGCAACATGGCGCGGCGGGGGTGGGATTGTTTCGCACCGAGTTTCTTTTCATCGCGCGGGAAGTCATGCCTTCGGAGGACGAGCAGTACCAGGCTTACCGGCAGGTGGCCGCGGCGCTCAAGCCACAGGCGGTGGTCATCCGCACGCTGGATTTGGGTGGCGACAAGTTCATGACGCATTTGAAGCTGCCGCCGGAGATGAATCCCTTTCTGGGCTGGCGTGCCATCCGGTTCTGCCTGCAGGAGACCGCCATATTCAAGCAGCAACTGCGGGCGATTTTGCGGGCGAGCGCCGAGGGCAACGTCAAAATCATGTATCCCATGATTTCCGGTTTGGGTGAATTGCTTCAGGCCAATGCCCTGCTGGAGGAGTGCCGCCAGGAATTGCGGGCCAAAGGCGTGCCGTTCGATCCGAATATGGATGTGGGCATCATGATCGAGATACCCGCCGCGGTCATGGTGGCCGAGAGCCTGGCTAAACGGGTGAATTTTTTCAGCTTGGGCACCAACGATCTCATCCAATACGCCCTGGCGGTGGACCGGGTGAACGAGAAGATCGCCCACCTATATGAGCCGACCAACCCGGCCGTGTTGAAGCTGATTAAAACCACGGTTGCAGCGGCGCACCAGGCTGGCATTTGGGTTGGCGTGTGCGGCGAAATGGCCGGCGATCCCGCGTTGGTGCCGCTGTTGCTGGGCCTGGGGGTGGATGAATTAAGCGTGGCGGCTCCGCTGGTGCCGGAAATCAAATTCCTGATCCGCCGGCTGAAATGGGACGAAACCCGGCAATTGGCGGAGTTTGCGCTCCAGTGCGAATCCGGATCCGAAATCCTATCGCGGGCGGAGGCCTTTGCGCGTGCCGCAGCGCCGAGCCTCTTCGAGAACCAATCGTAACGAATCTCCTATGAAAGTGCTCATCCTGGCCGCCGGGTATGCCACGCGCTTGTACCCGCTGACCCTCACCCAGCCCAAGCCGCTGTTGCTGGTGGCGGGCAAACCGATGATTGAACACGTGCTTGACAACCTGGCGCCGATCGAAGGCATCGACCAGGTGTTCGTCGTCACCAACGCCAAGTTCGCCAGGCAGTTTGAAACCTGGGCGCAAGCCTACCGGAAAGCTTTTCCTAAGGTCGATTTCACCATTGTCAATGACGCGTCCACCGACGATTCGAACAAACTGGGCGCTCTTGGCGACCTGCATCTGGTGGTCACGCGGCAGAACGTCGAGGACGATCTCATCGTGGTGGCGGGCGATAACCTGTTCAACCAAAAGCTGGGGGACTTCGGCCGATTTTGCTGGCAAAAGAACGCGCCGGTGGTGGCCGTTTATGACGTGGGCGAACTGGAGCAGATCAAGAAGTACAACGCGTTATCGCTGGACCCCGAGGGGCGCATCGTCTTTTTCGAGGAAAAGCCCAAGCAGCCGACCAGCACCGTGACCGCCATCGCCTTGTATTATTATCCCAAGCATATCCTGCCCATGATCCACCAGTATATAGCGGAGGGCAACCATCCCGACCAACCCGGCCGCCTGGTGCAGTGGCTCTATCCGCGAACGCCTTTCTATACCTGGAAAGTGCCGGGCTTATGGTACGACATCGGTTCCCTGGAAACGTTGGAAGAGGCCAACCGGATTTTTTCGGCTTGAGGCTGAATAAAGGCGGAGGGTTTTATAAGGAAAGCAGGAGGGACCGAAGTGCGCCCGTCCGCGGGCGCACTCCGGTTTGGTTGCGGCTTCGCAGTACTACTATCCGTCAACGTCTCGTTTTCCTGAAACGATGGTTTATCCCATGATTCTGCCACTTATGATTCTGCCAACAGCTCCAACGGGGTAACGGGAGAAGTGGCAGAATCATAAGTGGCAGAATCATGGGGGGAGGGATAGAGCCCCCGCGGGGAGCATTTTTTGCGGCCTGCCGTCTAATGAGGCATGAAACGCCTGCTTGGTTGGATGGGAATGGCTTTGGCCTTGCTGGTTAACGGTTGGTCCGACGGTTTGATTATTGTGCGCGATCCGGATGCCCTTGCTCATCCGATTCTCCCACCATCGCGGCTCAGACCCCCGCATTGGATGCCTCCGCCGGTCCGGCCTTATGTCTTTGCGCCGCTCGAGGTCTCCTATCACCATGTCAAAGTGAGGATCGCCGACCCGATTGCCGTCACGTCGGTGGACCAGGAATTCTACAATCCGAATCCACGCCAGCTTGAGGGCACCTATTTGTTCCCCGTTCCGCCCGGCGCGCAGATCGACAAGTTCACGATGGAAATCAACGGCAAACCGGTCGAAGCCGAATTGCTGGCGGCCGACAAGGCCCGGAAGATTTACGAGGATATCGTCCGCACCCTGAAAGATCCGGCCTTGTTGGAATATGCCGGGCGCGATGTTTTCAAAGTGCGCATATTTCCGATCGAGCCGAATAGCCGGAAACGGGTGACGCTGTCCTACACCCAGGTGTTGAAGACCGATGACGGTCTGGTGAATTATGTCTATCCGTTGAACACGGAAAAATTTTCCGCAAAACCCATCAAGAGCGTAACCATCAAAATCGAGCTGGAGGGAAAACGGCCGCTCAAATCCATCTATTCGCCGAGCCACAACGTGGAAGTGCTCCGTCAGGGGGCCCACCGGGCCACGGTCGGATTTGAGTCCCGCGAGGTGCGCCCCGACGCGGATTTCCAGTTGCTGTATAGCCTCGAAGCGGACCCCATTGGCGTTAACCTGATGACATACAAGAAACCGTCCGAGGACGGTTTCTTTCTGTGGCTTGCTTCGCCGGGGTTCGAGGTGAAGGACAGCAAGTTGGTGCGCCAGGACATCGCTTTTATCCTGGACACCTCGGGGTCGATGGCGGGCGCCAAACTGAACCAGGCCAGGAAAGCGCTGGAGTTTTGCGTGGAAAACCTCAATGAAGGCGACCGGTTCGAAATCATCCGCTTTTCCACCGAGACCGAGCCGCTGTTTAATCGATTAACGGAAGTGACCGAGTCGAATCTCGCTCGGGCGCGACAGTTCATCAAGGAGTTAAAGCCGTTGGGAGGCACGGCGATCGATGCGGCGTTGCGCGCGGCGTTGGCGCTGCAGCCGGCGAAAAGCGACCGGCCCTATACGATCCTATTTCTGACGGACGGACGGCCGACGCTGGGAGTGACGGATGAGAATCAAATTCTGGCCGGGGTGCGGCGCGGCACTCAAACGAATCCCGATCGTGAGGGGAACGCGGGACCGGGGAATCCCAGAATTTTTTGTTTCGGCATCGGCAACGATGTGAACACTCATTTGTTGGACAAGATTACCGAAGCCACTCGTGCCTACAGCCAGTATGTGCTGCCCGAGGAGGACCTCGAGGTGAAGGTGTCGAATTTCTATTCCAAGATCAAAGCGCCCGTGCTGGCCAATCTGAAACTCGTTTTCCCGGAGGGAGTGCGGGTCACGAAATTGTATCCGTCGTCCCTGCCGGATTTGTTTCGGGGCGAGCAATTGGTGTTGGTGGGACGCTATGCGCATGCCGGAACGGGCTCGATACGGTTGGAAGGCACGGTCAATGGCGAGCGGCGGGAGTTCCGCTACGCCGCCAACTTCCGGGAGGAAGCCGGCGACCACGAGTTTATTCCGCGTCTATGGGCCACGCGGCGCGTGGGGTATTTGCTCGATGAAATCCGGCTGCATGGCGAGAACGCCGAGCTGAAGGATGAAGTGACCGAACTGGCGCGCCAATATGGCATTGTAACACCGTACACCGCCTATTTGATCGTGGAGGATGAGGCGAAGCGCAATGTTCCCGTGAGGTCGCGTTCCATGCAATCCTTCGATCGCGATGCGGGCGCTCAGCATGAAGCGGCGAATGCCTGGCGTTCTTACCAGACATCCAAGTCCGGTGATTCTGCCGTGGCGGTGGCGCGCTATGGCATGGCTTTGAAATCGGC
>Ga0209429_10002851_pt1 | contig 10048 bp, 10 predicted proteins | sample BarGraNGADG00212_3_FD_184493 | JGI IMG/M metagenome (GOLD analysis project Ga0209429, IMG submission 184493) | Arctic peat soil microbial communities from Barrow, Alaska - Barrow Graham LP Ref core NGADG0004-212 (SPAdes) (version 2) | ecosystem: Environmental > Terrestrial > Soil > Wetlands >... | reverse complement strand
GTCGCCCTCGCGCATCGCGACCGTAGGCATGACGATGATCTCGTGCGAGTTGCAGGCGCCCGTCTGGTGCGCCTTGGCGCCGCGTACCACGATGCCGTCGTCGCGCTTCTCGACGATGTGCAGGTACATGTCGGGGTCGGGCTGTTGGTGCGGCGCCAGTCCGCGATCCCCCTTGGGATCGGTCATGGCGCCGTCGGCTACGAGGTCGTTGTCCTGCAAGTACTGGACGTACTTCTTGAAGCGCTCGTGGTAGACGGTGCCCTTGGCCTGGTCGGTCTCGTAGGTGACCGAGTAAAGCGCGTTGATCGCGTCCATGCCGACGCAGCGCTGGAAGCAGGAGCCGGTCTTCTGGCCCAGCAGGCGCTGCATCTTGACCTTTTTGCTGAGGTCGTCGGTGGACTGGTGGATGTGCACGAAGCGGTTGACCTTCTTGCCGGTGAGGTGGCTGGTGGCCAGCATCAGGTCCTCGTACTCGGGCTGGCGAGCCAGCTCGTAGGTCATGGCGATGCAGTTAAGGCTGGGTTTGATGATGGGATGATTGACGTAGTCGTCGACCTTCTCCCCGAACATGTAGATCTGCAGGTGCAGATCGGCGATGCTCTGGCGGAACTCCTCGGGCGTCTTGAGAGCCATGAGTGCAACTCCTTCCGGGGGCGAGCGCGCTCACACGTGAGCGCTCGCGCGGTGGGTCGGTGCGGCGGGGGGTGGCCTTGAGAAAGCTGCCACCCCCCGCACAAGGGCGTCAGGACATATCTTCGCAACGAACGCAACGCCCGTCAGAGGGAGCGAAGTTGGTGGGCGCTGGCTAGCGCCAGCCCCCACCGCCGTCATTGCCCGGGCTGCTCCAAAGCTTGCTTGCACTCCAGGCACAGAATCCGCGGAAACCGGATCGGCTCCTGGGTGTGAGCCCAGACGTTTTGGCCCGTCGCAGTCAGCACTGTGTCAGCACTGTGTCATCCCTGATGGCATGCTCCATACAGAGACCCATGCCGCACACGATGCAGATACCGACAGCCTCTGTCTGCTTGCTGGCCTTGGCGCACATATAACACTGCATTTCTGGCGTCCTTTCAGTCTAGCCGGCCGCGAATCACGACCCGCGCCACGACACGTTCTTGGGGGTACGACTGACCCCACCGCTCTCCTAACAGATGCAGACACACGCCGCCCGCGTCTCAGGCTCTCAGCGTTGCGTTCCGAGGTTCGCAAGGATCACGATGTCCTATTCGAAGGCGCGTGCTCCGGCAGTCGCCACGACCACATCTTCCTCGACACTGCCCCCGCTCACACCGATGGCGCCGACGAGCGTGTCGCCGCTGCGCAGCGGGATGCCACCGCCGAAGATCACAAGGCGACCGCCGTTCGTCGCATGAAGCCCATAGAGAGACTGGCCGGGCTGGACGGCTGGCGCAATCGCCTCGGTCGAGTCGTTGCAGGCGACCGCCGTGAATGCCTTGCCCTGGGAGATGTCGATGCTGGCGAGAATAGCGCCATCCATGCGATTCATAGCCTTCAGGTTACCACCATCGTCAACGATGGTGATCACCACGGGCACCGCGATCTCACGTGCCTTCTCCTGAGCCGCCGCGATCATCCTGGTCGCGACGTCGAGGCCAATGCTGTTCATGCTCGCTCCTTTCATCAGTCCTGCCGCCTCCGGCGGGGCGCCGGGGGTCGGCAGCGATCATCCGGATTACGTGTGGAGTGGAATGCCCTTCACCAGGCGCGCCGCGTTGGTGCCGAGAACGCGACAGGCCGCGAGCCCAGCAGCGACGTCGATCAGCTGTAACGGCGTGGCGGCTGGAAGGCGGGCGTGATGCAGGGCGACGCGCCCGTCTGCGCCGAGGGCCACGCCCACAGAGACGACCGAGGCGGCGGCGGCATCAGCGGCCAGCGCCAAGGCGTCGCCGTTGCCGACCGAGCACAGGGCGGGCACCTGCTCCTCCTCCAGGCCGGAGAGGACCGCGCGCAGTTCGTCGGAGTCGCGCCACGCTGGGTCGATGGTCAGCCCGATCGCGGGGATTCGGACAGCCGGGTCACGGGGCGTCGCTTTGCCGGAACATTGCAGAACCCATTCTTCAGTCATCGGATACTCTCCCCGGCCTAGAAACGGTCTTCCTGAAGGCAATACACAGTGCTGCCGTCGGAGTAGACAATGCTGCCGGCGTTTTGCTGCAGGGCGTAAGAGATCACAAGCCCGGTCGCCACCGCGTTGCGCGGCCCCTCGACCCCGCGGACGTTGCCGCGACCGCAGACCACGCCGTAGTCTGCCAGCACCTTTGTGATGAAGTCCGAAACCTCGAAGTCAAGCGCCGATCCGCCCACCATGACGACGAAACCGATGTCCCTGATATTGCCACTCGGCACGATGTGACGCAGTACGCGGATAGCGTTGGTCGTGAACACGCTCGCCTTGGCGTCGCGACGAATTCTGCGGATTTCTTCGAAGGAATGCTTGGTGGGTATCGGCAGCATCGCCTCAGGCGCCAGCAACACCACGCGGGCGAAGGTCTCGGGAGGCAGATGCTCGTCGAAGAACTTGACGGTGCCGTCCTCGAGCCGGATCGAGTACAGGGTCTCGACCTTGGCCAACGGGTACTTCTTGATCTCGTCGGCAAGTTCCCGGTCGTCGAGCTGCAGCTCGGAGTTGATGATCATAGTCACCATGTCGCCGGCGCCAGCAAGGTGCTTGCTGACGACCTCGCCATCGTCGTAGATGAGGGCAGCGTCGGTGGAACCTGCCCCCATGTCCAGCACGACCAGCGGCTTGCCGGCGCCCGGCGTCGTGAGAGCGCCCAGCACGGCCATGTTGGCCTCAACGCCGGCGACTTCGACCTTCACGCCGAGCTCCCCTTCTAGACGCTCAGCGATGCGCTTCATCGGTAGCCGCGATGTCCGGACCATAGCGGCAAGGGCCACCGCACTCTCGTAGCAAAACTCTCCGGCGAGGCCGCCCTTCACCTTGGCAGGCACCATGGTGTCGACCGCCAAGATGTCGCTGATCTTGATATTCGCCTGAGGCTCGCCGGTCAGATTGGCCATCGTGGCGCGCACACGTTCCAGCATGCCGCCGGCATTCGTGCCGGGCTCGCCGCAGACGTCTTCGATGGGAGCGAGCTGCTCGACCAGGTCGAGGATGGCCTGGGAGCCGGCGTCGACCTCGATCTCGCGGGTCGAGCGGCTGCCGAAGACGATCAGCTTGCCGGCAGGAATGTGGCGCTCCTGAACGTCGCCACTCGGCGTGCGGACGACGACCGCCGAACGGTGGCCAATGAGCGCCTTGGCGACGGGCACCACCTGACGCGTCTGATCGGGGGTGAGCCCGAAGATGGTGGCGATGCCGAAGGGATTCGACAGGTACGAGATCACCGTGCCTTCCTTGGCCACCTCAACGGCGGCCGGCATGCCCATCGCGACCTTGTCGATGAGGTTCACCTCGTCGACTATCGGAATCTTGTGATCGAGGCGATTGTTGATGAGCACGCCATCATCGTTCTTGATGACGGCGCCCGTGATGGCGACACCGGCATGAGCGGCGACGTTGATGAGCGCCGCCGCCTGCGCGAAGTCGAAGTGTTCGGGCACGACGGCCACGACCGGGGCGTCACCACCGACGGAACCCAGATCTTCGATGTCGCAGGTGATGCCGACCCCAAGGCCCATGCCGCCCGGCGTGCCTGGGTTGTGGCCGATCATGGTCGACTCCGTGATGATCGTCTCGGTGATGGTCTCCATGGCTACGTCACCGATCACCGGAGCGGCCTCGTTGATGCGCACCAAGTCGAGGTCGCTCATCGCGAGTCCCGCCTTTTCGACCGCCTGCGAGAGTGCCCGGCGAATTCCGCCCACGTTCTGGATAGTGCCCTTCATTCCTGTGGTGAAGGTCAGCGAGCTGCCTGCGAAGACCGACTCGCCGCCTTCTTCTTCGACCCGGGCGACAGCTGCTTCAGTCGTCTCGTTCCCTACATCTACGCCAGCGACGATTCTCACCGAACTTCCTCCATCAATGTGCACCAGAGCCATCGAGGCTCCACTTGGTCCGTCACGACGATCGGGGAAGCAAGCGCGAGAGGTGCTGGTCTCGCGCTTGCTTCCCCGGGCAGCGGGACTAGCCCTTGCTAGCCCTTGAGCTCCCGCTTCAGGATGCCACGCTGCTCGTAGACCTCAGCAGTTTCGCGCACGAACTCGGCGTTCACCTTTGCCTTGTACTTGTCGTCCAGTTCGTCGGCGATGGCGAGCATCTCTTCCTTGGTGCACCGATACGGCCGCAGGAGGTTGTAGATCTCCAGAAGCCGCTCGTCCGAGACCTTGGTCAGCTCGGCGGCGCGGCGAAAGTTCTGCGCAATCCAGATGCGGCCTACGCCCTCGGCAATCTGGGCCTGCAGCTCAAGCACCTCCGGGCTGATGCGCAGGTCGTCGAACGTTACCTTGCCGCTCATCACCGCGTCGAGGGTCAAATCGTCGAGCTCTTTGCCCAACGGTGACTTCACGAGATCCTTACGCTTTAGCGCAAGGGGGAAATCAACTGCCGGATCCAGCTTAGTCACGATGTAACGCCTCCTTCTGCAAACAGGTAGCCGTTGGCCGTCACTGAAAGGTCACTTCGAGCTCGAGCGGGGCCGCCCCGTCCTTGCACTCAGCGGTCTCGGTCAGATGCATGACGGCGGCGCGAGCCATGTAGGTGGCGCCGATGGCCTCGCCGTCGTACGGCTGCTGCACCGGCACGGGCGTGTCGCCCTTGGCGTAGCGCGCCGCGTTGCGCCCAATCTGGCGGTAGTTCTCTACGCTCAGGAGCGGACTAATCGAGTACAGCTCCAGGTTGTCGAGCGGCGCCAAGTCCTTGTTGTGGATGATGCAGGTGCCTTTGGACAGTATACCGATGCCGTAGCCGGAGCCGGCGTACCTGGCGGCGGTCTGCCCGATGACTCCCAGGTCAGAGGTATGGAGGACGCGGATCACGCGGTACGGGACCCCCTCCTCCTCGAGACCGGCCACAAGTTCGCGCAGCAGAACCGCGTGCGGTACTCCCTTGATGCTCTTGTTGAGCAGCTTGCCGTATCCCGGCGCGACACCTATCACGACCTCGTTGGCCTTCTCGCCTTGCTTCGCCGTACCCGTTTCCTTGAGGGTGACAGCAAGTTCTTGGGTAGTTGCCACGAAGAATCAGCCTCCCTTCGAATACTCGCGCACCGCCGGATCTCTTACGCGAGGTCCGCGGACGAGAGAGCTTGACGGATGTCCTGGATCTGCTCCCAACGCTCGCCGATTGCACGGTAGCCGGTGCCGGGGCCCTGGTAGTCGTTGGCGTCGTTCACCGCGGTGAGCGGGTTGAAGTCCTCGTCGAAGATCGCGGACGTCTGCAAGTAGTCGCCCGAAACGTGGGCCTTCATCATGTTGAGGACGTTCTCGGCCACGTCGGTGAAGCCCCGCTTGGCGAGGGCCTTGATGAGGTCCACGCCATTGATCTTCTCTTTGAGGATGATTTCGGACGCCTTGAGGTTGTCCTTGGAGTCGCGCGGGGCGGTGTCCTTGCTGCCGAACGCGTAGACGCATTGCTCGACCGCTTCATCGCTGATCGGTGGCAGGCCGAGCTCGTCGCAGACGGCTTGGATGGCCTTCCCGGCCTTGCGGCGGATGGTGATGAACTCCTCCTCGTTCACGGGCTGCACGCCGCCGTCGATGCGGAGGTCGCGACAGATGACGGTGTAGTCGTCCAGGTCCTCACCGTTGAAGCTCGAGGCCGTGAACATGTTGTCGTAGGCCGGGATGAACCCAAAGCCCGAGAAAATGAAGTCGGTGCCCGACAGCAGCTGCGGCATTAGGCGGGCCGTGCGACGGATGTCGGAGTTGGAGACCTGGTAGTCGTTGCCCGAGACGACCTCCAGGTCGTTCATCATGACGCAGAGGTTCTCGGCCATGATGGCGCGAAAGCCGCCGGGGACGCAGCCCGGAATGCACACGCAGCTGATGCCGCCGTTCTGGATGCCCTGTACGCCCGAACCACGGGTCATCAGGATGCAGCGAATCTCGAGATAAAGCATGGACTTGTGCTCGGCCTCGCCCATGAGGACCTCGGCGCCCGTGCCGGACGTGAACCTCATCTTCAGGCCGCGCGACGCGTAGCAGCTGCCAAGGAAGGCCTTGGACCAGGGCGTGTCGTCGCCGTCGAGGAAGATGCGCTCGACGCCATAGTTTGACACGGTCTCGGCGTAGGCCGTGAGGCCGCGCATGCCGAGCAGCAACTCGGTGGCCTCTTCGACGGCGCACTGGCTGAGGATGCCGGCGCGGCCCACCTGCGAGCCGATCATCAGCCCGAGCGCGTTATCGGGCGCATAGCGACCCACGCCCACGGTGGTCTCCATCTCGCTGAAGCCGTACAGACCGGCGGACGCCGCGTCGCAGGCGAGCTGCAGCGGGTCGTCCTTGCGATTAGTGATGTGAGCCTGAATCGACGGCGTGCGGCGGGCGCGCATCTTGTGACCGGCCATGGTCATCTCGAGGACGTCCATCTGCGCGAAGACCTCGTTAAGCTTGGCCGGCGTCATGCCCACGGTGTACTCGCAGATCTTCTTGCGAGGCACGTTGATGTCGACGAGCCAACGCGCGAACTCCACCGAGTCCACCGCCATGGCCTTCTCGCTGATGCGCTGGTCGATCGAGTAGTCTGCGATGAAGCGGTCGATGATGTCAAAGTCCTTGCGCTCCTTGCCGTCCATCTCGACGACAACACCGTCGACGATCTTGATACTTGGCTTGGGATCGTTGGGGCTCTCCATCGCGACCAGACCGACGTCTACCCACTCTTTCGCGAAGCCGTCCAGCGCGAGCTGGCGCTGCGTGTCGTAGAACTCGAAGCGCTTCGAGCGCTTCGTGCCACTTGCCTTTGCTTCAGTTGCCATCGTTGCTTCAACCTCCTTGTGTCAGGTCGTGACTCGCGTCACGGGCTCGCCAGCCATGTCGGTCTCGACGCCACCGACGGCCTCGAGCACGGGCCCGTTGACGCGCCTGAGCGCACGGGCGATGAAGTGGTCGTAGAGCAGGAGCCGATAAAACCGCCGATGAACGGGCCGACAATCGGCACCCACATGTAGCCGCCAGGGCCGGGGATGCCGAGGTGGCCCCAGCCGGCGATGGCCTCGAAGAGCTTGGGGCCGAGGTCACGGGCGGGGTTAAGGGCGAACCCTGTGAGGTTGCCGAAGGTGCCACCGATTACGGCGACGATGAGGCCGATCATGATCGGGGCGATGTGGGCGCCCGAGATGCCGCCGGCGACGTAGATGCCGATGGTGAGGCCGATGCCCCACATGAGGCTCAGCTCCCAGAAGCTGGTGTAGTTGCCGAGCAGAATCAGGGCCGCGACCGAGCCGGCGCCGAAGAACAGAAGCGAGAAATCGCCGGCAAACTCGGCGACCATCTCATGCCACAATGTGTTTCGTTTCAGCAGTACTTCCCTCCCCCAAATGTCGTAGGGTCCTTTGCTGATGAGGACGAATCTCGACCAACAGCTTACCCCTTTTCGTGGCTGGATGCACCTATCCCTCAGCGCTGACCTGCGTCAAGAGACAACCGGAAGGCTTCGAACTCCGCATCACTGGTCGCAATGGCCCTATGACCGCAAGCTAGAGCATGGTGCTTCTCTGATTAAAGCTGCGACGCGAGCGCGCCACATCCAACCGAGGGGTGAAATCTGAAGAGTACCGGGGACGTGTTTGTGTATCGGCCAGATGGCCGATGGATGTGACTACACGAGATGGAGGCGGCTGGCCACCGTGGCCGCCTCTGTTCGCGTAGAAGCATCCAGCTTACGGATCACGTGACTCACGTGGGTCTTCACAGTCGACCTGCTCAGGACGAGGCGCGCGGCGATCTCGGAGTTGGTGAAGCCCTCAGTCACCAGAGCCAAGATCTCACGTTCGCGGGCAGTGAGGTTGTGACCCACCTTAGGCGGGCCGGAGACGCTCCGAACAAGCGCCTGTATGACCTCTGGTGCCATCACCGAGCGTCCAGCATGCGCTTCGCGAATCGCAGCGGCAAGATCGGCGGCTAAGATGTTCTTGAGTAGATAGCCGATTACGCCGGCGCGCAGCGCGGCGGACATGAGCTCTTCATCCTCGAAGCTGGTGAGGGCGAGGACACGCGTGCTCGGGCAGCGACGGCAGATCTCAGTCGTCGCTGCCACCCCGTTCATGCCGGGCATCACGAGATCCATGAGCACGACATCCGGCTGCAAACGCTCACAGACATTCACGGCTTCCGTCCCACTGTCCGCGGACCCGACGAGATCCAAGTCGGCGAACATGAGCATCATGGCCTCGAGGCCGCTCCGAACAAGCGGATGGTCGTCGACGACCACGATGCGAATACGCTCAACCTCAGCGCCTTCGGCCGTGTGCTCCACCCCACTCCACCGTCAGACGTGTTCCCTGTCCGACTTTGCTTGCAACTTTGATGGTCGCGCCGATGGAGTCAGCTCGCTCGCGCACGATCACGAGGCCCAGGTGACCCGGGGCAACCGCATCCACGTCGAAACCACTTCCGTCGTCGGTGATCTCAAGTCGCACCCGATCGCCCGACGACGCGAGCGCCAGCCGAGCGGTACCGGCGCCCGAGTGGCGAGCGACGTTGTTCATCCCTTCGCGTGCGATCCGGTACAGAGTGCGCTGCACCTCAGTCGGCAGGGGCCTGTCCAGATCCAGCTGCAGCGTGACGGAGATTCGCGACCGAGCCCTGACGGAACTCGCCAGCTTGGCCAGGGAGTCCTCAATCGGCCATTCCTCAGAGTCAGGGGATAGCATCTCGAGCAGCACGAGCCTCACCTCCGAGAGTGTACCGCGCGTAATGCTCGCGAGCTCGTCGAGGAGTTCTCGCGCCGTCGATTCTTCGGGGCGCCACACTGACTGTAAGCTCTCGGACATGAGGCTCGCCGCGAACAGCGATTGTCTCACGGAGTCGTGAAGATCCCGAGCCAGTCGCGCGCGCTCCGAGGCCGCAGCCTGCTCCACCGCCGCCTGCCGCCGCACACGGTGACTTATGTCGTGAATGATGCCGAAGGAACGCTCTACTTCCCCGGACCTCGACTCCATGTGCTCCCAACGCTCGTACACATACCGCACCTCGCCATTATCAGTCTCAACGACGCGGTGCTCGACCTCACCGGGTGCGTGCTGCTCGATCGACGAGTCGAGCGCCTGGGCCACGCGTAGCCTATCGTCGGGATGCACCTTCGCAAGGAAGGTCTTGAGGGTGGGTCTGCGACCACTTCGCATGCCCAGAAGGTGCCGTGCCTGAGAAGACATAGCGAGGGTGCCGCTTGAGTTGTCCAGTGTCCAGCTGCCGAAACCGGCAATGCGCTCCGCCTTTCGAAGCTGCTGCTCGCGCTCCAGATTCTTCAAATGGGCGAGACCCAACTCCGCGACCATCACACTAAGTGCTTTGACGAACGGGAGCCTCCTGTCCAGCTGAATTTCGGAGACAATCGGGACCTTCGACAGCGCCGCGAGGTATGCCGCCTCGTCGAAACCGAACCTGCGCGCCTGCCTCGTGAAGAACTGCACATCGGGTGGCTCGATGAACACCTGGCCGATGAAGACGTTGCCCAGCTGACAATCGTCGATGACAATTGGGCTGGCGCAGTCAATCAGACCGTGCGGGCAGCGATTCACCAGCGCTTGCTGGCCGCCCGACAGATGTCCCATGAACTGCAGGTCGCTTTCGATGCACTCCTGAAGCGCTAACGGATGCGTGCGATGGAAGCTGGTGCAGATGTCCTGCCAGCCCGAGGCGCACAGAACAGTCCCCTCCACATCGATAATCGACGTGGCGCCCCCCAGGGCATCGAACGCCATGTCGATGATGGGCTGCAATTCAGCCACTTCAATGAGGTCTTTCAACTTTCGTTTGTCCACAGCACTGTCTCCGTGACCAGCCGGGACGAGAGCTGATCAGTACTCGATCCCCTTCCGAGCCCTGACCCCGCGATCGAAATAGTGCTTTATCGGCCGCATCTCAGTCACTAGATCGGCTGCCTCGACCAGCTCGGCGGGCGCCC
>Ga0209429_10002850_pt1 | contig 10048 bp, 9 predicted proteins | sample BarGraNGADG00212_3_FD_184493 | JGI IMG/M metagenome (GOLD analysis project Ga0209429, IMG submission 184493) | Arctic peat soil microbial communities from Barrow, Alaska - Barrow Graham LP Ref core NGADG0004-212 (SPAdes) (version 2) | ecosystem: Environmental > Terrestrial > Soil > Wetlands >... | reverse complement strand
CTGGTGCTTGCAATTTAATAATTGTTTTAATTTTTTTTGCCATATTTTCCTTTCAGGAAAATTCCGCGACAAGTTTTACTTGTCTATTATTTTTCCTTAATTATAATTTTCGTTAGAAAATTTCCGCGACAAGCTACTGCTTGGCTATACCTTTTTAACCTGTAAGAAATCCAAGCTAACTGGAGTTTCACGACCAAACATAGAAACCAATATCTTAACTTTACCCTTATCTTCATCAATATCAGTCACCTTGGCCTCAAAACCCTTCAACGGACCGTCGACAATTCTGACTAAATCGTCGGGACGGAATTCAATTTTATATTTCGGTTCTTCCACACCCATGCGTTTTTTAATCCGATCAATTTCATCCGGCATCATGGGAGTTGGACGAACACCTAAACCAATAAAACCAGTCACATTAGGCGTATTGCGGACAATATACCACGAATCATCATTGACAATCATTTCTACCATGACGTAGCCAGGAAAAATTCTTTTTTCCACTGTGCGACGCTTGCCATTTTTAATTTCAATTTGCTTTTCTTTGGGCACTAAAACTTGAAAAATTTTATCTTCCATCGCCAAGGATTCTATTCTTTGTTTTAAGTTTTCTGCCACTTGTTCTTCGTAGCCAGAATAAGTGTGGATGACATACCAACCACGATCACCAGTTTGCTTTTGAGTTTTTTCCACTGTTTCGCTTGTTTCAGAAGGAACTTCTACTTCAACAGGAGCCGAAACGTCTGCATTTTCTTCGACAATGTTTTCGGTTTCGTCCGATGTAGTTGAAATTGTTGGTGTTTTTTTCTTTGTCATAATTTTCTCACTTTCCTTGAACTAACTTTTGGACTAAATTAAAGAGTCCGAAGTCAATGGCCGCAATCAGAGACATAGCTATAGCTGTCGAAACGATCACGATCACTGTATGTGAAATTACTTCCTGGCGATTAGGCCAAACAACTTTTTTAAATTCTTCATAGGAACCGACAAAAAAGTTTTTAATCGTTTTAATCATTTGGACCTTTATTTAAAATAGTTTTAAGAAATAGCACTAATCTTTATCTCGGTAAAGTATTGTCTGTGTCCATTGGTTCGACTATAACGTTTCTTAGGGTGTTGCTTAAAAACAATCACTTTTTTCAGTTTGCCATTGTCTACAATATCTGCCGAAACTTTTTTACCAAATAATAAATCGGTAAACTCGATTTTCTTTTCTTCAAGAAGTTTTTCTACTTTAATTGTGTCCCCTACGGCCACTTTGTATTGTTTACCGCCGGTTTTAATAATGGCAAAATCTGACATATGATCCTCTATCTATATCTTACCCTCCTTCATCCTTACTGTAAAACCTACTACGTAGTGTACTTACAGTGTGGCTTACGGCGGGTGAAATGGTTTACAACCTATTTCAAAAAGCCCCCGAGGGGACTACTTACATCCTTATTATATAACAATAACTTACAAATTGTCAATACAATTTAAAAAGTAATCTTTTTTTGTCTTAGATAGATACTTTGTAAAATACCGATAGCCGCCATATTGGTGATCATAGATGATCCACCAGAAGAAACAAAAGGCAATGGAATACCAGTAACTGGCATAATCCCTAGATTCATACCAATATTGACCAGAATTTGAAAAAGAAAAATAGCCGCGATTCCCCCGGCAAGATACATACCAAAAGAGTCTTTAGCCACTTTGGCAACATTGATGGTTCTTAGAACCAAAAGAATCAAAATCAGAATTAAAAAAGTTGATCCGATAAAACCAGTTGCTTCAGCGGTGCCGGCAAAAATAAAATCCGTGTGTGCCACTGGTAAAAAATTGAGCTGGCTTTGCGAACCCTTGCCTAGCCCCATCCCCAAAAGTCCACCTGAACCCACTGCGATTTTAGCTTGAGAAACATTGTAACCTACTCCATGCGGATCAGCTGATGGATTAATGAAACTTTCAATTCTTTGTTTTTGGTATGTCTTTAAAAAATGCCAGCCTAATGGAGAAAGAGCAACCATAATCGCCAATGCCAAAATTAAATATATTTTTCTAACTGGTGAAAGAAATAAAATCGCTACAAAACCAACAAAAACAACTGAGGCAGTACCGAGATCTGGTTGACGCAGAATTAAAAAAACTGGGGCCCCGACGAGAAATATTGCCAAAAGTATCTTTTGCCAATTAAGTTCTTGCCAATCAGAAAAAAATTTGGCCAATACAATCAAAATAATTAATTTAAAAAGTTCCGAGGGCTGGAGTTGAAAAAACTTTAAATCAATCCAACGTGTCGCACCAAAACTTTTTGAGCCAAAAAGTACAACCAAGATTAATAAAATCATACCAATAATATATAGGATTAAATACAAACCTTTTAAAGTTCGGTAATCAAATAGAGTCAGGAAAATAGCTAAACACAAACCAATGATAAAAAATAATACTTGGCTTAAAACCAAGCTGGAATTAGTTCCATAAGTAATAGAAAAAATAATAGCCGTGCCGATACCAGCCAAAATCAATGGTAATAGAAACAGCGACCAATCAAAACCCAGTGAAAATTTGAAGCGAACAAGTTTCACTTTTTTACCCCAAGCCAAAGATTTTTACCATTCAAACTTAGTTCAATATTTTGGTCAACCGACGCCTGTTCATTCTGTAACTTACTTAATTTTGTTTCTAACTTTATTTCTTGAGTAAACTGCTGAACTATTTGCGTTAATTCTACATCCCCATTGTAAAATAAAATCACTAATTCTTCGGGGCTATAGGTAGCTTTTTTACGTAAGTCCTGAATCGCTCGCATAATGTCATTTTTTTGACCTTCCTGTTGTAATAGGATAGTAATTTTCGAGTCTAATTCTACCCCATTAATATTTGGATCAAAAATAATATCTTTTACATTAACTTCTTCTCTAATAATCGTCTCAAATTTATCGTCCAACTTTTTAAAATTTTTGCCATATTTTAAATGGCCTAACGGTTGTCGAACTTTATATTTATTTCCTAGTACGGATCTCTTCGCTAAACCTTGTTCAATCACCATCCGTGTTTCTGACATTCTCTGATTGATTTCTTTATCTATAAAAGTTTTATCTGTTTTAGGAAAGTCGACTAAATGAACTGATTCCTGATTAGTTAGATTCTGAAAAATTTCCTCAGCAATAAAGGGAGTAAATGGCGCCAGTAATTTTGATAGCTCCACTAAAACAGTATGCAAAGTTTGATAAGCATTATTTTTGTCTATTTGATCCCCCGCCTTTTGAAAACGTTTGCGTGAGCGACGAATATACCAATTTGATAAGTTATCAATAAAAGGTAAAAATAAGCGCGAAGCTTTAAGCAAATCGTAATTTGACATCTTTAAGTTTACATCTAAAATTAACTGGTTTAACTCCGATAAAATCCATTCGTCTAGAATATTTTCTGACTTAGGTGAATTTTCCTGAGGCGTAAAATTATCAATGTTGGCATAAAGTGTGAAAAATGAATATGAATTCCAAATCATCCGGAAAAATCCGCGGCTAATTTCTGCCAAATCCTTTTCTGTAAAGTTTAAATTTTCAGCCTGCATCACCGGTGAAGTTAAAAGATACATTCTTAATGCATCCGCGCCATAAAGATTAATTATTTCCATCGGATCAGGATAATTTTTAAGTCGTTTGGACATTTTTTTGCCATCTTCGGCTAATACGATACCATTTGCAATCGCGTTTTTAAAAGAAATTTCACCACGAACGGCAGTAGAAAGAACATGTAAATAATAAAACCAAGCTCGAGTCTGGTCTTGACCTTCGGCAATAAATTTGGCGGGGTATGTGTTTTCAAATTTTTCCTCATTTTCAAAAGGAAAGTGAAGTTGACCATAAGGCATGGAACCAGAATCAAACCACGTATCTAGGACATCTGGTACTCGGTGAATTTGTTTGTCACATTTCTTGCATGGAAATGTGACTGGATCAATTTTATCTTTATGAAGATCGGTAATTTTTTTGCCAGTTAAATCTTCAAGTTCTTTGATTGAACCAACAACAACAATTTCACCACACTCGCAACGCCAAATAGGAATAACCGAAGCCCAGTAACGTTGGCGTGAAATCGACCAATCGCGGGCGCCTTCTAACCATTTACCAAAACGACCTTCCTTGATATGTTTTGGTGACCAATTAATTTCCTGGGCTAGTTCAATGGCTTGTTTTTTTATTTTAGTGACCGCCACGAACCAACTGGATGTGGCATAATTTAATAATGGCGTATCACAACGCCAACAGTGAGGATAACTGTGTTCGTATTTTTCCTTTGAAAATAATAAATTACGAGCGGCTAAATCCTTAATAATCTCCACGTCAGTTTTTTGCGAGTCATCAATTGGTTTAACCATTAGCCCAGCGAATTTTTTCACTTCATCTTTAATCACCCCGTCCATAGAAATATGTTGAATAAAAGGCAAATGCTTTTCTTGACCCAATTTCAAATCATCTTCGCCGAAAGCAGGAGCTATATGAACAATGCCCGTACCCTCATTAGTGGTAACAAAATCAGCAGAAACAATTTTCCAGCCATTATTATGATTTTCTATTTTTTCATTTTTAACATAATCATCAAAGAGCGGCTTATAACTTTTACCAACTAATTTATCACCTTTGAATGTTTCGATAATCGAATATTCGTCGTCCTTAAATGTCTCTATTAAACGATCTTTCGCTAAAATAAATCTTACAAGCTTACCCGTTCCTCCATCCTTTTTTTCTATTTTAACATAATTAATATCGCTACCTACTGCCAGTGCCACATTGGCAATTAATGTCCAAGGCGTGGTCGTCCAAGCCAGAAAAGAAGTGTCGGGTTCATCAACTAATCTAAATTCAGCAATCACTGATAGATCTTTGATTGTTCTGTAACCTTCGGCTACTTCCGACTGCGATAAAGTCGTTTCACAACGAGGACAAATATGCATGGAGCGGTAACCCTCATAAATAAGATCTTTGTCGTAAAGTTGCTTAAAAACCCACCAGACCGACTCCATATATTTTAAATCCATGGTGCTGTAAGCATTTTCCATATCCACCCAGCGACCGAAACGACGAATCACTTTTTTCCATTCATCCTCAAAGCCTAAAACTTTAGCCCGACAAACATCATTGAATTTTCCGACACCGATTTTTTCAATTTCTTTCTTTTGTTTTATACCTAACTCTTGTTCGGCAATATTTTCAATCGGGAGTCCGTGACAATCCCAACCCCAAACACGGTCGACCTTAAAACCTTTCATGGTAAAAAATCTGGGCACCGCGTCTTTCATCACTGAAGCCACAAGATGACCATAGTGCGGTGAACCAGTAGCAAAAGGCGGTCCATCGTAGAAGCTAAAAACAGGCGCGTCGTGGCGAATTGCTAAAGATTTTTCAAAAGTTTTGTTTTCAGTCCAAAAATTTAGAATTTTTTCTTCAACTTCAGGTAATTTAATTTGAGAATCAACTTTTTTAAAACTCATTTTGTCTCCAAAGCTTCGTCTATGGCATGATTAACCAACTTATCTGCCTCCTGATTTTTTTCACGTAAAACATGAGAAAAAGAAACACTACCACCCAACTTTAAAACTAAATCGCGCGCTTCGTAAAACAGAGGTTTAAGTCCCTCATTTTTGACTTTATATTTACCGTTCAATTGCTGCACCACTAATTCTGAGTCAAGATAAAACTTGGCTTCTATATTCTCCCCGGAAAAATTTTCCTCTAGATATTTTAGTGCCTCTATTACAGCGCTATACTCAGCCTGATTATTGGTCGCACTACCGATATATTTTGATATTTCAATTCGATTCTCTAAAATGTCCGTTTCTCTATTGCCTATCTCTATAAAAACTCCGACCCCAGCCGGACCAGGATTACCTCGAGAACCACCATCAGTGTGAATAATAATATTTTCCATAATTTAAAAATTCCTTTTAAATTTCCGCGACCAATGTCTCTTAACTCATGATTCAATCTTAACATAAAACATACACCTTGAAAACACATGTTTTTCATTAGCATACCAATTATCGGTTGCTAGCCCAACCTATTCTTAACTAATACATCCTCAATCATAAAAGGATAGAAATCGTTTTATAAGCTACCTAAATGTCATTCTGAGACAATAACCGCCTTTAGGCATGTAGAATCTCTCGGTTTATCCGAGAAATCGCATTCGTGATAGATTCTTCACTGCATGCCTAAAGGCAGCCCCTTGATTATAAAAATCAACCAATAATTGGTATACTAATTGTTTTTCAAATGTTTTAAAAAGTTTTTTTAAAGTTAAATTTATCTTCACTTGTTCAACTTTTTCTACCTCTTTTACCTTTGACCAGGATATCATATTGAACCTATCAAATATTCTCGTACGTACGAGAATATTTGATGAAGATGATAAGATAGATTATAGTAGAAATATAATAGGAATATAGATTAGATATAACAGAAAATTATAAATCGGAAATATAAGAAATATATGAAAAGAAAAAGAAGAATTAAAAAATGGATTAAAATTGGAGAAAGGGAAAAAGAAATTATTGAACTAATCGGGGTAGGAACATTAGTTATTGCCTCTCTTGCTTTACCCAATTTACCCATCGCCCTAAGAACAATATCCAAAATTCGTGGCAATAAGGGCTTGCAAAAATTTCTGGAAAATTTGAAGAAAAAAAATGTGATTTATTTGGGTGAAGAAAAAATCCGTTTAACCAAAAAAGGTAAAAAATTATTGAAAAATATTCAAATGAGCAAGATAGAGATTAAGGAATCCAAGGACTGGGACGGTACTTGGTGGTTAGTTTCTTATGATATTCCCAAAGATTTTAATAAAAGTCGTGATAATTTCCGTTTTTATTTAAAAAGATTAAATTTTAGTCAAATTCAGGCCAGTTTATGGGTTTTCCCTTATAAATGTAAGGAAGAAATTGCCATCATTGCCAATGACCTAAGTATTGACCCATTTGTAATTGTGATGGCAACCGACAGCTTACCCAACCAGAAAGAAATGGAAGAATATTACAATTTATGACTACCAGTGTAAAATTAAATCTATGTTGAACCTGTAAAATATTCTCGTACGTACGAGAATATTTTACAGAAGAAATAAGATAAAAAATCAAGAATAAACTGTCCTACAACTAAGCTATCAGAGGGTATTCCTGACGGAAAAGTTTGTTCAAACTAAGAATTTGTAATCAAATAGGTTGAAAATAAACTACCTCGCGGCCAAGCCGTCGAGGTATTCCTGCGGAAAAGTTTGTATTCAAATGGGCTTTCATCCCCGCGGCAAGCCACGGGGTTTTCAGCCCCTTGATTATAAAAGAACCAAGAAAAATAAAAAACTGAAATAATTAACGAAGTATTAGCAGAAACATACCCTATAATCCGACATTAAGCCGAAAACCCCGCCTAATCGTTTTCACCCCATTCACCCCATTTCGTAAATGGGGGCAACTTGGTTCAGATTTATTAACCACTGACACCTTGGAAGTGTCATATTTTACAGGTTAGGATAATAAATCTTGTGTTATATCAACCATATACACCTCTAAGGTGTATATAAATCGATTAAGAGAACTAACCGAAATTTAGGGCGTAGGAACTACACTTCGTAAAACGCTGTATAATTTGACTGATTTATCTATACCATTTTCTTTCCATGCGACAGTCACTGTAACTTTTCTTGATTGAATCCCCGAACTGGTTGTCCCCGCCCCCAGCACAATCCGCCCACCGCCACCAGCTCCACCATTTCTCCAAATATCACCACCTTTTGCAAAAATATTGGTATAACTGAGAACATTTGGATTATATGAGTTACCATTATTCCTTAAGACCCCATCTATCCTCAATGTTCCAACAAAACCATCTGTTCCGCGGCCGGCGAGATGATATCCTTTATCCGCCATCGCATAATCAGAAGAGGTGTCAGGTCTTGCTACCGGAGTAGTGATAGTATTTGATAGTAACCATATAGAACCACCGCTTGGTCCTCCCGGAGAGAAGTTACAGTTGTTATTGTCATTATTTCCATTTGCAGTAATCATTGAGGATAAGTCCGATATCGTAATCGAACCAGCATCAATCTTAATTCTACCTCCTCCGAAAAAATCATTACCACAGTTACTAAGCCCTGCACCAGAACCAAAATTGATTGGTTCTGCCGCTAAGCCATATGTTAGACCTCCTATCAAATTAGTGGTGTCTCCTTGTCCTCCTTTTCCTCCATATCCTCCACCACCTGCACAACCTTTCGCATCAGGACACATACCAACCGAACCATGACCTGGACCATAATTATTAGGATACCCTTTTCCATCAACATTGATTTTTCCGCCACTTTCCAAAGTCAAATCATTATCAATAATTAGATCAACTTTTTTGAGCTGGCCAGTAAGTGTTAATGGATTTGGCGTAGTTGTACTTGTACTAAAATCGGTAGTTGGAATTAAAGCATTATGAGTCAAAACACCACTATTTTCTATGGTTAAATTCGTAAAATTGCGCTTACCTTCAGTACCAACCTGAACCGCATCAGCGTTGACAGTCGCCCCATCAATTGTCACATCTTTTCCTTCACAAAATGCCGGAATGGAGGTCTGGCTACCAGCAATATAGCAAGTTGATTGAACATTACCGATATTAAGAAAAATTCGACCGCCAGCACCACCGCCGCCGCCAACATCGCCGCTACCGGAATTGAAAATATCGGCATCGCCACCATTGGCTTCGATGTTGTCGTAGTCATGATTATTAGAATTTAAAAAAACAGGAGAATTATTACCGCCAGAATTGACAGCGGTACCACCCTCAGAAAGCGGTTTTTTTGATGAGTCAATATTGGTGTATAAAGTATCCTTAACTATAATATTTATTGAGCCACCAGCCCCAGCGCCACCTGACACCCAAAGGCCGTTAACTGTATTGGTCCCATCCGCTTTAATTGAACCAGTGCCAGGTAAATGAATATTCTTGGCAGTAATGCGGATAAGACCGCCACCAGAGCCACCAGGATAAAAGTATTGATCTAAATTCATAACTTCAGAGCCACTGCCGCCAGAACCATAATCATTAGGATCTGCCGCATTGCCATACGATATACCACCCGAAACTAAACTTGTAGGTATCTCCTGATAACTATTTCCGCCATTAGCGCCGTAACCGCCACCGCCACCGCCTGAAAAACGACTACTAGGAATGAATTTACCCCCGCCTGTTCCATATCCATTTTTGTGAGCTAAAACTCCACCTCGATACCCGTTGCCGCTGACATCTATTGAGCCGTTTTGAATATTGAGATCATTTGTAATATTTAAATCAACTTTTTTAGTACTGGTCGCGCCATCTTCGCCAGGAGTAAGTGCATCATGAGTTAAAACACCGCCCCCATTAATGGTCAAGCTATTATATGTATGAAAGCCGTTTGTTACTACTACCCCCCCCGTAATAGTCACATCCATGTTTTCAAGACATGATGTCTGAAGATTGCCGCCATTTAGTGTGCAAGAGACCGCCTTGACTTTCTGAATATCAGAAAAATTAGCAATGGCTAAAACCACCGCTACCAACACAATTATTCGTAAAATTGAAGATAAATACCGCATGGAACCTCCTTAATGTAAATTTACAATTTCTAATTTATGGGCACGAGGCCCATCCTCCCTGGGAGGACAATTTACAATGAACATGAATGCCTAAAGGCAATGATATAATTTTAAAATTATTAATGATTTGACTGGATCCCAGCTTTCGCTGGAATGACAACATGAAAAGATTGCTTCGTCGTTGAGACTTCTCGCAACGACAGCCGTCGGATTGCCGCGCTACCCCGCATGCCTAAAGGCGCAATGACGAACGCATGTCCGGGATGACAACTAAGTTCTCACATTCGTGAGAGATTCTTCGTCACCCAAGGCGACTCAGAATGACAACATGAAAAGATTGCTTCGTCGTTGAGACTTCTCGCAACGACAGCCGTCGGATTGCCGCGCTACCCCGCATGCCTAAAGGCAATGATATAATTTTAAAATTATTAATGAAATTAG
>Ga0209429_10002849_pt1 | contig 10051 bp, 11 predicted proteins | sample BarGraNGADG00212_3_FD_184493 | JGI IMG/M metagenome (GOLD analysis project Ga0209429, IMG submission 184493) | Arctic peat soil microbial communities from Barrow, Alaska - Barrow Graham LP Ref core NGADG0004-212 (SPAdes) (version 2) | ecosystem: Environmental > Terrestrial > Soil > Wetlands >... | reverse complement strand
AGCAAGGGCGGCGTCACCATGCCGGGTCGCGGCCAGGTCATGGAGCGCCCCTACACCGACGCTGAACTGGCCGCCTACCGCGAAGGCCTCTCCGCCCTCGGCCTCACCTACGATCAGCTCACCGCCTGCCTCGGCGGCGCCTGCTACGACGTCTACCTCAATGACGTCGCCTACTGGCGCTGCGTCCCCGCCCACGTCTGGAAGTACACGATCGGCGGCTACCAGGTGATGAAGAAGTGGCTCAGCTACCGCGAGCGTGCTCTGCTCGGGCGAGACCTCAAGCCCGATGAGGCACGCTACGTCACCGAGATGACGCGCCGCATCGCCGCCATCCTGCTGCTCGAGCCGGCACTCGACGAGAACTACGAGCGGGTGAAGGCAGATACCTACGCCTGGCGCGCTCCATGAGCGGTTGCTGAGCTTCATGCCGAGGAGCTGCAGTACGGCGCGACGCTAGGGGCGGACCTTGCACGTTCCGGGAATGGATGAGAGCCAGATCGCCGCCATGGCGGCGGCGTGCTGTCGCCCGGAGGGCACGATCGAGTTCGCAGCCGCCTATCCGGGCCTTTACGATGCGACGCTGCCCGACGGTATCCTCTTCGAGTTGCCGGCCGGCGCACAGGTTCTGCGGCTTACGCGCGAGGAAACACGTGTCTTGCGTGGCTACCACTCTTCCCCGGGCACAGGGACGCGGGTCGCGGCGATCGAGCTGGCGGCGCTTGCTCCGGCCGAGGCGTTGCACGTCTTCTTCTGTTGGTCCCCGAGCGTGTTCAGGTTGGCCGTCGGCCAAGTGGGGGCACGAAGCTCGTTCAGGTAACTGGAGAGGCGTCGCCGGTTCAGCTGTGGACAGATGCTTCCGGTCGCGTGTGGGAGGTCGGCGCCACCGACGTTGCGGTCCTGGGTGTGCGCGTCTACGCGGGGGGGACGAGCGTCGTTTCTCCGCCGGCAATCGAGCTCTGGCGCGGCACGCTGGTTGCGGTCGACCTCCTCATGTCAGGCGAGTCTGCGGCCGGGTACGCCTTTGAGTCGGTGCTGAGCAACGCCGTCCTGAGCATGCTCATCACAGGCTATGAGACCTACTGCGAACAGCGCTTCTCGGAGATTGAACGTGAAGGCGTACCTCCAGACATGGAGCGGGTCGTGCGCCGGTGCGGCACGCGCACTCAGCGCGAGGACCTAAGGCGCGGCCGACTGGACGCCGTGCTGGCCGAACTCTCAGGGACCCACTCGTGCGTGAGCTCAGCCACGGCAAAGCGAATCAACTTCCAGGACTTCGAGCGCTGCAAGAGCGCGTACGCGGCGGCATATGGCATCCGCTTCGGTCGCGACCTCGGTGTCAGCAGCCAGCTGATTGCCCGCCTTCGCAGGCTGATTCAATACCGACACCGCATCATCCACGTCTCGCCTCTGCTTGGCGCCCTAAACCTTCTCGAGGTCCCTCCCGAGGAGCCCGAATTCTCGAACAAGCGTTTTGCCGAGGAGGCCAAGGCGACGGTGGCGCGATTCATCGACGCTCTGCATGCACGGACGCTCGAGCTTCGTCCACCGGATCTCGTTGACTAGTCGCCACGCAGCTGGCGATTCGCGGCCGCCGCGGCCAGGGTCGTGCTGATCGTCTGCAGACATCATCAACTTCTCGTCGGCTCCCTGTCGGCCGCAGGGGGAGAGGTCCTGCAAAGAGGCATCTTCCGTCGGCCGAGTAGGTCACCTGAACATGTGTCCGGTAGGAAGCCCCTGAGACTGCGAGTCAGTAGCCGAGGATCTCCATCTCGTCCCACTCGTCCTCAGGGAGCCGCAGGTGGTCGGCCGCACTCTTGCCATCGTTCAGCATGACCTCGACCCAGGCACCGGAAGAGACGAACTCGTCGCCCTGGCGCTTCGTGGTGCCGAGCGACGCAGCGCTGACGATCCCTTCGCGCCCACGCAGCCGCACGTGCGCCCCCACCGCCGGCATGTTCACCCGAGTCCCCTCCCCGTTCGCAGAGGCGCGAGCATAGCGCATGAGCGACGGGACGGTGATTCAGCGTGCTCGCCTCGAGCGTGGCAATGGACCAGCTCCTCGATCGACACTGGCGAGGCCGAGGCCGACGGAGCCGAGCACGATCACGTGGGTGAGCGTCGTGTCGCCGGCGAGCCGCGAGGCGAAGGCGCCGACGGCGCCGGCAATCGCCACGCCGACCACGAGGATCAGCAAAGTGGACTTGCTTGCTCTGGGTCCGTCCCCGCGTGTGGACAGAGGTAACGACCACCCGTTGACCCTGAGGTCGGCGCGATAACGGCGGGGCAACGGCCGGCCATCCGTCCCGGGGTATAGAGCAAGGACCACCTCGCTCGCGGCGGCCCCCCCAGGGGCCGCTTGTCTGAACCTAGTGGGAGGAATCATGCATGATCGTGCGGCCTCAGTCTCTCCGGAGCAGCGCGCTGCAGATCTGCCATCAGGGGTCGCCGTCGGCCGCGTCGCGAGGCCGAGGCCCGCGCACGTGGCGCGCCCCGCGGCCTGCGCCCTCTGCGGCGATCCTCTCTGCCGAGTGCCGGCCCACGTGACAGGGTGGTCTGCCCATACGGCCCACGGAAGCTTCTCGTCTGCCGCGCCTGCCGAAGGGTCGCCTTGGCCGAGGGCTACCTGCCGGTCGCCTGATCGCACTTGCGTCTGTGAAACCCAGATGTTCGCGTTGACCTCCTGTTCACCCTTGAGGGTGAGCCTTTGGGCCCTGGGTCGGAACGGCAGACTAAGAGGGAGGGTCGAGCAATGAGGGCCGAGGCGAGGTCGTGAGAGCCGAGCGCAAAGCGTGGGGGTGGGCATCATCAGCACGCCGGTGACCACCTCGATGAATTCGTGGCGACCGGTCTCCCGGACGGAGCGCGTTCGTGTCTACAAGCGCGGCCGCACCTGTGCGCTCGACGGCTGCGCCACGATCCTCTCGGCCTACAACCCGGCCAAGTACTGCTCGGCGCACCTCCAGGAGGCCCAGGCCCGGCGACGCCGGATGGCGCTCGCCCTGCGCGAAGTGCCTTGCGAGAATTGCGCCACCCCGTTTGAGACCGCGAATCCTCATCGCAGGTATTGCAGCGATCGCTGCCGGGTGGCTTCGTTCGCGCGTCGCCGGCGGGCGCAGATGCGGGCTGAAGCCCGGTTGCAGCAGGCACAGCCACAAGAAGTGGCCGCTCCCGCGGACGCGACGGTCGGGTCCGGGCACACGCCAGCTGAGGCCTCTGATGAGGAAGTTGTGGGACGCGTCGCATGAGGCCGGAAACGTCGCTTCACGGCGGTATGCCGGCAAGCCGAAAGCACGAGAGGAGCAAGAATGGACATCTTCGAGGAACTGCACAGCGAGCACGAAAAGGTCAGTGAGCTGATTGCCAGCCTTGAGTCGACCGGACGCGACGAGATGACGGTCAAGACGCTGCAGAGCGAGCTCAGCAGCCACGCCGAGGCGGAGGAGCAGGTCTTCTACAAGCGTCTCGAGGACGAGGATGAGACGCGCGACCTGGTGGCTGAGGGGCACGAAGAGCACGTGACGATTGCCCGCTTGCTCACGCAGCTTGGCGGAGGGGGGACCGGCGAGGACTTGTTCGACTCGATCCTTCTCGAACTCAAGGAGAACGTGGAGCATCATGTCGAGGAGGAGGAGGGACCGCTGTTCGAGAAGGCGCGCCCGCTGCTCTCGGAAGACGAGGCGGTGTCGCTCTGCAAGGCGTTCGAGCAGGCCAAGAGCCAGCTGCAGGCCTGAGGACACGACCCGGTCCGGGCGGGCCGGCCACATAGCGGCCCGCCCCTTCAGTCTTGATGCCCGGCGCCGACGGCGAGGCTCGCCGGGCTTCGGCGGCCGGACCGCTTTGCTCAGCCCGCGCGACGCACGTCGTCGCCACGCGAGTCAGCTGGCAATCACGCCGCGCCAGGCGCCCGTCTCACGCCCGCGGTCCTCGATGAAGCGCTTGAAGTCGTTGAGATTGGAGCGCGCCCGCGGGTTAACGAGGCCTAACGCCTCGCCCGCCGCGGCGATCCAGTCGTTCGGATCGTAGATCATCTTCAGAGTCACGCGCGTGAGCGGCGGTTCGTCGAGGCTCCTCAGCGGCTGGAAGCTCACCTCGCCGTCGTTCGGCGTGCCCGCGAGGCTGCGCCACGCGATGCGCTCGTCCGGGACCTGAGTCACGATCTCGGCGTCCCACTCGAGCGTCCGGCCACCGACGTTCGCGATCCAGTGCAGGTGGCGATCGTCGAGCTGCTTGACACTCTGGACGTCGCTCATGAAGTGGGGGAAGCTCGCGAACTGCGTCCACTGGTTGTAGGCGGTCCGCACATCGACTTCGACGTCGATGGACGCTTCGATCTCGGCCATTGTCTCCTCCTGGGGGTCGTGGGTAGGGCTTCCCCGGCACGTGCGCGCCGTGACGTTTCTGTCGTCGACGGGTGCAGCGGGGACCGGTGCCGCCAGAAGGACTGCCTCGGCGCCGTCGCCGGCGCGGCCGGGGTGCCACGATCCCAGAGAGGTCCAGAACCGCTGCGGAGCGGGCGCAGTGAGTGCGCTGTCGGTCGTCTGACGCGGGCAAACGCGCCCGCGTTTATCCGCGTCACGGCTCGGGAAATGACTTACAGCGGCCTACGAGGCCGCTCAACGTCCTTCGACTCAGGAAGTGAACGATCATGGCGCGGCCACTCTGGAAGGGCAGCATCAGTTTCGGGCTCGTCACCATCCCCGTCCACGTCTACTCGGCGACCCGCGCGCGCGCCCTGCGCTTTCGCCAGCTCGATCGCCACGACAAGTCCCCGATCCAGGAGAAGCGCATCAACGAGGCCACGGGCAAGGAAGTGCTGTGGGATGACATCGTGAAGGGGTACGAGTACGAGGAGGACTCCTTCGTGATCCTCGAGCCGGAGGACTTCGAACGCGCCAACGTCAAGGCCACCGAGACCATCGAGATCATGCAGGCCGTGCCGCGGGATGCGCTGGAGCCCGAGTACCTGGAGACGCCGCACTTCATCGTGCCCACCAAGGCCGGCGTGAAGGCGTACCACCTCCTTCGCGAGACGTTGCTGCGCACCGATCGGCTGGCCATCGCCCAGATCGTGATGCGGGGCCACCAGCACCTGGCGGCGCTCATCCCGCATGAGGACGTGATGATGCTCGAGCTGCTGCGCTTCGCCTTCGAGCTCAAGTCTGTCGCCGATCTGGACCTCGACTACGATATCTCTTCGCCCGAGGTCCGTCCGCAGGAGATCGAGATGGCGCAGCAGCTCGTCGCGGCGCTCGACGCCCCGTGGCAGCCGAAGCAGTATCGCGACGAGTACCGCGACGACCTGCTGGCGTTCATCGAGCGCAAGGCGAAGAGCGGCGACAAGCCGGTCCGCGGCGTCGGGCGCAAGGAGCGCGGCGAACCCGCCGAAGTGGTCGACATCATGGAGTTGCTGAAGCAGAGCGTGGGCGAGGCGCGCAAGCGCGGCGGCGCGCGGCGGGAGGGTAGCACGCGGCAACGGAGCGGGACGCGCAAACGCAGCGGCACGCGCGAGCGCCGGGCGAGTTGATGAGCGGGCTCGGCGATGAGCAAGCTCGAGACCTACCGCGAGAAACGCGACTTCGAGAAGACCGCCGAGCCTGAGGGCAAGCAGCGGCAGCGCCGCGCGCGCAAGAAGAGCGGGCCCGGCGGAGTCTTCGTGATCCACAAGCACGCCGCTCGCCAGTTGCACTACGACCTGCGGCTCGAGATGGACGGCGTGCTCAAGAGCTGGGCGGTGCCCAAGGGGCCCAGCATGGACCCTGCCGTTCGCCGCCTGGCGGTGCACGTTGAGGACCACCCGCTCGAGTACGGGGCATTCGAGGGAGTGATCCCGAAAGGCGAGTACGGCGGCGGCACGGTGATGCTCTGGGACGCCGGGCGCTGGGAGCCGATCGGCGACGCCGACGCGGGCTACCGCAGGGGCGACCTCAAGTTCCGGCTCGCCGGGGAACGACTGCACGGCGCCTGGGTACTCGTGCGCATGGCGACGCGGCGTCAGCCGGGTGAGGGCGACGGAGAGGGCGTGGACGCCGGCAAGGATTGGCTGTTGATCAAGGAACGGGACGAGGACGCGGAGCCGGGGGCCGCCGATCCATGGGGCGACCGGGACCGCAGCGTGACCAGCCGGCGCACGATGGAGGAGATCGCCGGAGCCGTGGCGCCGGAGACGAGGCACTCGTCCAAGCCCGGCCGGCCGGCGGTTGCGGAGCGGCCGGCCGTCGCCGACCGACCGGCACCGGCACCTCGCAAGCGTAAGCGCGGCCGATCGGCGCCGCTGCCGGACAAGGCGCCGGTCACGCTCGCCACCCTCGTCGATGAGCCTCCGGAAGGCGAGGCGTGGATGCACGAGATCAAGTTCGACGGCTACCGCATCCTCACGCGGGTGTCCGAGGGCGACGTCACGCTTCTCACGCGCAACGGGATCGACTGGACGGCGCGGTTCCCGACGCTCGCCGCGGAGCTGAAACAGCTCGAGATTGACGGCGCCCTGCTCGACGGCGAAGTGGTCGCGTACGGTCCCGACGGGATCAGCGATTTCGGGGGCCTGCAGAAAGCGCTGAGCGAGCACGACGACACGAAGCTGACATACATGGTCTTCGACCTTCTGTACGCCGGCGGCGAGGACCTGCGTCCGCTCCCGTTCGCCGAGCGCAAGGCCCGTCTTGACGATCTTCTGAGCGCAGGGCGGCGCGGCGCGTCCGGACTGATCCGCGTCAGCGAGCATGTCGCGGGTCACGGCGCGTCCTTCTACGCTGAGGCCTGCCGCCTCGGGCTTGAGGGCGTGGTGTCCAAGCGCGCTGACGGCAGCTACCCCGGGAGGCGCTCGCGCACCTGGCTCAAGAGCAAGTGCGGCCACCGGCAGGAGTTCGTCGTCGGCGGCTACACGGACCCCTCCGGCAGCCGGCCCGGGTTCGGCGCCCTGCTCCTCGGCGTGCACGAGGCCGCCGGGGACCTGCGCTACGCCGGCAAGGTTGGATCGGGTTTCAGTGACGCGGTCCTCACACGCCTCGCGAAGCGCCTCAGGGCCCTCGCGCGTGCTTCGTCGCCGTTCGACGGCGTCGTCAAGGAGCGCGCGGCACACTGGGTCACGCCGAAGCTGGTGGCCGAGGTCGCCTTCTCGGGGTGGACAACGGACGGACGCTTGCGCCACCCCGTGTTCAAGGGCGTGCGCGAGGACAAGGCGGCGAGTGCCGTCAGGCGCGAGACCGCACCAGGGCACGCGCGGCGGGTGGCCGCTGCGACGTCGCACGCCAAGCCGGACGCGGCGCCTCGCTCCGCGGCCGCAGGAAACCCCGCTCCCGACGGAACCGGGAAGTCCAAGTCGCCGGTCTCCGTGGCGGGCGTCAGGATCTCTCATCCGGAGCGGGTCGTCTACCCGGACGTCGGGATGACCAAGCTCGAGGTCGTGACCTATTACGAAGCGGTCGCCGAACGAATGCTGCCGCACCTGACCGGCAGGCCGCTCACTGTCGTGCGCTGCCCAGAGGGCGCCGCAGAGGAGTGCTTCTTTCAGAAGCACGCCATGGATTCGATCCCCGCGCTCGTGCCCCGGGTGACCGTCAAGGAAGGGCACGGCAGCATGACCTATGCGGCCATCACCACCGCGGAAGCTCTGCTCACGATGGTCCAGCTCGGCGCCCTCGAGTTCCATATCTGGGGGTCTCGCGAGGACCATCTCGAAACGCCGGACAGGATCGTGTTCGACCTCGATCCAGCCCCGGACGTGAGGTGGACCGACGTGCGCGCCGGGGCGGTGCGGCTGCGCGAGCATCTGACGGACCGTGGCCTGCAGAGCCTGCTGATGACCTCCGGCGGAAAAGGCCTGCACGTCGTCGTCACGTTGCGGCCCGAGGCAGGATGGGACGCGGTGAAGGACTTCTCGCGGGCCGTCGTCGAGGATCTCGTGCGGCTCTACCCGGGGAAGTACGTCGCCACCATGTCAAAGGCGAAGCGCCCCGGCAAGGTGTTCATCGACCACTTCCGCAACGGGCGCGGCGCCACGGCCATCACGCCGTATTCCTTGCGCGCCCGGGACGGCGCGCCGGTCGCGACGCCTCTGGCGTGGGAAGAGCTTGGCAGGACGGCGGGTGGCGGCGTCTGGACGGCGCGGAGACTCCTGCGGCGCCTGCGCTCCCAGCCGGACCCGTGGGCCGGGGCGGACCAGCTCAGCCGGCAACGCCTCCCGGAGACCTACCGGTGAAGCCGCGGCCAAGCTGAGGGAGACGGTCATGGCACAGAAGACCCCTCGCGTCGTATCCGCCGCAGACCTGCCGATCGACCATGCCCAGCGCGCTGCGCTGCGGCGGTGGCTGTGAAGGTATTGTCGCGCATCGGCCCAACGTCGTTTCGTCTTGCTGCGCACTCCTTCTGGGTACCCGGTCACCATGTCTTAGTTTCTCCCGGCCGTTTTGCTACATGAGGAGCGGTGATGACCGTCATTCGCTTTGAGGATCTTCCCTTGGCCGACCGCGACCCTTCCTGGGACGCCCGCGCCGCCGAGAAGCGTGGGCGCCGCTGGGCCGGCGCTGAGGCGTCGCCCAATGCGCGCCACCGCAAGGCCTTTCCCTGGTACGACGCGGAGAGGAAGGACGAGTTCGCAGCCTACAAGCTCCCGGTCACCGAGGTCGTCGACGGTGAGCTGCGAGCATTGCCGCGGGGCATCGTCGCGGCGGCCCAGGTCGCCGGAGGAGGCCGTGGCGGCGTCGACATACCCTCGCGCGATCTGGACGGGGTCAAGAGGAACATCGCCCGCTACTACGACAAGCTGGGGAAGACCGCGGCCCTGGCAGAAGTCCCCCTGACCGGACGAAACTGTCCATGAGCGATCATCCGGATACCTCCACTGGGGAAGCGCCGAGGCGCAAAGCGCTCTCGCGGGCTATGCGGCCGTCCTCGCCGGTCCTTCTGCTTATAACCGTTTCACGCTGAGCCGGGAGTGAGGGCTTCCTGCTCGCGGTGGGTGGCGTGCTGATCGACTTGTTCGTGGTGCGCTCGCTGCTCGTGCCGGCGCTCGTCGCGCTCTTAGCCGCACGCCCGTGGAGAATATAGGCGATGCCCTGGGAGGCCGCGCCGCAAGCCGCGACCGTGCCTGCCCGCCCCACGGGAGGCAGCACGGAGGACCAGCGGGAAGCGGCCTGAAGCTCGTCGCCGGCCTGCGGGCAGGCTTGCATCAGACACGCGCCTGAGGTGATTAGAGATCGGTCCTAGAGCCCGTGAAGTCGGTCGAGGTCCCCCTGCGCCTTCTCAAGTGCAGTCTGTGCCTTCTGAAGTGCGCTCTGGGTCTGTTCCCAGCGGCGTCGGGCGCGTCGCTCCTCGGTCTCCGCCTCGCTGAGCGCGGTCTTCGCCTGCTGGAGTCTGGCGCGGGCTGCGCCGTCGTCTGGCTTCTTCCTTTCGGGCGCAGCCGACCTGGTCCGCGTTGTCACCTTCGACCTGTCGGGCGTGACCCGCTTCATCTTCGCCGCGGTGGCGCCTCCGGGTTTCGGAGCGGCCGGGGGTGCGTAGGTGAGCAATGTGCCGAAGCCGCGAGGTTCGAGTTCGCGCTCGAGTCGAGCTTCAAGCAGCTGCTCGGCTGCGTCATCGTCCACCGCGGCTGCGAGGAGTGTTTGGCGCACGGCCCCGCCGCCGATGCGCGTCAGCCCTTCGAGCTCCGCGTGTTCCCGCTTCGTCGCCGCGGCTAGGTCGACCTTGCCGGAGAACTGCGCGTCGCGGAGCTCGGCAGCCGTGTGTAGGAAGCGCTCGACCTCACTGCGGTGTTCCCGGACGAGCCGGTTCACGGCGGCGGCGACCGCGGTCGGTTTGCGCAGCGCCTTCACTCGCGCTGCTGTTTCGCGTTGCCCAGCCTTGCGCAGCGCGCTCGCCGCCTGGTTGCGCGCCCGCGTGAAGTCAGCGAGCGGCAGTCCGTAGAGCCGGTCGACGATCTCGTCGATGGTGGTCATCCTCCGCGAATCCTCGTTCGACGATGAAGGTGCACTAAGGAAGGATCGGGCAGATCCACGGCAGCGCGTTCAAGCCGGTGGCCGGTCACTCGGCGTGGCGAGCGGCGGGCCGCGTGTCA
>Ga0209429_10002847_pt1 | contig 10057 bp, 11 predicted proteins | sample BarGraNGADG00212_3_FD_184493 | JGI IMG/M metagenome (GOLD analysis project Ga0209429, IMG submission 184493) | Arctic peat soil microbial communities from Barrow, Alaska - Barrow Graham LP Ref core NGADG0004-212 (SPAdes) (version 2) | ecosystem: Environmental > Terrestrial > Soil > Wetlands >... | reverse complement strand
AAAATCACAACTGAGTGGTCAATTAAAATCACAACTGAGTGGTCAATTAAAATCACAACTGAGTGGTCAATTAAAATCACAACTGAGTGGTCAATTAAAATCACAACTGAGTGGTCAATTAAAATCACAACTGAGTAATATTCAGACATGCTCGACAGCGTCCTCTCGGAACGCGGATAAAGCCGAAATGTTTTCGGGGCTTTAGGGCGCGGAAGATTAACGAAAAATTAAATCCGCCATCTGGCGGAGGAATGACAAGACTGTCTTATGAATGTCTCTTGTCAGAAATGTTTTCCGAGACGGAAAGTCGACGGGCGCTCCCAGCCGCGCGGCAGCACTGAGAATGAAAGGACATATCCAAAATGAAAAGCAAACACTTGATTCTATCGGCCGTCGTGGCGTTGGCCGGTTTTCTACCGCAAAGCAAAGCCTCCTTAAATCTAGGTTCGGCTGACAGCTTCGCGGTCCTGGGGGGTGAGACGATAACGAGCACCGGCAATACCGTTATCTACGGAGATGTGGGGCTCTATGCAGGTAGTGCGATCGTTGGCTTTCCTCCGGGGATCGTGAATGGAGCGAAATATGGGCCAGACGATGATTCGATCGCGTTGAACGCTAAAAATGATGCCCGCGTTGCATACACTGTTCTAGCAGGCGAAACGTCCCAAGACTGGTCCTCTACGGCCCTTGTTGGACTCACGCTCGACCCAGGCGTTCGGAGATTCACCTCGGATCTTTTACTGACGGGAGTAGTCACTTTGAACGGCGGGGGCAACCCCAATGCGCGCTTCGATTTCCTGATTGGATCCGCGCTCACGACCGGCAGCAGTTCGTCTATTGTCCTGATAAATGGAGCTCAATGGGACAACGTGTTTTGGCAAGTCGGCTCCTCCGCGACTCTCGGTACAGGCACGTCGTTTAATGGCAGTATTCTCGCTAACACTAGCATCGCCCTGGATACCGGGGCAAACATGTTCGGCAGAGCCTTGGCGCTGAACGGTGCTGTGACCTTGGATAACAACAACATCACCGCTGTCCCGGAACCGGCCTCTTTCTGGTCCGGGGCCGTTTGCATTTCTGTCTTCGGCGCTTGGCAGTGGTTGGTCGCGTGGCGGCGCAAGGCTGGTCGTTCCTGAAAATGGCGATGGGCGCGGCGGGATGCCTGCTTAAACCATGCTTATCCGGTTGTCACACTTAGTCATGAGGCGTAGTTTGTCGGCGTGACTAAACGGCTCATCAGGGGCGGTTTTGGCGGGCGATCTGTTGTTCCCCATGTCGCTGCCCCACCCGGAAGAGGTCCCAAGTGTGACAACCGGATAAGCATGGTTCTTTCTTTCTCTTTCGGCACCGGGGTTTCAATCGTGATTTTCGACAGGCTGTCATAGGTCGAAAATCACTTTGGGAGGAAACGCGGCCCGCAAGGCGTTGAGCACGGCCAGAATGTCGATGACTTCCTGGGTGAGGGCGCCGCTCACCGGGCTTAAATGACCGGTGGCTGCGAAGACCATGCCGATGACGCTCAGCGCCATGCCACCCACCGCGCTCTGCAGCGCGATGAATCGCATCCGGCGGCTGATGTGCATGAACTCGTCCACCTTCTTGAGGGAGTTATCCATGACCACGACGCCCGCCGCTTCCGCGGTCACATCGCTGTTCTGTCCGATCGCCATGCCGACCGTGGCGGCCATCATGGCCGGGGCGTCATTGATGCCGTCCCCCACGTAAAGCGTTTTGGCAGCGGCTGTTTCCTGGCGGACGATGGCAAGTTTAGCTTCCGGACTTTTCTGGGCGTGGATTTCGGTGATGCCTACCTGCTCAGCGAGATAGCGCACCTCCGACTCGCGATCTCCCGACACGATCATCACGCGCGCGAAGTGATGCTTCGGTCGCAGGTGCCTCACGAAGGAGCGGCTCTCCGCGCGCGGCGCATCACGAAAGCGCAACGCCGCTGCGTAGCGCTGGTCGATCACCACCACGCACTCGAGTCCACCGGCGACCGGCGGGAGCTGATCGGCGCCAGCGAACTTTTGCGCCGCGAGCTTGCCGCGACTCGTAATCTGCAATTGCTGGCCGGAAACGGTTCCGCGCAACCCCTGGCCGGGCGGCTCGCTCACCTCGGTGGCCTCCGGGAGCGGAAGCCCGTCCGCCTTCGCCGCCGCCAGAATGGCGCCCGCCAGCGGATGTTTCGAGTAGCGCTCCAGACCCGCCACGAGGCTCAGCACTTCCTTTTGGGCGAAGCCCGGGGCGATGAGTTGTTCGGTCAGCTTCGGCGCGCCATAAGTCAGCGTCCCGGTCTTGTCGAAAATCGCGGTTCGACACTCGGCGATCTGCTCGAGCACGACGGGGCTCTTGACGATGATCGCCCGGCGGGCGCAAAGGGAAATCGAGCCGATGATGGCGATCGGTATCGCGATGAGCAGCGGGCAAGGCGTGGCGATCACCAGCACCGCCAGGAAGCGAATGGCTTCGCCACTGATGGCCCAGGCGAGGATGGCTACTGTCAGCGCCACCGGAGTATAAATCGCGCCCAACCGATCCCCCAGACGCCGCAACTGCGGCCGCTTGGTTTCGGACTCGCGCATGACTTCCATGATCTTTGCATAGCGCGAATCGGCGGCGCGCTGGGTCGTTTGGATGGTCAGAGCCGATTCTCCGTTGATCGCGCCCGAGATCACCGTCGAGCCGGAGGTCTTGGTAATCTGGAACGGCTCGCCCGTCAGGTAGGATTCATCCATCACGCCATGTCCCTCGATCACCACGCCGTCCACCGGGCAGATCTCATGCGGATGAATCACGAGCGTGTCGCCTAGGGCAATCTCAGGCAGCGCCACATCCACGATTTCAGATTCCCGTTTCCGGTGGGCGATCGAAGGCATCCGTTTGGCCAGCGCGGCCAGTACCGAAGAGGCGCTGCGCAACGCGTAATTCTCCAGCGCTTCACCTCCGGAGAGCATTAAGACGATAATCGAGCCAGCCAGATATTCGCCCAGCAGGATGGAAGTGATGATGGAGATGCCGCCCAGCAGATCGGAACCGAATTCCCGCTTCCGGAGCTTCCGAAGTAGGTCATAGAGGAGCGGCAGGCCGCCGAGAACCAGCGTGGCCAGCAAGGGAATCTGGTAAGTGCCTGGAGGGGTGTGGAAGCCGAAGCGGAGCATCAGGTGCAAAAGGATGGCCACGATGGAAAGCGCCGCGATAACCGTGGTCTTGCGGCGCCAGAGACCGGCCGGCGAATACCAGGATCGACTGGGCGGCGGCTCTTGTCTCAGCTTTGTCTCTGCCCCTTTCTCCGGGCCGCTGGCGGGTGGAGGTTCCAAGGTGGTCTTCATAGGGGGCGGTTCCGGCTGCTGGCCGCCGGGCCGCTTAACCTTCCGGCGATTCGGGTGAACCCATAGACGAAGGTCAGTCCCGGCGTCGGGAAGCCCGGCAACGGGACGGGCGTGAGAAACGGCAGTCCGATGAGCAGCAGCAAAAGGTTAAATCCTCTGCCTTTCGTGGCCGCCAGGATTTCGGAGCGGCGGGTCGGGCGGCCGGCGAACTGCTGCGCTAAATCGTGCAGTTCCTGGGAAAACCTCGGCCGAGGTGTCCGCGCAACCGGCATCGGCTCAAGTAAAACTGGTATTGAGGCTGGTCTCGAAGGCTGAGCGTGGATGGTTAGCATAATGTTTTCTCGGGCCGGATACTTCAATTTTGTGTTCCAACAACCGCAGGGTCTTCGCGCCGTGCTGACGGGTTCGTTCACTTCGCGGTGAACGGCTCGCATCAAAAAGCCAAACAGTACGAAGCCTGGTTAGCGCCCGCGCAGAATTTTTAGACACGAGTGTAAAAAGCCACTCTCGCTCATCCATTCACTTCCAAAACAGAATTCATTTCCCCAAAGGGGTTGGGCGCGGTTTCGCTGGCCCGTGGATCCGGCATCCACTCGCCGTCCACCATCAACCGGTATTCGTAAACGCCAGGCCGCAACACCAGTGCTTTGACCCAGCGACCATCACCGAGCGAAACCGTTGGTGTGACTCCGGGCCGCCAATCGTTGAACGTTCCAGCCATTGGGTGGCTTCCCTCACGTCCGCTGTTTAACTTCGATGGGCATACGGCTTAGTTTGTCCAGAATCTGGCCGCGTCGGCGCAGCGGCCACCACTCGTAAAGATAAATTTCCATGGGCCGCCACATCGCAACCCACCCGGCAATGGTCAGGCTTTGGCTGAGAAAGTTCGGTATCGTCCCGGAACGATTCAACACCAGCAGTTCAATGGTCAGCAGGCAAAGACCCAGGAAGGACAAGCCAACCAGCAGGCTCATTCGCCCCTGTTTCAAGAGACGTTTAAACTCCAGTTGGTTCATGCGCGCCCGATAAGCAAAATAGTGATGCACCGCCTGTTCGACAAGCCGGTTGGCAGCATGACCGTTTGGAAGCTTTTCCAAATACACGATGAGGTCCACGGGTTCGTGCCGATGAAATTCCTGCGCCCAGCTAAAAATGAATTCCTCGGCATCGTGATCGAGATCCTTCTCGTGAAACGGCGACGGATCCATCGTGTTGAAGAGTTGGTTAATATCGCGCAGACTTAATTCAATGTGCTGAACGCCCGGCAGCGGCCGGGTTGGAAGTCGCGAACCGTCCGCTCGTTTCCGCCGCCTGAACGGCGGCTTCCACAAACTCAACCAGGCAGAGAGGTCAGGCATACCATGAATAATCCGTTAATTTGCGTAACTCTGTTTTTTTAGTTTAAGCTCTCCTGCCGTGCGCTTAATCTTAATCGTAATCATACTCGACTCTCAACTTGCGGGCCCGGACGGAAAAGTGGCCGGCGCCGCTTCAGGTGTCAATATCCAGAACCCCTTTCTTGGCAACGCTGACGGTGGGCGGGCTGGACAGAGCCAAGCGGCGTGAAATGTCCCGCAAGTAACGACGGGCGCGCCGCGCTTCGGCCATGATGATGTGCGGTTCTTTGTTGCTGGCCAGCTCCAGAATAAATCCACCCTGGAATTCGATCTGCGACAGTTCGGTGAGCAATCGTTTCCAATCAATGTTGCCTTCGCCCGGCGGCTTGTGATCGTCGTAATTGCCGGTGTTGTCATTGGCATGAATCATTTGCAGGTGGCCGGATAATTTGTGCATCACGTTGTAGATGTCGCCGGAAAGGTAAGCGTGGCCGGTGTCCAGGCACGTTCCGATATTGACGGTATTCATCCCGCCCATGATCCACAGGATATCGCTGGTGCTGCCAAAAAGCAGATGCGGCAGTTTGTTTTCCAAAACGCAACCGATGCCGAGTTCGTGACAGCGGGTGGCAACCTTGTTCAGCATGCTCGCCGCGTTTTCCATCCGTTGGAACCGTTCCTGGCAACCGGGTTGGCCGGAATGTTCCGGCCCCGGATGGATGACGAAGTAACGGACTTGCAGAATCGCAGCCGCCTCAGCCGCCTGGAGAATTTCATTAAGTGCGGCATTGCGTGGGCCCGGGTCGGGCGCGGTGATGTCGATGTGGTCGGCGAACGGCGCATGAAACGAATAGGCTTCCATGCCTAATTCCTCGATCCGTCGGGCGGCGCGGCGGACCGCCTCGAGATCGTGATAATCAAGGTGCGCGGGAAAGGAACAAACCTCGATCATGCAGAAGCCACCACCGCTGATGGTCTCCAGACAATCAAAGATGCTCTTCTGGTAAAAACAGCCGGTTGAAAGGCCGACAGGCCAGTCGCTCATATTGCCTCCGTTGTAATAATGATTTTTTGAACCGCTCCAGGTTGTCCGGACAATCGCTCAGGAAACACCCCTTTTCCTCTTTGGCCGATTGGCAATTGAAGTCAACCAGATCGTCGTGGCCGGTGACAAACAATCCCGTAAAGATTCGGGTGTAGAAATCGGCTCGCGTCGCCGGATCGTATCCCGTCCATTGCTCGCCCCAGGCATGGTTGCGTTCGAACTTCGACCGGATGAGGCCGGCGAGGTGGCGCGGATGCCAGCCAAGCGACAGCATCACCCGCACGATTCGCTCGATGCCGCCGGGTCGGAGCAGCAAGTCGTTCGGATGTTCCAGGATATGACGGGCGCAATGCGGCATCGGCTCAAGCGGGGTCCGGTCGTAAGTTTCCGGCCATTCTTCCGGCGTGCGGTGTTCCTCGGAATAAAACCAATCATGAAATCCGGCCAGCACCGATTCGCGGTAGGCCGCAATCAGATGCGGCATCGAATCGGATTGATCCGGAATCCGCGTTGAGGCACGTCCGGCAAGGTCGATGACGCAGTCGGGGTCACGCATGATCTGAATACCTTGACGCGATTCCATGCCGGACAAAGGGACCAGAAAAAACGGCGGGAGTTTTTCCGCCAGGTTTTTGCTGAGCAGATCACGCTGTTGCCAAGGCTTTAAGTAAATACTGAACGGGATGCGAAAGGTCCGGGTACTCAAGGGATCGCCGTATTCGGAAAGGTCGAGGGAGATCATCTCCCGCCCGCGCTGCGTTGGGCCGACTTCCACGGCGGTCAATTCAACGGGAATGTCACACCTGGGTGCGGCTTCCTCTTTGATGCGATGCGCCAGGTATTCCATTAACAGCCCCAAGCCGGCAAAGGCGGCGCCCATTTCCGCTGCCACCGGTTCCCCATTGGGTCGGTGCGGCTGGGAGTAGAGCTGCTGCAGAGAAGGCGTAACCCGGCCCAATTTGGCGAGCTGTTTGAAGGCACGGGAAAGGCGATGGACTTGCCAGACAAAGTGATGGCCGCGACCGCTCAACAGGTGAAGCGGCAAGATGTCATAGTCTTTTAAGATGGCCACGATGGACTGTTCGACAGGCAGTTGCAGATCAAACACGCGTTCCGGCGAGAGATAAGCTTCATCCGGGCGATCGAAGTTGACGTATTCGACGTCCAGATCGGCAATCAACGCCTCGCGATCCCAGAGCGAACGGCCAATGTCCAGTCCATTTTCCAAGAGCGCCGGCAGCTCCGTTGTGAGACGCGGACTACGATAATGCGCACCCGCCCGGTCTCCCCCGGTCAGATAAACAGCGGTCACATTCGCCGGCGAATCGCCGCCGAGAAACTCCAATATGCGCGCGCGCACTTCAGGATTTGTGTAATAATTTTTCACACCTGAAACCATCGGGCCGGTTATCCTATCCGCTGACGATGAAAATTATTTGGCGGGTTGAGCACTCGCTTTCCGTAATTTGCCCAAGATTCACCTTTTCTTGCAGAACGAGCCGGCGCGCCAGCTCGGCGCGCGTAGCATAAAAGTCGTGCGTGCCGTGCGAAGCTTCGCCGATGAGTACGAACTGCGCTTCACCAGCGAGTTCGATCAATCGGTCGTAATCGGCGGCGGTGGAAATGCGATGCGCAGCCTGCGCGACGATGCCCGCCTCGCGACTCAGCGTGAGAGTGCTCATGGTCCGGCGTCTCCTCCTGCCGCGACGCTATTCGACGACGCCGCAGCTTGATATTTCTGAGGTGATCTCGCGGCGGTTTCCGCACACTCTTTGGAGCACAAGCGTATGCCCCGTTGCGCTTGATCCTGATGTTGATGTCCCTCGAGCTCCACAAGTGCCATCTCGGGGCGGATTGGAGAGCCGCATACCGGACAGATGGTATTCCAGGTGTTTTCTTCCTTCATTTTGTTCCTCTTAGCGCACTCGGAGCTTTCGCACGTAGCCAGCCCGCTATCGTCACGGTGAAGGACTTGTCGTATCGTTGCAACAACATAGCACTTGGCCATCTCACCCTTTGGTGCGTGAGAGTGCTCATGGTCCGGCGTCTCCTCCTGCCGCGCTCGCAAGCAGCTCGCGCACTTCCTCATCCGTGGTCTGGGAGAAGTCTTCGTAGAATTGGCCGACGGCGCGGAACACCTCCGGCGTGATCACACAGACGATCTCGTCCACTTCTGCGCGAAACTCCGCGCAGGTTTCCGGCGAAGACACTGGCACCCCAACGACACACCGCGCGACTTGCCGCTGCTTGAGGGCCATCACCGCCGCCCGCATGGTCGCGCCGGTCGCCAGGCCGTCATCCACGAGGATCACGGTCTTTCCGCGCAAATCCGGCGCTGGCCGTCCGTCGCGATATTCCGCCTCGCGCCGCTCCAGTTCGCGTGTTTCGTGCGCTGTCGCGTGTCTGAGCGCGCGCTCCGCATCCGGCAGTTGCGCGACGACGCTTTCATTGAGCACCCGCACGCCGCCCGAAGCAATCGCGCCCATGGCGAGTTCTTCATAACCCGGCACTCCCAGTTTCCGCACGATGAAGACATCAAGCGGCACGCCTAATTCTTTCGCGACTTCATAAGCCACGGGCACGCCGCCGCGCGGCAGCGCGAGCACCACAACCTTCGGGCGCCCTGCATACTTCCGAAAATGCGACGCCAGCACGCGTCCCGCTTCACGTCGGTCGCGGAACCCAATGGTAGGAATTGGTGTTTTCATGGTGATGAAGAAATCTCCTTAAGACTTCGCGCGAGTCCGGGCCGCCTTTTTCGCGGCAGCCGAACGTTGCGACGCAGACCTGTGGCGCGCGCTGCTCCGGGCCTGACGTGCGAGGTCAGTGTGCGATGCGGCGCTATGGCTTTCGCGCCGCAATGCTTTCAACGTGGCGCGCGAACGTTTTACCGACGGCCGCTTCGCTGTCCCGCTTCGACCTGGGGCGTAATCGCGAGCGGCGTGCTTGCGGGTTTCGGCGGATGCCTGGCCTTTCTCCGGCGGCGGCAACTTCACCCCGGCCCGCCGGGCTTTGGATAATCCGATGGCGATGGCCTGTTTGGTGGAGCGCGCTCCATGCTTGCCTTCGCGGATGTGGTGCATCTCTTCCCGCACAAACTCTCCCGCCTGGGTTGAGGGCGATTTTCCTTCGCGCTTATCTTCGCGCGCTCGTTCGAGTGTGTCTGGTTCTGGCATAACTTTCTCCTTTTAGTTTTGGATCTATGATTAACTAAATTGCTACGCCAAATGTCCTGGCGCTTCACGCGCTTGCTCTGCGGCAAACGTTCGGTGGTTCGACCGCCTCGCCAAATGAACTTTTTTAAGCCCGATCTTTTACTTGCCGCGCTCCTGATTCTTTCGCGCAGTGGGCGCAACAATAAACGACGCCTTTCTCTTCCACGCCGTGACCTATGATCTTGCAATGACAATGAGGGCAAACGACCGCCAGCGATTGAATGGCGCATTCGAAGGAGTCAAACGTGTAGGTTTTGCCCGCCATCGTTACTTCGAATGATTTGTCGTAATTATTTCCGCAGGTTGCACATTTTCCCATGGTACGGTCCTTTCATTGCTGTTTTTTTTGTGGGTCGGTTTCGACTTCCTGGTTGCGGTCGGCGATCCATTGCATTTCAGCTTCCAGCCAATCCTTCAGATCACGGCCGTGTCCTCGGCTGCGACTTTCGTAGATCAAGTAGGCGCAACGGGCGATTTCCTCGTGGGTGGGCTTTTTTGATTCCCGCACCTTGGGCCGAGGCGCGGCCTTAAAGCGGTCGCCGCCGACCGGGACAGGTTTTGAACCCAACTCGGCCAAAACCTTTCGGGCGGCTTCGCTATCGGGGACGAGCCGGCCGTCTTCGACATGGGCAAGCTCTTTACCAATGAGCCATGTCTGGGTATCCCACGAGCCGGTGCTTCGCTTTCCGGCGACGCGCTCAATGCCACCCTTCCTGCCAACGTCTTGAGTGCGAAAGGTGCGGAAGTCCGTCTTCGGTCGGACCTCGATGTGATAGAAATCGCCTTCGCCGGTTGAACCTGGCTTGGCGCGGCCGCCGGCAGGCTGGGCTTTGCTTCGAGATGCAGGTGTCATCTTAACCTTTCTGTTTGTCGTGTTTCTTTCAATGCTCCTTGGCAGCCGGTTCATCGACCCAGTATCCTGGGCGATGGTAATGGCGATGCAGTCCGGTTTCATAATCCCTCGTTAGCAGCGACTCCTCCGTGTATTCCGGTGACTGCTTGATGCTCTCGCGGGAAAGATTGACGAAGACTTTCGACTCGCTCCAACTAACACGCTCGATCCATTGCGGTGAAACCAGGACCTTTTTCCCCGGCCACCAGTTCCGGGTATCGATGATTAGATAACGAATC
>Ga0209429_10002846_pt1 | contig 10058 bp, 9 predicted proteins | sample BarGraNGADG00212_3_FD_184493 | JGI IMG/M metagenome (GOLD analysis project Ga0209429, IMG submission 184493) | Arctic peat soil microbial communities from Barrow, Alaska - Barrow Graham LP Ref core NGADG0004-212 (SPAdes) (version 2) | ecosystem: Environmental > Terrestrial > Soil > Wetlands >... | reverse complement strand
TCGGGTTTCGTTGAGCAACTCGGCGGCCTGGTGGTGCTGTTCGGACGTGCCGGTGCGGACTAGTTGCGCCACGGCTTGTGCGAGTTCGATGCTCGCCTTGGGCACAGCGCCCAGCGCATTGGTATCGAACGGCGCGGTGTTCTCCCACGCAGCCGATCCCGCTGCCGCCGCGGCAGCTTCGCGACCGGCCTCGGTCAGCGAGTAGACTTTCCGGTCCTGTGAAATCTTCGATGTCACGAGACCTTCGTCCGCAAGAAACTGCAACGTGGGGTAGACAGAGCCGGCGCTCGGCTTCCACTTGCCGCCGGTGCGCTCTTCGATTTCCCGAATGAGTTGGTAGCCGTGCTTTGGCTCTTCGGCGAGGAGCGTGAGTATCGCCGCGCGCACGTCTCCGCGGCCCATGCGAGTGCCTACCTTCTTGTCGAAGGATGTGCGCAACTGGCCCATGGCCTCCCACACTGCATCGGCCGCGTGTCCGGGACTAAAACTACTGGGACCGCCGGGACGGAATGAGTTGCCCATCATGACCTCCAATTGTGAGTCGCCAACGATAGCGAACGACATATCGGTATCGTCGCACTCTGGGTAGGCGATTGCAAGCGGTCTCGGCGCCGACGCTCGATAGCATCCGTGAACTCCCCAAGTCGACTCACATTTCGTCCCCCGTTTCGTCCCGCGCCCGGCGTACAGTAATTCCCACGGCACGACGACGACGGAGCCCCCTTCGCCTCGAAAGCCCGGACTGGGGGCGGTGCATGTTGCAGCACAGCGATGCTGTCGATCCCCTCGGACGTGACGAGCGGCATCGGCAATTCGGCGCCCTGCTTGAGTTCTCCCCAGACGCGATCGTCATCGTCGATGCTGACGGGTTGCTGCGTGAATGCAACCCCGCGGCAGAACGGATGCTTCAGACCACGAGCGAGGCGGGGGCCAACTCGCCTCTGCGCGAGCTCCTTTGTGCGGCGCACCGCGCAATCTTCGACATCGCGTGGTTGCAATTGCTCGCGGCGCACGCGGCGCACGCGGTACACGCGGTACACGCGGTACACGCGGTACACGCGGTACCTCGAGTCACCTCGCTGCCCGAGTTTGCGGTGGGATCTGAGCCCCCGCTCGACGTCACGGTCGCGCCAATTCGAGCCGGTGAAACGCTCGCGGGAGCGGTGGTGATTCTTCGTGACGCGACAGGGCATCCCACCACGCGGCCCACCGCCTTCACGCGGACCCAAGCGCCTCCGGTCGAGAGTGCGCTAGCCGCGCCCGTCGATACGGAATTCGACGGGCCTGCAGGCCTGCCGGGGCGCCGCTGGCTCCAGAGGCACCTCTCGGAACCTTCGGCCGAGGCGTTGGATCGCGGCGTCGCGGTCTTCGACATCGACGCATTCGCCATGGTGATTGCCACCTACGGTCCGGACGCGGCCGACACTGTCCTCACCCACTTCGGCGAACTGTTGAAGTCGCTTGATACCCCCGGTGTGTTCTCCCACTGGCAAGCCGATGCTTTCGTCTGGACCGTGGACACCGAGGATCCGGTCGCTGCGCTCGACCTTTGTGTGGCGACCCTGACGAAGGCGCTCAAGGATCCGTTTCAGATAGGCGACGACCGCGGGTGGCTCTCCCTCAGCATCGGTCTTGCGACCAACGCTCTAGTCGCGGGAGGCGACCTGTTGGCCGCCGCGAGAGACGCTTTGCAATCGGCGAAACTGGCTGGAGGCTCAACGGCCGTTTACTACGACGAATCGATGGAGGCCAGCGCCACGTCAAGTTTCAAACTTGCGAGCGACCTCCATCACGCGATCGAGCACGACGAACTCCGCCTGCATTACCAGCCCATTATGGACTTTGCCACCAACGAGATAACAGGCGTAGAGGCGCTGGTGCGGTGGGAGCGCCCAGGGGTTGGGTTGCTCGCTCCTGCTGCGTTCCTTGATGCGGCGGAGCACACGGGGCAGAGTGTTCCGCTGGGCAACTGGGTGGTTCGCACCGCGTGCAACAACACCCTTCGACTCGGCAGCCATTCCAGTGGGCCGCGGACGATGAGCATCAACGTCTCAGCCGGCCAACTCCGCGATCCAGGTTTGATTGCCACGCTGCGGGACGCGATGTTCAACGGAATGTGTGCACCGGCAACGATCATCATCGAGGTGACGGAGTCCGTGCTGTTGCACGATCTCCAGGCGGTTGCGGCGTCGTTGGAGGCCATCAAGGCGCTCCACGTCGGCATCGATCTAGATGACTTTGGTACCGGATACTCGTCGTTGCAGTACCTCAGAAATTTTCCCATCGATCGACTCAAGGTGGACCAAGGTTTTGTCGCGGGCCTTGGGATCAACGGCGCCGACACCGCGATCGTTGCGTCCACCATCGCGCTCGCACACGCCCTCGGGCTTCGGTCGATTGCCGAGGGGGTGGAGACCACCGAACAGCTTGCCTTGCTACGCGGAATGGGATGCGACTTCGCGCAGGGCTACCTTCTGAGCAGGCCCACTGACATGGAGGCGTTTACGACATGGCTGGATGCCTACGTTCCCGCCGAGATCTATTCCCAAGGCGATGCAACCGCAGCCACGCCCTTACATAGGGGCGCGGACGCCGCTGACCGAAGAGAAAAGCGGGCGGACCGCCGACACCTGAAGGCGGATCGCAGGGAACCGCGGTCCGTATCGGACGACGAGTAGCCGTCGCGAACCGCTTGTGCGGCGCTGAACCGGGTGCCTGAAAGCAGATCCGGAGTCGCCGACTCCCCTGATCGAGGCGCCCGCTCTCGGCGAGCGATGGTTCCGAAGCGGAAGTGCTCGTAGAACCGCGATTCTCGGAGGCTCAGAGTTGGAGCAGAGCCATTGCGCTCGAGTGTTAGGGCTCCCTAAGGTGGACAAGGACACTCCCGCGGCAAACGCCCGCGTCTCACGTCCGGAACGGCGAGTTGGCCCATGGCAGGTACACACATATTGGCCGAAGGTGCTGGTAATTATCTCAACTTCGGAATCTTCCACATTTCGGTCACGAACGCGCTGATTATGGGTGCCATGATCGTCATGTTCATCTTGGCGGTCGTTATACCGTTCCCGCATCACGATGCGGACGACGAGGGCTCTCGGTGAGCGCCAGAGAGGACACCGCCGCCGAGGTGGTCTCCCCCAGCAGAACCAGTTGGACGGCCTGGGCGCGTTATCGCATTACCCATACGGTTCCCGAGGGTCAGTGGCTTCCCGACAGGCAACCCGCCTATGTGGCGTCGTGGATATACGTCTTCGGGATGGCAACGCTCGTTTCCCTCTTCATCGTGATCGGTTCCGGAGTGGTGCTCGCGATCGGTGGTTCCGAATGGTGGCACACATCCAACGTGGGCCACTACGTCAACTCGGTGCACCTGTGGAGCGTTGAGATCTTCTTCGCCGTGATGGCGATCCACCTGTGGGGCAAGTTCTGGATGGCCGCATGGCGGGGCGGAAGGGCCCTGACCTGGATGACCGGCATGGTCGCCTTGCTCGCTGCGGTGGGCACCGGCTTTACCGGCTACCTGAGCCAGACGAACTTTGATTCCCAGTGGATCGGCGCTCAAGCCAAGGACGGCTTGAACTCGGTGGGTCTGGGCGCGTGGTTTAACGCACTGAACCCTGCTGCAGCGCTCACACTTCACATCGTGGTGCTTCCGCTCGCGGTCGGCGTCATCGTCATCATGCACATCATCCTGGTGAGACGCCACGGCGTGGTCCCGCCCATCGGTGCGGAGGAGCCCACACCATGACCACCTCAACCACACCGTCAAAGCGCGGCAAGCGCTACACACCGGATTCTCACTCCTTCCCCACGAGGCCTTACGACCTCTTCAAGGAAATGGTGATCGCAGGCGTCATCCTGTTGTTGCTCGCGCTCGCTCTTGCGGCAGGCTTTGGATCGCTCGACGAGAAGGCAATCACCCTGCAGGACTGGGCAAAGGCCGCGCCTTTCGACGTTGTCGCGACCGCCACCGGGGAACTCGCAGGCACCACGAGCAGCGCTGGCTATGGCCCGCCATACAACAACGCGAGCGATGGCCAGAAGTTGGGACCGCTATCGCTGCAGAAGTGGGGTGGCGTTCGCATCCCCGTGGACTCGGCCCAGGATCTGGTCTTGACGCCTCTCGAGAGTGGCGCCCCCGACGCCGCAACCAAGGACGCATTGGCAGCCTGGAAGGCCGCCGCTGCCGACCAGCAAACCGCGTGGGCCACTGCTTACGGTGACGCCCTCGCGGCAACGCCCGACGGCGATCCGACGACTGTCGCCAAGGGCGATTACGGGCCGGTGCCCGTTATGGCATCGTCCTTCTTGACGCTCGCCAATTCTGGCGGCCTCGAGCAGCTCATCTCTCCGAACTCCTATGGTGGCGACCGTACCAAGCAGCTCCTCCTGCTTTCGGACGGTTCCTACCTGGAGGATCAGGCGCGTGCACGTAGCCTGGGCGGCGACCAGTGGGGAATGATGAACGAGGCCGGTAACTACCCCGGTCAGGTGTGGCTGGGGATGATGACCTTCTGGTATCAGATCCCCGCACTCGGCGGCTCGGACAACGGCGATGCGCTCGTCTGGGGCGCGACCGTGATCATCGTGCTTGCCTTCCTCTTCCTGCCGTTCCTTCCTGGGTTGCGAGCTATCCCGGAGAAGATTCCCGTCTACAAGTTGGTCTGGCGGGACTACTACCGGAGGCAGAAGAACAAGAAGTAGCGCGCCCTATTGCCGTAGTTCGGCAAGGCGTACGGGCGCACATCGATGGTCGGTGTGCGGCACAGAATACGGTCTGGGTCCTGCCGGAGTTCGGCAGGACCCAGACCGCAATTCGTTGTCGCGCGAGTTTCCCGTGGATGGGTCTACGCGCGTGGCGCGCGAGGGATTGAACCCCTCCCTATGAGGAGGCTTCGAATAGGTGAGACCAAAACATGGTGCCGTCGCTGTTCAGGTAGGTGAAGCGAACCTTCGGAGCGACGGTGATGCCAGCCGTCTTCATTCCGGGGAACAACGAGGAGTCACTCGCCGACTGAAGCGTCGGAATCATGGTGTCCAAGTGTGCCGCCATCCCCGCGGCGTCAACCGCCTTCGCGTAGGTATAGACGAACTCGACTGTGTCTGGCTGCATCGCGAGGATCTGGACCATGGTGTATGTCCCGGGTAACGAGTCCATGATGGTGGGGATCGACGCCTGCGCGGCCGCGACATAACTGTCGAGTGCGGCGCTCTGATCGACGCCGGACGCGGACGCGGACGGTTGCTCCGTGACGGCCGGTGCGCTTTTAGTCGCAACCGGCGATTGCAAGGCAGTCGTGGGTGCGGGCGTGGACTTGTCGCCCGATCCTGCGCACCCGGCAAGCCCCGATACGAGTCCAAGCATCATGAGCGCTACGGCCGCGCGAGTAACTGACTTAACCATGTGGACTTCCCCTTGTTGGTGTTTGGAGCAAGAGCATACCGCCGCTTGTGCCACGCAATCCCGTGACAAACGGCCTCTACCAGCGACGGCCATGACCGCGCAAGAACCGCCACATGTCCGGCAGCGGTATTAGCAGTTCGTGAAGTCACGATGCCCGCATGCGGTGATATCGTTGTTCCATGACGAGGCGGATGAGTGCGGGTGGGGCGTCATGACCGCGCCTCTCCAGCAGATGAAGGCCGACCTGTTCAAGGCCATGGGAAACCCCATGCGCATCCGGGTGCTCGAGCTTCTCTGCGAACGCGAACGCTCAGTCGGCGAGATGCTCGTCGAACTCGGTGTCGGAGCCTCGGCGCTGTCGCAGCAACTTGGCGTCCTTCGAGGTACCGGCTTGGTGCTGGCTCGGCGAGAGGCCTCGGCCGTCTACTACTCCGTCACGTCGCCGCGGGTCGCAGACCTTCTCGCGGTTGGAAGGCAGTTGCGCGCGGACCTGCTCTCCCTCCAGGTGGAGATGCTTACCGACTTGCGAGCGGAAGAAGACGCCGACTCCCAGGGTAGCGCCGGTGGTTCTCCCGATGCTGCAACGACCCCGCCCCCCGAACAGCGAAAGAGTTGAGCGCGCCATGTTGAGGCTCTTGCGCACCGTGCTGCGCGTAGGCCGGATCGCTTTGCCCGCGCCTGCGGCACCGCAGACGCCACAGACGCCGACTGCCGAACCGCTACCGTGGTCGGGCTCGCTCCAGATACGCCACGTCGACTCCGGATCCTGCAACGGGTGCGAGATAGAGATAGCGGCGGCGTTCGGCCCGGTGTATGACGTGGAAAGGTATGGCGTGCGGCTCGTGCCGTCGCCCCGGCACGCCGACGCGCTACTCGTTACCGGCCCAGTCACACGCAACATGGCCGACCCGTTGCGGATCACCTACGAAGCGACACCCGCACCCAAGCGCGTGATCGCGCTCGGCGACTGCGCTCGCAATTGTGGGGTGTTCGCGGGCGCCTACGGCGTCCAGGGTCCCGTGTCGGACATCATCCCCGTCGACGTTGAGGTCCCCGGTTGCCCACCGTCGCCCGAGGCAATCGTCGCCGCGCTACGAGGATTGACCGGCAGATGACCCTGATCGCGTTTGGCCTGACTGTCGTCGCCGTGGGAGCGGTCCTTGGCGCGCTGGCCATCACGCTTGTACCGCAGCGCTTGCGCCCTCTCACGAGCGGCGTTGTCACGGCGGGCGTCGGTGTGGGTGGCGTGCTTGCCGGCATCGGCGGACTGATGGGCGCGGGCTCAAGTGGGGCAGCGTGGACACGCGTCGCGCCTGGCCTCCTCCCCCTCGGCGAGGCTCGCCTGAGCGTCGACGCACTCTCCGGAGTGTTCCTACTTCTCGTCGGCGCCGTCGCCATCGCGGCCGGGGTCTACGGCATCGGCTACACCGGCGATGGCCCGCACCATGCGAACCCGGCAGGCTCCCGCACGTCGCAAGCAACCGTTCCGCTATTCGTCGCCTCGATGATCTTCGTACCCGCGTCCGCGAGCGTGACGACGTTCCTCGTCGTGTGGGAATTGATGGCGCTGACATCGCTCGTCCTCGTGCTCACCGAGCACCGCCTCCGCCCATCGGTTCGCGACGCGGGCCTCTGGTACGCGGGCATGACCCATGCTGGCCTGGTGGCGATCATGACCGGCTTCGTCGTCTTCGCGGCCGGAGCGGGCGGGGAATCCTTCGACGCGTTGCGCGCCGGGGCGACCCACCTTTCGCCCGCTGCACGCTCGACCGTATTCATCTTGGTCTTCGTCGGCTTCGGCGCCAAGGCAGGTCTGGTGCCCCTGCACGTATGGTTGCCGCGCGCGCACCCCGAGGCCCCCAGCCACGTGTCCGCGCTCATGTCCGCCGCGATGGTCTCGCTGGGCATCTATGGCCTGATCAGGGTGGACTTTGACCTCCTGGGTGGCGGACCCCGATGGTGGGGGTTGCTGGTTCTCGCGATCGGCGCCATTTCGGCGCTGTTCGGCGTGCTGCAGGCGAGCGTTTCAACGGACCTCAAGAGGCTTCTCGCCTACTCGACGACGGAAAACGTTGGCCTGATGGCCATGGGAATCGGTGCGGCCGGAGTGTTCGCCGCCGATGGCAACCGTGCACTGGCCGGAGTGCTGATCGCCGCCGCCCTGTTGCACGCCCTCAACCACGCCGCCTTCAAGACGGTCCTCTTCCTCGGTGCGGGGTCGGTGTTGCGGGCCACCGGCCTGCGTGACCTCGACTCGCTCGGGGGCCTCGTGCGCCGCATGCCTCTCACCGCGGCGCTTTTTGGGGTCGGCGCACTTGGCGCCGCCGCGTTGCCGCCAGGAAACGGATTCGTATCCGAGTGGGTGCTCCTCCAGGGGCTTATCCACTCGATTTCCCATGGGATCTCTGCAGCGCCCGTCGTCGCCGTGAGTATTCCCATCGCCGTGGGCGTCGTCGCACTCACGGCAGGGCTCGGTGTCGCGACCTTCGTCAAGGCATTCGGCGTCGGCTTTCTCGCGCAGCCACGCTCTACAGCCGCGGCCACCGCGGTCGAAAGCCCCGTGTCGATGCGTGTTGGCATGGGGCTAGCCGGGGCGACGTGTGTCGTACTCGGCATCGCGCCCGCCGTCGCTGGAGGTGCGCTCGACCGGGTATTGAACGTCCTGGCGCCGGTGCGGGACACGGCGCCGCTCGCCAACAGTGCCGTGACTCTTCGCCTTGCCAGCATCCAGGGATCGATGTCCCCCTTGCTGATTGCGGTCGGCCTGGCACTGGCCGCGCTCGTGGTCGTCGGTGCGGTGCGTCGTGTTGGGGGAATTGCCCCGCGTCGCGTCGTGGGCGTGTGGGCCAACGGCAATGCCGAGCGCAACGCCCGCCAGGAACTCACGGCGACATCGTTCGCCGAGCCACTGACCCGCGTGTTCGACGACGTGTTGCGTCCGGAGCACGACATCAACATCACCCCCTACGCGGAGTCCTCCTACCTCATCGAATCCGTCACGTTCCGGCAGCGGGTCCCCGACCGGCTTGAGGCGGCGATCTACCCTCCCCTGCTGGCGGCCGCCGAAACCTGGGGCCGGTGGTCTCGACGCATGGCCAACGGTCGGGTGCACCGCTACCTCGCGTATGGGTTTATCGGGCTACTCGCGGCCCTCGTGGTCGTGGCGGTGACCACATGACCGCGCTCGAGACCGTCGGCGCCGTCCTCGCCGCGGGGGTTCAAGTGGCGCTCGTCGTGGTCGGCGCGCCCTATCTCACAGGCCTGATGCGTCAAGTCCGTGCCCGCCTGGAGGGTCGTGCGGGAGCCGGAGTCGGCCAACCCGTTCGGGACCTTCGCAAGTTGTTCCGTAAGGAGGCAACGCGACCGGAGGGCACGAGCGTCGTGTTCGTCGCCGCGCCGTTGATCCTCTTGGCTTCTTCCGTCTTCCTCGCCGCCGTCGTGCCGTTCGTGTCCACGGTCGCATCGGTGGGCGGTGTGAGCGACCTGTTCGCGGTCGTCGCCATCCTCATGCTCGGCACCGTCGCCCTCGCGCTCGCCGCGATCGACACGGGCACCGCGTTCGGGGGAATGGGCGCCAGCCGCGAGATCACCATCGTCGCCCTCGTCGAGCCGACCATCCTTCTCGCCATCTTCGCGCTCTCCGTGCGCGTCGGCTCTTCCGACCTCACGGACATCGTTGCGGGCACCCTCGCCTTCCCCGCACAAGTGCTCTCGCCCGCGAGCCTGCTGGCCGCCGTCGCGTTTGCCGTCGTGATCATCGCCGAGACGGGTCGCCTGCCCGTCGACAACCCGTCGACACACCTCGAGTTGACCATGATTCATGAGGCGATGGTGCTCGAATACTCGGGCAGGGACCTCGCGATGATTGAGCTTGCAGCGTCGATGCGACTCGCCCTGTTGCTGGGACTCGGGGTCAACCTGTTCGCCCCGTGGGGCGTCGCGACGAGCGTCGCACCCCTCGCCCTCCTGCTCGGAATCGTCATGCTGATCGTCAAGGTCGCCCTGGTCGGGGTGGCTCTCGCCGTATTCGAGGTGTTCATGGCCAAACTTCGCCTGTTCCGCGTGCCCGAGTTGCTCGCCGGCTCCCTGCTCTTTGCCCTGCTCGCCGTCGCCGCTTCTTACTTCCTCGCATGAGCGCCACCGTGTCTGCTCAGTTCCTGGACGTCATCTGCGGGGGCATACTGCTCACTGCGGTCCTGACGCTATGGCGCCGCGACCTCGCGGCGATCATCCGGCTTCTCGCGATTCAGGGGGGCCTCATCGCGGGCCTGGCGCTGCTCCTTGGCGTCACCGAGCGCAGCGGCGAGCTGTGCCTCGCGGCTCTCGGGGTAGCGGTCCTCAAGGTGGGTGTGCTCCCCACCATCCTGCGTCGCGTGCTCGCCGACAGCGGCGAGGTGCGCGAGACCGCGCCGCTCGTCAACGTGACGGCGTCACTTCTCGCCGCGGCCGGACTGACGTTGCTGGCCTACGTGCTGAGCGGGCCCCTCGTGGCCCTCGCGCCGTCGGCCGCGACCCGGGCGCTTCCAGTGGGCGTCGCCGTAGTGCTGCTTGGGTTCTTCATGCTCGTGACCCGCCGACGCGCCCTCTCCCAAGTCATCGGCTTCCTGCTACTCGACAACGGCATCACGACGAGCGCCTTCCTCGCCACCTCGGG
>Ga0209429_10002844_pt1 | contig 10067 bp, 8 predicted proteins | sample BarGraNGADG00212_3_FD_184493 | JGI IMG/M metagenome (GOLD analysis project Ga0209429, IMG submission 184493) | Arctic peat soil microbial communities from Barrow, Alaska - Barrow Graham LP Ref core NGADG0004-212 (SPAdes) (version 2) | ecosystem: Environmental > Terrestrial > Soil > Wetlands >... | reverse complement strand
CGCTGCTCCGCGAGCCGCTTGCCCCCCGGCACTGCAAGCCGCGCCTGCTGGGCCACTGGGGCACCACGCCGGGCCTGAACTTCATCTACGCGCACATGAACCGCGTCATCCGGAACTGGGACCTCGACGCGATCTACGTCATCGGGCCTGGGCACGGCGGCCCGGCGATCGTGGCGAACGCGTACCTGGAGGGAACCTACAGCGAGATCTACCCGAGCATCACCCGGGACGCGGACGGCCTGCGCCAGCTCTTCCGGCAGTTCTCGTTTCCGGGCGGGATCCCCAGCCATGTCGCGCCGGAGACCCCCGGCTCGATCCACGAGGGCGGCGAGCTGGGCTACGCGCTCTCCCATGCCTACGGCGCCGCGTTCGACAACCCGGACCTCATCGTCTGCTGCGTCGTCGGCGACGGCGAGGCGGAAACCGGGCCCCTTGCCACCAGCTGGCACTCGAACAAGTTCCTCGACCCCGTCCGCGACGGCGTCGTCCTCCCGATCCTCCACCTCAACGGCTACAAGATCGCCAATCCCACGGTCCTCGCCCGGATCCCGGAGGACGAGTTGCGGGCCCTCATGGAGGGCTACGGGCATCACCCGTACTTCGTCAGCGGGGACGACCCGGTCCTGATGCATCAGCAGATGGCGGCCGCGATGGACGCCGTGGTCGCCGAGATCCAGGAGATCCAGCGCGCGGCCCGCGGCGGCGGTGCCACCGGGCGCCCGCGCTGGCCGATGATCGTTCTCCGAAGCCCAAAGGGCTGGACCGGCCCGAAGGAAGTCGACGGCCTGCCCGCGGAGGGCTCCTGGCGCTCGCACCAGGTCCCGTTCGGGGAGGTCCGGACGAACCCCGAGCACCTCGCCCTTCTCGAGACCTGGCTCCGGAGCTACCGGCCGGAGGATCTTTTCGATTCCGACGGCGCGCTCATCTCGGAGCTCGCCGAGCTGCCCCCGAAGAGCTACCGGCGGATGAGCGCCAACCCGCACGCGAACGGAGGGCTCCTGCTGCGCGACCTCGCGCTGCCCGACTTCCGCGACTACGCCGTGGAGGTGCCCACGCCGGGCGCCACCACGGCCGAAGCGACGCGCGTGCTCGGGACGTTCCTCCGCGACGTCGTCGACCGAAACCGCGCGACCTTCCGGATCTTCGGTCCCGACGAGACGTCGTCCAACCGGCTGGGCTCGGTGTTCGAGGTGACGGACCGCCAGTTCGACGCCCAGATTCTGCCGACGGACGAGCACCAGGCGCCGGAGGGCCGGGTGATGGAGGTCCTCTCGGAGCACCAGTGCGAGGGCTGGCTGGAGGGGTACCTCCTCACCGGCCGGCACGGCCTCTTCAACTGCTACGAAGCCTTCATCCACATCATCGACTCGATGTTCAACCAGCACGCCAAGTGGCTGAAGGTGACGAACGGCATCCCGTGGCGGCGACCGATCGCCTCGCTCAACTACGTCCTCAGCTCGCTCGTCTGGCGCCAGGACCACAACGGCTTCAGCCACCAGGACCCGGGCTTCATCGACCACGTGGTGAACAAGAAGTCCGAGGTCATCCGGGTGTACCTGCCGCCGGACGCGAACACGCTGCTGTCCGTGGCCGATCACTGCCTGCGCAGCCGCCAGTACGTCAACGTCATCGTGGCGGGAAAGCAACCCGCCCCGAACTGGCTCTCGATGGACCAGGCCGTGCTCCACTGCACCCGCGGCATCGGCATCTGGGACTGGGCCAGCAACGACCAGGGCGGCGAGCCCGACATCGTCATGGCCTGCTGCGGCGACACGCCGACGCTGGAGACGCTGGCCGCCGTCGACATGATCCGCCAGCACCTGCCGGACCTGAAGGTGCGGGTCGTCAATGTCGTCGACCTGATGCGCCTCCAGCCGGCAACGGAGCACCCCCACGGGATGTCGGAGACCGAGTTCGATTCGCTGTTCACCCGCGACAAGCCGGTCGTCTTCGCCTACCACGGCTACCCGTGGCTGATCCACCGCCTCACCTACCGCCGGACGAATCACGACAACATCCATGTCCGGGGCTACAAGGAAGAGGGCACGACGACCACGCCATTCGACATGGTCATGCTCAACGACCTCGACCGGTTCCACCTCGTGATGGACGTGATCGACCGCGTGCCGGGCCTGGGGCCACGGGCCGCGCACGTTCGCCAGCTGATGGTCGACCGGCGCCTGATGGCGCGGGCGCACACGCGGCTGGAGGGCGAGGACGCGCCCGAGATCCAGGCCTGGTCCTGGCCGCACTGAGGCCGACGATCCGATGCGCATCCTCGTCGTCAATGCCGGGTCCAGCAGCCTGAAGCTCCGGGTGCTCGACCCGGACGATCGGATCGTGGGGGCCCAGGACCTGCCCGCGCCCCGCGGGAAGGCCGACGTCGCCGCCGTTGCGCGTGCCATCGAGGGGTTCGGGACCGTTGACGCGGTCGGCCATCGGATCGTCCACGGCGGGACGCTCTACACGCGGCCGGTCCGCATCGACCGCGAGGTGGTGGAGCACCTCCGGGCGCTCACCGATCTCGCCCCGCTCCACCAGCCAAAGTCCCTCGCCGCGCTCGAGGTGGTCGAGGCCGCCCTCCCGGACGTGCCGGCAGTTGCCTGCTTCGACACGGCCTTCCATGCCGCCATGCCGGCGGCGGCGTCCACGTACGCGATCCCGCCCGAGTGGCGGAAGCGCTGGGACCTCCGCAAATATGGATTCCACGGCCTGTCGCATGCGTATGCGTCGCGGCGGGCGGCGGAGCTCCTCGGGCGTCCCCTCGATGGCGTTCGGCTCGTCACGTGCCACCTGGGCGCGGGGGCGTCGCTGGCCGCCGTGCGCGACGGCCACTCCGTGGACACGACGATGGGGTTCACGCCGCTCGACGGGCTGGTCATGGCCACCCGGTCCGGGAGCATCGATCCCGGCCTGGTCCTCTGGCTGGCCGAGCACGTGCGGATGCCGCCGGCCGAGCTCGCCGCCACGCTGGAGCACCGTTCGGGCCTGCTGGGCCTGGCCGGCACGGCCGATATGCGGGCGATCCTTGCCGCGGCCGGCGCCGGCGAGCCGGACGCCGCGCTTGCGCTGGACGTCTACCACCACCGGCTGCGGGCGGCGGTTGCGGCGATGGCGGCGGCGCTGGGTGGCCTCGACGTCCTCGTCTTCACCGGCGGAGTGGGGGAGAACGCGCCGGCCGTCCGCGAGCGCGCCGCGCGCGACCTGGCCTTTCTCGGCGTCGAGGTCGATCAGGCGCGCAACCGGGCGGGCGGCGACGATCGCGAGATCGGCTTACCCGGCGCCGCGGTCCGCACGTTCGTCATCGCCTCCCGCGAGGACGTCCAGATCGCCCACGAGGTCCGGGACGTGCTCGCGGTCACTGGCTCGCCGGGGTCGTGAAGACCACCTCCGCGAACTCGCGGATGGCCGCATTGAAGGCCTCCGGCTGCTCGCTGTTGACCAGGTGCCCGGCGCCGTCGATGACGCGCAGCCGGCCGTCGCGGCAGGCAGCCAGGAACGTGAGCTCGGCGCGCCGGAAGAGCGGGTCGTCGGCGCCGTTCACCAGCAGTACCGGGCCCGGGTACGCCGCCAGCCGGGGCAGGAACGAGGTCCGGAGCGCCGTCACCACCGCTCCGTAGCCGCCCTTGAAGAGCCAGCCGTTGGTCGCGCGGGGCGCCGGCCCGGAGGTGGGCCCGCCGGCGTGCACCGGAGCGCCGCGCCCCAGGTATCGCTCGCTGACTCGGTCTGCGAGGTAGACGCCCACGGTCCGCGGGGCGCGCCGCGCGACGGCTCGTGGCTCCGCGCTGGAGTTGCAGAGAACCAGCCCCGCGACGTGCCCGGGGTGGGCGGCGGCCAGCTCCATGGCGACGTATCCGCCCAGCGACTGCCCGACCACGATCGCGCGACCGCCGTTCCGGTCGATGACGGACCGCGCGATGGCGACCGCGCGCGGCATCCGGAAGGGCATGTCGGCGAAGACGCCGTGGCCGGGAAGGTCCACGGCCACGACGCGGTACCGTTCGGTCAGGGCGGCCACCTGCGGATCCCACATCGCGCGCGTCACGCGCGTGCCGTGTAGGAAGACGAGAGTCGGTGCGTCCTCTGGGCCGGCCACGTCGAAGGCTGCCGAGACGTCGAGGCGGTCGGCCGGCTCGACAGGCTCGGCAGCGGCCGCTGGCTCGGCCGGCTCGACCGCAGCGGCAGGCAGCCCGTCACAGCCAGACGCGCTCGTCTCCATCGCTCCCTCTCCCTCGGCGCTGCCGATCCTGGTCGGCGCCACGTTCCCGCCAGTCTACCGAGCCGCGTCGCCCCCGTTCGGGCCCGGGTCCTCGGGTACCCGCAGCTCGACCGACGGGCGCTGGTCGGCTGCCGGTTCGGCGTCGAAGAAGGCGCGCGGCATCCAGCCAAGGAGCCGCGCCAGGACCACCGCGGGGACCTGCGCGATGGTCGCGTTGTACCGGTAGACCTGGTCGTTGTAGAGCTCGCGCCGATCGGCGATCTGCTGCTCGAGCCGCTCGATCTCACCCTGGAGGCGCAGGACGTTCTCCTGCGAGCGCACCTGCGGGTAGCTCTCGACGACCGCGAGGAGTGATCGGACGGCCTGGCTGGTCGCGGCAGAGACGGCGCCCTGCTCGGCGATCGGCGCCTGGGGCGCATAGCGGGCGCGCTGGCGGGCGACCTCGCCGAGGACGGCCTGCTCGAAGGCCATCACGTCCCGGACGGCGGCCACGAGCTGGGCGAGTTGGTCGTACCGCTGCTTGAGGGCCACCTCCACGTTGCTCCACGCCTTGTCGATCCGCGTGCGCAGCGCGACCACCGCGTTGTAGGTCGTGACGAGGAGGAAGAGGAGCACCAGGGCGACGAGCACGACCGCGAAGAGTGCGGCGCCCGTGAGCGGGCTCACCCGAAGGCTCCCTGCGCGGCGAAGGCGAGGGCGAGCGCAGAGGCGATCGCGATCACGGCGCCTACCAGCCCCTGGGTGAGCGCACCATGGTCGCGCGCGACGGCCTCTCCTGGGCTGCCGATGCGCACGACGAGCGGGCTGCCCGGCACGGTCGCCACGACCAGCTCGCCGGACGGGATGTCGAAGGTGGCAGCGGCTGTGCCGCGGGGTCCAGGTCCGGAGCGCGAGTCGGCCGTCCGATGCCGAAGCCGGGGATCGCCGCATTGCCCCAGGCTTCCTCCGGGGATCCTTTCAGGAGCCCCGCCTCGCGGGCTTCGGCCAGGTTCATCGCCACCTCCGGGTCGTCGAGCGCCAGCGTGGGATCGTCACGGTTGGCGGTCGCGGGGTCGTCGATGTCGTGGAACGGCATCGCGCTGCCGACGATCGTCACGATGTCGCCCGGCGCGAGGCGGCGCTCCTCGAAGTGGCGTCGCCGCCCGCCGCTCTCCGTCAGTGCGGCGAGCGCCCCGCCGTCCAGGATGCCGCGCGGTTCGTCGGCCTCCCCGCCGTCGGGGGCACGGACTGTGAGGAGTGCCGCGATCGCGGCATCCCGGTCGAGCGTGGCCGACGTCACGCCGGAGCCGCCGTTCAGGTTGAGGCCGGGCGGATCGTCGCCGGTCCAGCCGCTCTGCTCGTCGAAGCACGTCGGCACGTCCCATCGGGCACCCCGCGGGAACACTCGCAGCGTGCCGCTGGCGTCTCGGAGCAGGAACCCCACGGCGCGCTCCTCGTCAAGCGTCGTGGTTCGCTCCCGGCCGCGGTCCTCGAGGATCCGGGCGTGGTAGTAGACGCAGGGGACGCTCTGGAGCGGCGAGACGAGCGTCACCGGCCCCGGCTCGATCGTGCCGACGAGCCGAACCTCGCCCGCGGCGAGCGACGCGATCCGGCTCGTGCCCGTCCCGCGGACCGCCTCGCCGGCCCGGTAGGCCACCAGTCCGTGGACGAGCAGGAAGAGTCCGCCGGCGATCCCGGCGACCGCCACCGCGATGACGAGCGCCGGGGCCTCGGTCACCCGGAACGGGGTCGGACTGCGGCGATGAGGACGACCGCGCCGAGCGCGATGACGGCGACCGGCCAGACGATCGCCCAGTCGATGTCGAAGGTGCGGCGCAGGAGGAAGAAGGCCCCGAGGGCCACGAGGAAGAGGCCGACGATGATCGCGGCGATCGGGTCGCTGTGCCGCTCCCCTCGGCGCGCTGCCCGCTCGGCGCGACGGGCCGCGCGGTCGGCGCTGCGCTGGTTGCGCCAGCTCCCGGCATCCCAGCCACCGGGCGTCCCGGGAGAGATCCAGCCGGGGACGGCACCGGGGGCGGTCGGCATCGCCGGGGCGGGTGCCGCGTCCGCTGGTGCGGCGGTATCGCCGGTCATCCCCGCCGGCGGGGCAGGGGTGTCCGCGGGCGTGCCGGAAGCAGGCGTGCCAGAAGCAGGCGTGCCGGCAACCGTCCAGCCCGGGCCCGTGGGTTGCGGGCCAACGGGCCGCACGCCCGTCCAGCTCGGCCCTTCGGGGATCACGACGACCATGATGACGTAGAGGACCAGCAGCGGGACGATGCCGCTCAACAGCGCGAGGATCGCGTACCCGATCCGGACGAGTGCTGGGTCAAGGTCGAGTCGATCAGCCAGGCCCGCGCAGACGCCGGCGAGGACGCGGTCGTCGATGGAGCGGTACAGACGGTCGTTCACTGACATCCCTCCGAAGGATTGAGCGTGAAGTTGGCGGCCGCGCCGGCGAGGGTGAGGTCGACGACGTGCGCTGCCGAGCCGATGCCCGGCGACTCCCATGTCGTGCCGGAGCGGACCAGGCCGGCGGTGGCAAAGTTGTCGCCCGTCAGGCTCGACGTATTCCGCAGGCGGAGCCCGGTGCCGGGATCGGCGCACAGCGTGACGGAGGCCGCGTTGGCCTGGATCCGGCCCGCGAGATCGGCCGCCGCGGGCAGCCCGATCTTCAAGTCGCCGGCGTTGATCTGCACGTCGAGGCGGCCGATGGTCGCGTCGTGCAGGAGCAGCCGCGAGTTGCCGACGGCATTGCCCTGTGCGGTGAGCGCGTCGACCCGGAGGGCCGCGAGATCGATGTTCGCCTCGCCGGCGTTGAGGTTGACGTCGAGCGTATAGACGACGTCGGTCCCGAGCGTGACATTCCACTGGGAGCGCCGTCCGTCCGCGAACGGGAGGACGACCGTCTGGTCGGGCGACCGAACCTCCAGGCGGTCCGCCGCCTGGTCCAGCATGGGTCGCGCGCCGGCCGTCCCGGCAACCGTGACGCCCCAGGCGGCGCCGGAGGCCGGCACGACCGACAGGCTCGCGCAGGTCGCGCGCAGGACGACGCTCGTGGTTCCACCCACGAAGGTGCCGTGCTCGTCGAGGACCAACGGGTCGGTGGCGGCGGTCGCGTTCCCGCAGCCCACCGCGCCCAGGCTGAGGCCGCCCGCGAGGAGCGCGCCGAACATGGTCCCGAACGTCGCGGCGACGAGCAGGCCTCCCACGAAGTGGAACGGCGTGCGCCGCAGGATCAGCCCGATCCCGATGCCGATGAGGATGAGCGGCCACAGCTCCCACGCGTGGGAGCTGGTCTCGCGCGCGATCCAGCCCTGGCTGACCGCCAGCGGGATGGCGCCCAGGATCAGCAGGAAGACGCCCAGATTGACGAGGCGACGATCGACGGACATACGAGAAGAGACCTCCCTAGGCGGGCGAGGATACGGTTCGGCAGGGCCGATCGTGAACGGCCGGACGGCCCCTCCAGTGGGGGCCCGTGGTAGCCTTCGGACCGTCCACGCGCCACGCGCGTTCGAGCAGCGGGAGGAGCGGCCCAGCATGCGGCTCAGCGAATGGAGCGCCGCGGCGCCGAACCGGGAAGCGGCCGGGACCAGGGTTCTCGCCGTCGCTGAGGCGGTGCTCGCGACGCTGGGAGCGACACCCGATTCGGACTGCTGGGTCAGCTGGGGTGACGACCCCGGGGTCCGCTGGGTACTCCTCGCCCCCACCCCCGCCGGCCTCGTCATGGCCCACGTCCGGGTCAACGTGCCGCAGGAGGGCCCGCGGGCAGCCGGGAAGCTGGTCCGCTGGAGCCGGGTCCAGCTCGGCGAGATCGCGGTGGAGGTCCAGGGCGCGCACCGGATCATCAGCGCCACGCTGGAGGGCGTGGTCCTGCGCGGCGTGGATGCGGATGCTGACGCTGTCGGTTCCTTCCTCCAGGTGCTCCTTGCGGCGATCGACGGGCGCCCGCTGCCCGCCCGGGTGGCGTCACCTCCGTCCGTCACTGCCGAGGCATGACGCCTGTCGCCGAGCGGCCGTCCACGATCGAGGCCGTGCTCTTCGACCTCGACGGTGTCATCGTCGACTCGGAGCCGTGGTGGCATGCCGTCCGCGTTCAGTGGGCGGCCGCGCGTGGCCTGACCTGGACCGAGGCCGACAATCGCGCGTGCATGGGACGCAACTCGCGGGATTGGGCCGGGATCATGCAGGAGCGTCTGGGCCTGGACCTCACGACCCCGGAGATCGAGCGTGCCGTGGTGAACGCGCTGGTCGAGAAGTACGCCCGCGAACCGGTGCCGCGGGTGCCCGGCGCCGTGAAGGCCGTCAGACGGATCGTGGCCGCGTTTCCCTCCGCGATCGCGTCGTCGGCCCACCCGGCCGTGATCGAGGCCGCGCTGGGCGCCGTCGGGCTGGTCGGGTGCTTCCGCGCGGTGGTCTCGTCGGACGAAGTCGCTGTGGGCAAGCCCGCGCCCGACGTCTACCTGGAAGCGGCACGCCGCCTCGGCATCCCCGCCGACCACTGCCTCGTCGTGGAGGACTCGCTCAACGGCGTACTGGCCGGCCGCGCGGCGGGGATGACGGTGATCCTCGTCCCGAACGCGAGCGTCCCGCCGGGGGAGGGAGCCGCGGAGGCCGCGGACCACGTGATCGCGCGACTCGCCGACCTCGACCCGCGGCGGCTGCCGGGCTGATGGCCCCGTCGGTGGCGATCCGGCGGCCGGGGCGCGTGCCCTACTGGTTCACGACGCTCGGGATCCGCGTGCTCGTTCGTGCGTACCTCCGGGTCCGCGTCGAGGGCCAGCCGTTGCCGCCGGGCCCGGCGATCCTCTGCTTCAGCCATCAGAGTTGGGCGGACCCGTTCGTCGCGGTCGCGGCCCTGCCGGCACGCCCGGATCTCTGGTTCTTCGGCCCGAAGGAGGTCGACATGTCCGCGGGCGCGCGCAACCGGCTGATCACCTGGTCCGGTCGGGCCGTGCCCTTCAATCCCGAGCGAACGAACCTCCTGGAAGCGACCCGCCGCGTGGAGGCCGTGCTCGCGAGCGGGGCGCACCTCGCGATCGCGCCGGAGGGCCGGATCCACGTCGGCGAGCGCGCGCTCCTGCCGATCAACGAGGGCGTGGCGTTCTTCGCGCTGCGTGCGGGCGTCCCGATCGTCCCGGTTGGCCTCACGGGAACCGGTTGGCTGCGCCTCGGCAAGACGATCCGGGTCCGGGTGGGCGCGCCGATCGCCCCGGTAGGCCGGCCGACCCGCGACGCCGTCGACGCGCTCACCGAGGAGGTCCGAACCGCGCTGCTCGCCCTCGTGTCGGACGGGCGCGACGAGGCGCCACCGGGGCCGGTGGGTCGGTGGGTGACGGAGATCTTCAACGATTGGCCCGACGGCCGTCGGCCAGCCCTGCCCGGGGTTGCGGGAGAGGCGTCGCGATAGAACAGGTGTTCTGTATGGCTCGCGATGGCGAGGCCGCGTTCCGTTCTGCGATACTCGCGCCGACGAACGTACGCCGACAGGAGGCAGGCCAGACGTGGGAGCCACGGGACTCGCGGCGAACCAGGACGAGTACCGCTCTCGGCTGGGCGAGCAGCCGGATGCCCAGATCGACGCCTGGGCCGCGGAGGCCATGCGGGACATCTCGATCCGCCGGGGCGTCCTCGCGGTGCTCCACGACTACCGCGCCGCGACCGGCGTCGATGACCGCGCCATCGGGAACGTGTTCGCCGCCGGCGGCGGTCCGTCCGCGGTGGTCGGGCGCGACGAGCAGGGCCGGCTCCTGGTCCCGGCGATCGCGCTCCATTGCCTCGTGGCCGGCACGCGGGCCGTGCTCCCGGAGCCGCGCGAGAAGCTCATCGAGTACCTCGTGGAGAACTTCGAGGAGCTCGTCTACCTCTA
>Ga0209429_10002843_pt1 | contig 10072 bp, 10 predicted proteins | sample BarGraNGADG00212_3_FD_184493 | JGI IMG/M metagenome (GOLD analysis project Ga0209429, IMG submission 184493) | Arctic peat soil microbial communities from Barrow, Alaska - Barrow Graham LP Ref core NGADG0004-212 (SPAdes) (version 2) | ecosystem: Environmental > Terrestrial > Soil > Wetlands >... | reverse complement strand
TTACATCGAATCCGGTTTCTTTACGGATATTCTGGATCCTGTTAACAAATTCACGTGCAATACCTTCATAACGAAGATCATCTGAAATAGTAACGTCAAGAGCAACAGTCAGTTTCCCCTCATTGGCAACCTGCCAGCCGGGGATATCTTCGGAGATGATCTCAACATCTTCCGTTGTCAGAATTATCTTCTGTCCGTTTATTGTGCAGGGATGATTCCCATTAGCCTCAAATGCAATAATCTCAGGGGCCGTGAGAGCAGAGATTGCATTGCTGATTTCTTTCATGAGTTTGCCGTAACGGGGACCAAGGGCTTTGAAATTGGGTTTTATCTTTTTAACCAGAATAGAAGCTGTATCATCAATATATTCAACCTCTTTGACATTAACCTCGGCAAGTATCAGGTCTTTAACTGCTTCAAACTTTTCTTTGAAAAATTTATCCGGAACAGGAACCATAATTCTTGCAAGTGGCTGACGTACTTTGATACTTACTTTTCTGCGCAGACCGAGAATCATAGAGGAAACTTTCTGGGCAATATCCATCCTTTCTTCAAGAGCTTTATCTATAAGCGTTATATCGAATTCAGGGAAAAGAGCTAAATGAACTGAGTTTTCTTTATATCTGCCGGTTGAGGCATTCAGATCAATGAACAGACGTTCCATATAAAACGGAGCGATAGGAGCTGCAAGCTGGCTTACTTTTTCAAGGCAGGTATAAAGTGTCTGGTAAGCAGAAAGTTTGTCTTTATCGTATTCCCCTCCCCAGTAACGTTTCCGGTTAAGACGCACATACCAGTTGCTGAGGTTTTCTGTTACAAAATCCTGTATAGCGCGTCCGGCACGTGTTAAGTCATAGTCATTATAACAATCAGTAACTTCTTTAATCAGAGAGTTCAGAAGTGAGATGATCCAGCGATCTATCTCAGGTCTTTCATTTACCGGGATCTCCTTCTCTGCATATCTGAAGTTATCAACATTGGCATATAAAGAAAAGAATGAATAGGTATTATATAAGGTTCCGAAGAATTTACGCTTTACTTCATCAACTCCTGTAATATCGAACTTCAGATTATCCCATGGCTGAGCATTGGTAATCATGTACCAGCGGAGAGGGTCGGACCCATACTTTTCAATAGCGATAAAAGGGTCAACTGCATTTCCCAATCGTTTCGACATTTTGTTTCCGTTCTTGTCGAGAACCAGTCCATTCGAAATAATATTTTTGAATGCCACTGAATCTGAGGTCATTGTAGCAATTGCATGAAGAGTAAAGAACCAGCCTCTTGTCTGATCGACTCCTTCTGCAATATAATCGGCCGGGAACAACTCACTGAAATTTTCTTTATTCTCGAAAGGATAGTGGACCTGGGCATAAGGCATTGCGCCCGAATCGAACCAAACGTCAATAAGATCAGGTTCGCGGAACATTTTTTTACCTGTTTCGCTTACCAGGAATATATCATCAACAAATGGGCGGTGAAGGTCGAACTTCTCATAGTTCTCCTTTGAATTATCTCCTTCGGTAAATTTTGCAAGCGGATTATTTTTCATGAATCCGGCTTTAATTGATTTTTCAATCTCGGCTTTAAGTTCATTCGCCGAGCCGACACATTTTTCTTCTTTTCTGTCTTCAGATACCCAGATAGGAAGAGGTGTTCCCCAGAAGCGTGAACGGGATAAGTTCCAGTCAACCAGATTTTCGAGCCATTTTCCAAATCTGCCGGTACCAGTTGATTGTGGTTTCCAGTTAATGGTATTGTTAAGTTCAATCATACGGTCGCGGAAGGCTGTTGTGCGGATAAACCAGGCATCGAGCGGGTAGTAGAGTACCGGCTTGTCGGTTCTCCAGCAATGCGGATAACTATGAATGTGCTTTTCTATCCTGAAAACCTTTCCTTGTTGTTTCAGCATAACTGCAATTTCCACATCAAGAGTTTCTGCCTCCGGAGCAAGGGTTACATCGTACTCATTTTTTACTGCACGAGCTTCGTAACCTGAATATGTTTTGGTGTTGACATTCTGTTTTACATACAACTCATCCAGATCGGCAATCGGAACCATAAATCCCCGTTTGTCGACCATAGGACCCATTGTTCCATCTTTTCTCTTTACAAGAAGCGGAGGTACTCCGTTTTCTTTTCCAACCCTATAGTCGTCGGCACCAAATGTAGGAGCAATGTGTACAATTCCAGTACCTTCTTCTGTAGTCACAAAATCGCCGGTTAGAACGCGGAATGCACCTTCCCCGGGATTAATCCAATCGATAAGCTGAGCATAGTTTATTCCCTTCAGTTCTGCTCCGGTGAATTCTCCGGAGACTCTGAACGGGATCTTTTTTCCTCCCGGATTATATTCTGCAAAATCGAGCCCCGCATTAGCTTCAGGGAAGAGTGAGTTGAGCAGTTCTTTGGCAATTATAACAGTTATCGGTTCGCCTGAATAAGGGTTGAAACTTCTTACTTTAATATAAGTGATATCTTTTCCTACAGCGAGAGCAGTGTTTGATGGAAGTGTCCATGGAGTTGTTGTCCAGGCCATCATGTGAATATCGGCAGTATCAGTATTGTTATAAAGAAATTCTGATTTTTTGTCCCTGATAAGTTTAAAAAGGGCAATACAGGTTGTGTCTTTTACATCGCGGTAACAGCCCGGAAGATTAAGTTCGTGAGAACTCAGTCCTGTTCCGGCTGCGGGAGAATATGGTTGTATAGTATAACCCTGGTAAAGAAATCCCTTGGTATATAGTTCTTTCAGAAGCCACCACAAAGTTTCGATATAGCGATTATCATAAGTAATGTACGGATGATCCATATTTACCCAATAACCCATTTTACGGGTGAGGTCTTCCCAAAGATCTGTGTATTTCATTACATCAGTCCGGCAGGCCTTGTTGAAATCCTCAATTGAAATATATTTACCTGAAGATTTATTTCCGATATCTTCCTTTGTGATGCCAAGAGCTTTTTCAACCTGAAGTTCCACTGGCAGACCATGGGTGTCCCAGCCGGCCTTGCGTTTTACCTCATACCCCGATTGGGTTTTAAAACGGCAGATTGCGTCTTTGATTGTCCGGGCCATAACGTGATGAATACCGGGAATTCCGTTAGCTGAAGGTGGTCCTTCATAGAAAACAAATTCACCTTTCCCGTTAACCTCACGTATGCTTTTATGAAAAGTATCATTCTCATCCCATATTTTAAGGATGTCTTTATTTACCTGCGACAGATCAAGACCTTTATATTCAGGAAACCGTTTCCCCATTGTATCAGTTAGTTATTATTGTTTGTGTTATATGAAAAATTCGGACAAAGATAGTAAATTATAGAATAAAATGAATGGGAGAGTGGGAGAATGGGAGATTGGGAGAAAAGGAGATTAATGGCAGAAGTGAAGAATGCCGGATTTCAATATACTTGGGTAATAAATATTTATCTTTGTTACCTTATACAAATCAACCCTCATAATGAAACGCCTTGTCATACTAACCGGTGCAGGAATGAGTTCCGAAAGCGGAATCAGAACTTTCCGTGATTCAGGAGGTTTATGGGAAGAGTATGATGTAGCGGAAGTGGCTACTCCTCAGGCATGGGCGAAAAACAGAGATCTGGTCCTGAGGTTTTATAATGAACGCAGAAGACAACTTGCTGAATGCAAACCTAATGAGGGGCATATTGGACTTGCTAAACTTGAAAAGTATTTTGACGTCCGTATCATAACACAAAACATTGATGATCTTCATGAACGGGCTGGAAGCACAAATATTTTACATCTCCATGGAGAGCTTACCAGGGCCAGAAGCACCAGCGATTCTTCATTTTTATATAATATTGGGTACAATGATATTAATGCGGGTGATAAATGTGAAAAAGGAAGTCAGCTCAGACCGCATATAGTTTGGTTTGGGGAGGAGGTGCCTATGATGGATGATGCAGTGAATATTGCTGCTGAGGCAGATATATTTGTTGTAATCGGTTCATCACTTAATGTTTACCCGGCTGCCGGACTTATCAACTACGCTCCAAAGAAAGCCTCTCTTTGGCTTATTGATCCTATGGATGTTGCAGTGCCTGTAAACAGAAATGTTGAGGTCATAAAAGAAAAAGCATCCAATGGAGTAGCCATTTTAACCGAACAAATGTTTAAACAATATGGAATCACGAAATAGAAAAATTGTACTTGCTATAACTGGCGCCAGCGGTTCGGTATATGCTTTAAAACTCCTGGAGAAACTAGGGCAGGTAAAAACTCCTCCGGAAGAGGTTGCTGTAATTTTTTCCGAGACTGCCAAAGAGATCTGGCTTGCTGAAACAGGACAGAAATTTGTTCCTGTATTCCCTGCGAAGGAATATAATAATAAAACATTTTACGCCCCATTCGCGTCAGGAACTTCATCGTATGATACCATGATTATTTGCCCCGCATCGATGGGTACAACCGGTAGAATTGCCAATGGAACTTCAGACGATCTGATAGCCCGTACGGCTGATGTTATGCTCAAGGAAAGAAGACGGCTTATTTTGGTTGCGCGTGAGACTCCTTACAGTCTGATACATATTAATAATATGAAAAACCTTATCCTCGCCGGAGCAATAATATGTCCGGCATCGCCCTCCTTTTACAGTAATCCTAAAACTATCGATGATCTTGTGATGACAGTGGTTAATCGTATAATTGATCTTGCAGGATTTGAAAATGACACTTTCAGATGGATGGAAAATGATTGATAAGAAAATTATCCGGTTTTTCAGGAAACATCATGTTCTTACAATATCCACATCTGTTAATAATGAACCATGGTGTGCCAATTGTTTTTATGTATACCTTGAAGAAGAAAATGCGCTTGTTTTTACAACTGGAATTGAAACCCGTCACGGAAAGGAGTTTGCAAAGAATCCCCTTGTTGCCGGATCAGTCGTTCTCGAAACAATGGTTATAGGTAAGATCAGAGGAATTCAGTTTCAGGGAATTGTTTCTGAACCCGAAGGGGAAATGATATCAAAAGCAAAATGGGCTTATCTGAAAAGATTTCCTCCGGCAGCGCTCATGGATACTCATCTTTGGGTTGTTAAGTTAACCCATATCAAAATGACTGATAACAGATTGGGGTTTGGGAAGAAACTCATTTGGAAACAAGACTCGTCTGAAAATTGAGCCAAAGAAAAATATGGCATAATCTTATCTGATTCAAATGAAGGGATTTGTCTATATAATGACTACTGGTAATAATTCAGCGCTTTATACCGGAGTTACAAGTAATCTTAAAGAAAGAGTAAAGCGGCATAAATTGAAGAAATATCCTGATAGTTTTTCTGCAAGGTATAATATCTGTAAGTTGGTTTATTATGAAACCCTTGATACCATTGGTGATGCCATTGAAAGAGAGAAACAGATTAAGGGTGGTTCACGAAAGAAAAAGATTGATTTAGTTAATTCGGTTAATCCCGGGTGGGACGACCTGAGTTCAATTCTGGATACGATTTAAGGATTGCTTCGTCGCTATGCTCCTCGCAATGACGTACATGTAAGATGGTTTGTGGTTGCGATATAAGGATTGCTTCGTCGCTATGCTCCTCGCAATGACCTACAAGTTATAGAATAATGAGTCATTGCGAGGAGCGAAGCGACGAAGCAATCCTTGGGAGTATCACCGTATTATATAAAAAAGTATTTTTGCACCAAACAAACCTAACCCATCATGTTTTCAGGAATCATCGAAGAAGCCGCAAGCGTAGTCAAAATTGAAAAAGAAAAAGACAACCTTCATATAACAATGAAATGTTCATTTGTCAATGAACTTAAGATAGATCAGAGCATTTCACATAATGGTGTTTGTCTGACAGTTGTCAGGAAGGAAAAGGAAACATATACCGTTACTGCAATAAAAGAAACCCTTGAAAAGACAAATCTTGGGTTACTTAAACCGGGAGATAAAGTCAATCTTGAGCGCAGCACACGTCTTGATGGTCGTCTTGACGGACACATGGTGCAGGGGCATGTTGATCAGACAGCAATTTGTACCAATGTGATAGAAGCAGGCGGAAGCTGGTATTATACTTTTGAATATGAGCCTTCTCAGGATGATTATATTACTGTTGAAAAAGGATCAGTATCTGTTAATGGGGTAAGTCTTACTGTAGTTAATTCAAAACCAAAGTCTTTTGAGGTTGCAATAATTCCGTTCACTTATGAGATGACCAATTTCCACCAGTTCAAAAAAGGGACGGTTGTTAACATTGAGTTTGATATTCTCGGGAAGTATATTGCAAAGATAGTCAGGCAGCAATTAGGAAAGTAAGGATCGTAAATATGATATAAGGATTGCTTCGTCGCTGCGCTCCTCGCAATGGCCTTCAAGTAAGATGGTTTTTGGTTGCGATATAAGGATTGCTTCGTCCTCCTTCGTCGTCCTCGCAATGACCTACAAGTCATCAAACAATGAGTCATTGCGAGGAGCGAAGCGACGAAGCAATCAGTCAATCCCTTGTATGTCGTTTTAGAACAGGCAACTTCTCCTTCCTCCACGCCACAATCCCCCCATCAAGGGAATAAACATTTTTAAAACCCTTTTCACAGAAGTATTTGGCAACTCTTTTGCTCCTGAAACCCGTTGTGCAGTAGAAAAACAATGAACACTCTTTATTTATGGTATCGGCAACAAACTGGAAGTTTCCGGAAGAAGGGATATTTACCGCTTTTTTCAGATGTGAAGGCCTGTACTCAAACCCTTCCCTGACATCAATAAGAATTGCTTTTTCTGACTTTTGAAATGCAGATTGAAAATCTTTTGGGAGAAGAGACTTGAATTTTAGTGAATCAACCTCTTGTCCGGAAACCCGAATGCAAAAGGTCATAAATATCACAAAAATCAAAGGATACTTTTTCATAGGGCATTTAATACCTAAAAATAATAAAAAAGCCGCTCATTTTCATGTTCGGCTCTTTTGTCTCGTATTCACTAAGTCTCTTTGTCCCTTAGTCAATTTCTCAGACTTTTGTCTTTTTACTTTTGTCTTTTGTCTTATTTTCTTCAGCCTTCTTCCTCACACCTCACACCTCACACCTCACACCTTATTTCTGTTTCATCTTCGCATCCATACAAAGCGTAGCGTGAGGTACTGCTCTGAGTCTTTCCTTGGAAATCAGATTACCTGTCTCACGACATATTCCATAAGTCTTGTTCTCAATTCTGATAAGAGCACCCTGCAGATGTTGAATGAACTTCTCCTGACGCTGGGCCAGTCTGCCTGCTTCCTCTTTTGATAATGTTGTAGCACCCTCTTCAAGTACTTTGAAAGTAGGAGAGGTGTCCATAGTATCATTACTCTCTTCGTGAGTTATACTGGATTTAAGTATTTCATAATCTTTCTTGGCTTTATCCAGCTTGTTAAGGATGATCAGTCTGAACTCCTCCAGCTCACTATCCGAATATCTTGTCTTCTCAGCCATTGTTAAAAATTTTAATAATGGGCAAAGGTACTGTTTTTTTAATTACTCCTCGCCTTCCTGAACAGAATATTCCACATTGATTTCCAGAAGTAACGGAAGTCGGTAAAGAAAGGATGCTTATCGTAAGAATTAAGATATTTTAATTCCGAGGCTTGTATTTCTTCAAGGTCAGCAGGCATATCAGCATAGAACGGAGGTACCAAACCCGGCTTGTACATTATTCTTCTATCCTGTACTTCTTTATTATAGAGCTCAAAATAATGCTGACTAAGAGGCCTTACTCCAAAAAACTTCATGTCGCCGCGAAAGTAGTTTATGAACATAGGTAGTTCATCAAGCCATATTTTTCTGCAGATTGCGCCCCAGGATGTTATCCGGAAATCATTCTTAAACTTTCCTCCGTTCTGCAGATCATGTAATTTATACACATAGTCCTGGATATACTCGGAATAGGGATGCATAGTCCGGAGTTTATAAACTTTCATCATTTTTCCATCTTTACCAACACGGGGCAGAGCAATCAGAGGACCATATATATTTTCATTTCTTGTACGAGGATCACTGATTTTCCTCGCTTCAATACAAAGCTTGTTTTCAATAAATGATTCCTGTTTAATTCTGAACCCTGCTCTGGAAAGTCTTCCCAATGCTTCAGCACGTGATATAACTGCATTCTCACCGCGTGTTAAAAATATATACAAGCCTCGTGTGAACTTGAGTTTCGGAAGAACGCGTTTAATTAAAAAATCAAAAGAGTAATAAATGTAATTCAGCAGAGGGGGAAATTTTTTCAAAAGTCTTCTCTTTCTCTGATCCTTTGTTTCTACGCAGCAAAAAAAGTAGCCTTTTAATTCCAGCTTGCTGTTTACTGCATCCATGAAATCATCGAGACTTTTTATGTCGTTGATTTTATGGAGGTTGATTATGTAGTCGTACTTATCATGGATTAAACTGGTGATATTAAAATTTGTGGTGGTTGATAATACAGCAGCGTGATCAGTAATCTGACGACCTGTCATTTGTATAACTGCGTGAGCCATCGCTGCTCCGCATTCTCTCTCAATTGCAGCTACTATGCCAGGATTTACAATAGCAGGTTCATCTTTATTGACCCCATTCCCATTGATACCGCCAACCAGTTCATACTCACTTGGTTTTCTGTATGTTTTATACTTATCATATTCCTCATAATCCTGTACGACTGCTTTTTTATAAGCTATATAAACTGCTCCGAAAAGAAGTTCAAGTACTGTAGCTAGCAATGCCGTACCAAGAACAACTGTCCTGGAATATGCTAAATCTCTTAAAATGTACATCAGCAGGGCAATCATTGAAATAGCAATGATATTACTGCTAAGAACCCTGGAGAAAAGTGAAGTAAAATTGATGATTTTACCTCGGTGCATCTTCCCGTTAACAAGCGAAACAACTATCCATATCAGAGCCAGGCCAATAAAAAATGCAATATGTGATGGGAGATATGACTTCAGGCTGGCAGGCTTGGTCCAGATAATAAACAGGAACGATATTGTCAATATTACAATATCGGCTATTAATGTGATTACCCTGAATTTACGTTTCTCCATCTTGTTTAACAGAATCCAAAAAATTGCATTGCGAAGTAAATACAAAATCAGCAATGTTGTTCAGATAGGACTCAATAAACATGCTCTTGGTTGCAAAACCATTACATTTTGCTCCCCTGCCCATTTGTTCAAAGTTCGTTTCTGTTCAATACTCAGATTCCCTTGGTTTCCAGTTCATCCCTCATCTTTTTCACCCCCTGCCCCCTAAAGGGGGTTAAAAAACAGCTTATCAGATGTTTACGTAATTATTTTGATTATATTTGATAATTCGCTGCATAAAATTTTACAAAAATGAGATCCAGGGTTATTGAAAGAAACATGTTCTATGGGGCAAGTCGAAACACATTTGAAAAGGCTCGTTTATTAAGAAATAATATGACTATAGCAGAGAAAGTTCTGTGGAATGAGTTGAAAAAAAAACAAATATCAAATGTCAGGTTTCGAAGACAACATCCAGTTGATATATTTATTGTTGACTTCTATTGTCATGAATTAAAGTTAGCAATAGAGCTTGATGGTGAAATTCATTTAAAGAAAGAAATTGTTGAATATGACGATGGAAGAACTCATGATATAGAAAAACTGGGAATTACAATATTAAGATTCACAAATGCACAGATATTCAATGAAATGGATATTGTACTGAAAGTAATTATAAGGTATACTTCTTTAAACCCCCTTTAGGGGGCAGGGGGTAAAAAACAAGGATGGAGACAGAAGCAAGTAGTTGAAAGACAAAAACATGTAATTAAATCAGAACCCAAAACTCAGACCCACATTCAAAGTACTTTTTCTTCCAAAATAATACTCCGGACTCCACTCCTTATTTCCCCATATATTGCTGTTAATGAATGAAAACCAACAGTAAAGATCATTAACAACCTGATATGAGGCTTTTAAACCATAAGAAGTATTCTGCCATTCAACAGAAGCTAAAGGAGGATTGCCAAGACGGGGGACTCCCAAAGCAGTATAATCCGGACCCCGGATTGCATCGGAGAAAAAGAGGTTGACATCTAAAGTCCTGAACGGGTGATAG
>Ga0209429_10002842_pt1 | contig 10073 bp, 8 predicted proteins | sample BarGraNGADG00212_3_FD_184493 | JGI IMG/M metagenome (GOLD analysis project Ga0209429, IMG submission 184493) | Arctic peat soil microbial communities from Barrow, Alaska - Barrow Graham LP Ref core NGADG0004-212 (SPAdes) (version 2) | ecosystem: Environmental > Terrestrial > Soil > Wetlands >... | reverse complement strand
CAACGGCAACCCGGTCAGGTACCCGACCGGCCCACCGAGCACCACCGGCGCGTCGACCGGCCGGGCGCCGTCGTTGTCGGCCAGCTCCGCATCCGCGATGTTCACCGCCACCCGCTCGATCCCGACGTGCGAACGCCGACCGGCCTCGCCGACGCAGACCACGACGTCGGGCCGGACGGCCTGCAGCCGGTCCCACAGCACCTGAGGCGCCCTCCCGAACGAGACGGGCAGCTCCGCCGTCAGGAGATCCGATCCGCGCCACGCCCGCGCCACCGCCTGGACGGCGAGCCATGACGCGTTCACGGGCTGACCGTCGAACGGCTCGAACCCGGTGAGCAGCACGGTCACCGGGCGGCCCCTGACGGTCGAGCGGCAGCCCGCACAGTGGCCCACCGCTCCCAGAGGGCGTCGACCTGGGTCTCCAGGTCGGCCACGGGCCCGGACCCGTCCAGCACGATGTCGGCGGCCTCCAGCCGCTCTTCGTCGGCGGCCTGCGCCTCGAGCCGCGACCAAGCCTCTTCCCGGCTCAGCCCACGCTGCTCCACGAGGCGCGCCACCCTGCACTCGGCGGGCGCGTCCACCACCACCACCACGTCGAAGTGACCGGCCTGGCCGGTCTCCACGAGGAGCGGGATGTCGTGCACGACCACGTCGTGCCCGGATGCGACGGCTGCCGCCTCCGCCCGGCCGGCAGCCTCCGTCACGATCGGGTGGATGATGCCGTTCAGCTTCGCGAGGGCCGCCCGGTCCCCGAAGACCATCCCGCCGAGAGCCTGCCGGTCCAGCTGGCCGAGCGGGTCCAGCACGGCCCCGAAGGCCTCGGCGACGGCGAGCAGACCCGTGCTGCCGGGCGCAACGGCGTCCCGGGCCAGGGCGTCATGGTCGACCACCGCAGCGCCGAGCCTGGCCAGCCGCGCGGCCACCGTCGACTTGCCGGCCGCGATGCCGCCGGTCAGGCCGACCCGGAGCACGCGGTGCTCCAGGTGCGCGCCCTCCTCGTGCACTGCCACCGCACCAATGTAGGACCGGGCCGCCGGAGCGGCCTCCACCAGGCAGGCATCAGTCGACCCTCAGCGGCGCAACGCACGAAGGGAGGGGCCGGCCCGCGGACGGACCGGCCCCTCCCTTCGTCGTGCTCAGTTGCCGGTGAGCTTCTCGCGCAGCGCCGCGAGGGCCTCGTCCGAGGCCAGGGTGCCGGCGACCTCGGGCTCGGGCGCCGACGAGTAGCTGCTCGGAGCAGCCGCCTCGCTGGGAGCGCTGACAGCCTCGGCGTCGGCCTTGATCGCCTCGGCGACCTGCTTCTTGTGCGACTCCCAGCGCTCGTGGGCGGACGCGTACTGCGCCTCCCATGCCTCGCGCTGGGTCTCGTAGCCAGGCAGCCACTCGTTCGTCTCGGGGTCGAAGCCCTCCGGGTACTTGTAGTTGCCCTTCTCGTCGTACTCGGCGGCCATGCCGTACAGCGCCGGGTCGAAGTCCTCGCTGCTCGGGTCGACGCCCTCGTTGGCCTGCTTCAGCGACAGCGAGATGCGACGGCGATCGAGGTCGATGTCGATCACCTTGACGAAGGTCTCGTCACCGACGTTCACGACCTGCTCAGGCAGCTCGACGTGACGCTGGGCGAGCTCGGAGATGTGCACCAGGCCCTCGATGCCGTCCTCGACCCGCACGAACGCGCCGAACGGCACCAGCTTGGTGACCTTGCCGGGCACGACCTGACCGATGGCGTGCGTCCGGGCGAAGGCCTGCCACGGGTCTTCCTGGGTCGCCTTCAGCGACAGCGAGACCCGCTCACGGTCGAAGTCGACGTCGAGCACCTCGACGGTGACCTCCTGGCCAACTTCCACGACCTCGCTCGGGTGGTCGATGTGCTTCCAGGACAGCTCCGAGACGTGCACCAGACCGTCGACGCCGCCGAGGTCGACGAACGCACCGAAGTTGACGATCGAGGAGACGACGCCGGGGCGGACCTGGCCCTTCTGCAGGGTCTGCAGGAAGGTCGAGCGCACCTCGGACTGGGTCTGCTCGAGCCAGGCGCGGCGGGAGAGCACGACGTTGTTGCGGTTCTTGTCCAGCTCGATGATCTTGGCCTCGATCTCCTTGCCGACGTACGGCTGGAGGTCGCGCACCCGGCGCATCTCCACCAGGGAGGCGGGCAGGAAGCCGCGCAGGCCGATGTCCAGGATCAGGCCGCCCTTGACGACCTCGATGACGGTGCCGGTGACGACGCCGTCCTCCTCCTTGATCTTCTCGATCGTGCCCCAGGCGCGCTCGTACTGCGCGCGCTTCTTGGACAGGATCAGCCGGCCTTCCTTGTCCTCCTTCTGCAGGACGAGGGCCTCGACAGCGTCCCCGACCTTGACGACGTCGTCAGGGTCGATGTCGTGCTTGATCGAGAGCTCGCGGGAGGGGATGACGCCCTCCGTCTTGTAGCCGATGTCGAGCAGGACCTCGTCGCGGTCGACCTTGACGATGGTGCCTTCGACGATGTCGCCGTCGTTGAAGTACTTGATGGTCAAGTCGATCGCGGCGAGCAGGTCCTCGCTCGAGCCGATGTCGTTGATCGCGACCTGCGGCGCCGCCGGCCTAGTAGTGGAGATGGTCATTGAGGTATGAGCTCCGTTGCGGACAGGGAAGTAGTTCGGACAGGGTGTGGTGCGAGGTGGCGTAGCGCTGGACCGGCCACGGGCCGGTCAGCCCATACCCAGCACAGGGGAAGGCCCGAGCCCGGGGTCAACCTGACGCGAGACGTGCTACACCACGCGCCATCCTAGGCGGGCACGGAAGCGACGGTCAAAGAGGGGACGGTCAGGCGAGCACCCGTGCCGCGCGCAGCAGCTCGGGCGGCACCATCTTGACCTTCCCGGCGATGTCCGCCAGCGGGATGATCTCGACCCGCTCCCCGCGCAGCGCCGTCATCACGCCGGTCTCCCCCGCCGTGACCGCGTCCATCGCGGCGACGCCGAACCGGCTGCCGAGGATCCGGTCGGTCGGGGTCGGCGACCCGCCGCGCTGCACGTGCCCGAGGATCGTCACCCGGGTCTCGAACCCGGTCCGCTGCGCGATCTCCGCCGCGACCCGCTCGCTGATCGCACCGGCGACGATCTCGCCGAAGGCACCTACCTGGGTGGTGTAGTCCATCGGGCTGCCCTCACGGGGCACGGCGCCCTCTGCCACCACCACGATCGAGAACGAGGCGTGCGCGCGGTGCCGGTGCGTCAGGAATCGCACGACCTGCTCGATGTCGAACGGCTCCTCGGGGGCCAGCACGATCTCCGCGCCGCCGGCGATCCCCGCGTTGACCGCGATCCAGCCGGAGTGCCGCCCCATCACCTCGACCACCATCACGCGGTTGTGGCTCTCAGCGGTGGTGTGCAACCGGTCGATGGCCTCTGTCGCGATGTTGAGCGCCGTGTGGAAGCCGATCGACAGATCGGTTCCCTCGACGTCGTTGTCGATCGTCTTGGGGATCGCGACCACCCGCACCCCGGCCTCGGCGACCTTGCTGGCCGCATGCAGGGTCCCGTCGCCACCGATGCAGATCATTGCCTCGAGCCGCTCGGCCTCGAGCGTCGCCAGGACTGCCTCGATGCCGCCCTCGTGCGCATGTGGGTGGTACCGCGCGGTGCCCAGCAGGGTCCCACCGAGGGACAGCACGTTGCGGATCTGCTGACGGTCCACAGGGAGCACGTCGCCGTCGACGACGCCCTTCCAGCCGTTCCGGAAGCCGATGATCGTGTGACCGTGGGTGCCGACGCCATGCTTGACGACGGCTCGGATGGCCGCGTTGAGCCCCGGGCAGTCGCCGCCCCCGGTGAGCAGTCCGATGCGCACGTGCGAGTCTCCTTCGTGGTGGCGTGGCGTCCGTCCCACCACTGCGCGTACACCCTAGCGAGACGCGGTCGTCGTGGACGGGACACCGTGTCTGGGAGATCCGGCGCCAGGGAGATCCGCCGCCTGGGAGGATGACCGCACACCGCAGGAGGATCCCGATGACCGAGCTGCCGCCGTCCTTCGCCGGATTCGCGGACGTTTCCGCCGACGGCCCGGACCCCGGCCGCCAGTGGTGGGACGCCAACGCTGACGAGTACCTCGCCGAGCACGGTGACTTCCTGGGTGCGGCCGACTTCTGCTGGTGCCCCGAGGGCCTCCGGGAGGCCGACGCGGGGCTCCTGGGACCGGTGGCGGGCCGACGTGTCCTCGAGGTCGGCTGCGGTGCTGCCCAGTGCTCCCGCTGGCTCACCGCCGCGGGCGCGATGGTGGTCGCGACCGACATCTCCGCCGGCATGCTCGCCCAGAGCCGTCGCATCGACCGCGAGCTCGGCACGGAGGTCGTCATGGTCCAGGCCGACGCGCGCCGGCTCCCGTTCGCCGACGCCGCTTTCGACGTCGCGTTCACTGCCTTCGGAGCGCTGCCGTTCGTGCCGGACGCGCGGCGCGTGCACGCCGAGGTCGCACGGGTGCTGGTACCCGGAGGTACCTGGGTGTTCTCGGTGACCCACCCGGTCCGGTGGGCATTCCCGGACGATCCCTCAGAGCGGGGCCTCCAGGTCACCCGCTCCTACTTCGACCGCCGCCCGTACGTCGAGACCGACGACGCCGGTCAGGTCAGGTACGCCGAGCACCACCGCACGCTCGGCGACCATGTGGACGAGCTGGTCGCGGCCGGGTTCCGGCTGCAGCGCCTGGTCGAGCCCGAGTGGCCAACCGGCCACGACCGGGTCTGGGGCGGCTGGGGCCCGGTGCGGGGCGCCCGCCTGCCGGGCACCGCGATCTTCGTCTGCCGGTCGGACGGGCCTGGCGAAGGTCCGGGCCTCCGCCACGGCGTGCGGTGAGGTCCAGCCGCGACCCCCCGCACCTCGTCCTACCGGGCGCCCCGGTCAGTGGCCTGCGTCGTGCCAGCTGGAGCCGGTGCCGACCGACACGTCCAGCGGCACCGAGAGCTCGCCGGCGGTGCCCATCTGGGTCCGGACCAGCTCCTCGACCTCGTCCCGCTCCCCGGGCGCCACCTCGAGCAGCAGCTCGTCATGGACCTGGAGCAGCATCCGCGACCGGAGGCCGCGCTCCGCGAGGCCGCGCGCGACACCCAGCATCGCGACCTTGATCAGGTCCGCCGCGCTGCCCTGGATCGGAGCGTTGAGCGCCATCCGCTCGGCCATCTCCCTGCGCTGGCGGTTGTCGCTGGTCAGGTCCGGCAGGTACCGACGTCGGCCGAGGATCGTCGCGGTGAACCCGGTCCGCCGGGCCTCGTCCACGACGCCTGCCAGGTAGGTCCGCACGCCACCGAACCGGGCGAAGTAGTCGTCCATCAGCTCGCTCGCCTCACCGACCGAGATGTTGAGCTGCTTGGACAGGCCGAACGACGACAGGCCGTACGCGAGGCCGTACGACATCGCCTTGATCTTGGACCGCATGGCGGGGGTGACCGCATCCGCCGCTACGGAGAAGACCCGGGAGGCCACGAAGCTGTGCAGGTCCTCACCGGACCTGAACGCGGCGATCAGGCCGGCGTCGCCGGACAGGTGCGCCATGATCCGCATCTCGATCTGGCTGTAGTCGGCGGTCAGCAGGGTCTCGTACCCCCGGCCGACGACGAAGGCCTCCCGGATCCGGCGTCCTGCCTCGGTGCGGATGGGGATGTTCTGCAGGTTGGGATCGGTCGAGGACAGCCGTCCCGTCGCAGCGATCGTCTGCTGGAAGGTCGTGTGGATGCGCCCGTCGTCGGCCACCGAGCGCAGCAGGCCCTCGACGGTCTGCCGCAGGCGCGAGGCGTCCCGGTGCGCCAGCAGGTGCGCAAGGAACGGGTGCTGGGTCCGCTCGAACAGCTCGCCGAGCGCCGCTGCGTCAGTGGTGTGCCCGGTCTTGATCCGCTTGGTTCGCGGCATGCCCAGCTGGTCGAAGAGCACCTCCTGCAGCTGCTTGGGCGAGCCGAGGTTCACCTCCCGCCCGATCACTGCGAATGCCTCCGCCGCCGCATCCGTCACGGCTGCGGCGAAGTCCCGCTCCAGGGCGGTCAACCGGTCGGTGTCCGCCGCGATGCCGGTCCGCTCCATCACCGCAAGGACGTCGACCAGCGGGAGCTCGACGTCGTCGAGCAGGTGCCGCGAACCCCGGTCGTCCAGCGCCTCGCCGAGCACCTCGGTCAGCTCGCTCACCGCGGCTGCCCGCACCGCTGCCCGCTCGGCCGCGCCGCCGTCCAGGTCCAGCTCCAGGGCCCCTTGGGCGTCGTCGGCCGGCCCGGTGGTGCGCAGCTCCCGCTGCAGGTGGCGGACGGCCAGGTCCGACAGGTCGTAGGACCGCTGGTCGGGGTGGCACAGGTAGGAGGCGAGCAGCGTGTCGAACACCACCCCGCGCAGTGCGAGTCCCCGGCCGTCGAGAGCGTGCCACCCGTCCTTGGCGCCGTGCATCGCCTTGGGTTGGTCCGGGTCCGCCAGCCAGCCCGCGAGGGCAACCTCGTCCTCGGGGACGATCTCGGTCAGGTCGACGCTCACCGCGTGGTTCGGCCCGTCGGCGATCGCCAGCGCCCAGGCGTCACCACGGCCGGGGGCCGCTCGGCCGCTCACCTCGAGGGCAAGGGTTCGACCGGTCCGCGACGCCAGCCAGGTGGCGAGCCGGCCGGGTGCCGGCGTCAGCACCTCCAGGTCGAAGCCCTCGGCCTCACCCTGCTCCTCCGGCACCATGGCGAGCAGGCGTTCGCGCAGCGTGCGGAACTCGAGCGCGTCGAAGACCCGGTGCATCGCCTCGCGGTCCCACGGGCGCGCCTGCAGGTCCTCGACCGTGACGGGCAGCTCGAGGTCGTCCACGGCGCGGTTGAGCTCGCGGTTCAGCCGCACCTGGTCCAGGTGCTCGCGGAGGCTCTCGCCGGCCTTCCCGGGGATCTGGGCCGCGGCCGCGAGGACACCCTCCAGGCCGCCGTAGGCCGTGATCCACTTCGCCGCCGTCTTGGGCCCGACACCCGGTACCCCGGGCAGGTTGTCGCTGGAGTCCCCGACGAGCGCGGCCAGGTCCGGGTAGCACTCGGGTGTCACGCCATACCTCTCCTGCACGGCGGCAGGAGTGAATCGCACCAGGTCCGACACACCCTTGCGGGGGTACAGCACCGTCACGCCGGGCTCAACGAGCTGCAGGGAGTCCCGGTCCCCGGTGCAGACGAGCACGTCCATGCCGGCGGCGACGGCACGACGGGTCAGCGTGGCGATGACGTCGTCTGCCTCGTAGTTGTCCTTCTGCACGGTCGAGATGCGCAGGGTGTCGAGGATCTCCTTGATCAACGGCACCTGGCCGGAGAACTCCGGCGGGGAGACGTCCCGGGTCGCCTTGTACGCGGGGAACTGCTCGGTGCGGAAGGTGGTCCGGCCGACATCGAAGGCGACCGCGATGTGTGTCGGCTTCTCGTCCCGCAACAGGTTCGCCAGCATCGAGGTGAAGCCGAACACCGCGTTCGTCGGGACACCGGTGGTGGTGGAGAAGTTGTCGACCGGCAGGGCGAAGAACGCGCGGTAGGCCATCGAGTGGCCGTCCAGGAGCAGCAGCAGGGGCCGGGGTCGCGCGACATCGGTCACGGGTGCCAACCTATCGGCCATGAGCGACAGCCACATCGAGCCCACCGAGGCCCCGGAGCCCGCCCAGCCCGCTACGGCAGGCCGGGCTGCACAACCCGATGCCGTCCTCGCCGAGCTCCGTCGCGCGAGTGTCGGCACCCTGATCGAACGGATGGGCATCGAGCTGGTCGAGGTCGGGCCGCAGCGTGTCGTCGGCACGATGCCGGTCGCCGGCAACACCCAGCCCCACGGCCTGCTGCACGGCGGGGCGTCGGTCGTGCTGGCCGAGACCCTCGGGTCGTACGCGGCGGCCCTGCACGCCGGCCCGGACCGCCAGGCGGTCGGCATCGAGGTGAGCGCGACTCACCACCGGGGCGTCCGGGACGGGGTCGTCACGGGCCGGGCCACCGCCGTGCACCTCGGCTCGGCCGCGGCGACCTACGAGATCGTCATCGAGGACTCGATGGCCCGCCGGGTCTGCACCGCGCGGCTGACGTGCTTGTTGATCGCTCCGCGCCAGTCGTCCTAGGCGGGGGCGACCGGGATCGGACCGGTCTCCGCCCGTGACTTGCGGCGTCGGGCGATCAGCTCCTCCAGACCGCGCGGGCCGGTGCGCCGGGTGACGCCCTCCGGGGTCAACCTGCGGTGCAGCGCTGCCGTGCTGGTCACCCGGTAGGCGGCTGCGGGGGTGAAGCCGAGGCGGACGAAGAACCGCTGCATCCCGCGGGCGCCCGGGATCGGCGCGGCGAACACCTGCTCCGCGCCGGCCGCCATGGCGACCTCGACGGCGGCCAGCATCAGGGCATGGCCCACGCCGTGCCGTCGGTGGTGCGGCTCGACGTATACGGCCTCCACCGCGAAGCTGACGTCTTCGGTGAACGGGTTGGGGCCGACGGCGCGACCGAGGAGCAGCCCGACGATGGCGTCCTCGGACCGTGCCACCAGGACCGATGTACCGGGCAGGGCCGTCAGGGCGCCGAGCTGGTGGGTGACGGTGGTCGCATCCGAGCTGCACAACTGGGAGCCGGTCCAGGTCTCCCGTCGGGCGGTCATGCACACCTCGACCAGCCCGTCCATGTCCTCGGGCCGGATGGGACAGACCTCGATGCCAGGACGCACGTCGACAGGCCTCCTCCGCGCGGACCCGGTCTGACGAAGGGCCGGGTGAGACGTCGAAACGATAACTGCCATGACGGGCAGAACGAAAGTCGAGAGCCGAACCGGGCTGGACCGGTACCGCTCAACTTCTCAGGACGCGCCGCCCACTTGTTCGATCACGGCGTCCGCGACCTCCCGCATGGTCAACCGGCGGTCCATCGACGTCTTCTGGATCCAGCGGAACGCGTCGGGCTCGTTCAACCCCATCTTGGTCATCAGCAGACCCTTGGCCCGGTCGACCCGCTTGCGGGTCTCGAACCGCTCGGCCAGGTCCGCGACCTCGGCCTCCAGCGCACCGATCTCACTGAACCGCGAGATCGCGATCTCGACCGCCGGCAACAGGTCCGCCGGCGTGAACGGCTTGATGACGTACGCCATGGCGCCCGCGTCACGGGCCCGCTCGACCAGCTCGGTCTGGGAGAAGGCCGTGAGCAGCACGACGGCGGCCGCCCGCTCCTTGCCGATCCGCTCCGCCGCGGTGATCCCGTCCATCACGGGCATCTTCACGTCCATCACCACCACGTCCGGGCGCAGCTCGATGGCGAGCCGAACGGCCGTCTCGCCGTCACCGGCCTCCCCCACCACGTCGAAGCCTGCCTCGCGCAGGATCTCGACGACGTCCATCCGGATCAGGGCTTCGTCCTCCACCACGATCGCGCGACGCGCACCGTGGACGACGGGCTCGGTGCGCACCGCACCGCCGTCCAGGGGCTCGGGCTCAGCGGTGGGTGGGGCGTCGCTCGTTGTCACGCGCGCTAGCCTAGTGGCGACCCGGACGTGCAGGAACAGCGCCCCCGCTTGCCCTGCCAACGGTCATGCCCCGATAGCCCAACTGGCAGAGGCGTTCGGCTCAAACCCGATCCAGTGCGGGTTCGAATCCCGCTCGGGGCACCATTCTGACCTGCGGAAACGCAGCGATTGTCCCCACAGGGGGACAAATGTGTCCCCATGAGATGCACTATGGAGACGTGGCGAGCATCGAGAAGCGGGCGCGCGGGGATGACTCCGTGGCCTTCCGCGTCGTCTGGCGCGACCCCACCCAGCCCGGCCGGCAGTCGATGACCTTCGACGACCGGCGCCAGGCCGAACAGACGATCAAGCTGCTCGACGCCAACGGGCAGCGGCTCACGCTCGCCGTCGAGGTGGCCAACGCGATCCGCCGGGGCGGGCCGACCGTCGAGGACGTGGTTCGCGAACACGTCGACCTTCTCAACCGCGTGGGCGAGGACACCAGGACCGGGTACCGGCTGCTGGCCCGTGACCACATCACGCCGCACCTGGGCGCGCTGCCTGTCAGGGCGCTGACGTGGCAGCAGGTGACCTTGTGGATCCGCGAGCTCCAGAAGAAGGGCCTGTCGAACAAGTCGATCGCCAACG
>Ga0209429_10002839_pt1 | contig 10083 bp, 5 predicted proteins | sample BarGraNGADG00212_3_FD_184493 | JGI IMG/M metagenome (GOLD analysis project Ga0209429, IMG submission 184493) | Arctic peat soil microbial communities from Barrow, Alaska - Barrow Graham LP Ref core NGADG0004-212 (SPAdes) (version 2) | ecosystem: Environmental > Terrestrial > Soil > Wetlands >... | reverse complement strand
CATTTTCTGTTCAAAGTCAAATTTATCTCTATTGAAGCCTGCTTCTATAATTTTATCTGGAGTAACCACCTTTGATTTTCTCCTTGTAAAATACCAAGATGCAATTAGTAATAAAGAAACTCCGATAATAATTGTCTGTACTTTCATAGCTATTATTTTTATCTTGATATTTTTTGAATCATACGACATAATTCCTGAAATCTATTTGAATCCTTTACATAAGGAGACCAACGCTTCTCGGACATACGAACAATTTATTAAAAACGGATTCAAAAACGATTTATTTTAAAAATCGTTTGGTAATTATTAATATTAATTTGCAGTTATTAACATATCATTTTAATTTTCGGGAAATAGAATAAGACCTTTTACCCAGTAGTTTGGCATCAGACTTATACAAATACTTTGATAGATAGCTTCTTCTGCTCTTTGTTATGAATTCAACACCTGTCCGCTGTCCCCACAAATCCTCAAACTTTAAAGCCGATGGGATCTCTTATCACTTCCACACTAAATTTGATATTCTATTGTATTTAATCATTCGGAGTCAAGGTTGCGGGATGGAGGTTTTGGCATGTGTTTTTGTTTTGTGCGCAGGGATAGCAGCCGTTTCACAATGACAGGCACAAAAACCATGACAAAACCATAGTATTGCCAACGTAGAGCGGGAGGGCTGAGCGGCTATTTAACATATTACGATTTTTACTTGTTGACATCGCTACAAGGCACCAAATTGACCCAATATAATTTAAGATGCATAGCCATTTTACTCCGAATTGAGAATTATAGATAAAAATATTTATGAAACATAAATTTAACTAAATTTGATCGGATAATACCTTATTCATAATGACCCAATATCCAGATGATAAGTTGATTATTAATAAACTCAAAGAAGGTGATGTCTTATCTTTTGATAATATCTTTAAAAAATACAATAAAAAGGTTTACTATTTTGCATTAAGCTATTTAAAAAATAAAGAAGAAGCTGAAGATGTTGTTCAGGAAGTATTTATGAATCTTTGGAAGTACCGGGACCAAATCAATGAATATTATGTTTTCAGCAAGTATCTGTTTAAGATCACTTATAATGAAACCTGTAAAAAATTCCGTAAACAGGCATCAGATAAAAAGCATTTGGGAGAGGTACTGCAAAACTTTACCCTTGAAGATAACTCCACAAACCTTGATATTGAATACAATAACCTGCTTGAAACCGCGAACTTGGTTATCGAAAAATTGCCTTCCCGGCAAAAAAAAATATTTCTTTTAAACATAAAAGAACAACTGACCAATGAACAAATCGCTCAGCAACTGAATATTTCAAAAAAGACAGTGGAGAACTATCTGGCCAAGGCAAAAACTTCTTTAAAAAAATCACTCTCCGACGGACGTATATTGTCTGTTCTTTTCTTCTGGTTATTTTTTAAGTAAAGAAATAAGCTGTCTCCTGTTTGTTTGTAATAACCTTTAGAATATTGTCCCATATTCATTTCATTCGTTATCTCTTAATTAGACTGATTATAAATTAGCAAGTTTTTTGGGAACTTAGCCTCCATGCTGGATATTATTTATCAACATAGGTTAATTAGGTTAGTTTTTAGTTAGGTTTATTTTTGGATTATTAGTTGGAGCATCAGCCCAACAGTAAATTTAGATTGGGTTGGCAGGTGAGTAGATTTGAAGCTAGAAGGTTTTCGCCTTTTAGCTTCATTATCTTTACAGAAAAGATTATTATGAAAGAAAACAAAGAAAACAAAGAAAGATACCTTGAAGGGAATGGTTCCGACGAAGATATATGTATTGTTAAGCAATGGTTTAAGAATACTGACTCGGAGACTGAATTGCATGAAAAATCTCTCCGGTTTTGGGATGAAATCTCTTTAGAACCAAATATTAAAGGATATAGTGAAACTAATATCCTTGATCATATTCATCATAAAATAAAGATTGAGGAAGGAGTATTCTTAAATAAAACCAAACAAAAGATACGGTTTATTAGTTATTTAACAAGGATCGCGGCCATCTTGTTTATACCAGTCTTGGTTGCTTCTTTGCTTTTTTATTTTCAGAATAATTCATTCAGAAATTTAAAATCCTACTCTGAAATTCATTCACCTTATGGCACAAGAACAATCTTTAATCTGCCAGATGGGTCAACAGGATGGTTGAACGGAGGTTCATCATTGAAATTTCCGACTCAGTTTAGTGGCAAAACTAGAGATGTGAAACTTACGGGAGAAGCCTATTTTAATGTTATTTCAAATCATAAAAAACCTTTTGTTGTTTCGACTAAAAATATTGTTACTAAAGTGTTCGGAACTTCATTTAATATTATGGCTTATGCTGATGAACAAATAACTGAAATAACACTTAAAAGCGGACAAGTTGAAGTATTTAAGAAAACAAATAACATCATAAAAAGTATAGGATTTTTAAAACCCAATGAGTCATGTATATATAATTTACTGTCAGATTCAAGCAAAATTATATCCATCAACAGTCCAGAAAAGTTATCCTGGTTAGATGGTAAACTGATATTCAAATATGAACCATTTGAGGAGGTCGTTCGCAAAATTAACCGTTGGTATAATGTTAATATCGTAATTAAGGATGAATTGCTGGACAACTATATTTATTATGGCACTTTTAAAGATGAAACCCTGGAAGAAGTGCTAAGGCTTCTTCAGTTTACTGCACCTATAAGATGCAGGGATATTGAAAGGGAGAGAAAACAGGACGGAACATTCGAAAAAAGGAAGATCGAGATATACTATAAAAAATAAAAGAAACAACCCTATTATTAATCTTAATTATTAATGCCTATGATTACAAACAAAAACAAAAAAATAAGGAAAGCGTGTCCGCGCTCTCCTTATAATTCAGCAGTTTTCCAAATGAATGTCAAAACAATGGTAATAACTCACTAAATCAAACAAATTTATGAAAAAATATTGTTCTTGTGCAGGAGGTTATCTAAATAAATTATACTCCTGGAAAATCTTTAAGCTTATGAGAAATACTTTGTTACTTGTATTTATTACTGTCTTACAGGCATATGCCAATGACACGTACTCACAAAACACTAAGCTCACTCTTAACTTAAATAATGTCACTGTAGCTAATGTGCTGGAGGAAATCCAAAATAATAGCGAATTTTATTTCCTCTTCAATGCAAAATTGATTGATGTAGAGAGGGAAGTCTCTATATCGATGGAAGATAAGAAAATATCCGAAATCCTGACCTCTCTCTTTTCAGGAACAGGAGTTAATTATCTGGTATACGACAGGCAGATAATACTCACACCAAGTGATGTAACGACTCTCTCTGCGGCTCTACAACAACTGAAAATAACCGGCACTGTTACCGACAAGGATGGTGTACCTCTTCCCGGAGTAAACGTTGTTGTTACCGGAACAACAGTGGGTACGCTTACCGATATTGCCGGTAAATATAGTATTGAAGTTCCTCCTGGATCAAAAAGCCTGACATTTTCATTTATCGGGATGGAATCCCAGAAAATCAGTATCGGGACATTAACCCAAATCAATGTAACTATGATTGAATCAGCAATTGGTCTGGATGAGGTTGTGGTTGTTGGGTATGGAACTCAGAAAAAATCAGATTTAACAGGATCTGTAGCTAGCGTAAAAATGGAGGGTATCAATACATCTACCAGTTCTTCTATTGGTCAATTATTGCAAGGGCAAGCAGCTGGTTTACAAGCCATTCAAAGTAGTGCACAACCAGGTGGTTCTGTAGATCTTCTAATTAGGGGTGCAACTTCAGTGAATGCCAGAACAACTCCTCTGATAGTTATAGATGGGTTTCCCACAGCTGGTGTATCTGGGGATGCGAATTTATTTTACGGATCTGGCCGTACTGATAATGCTTTGAATAGTATCAACCCTAATGACATTGAGTCTATTGAAGTTTTAAAGGATGCAAGTTCAACTGCGATATATGGAGCTCGTGCTGCGAACGGTGTCATCCTTATCACTACAAAAAGAGGTAAGGAGGGCAAATTGAATGTTAATTATGAATCGTCATTTAATATTCAAAAATTTTCCCAGAAATGGGATATGCTGAATGCAAAGGATTATATGATACAAGGCAATAGAATTTTAAAGGAAAGATGGCGTAAACAAAATGGGATTATTCCATATGGCACGATTCCTGAAGTAGATGCTACTGTTCCTTTTACTTCCAGATATAGTGATGCGGATATTATTGAGAAAAGCAAAAATCCAACGGATTGGCTCGGTGCCATTTCAAGAACAGGTTTTATTCAGCAACATAATCTTTCTTTGTCAGGAGGAACTTCAATGAACCAATACATGGTATCATTGGGTTATTTTGATCAGGCAGGTATTATTAAAAATAGTGATTTTCAGAGAATCACAGGAAGAATGAACTTTGATCAAAAAATTGGAGAATATTTTAAAGTTGGTTTTTCTTCGATGATAGCCCATAATACAACTGGGAATGTCCCTTTAAACGGAGGTAGTGGTGGGAACAGCTCCCATGGTATTATTCAACTTGCATTAACTGCAAATCCAACAATATCTATTCGAAATGAAGATGGATCTTACCCAATTGATCCTGATAATACTTTTATTGACAATCCGGTGTCAATATTAGAAATAAGCGATGAAACAAAATTCAAACGGGAGCTTATTAATTCATATGTTGAATTTAATCCACTAAAAGGTCTTCAATTTAAAATGACAATGGGTTATGATGGAAGTAATTCGGACAGGAATCAATATCTTCCTAAGTATGTAAATATAGGGGCTCAAACAGGTGGTATGGCAAGTATTTCAGACAATAAATTTGACAATTATCTTTTTGAGAGTTATGGGAAATATACAAAGCAAATGTCAAATCATAATGTGACCTTATTAGTTGGGTATTCCTATCAGCAGTTTGATAATTTTGGCTCGAATATGGTAAATACAGATTTCATGTTTGACTCATTTAAATGGTATAATATTGGTGCAGGACAAGCGCCAAAGCCAGAAATAGCTTCTTTTGGCAGCAGTAGCAATCTTATTTCATATTATTCAAGATTGAATTACAACTTCAGTGATAAATACCTGTTAACAGCTAATTTTCGCATCGATGGTTCATCGAAATTTGCAAAATCGAATCAATGGGGTTATTTTCCCTCATTATCATTGGGTTGGAGAGTATCTAGCGAACAATTTTTCCAAAGCTTAAAACCTGTATTCTCCAATTTGAAATTTAGGATTGGGTATGGTGTAACTGGGAACGATGATATAGGGAACAGAACTATTGATGCTTACAGAGTTGGTCAGAATTATGGTTTTGGTAATCAAGAAAGTTTTGGAGTATATGCTGATCAAATAGGTAATAAAAACTTAAAATGGGAATCAACTAAAGACAATAATATTGGCATTGACTATGGTTTTTTTGACAACAAGATCAATGGTTCTTTCGACATTTATAATCGAATAACATATGACCTATTGAGTTGGAGGGATTTACCTAATTATAATGAGATCACTGAAATTCCTGACAATATTGGAGCGATAAGAAGTAAGGGTTTTGAATTAAGTTTATTTTCCCAGGTATCTAATAATGAAAAGTTCAAATGGAACATTGGTTTCAATTTGTCTTCAAATGAAGTTTTTTGGCAGGAAAGGGCAGAAAACTGGAAACCCGAAATTTATCAAAAGGAACATGATCCGGTTAGGGCTGGATATTACTTGGTTTCGGATGGCCTTGTTAAATTAGGTGAAACTGTTGAATATATGCCTGGGGTATTACCTGGAGCTATAAAATTCAAGGATTTAAATGGTTATAAAAGAGATGAGAATGGTCAACCTTTAACCGATGAAAATGGGCGCTTTATTTATTTAGGAGCACCAGATGGCAGAATCGATAATGCTGACAAGAAATTAATTTTTAGTTCCACTGATCCCAAGTATATTATTGGTTTAACTAATAATTTTAAATATAGAAATTTTGATCTAGGTATTTATATGTATTCTTTTTTGGATTATTATAAACTAAATCAAACGAGATTGGCATTTTCATTGAATGCAACCTCGATTATCGAAGGTGGAAATTTATATAATGAAGTAAAAGATGGATGGAGTAGTGATAATCCAAATGGTACCAGACCAAACATTATCCTCGGTTTATATAATACGTATGGTAATGGTGATTATATTATTGAAAATGCCGGATTTTTAAGACTAAAAAACATTGCACTGGGATATACTTTGCCAGCAGCTAAAATCCGTGGAATATCCAATTTAAGAGTTTTTGTTTCTATAGATAATATATTTGTACTTAGCTCTTATTCTGGAATAGATCCTGAAATAGATAAAACAAATGCCATGGCCGATTATCCTAATCAAACATCTTACACTTTTGGTCTTAACCTTGGATTTTAAATTAATAAATTAATTTAATTATGAAAAAGATATTTTCTGCAATATTTATCATTTTGTTCTTACTAACAGGCTGTAAGAAACTTCAACTCGAAGTTTATGATATAATTTCGCCGTCGACCTTTCTAAAAACGGCATCTGATGCTAAGGCCTTAGTTACAAGTTGCTATTATGATATTATGCATAATGGTGACGCAGGCATGTACTCATATGGAGGAACAAGCTTCCCATATATATTTGATTTATCTACTGACGTTAACCGGTGCAATTGGGGAGATGCAAGCGGTGACTGGGCTACAATGTCCTTACAGACTTATACTCCTACAGCTCCTGGATTAACTTCTAACCTTTGGGGTCATTATCGAAATATAAGTAAATATACATTGAATATTGATCGTATCCAGGGAATGGAGGGCGTTCCTTCCTTAACTGATGAGTTGAAAGCTCAGTATATAGCTGAAATCAAGGCCATAAGGGCATGGTGTGCCTATCTTGTTTATAATGCATATGGTACCTTTCCGATCGCAACGCTTGAACAGTTAAAAAATCCTCTTGACGAAGTTGAATTAGAAAGGGCATCCAGTGAAACTGTAGAGAACTTAATAGAAAATGACTTGATTGAAGCAATTGCTGTTCTTCCTGAGATATATTCTGATGCTGAATATGGCCGGATCACAAAGGGGGCTGCCCAGATGATTCTATTGAAATTTTATATGATGAAGAAAAATTATGTAGCCGCAGAAAGTACTGCAAGGCAGATCATTGCCTTGAACCGGTATGGCTTGATGGAAAACTATAACGAAATATTTGCACGAGCTAACACACGTAACAAAGAATTGATTTATTCAATTCCAAGCAATAGATCAACCGGATGTAATTTCTGGGTAAGTTGGACCCTCCCAGGTAATTTCCCCACACAAAATTCAACAATCAGTAAATGGAATGGATACAGAGTAACTTGGAAATTTTATGAAACATTTGAAACGGGGGATAAACGATTGGAAAACATATTTGCAGAATATATATCTACTACAGGTGAGCTGATAACAAGAGAAAATGATCCCGGTGGAATTTTTAATTGGGGACCAATCCCTCTTAAATATGGGGAAGACCCTGATGTAAATGGTCCATATAGTTTAATTGATTATGTAGTTTTCCGTTATGCAGATGTCTTATTGTCTCTTGCTGAATCTATAAATAATAATTTACAGGGAGCAACAAGTGAAGCAATCGGTCTTGTCAATCAAGTAAGAAAACGTGCCGGTTTAGCTGATTTAACATCTGATAAAATCGCTAATGTTAGTGCTTTTAATGATGCAATTCTGAGTGAAAGAAGGCACGAACTTTACTGTGAAGGATTTAGCCGGGAAGATCTTATAAGACATGGTAAGCTCATTGAGGTTTTACAACAATTCCCCGGTAATATGGCCAGTGAGAATAGAATCTTATATCCTATTCCACAGTCAGCTATCACAGAATCTAAAGGTGCAATAAAACAAAATCCAGGTTACAATTAAACTCTATCTGCAAAGTTTCACTAGGAGGGTTCTATTATTGAACCCTCCAATAATTTGTTTGGATGTCATTCATTGTTATTGACATATTCCGTCTAAAAATAGACATTGAACAGAGGATGATCGGAAATTTACTAGAAGCTGTTAATAAATACCAAATTTTACTAGATTGGTGAATAGTTACAAGGAATAATCTCTTGGAAATGGGGAAAATGATATACTTATTTTTTAATTAAGAAATAGCATATGAAAAAACTTAAATATCTGTTGTTTATTATTCTGATTGTTTTTAATGCTTGTATTAATAGGAATGATCAGTTTGATGGTTTGGGTAGAGACCTTGCAAATCTTTATCACTTATCAGATGCACAATCCCGTTCAATAAGTCCGGAAAATTTTACCGGAGAAAAAGGGAAAGGTGGCATGGCTATAGAAGGGAGCACTGCCAACGCTGCACGGGAATTAGGTCAGGGTTGGAAAATAAATCCGTTAGTCATTATTAAACCGGGAGAGATATTTACCATGGCTGACATAGCCGGATCCGGGGTGGTCAAGCACATCTGGATGACCCCCACTGGAAATTACAGGCTAGCCATTTTCAGGATCTTTTGGGATAGTGAAAAGACTCCTTCCATAGAAGTACCGGTAGGTGATTTCTTCCTTTCTGGCTGGGGTTTAGGAAATGAGCCAGAAATAACATCTCTCGCCATTTGTGTAAATCCGTCAAATGGCTTTAACAGTTACTGGCAAATGCCTTTTAGAAAGAGGTGCAGAGTGACTATGGAAAACAGGGGAGATAAAGATTTGGTTTTATTTTATCAGATTGATTATGATTTAACTCAGGTTCCCAGAGATGCAGCGTATTTCCATGCACAGTTCCAGAGATCCAACCCTCTACCATACAAAGAACCCTATATTATTGTTGATGGGATTAAAGGAAAAGGACATTACGTCGGTACATACCTGTCTCATGGCGCGTACAGTAAGGATTGGTGGGGTGAAGGTGAGATCAAGTTCTTTATCGACGACGATAAAGAGTTTCCTACAATCTGCGGTACAGGGGAGGAAGATTATTTCAATGGTTCCTATTGTTATAAAATGCGGAAGGACAATAAAGGGAAAGATATTTATACATCTTTTAACTCTCCATATTCTGGGTTTTATTATGTAAAAGACACATTGGGAGATTATTTGAGCCGTGTGGGGCAGTACCGATGGCACATTACCGACCCAATAAGTTTCGAAAAAAATTTAAAAATAACCATACAAAGTCTGGGATGGCAGACCGGGGGTCGGTTTCTTCCATTGAAAGATGATATGTCGTCTGTCGCTTATTGGTACCAGATCGAACCTCATAATCCTTTTCCAGAAATTCCTTCAAATGAGGATCTGATCATTACAGGCAAAAAATAGAGAACATGTCTTCTTTATCTTGTACTTAAAAAAGTAAAATAAAAATGCAAAAAAGTGATGTATATTGTTTATAGTTAGAATGTTAAAGAATATTAAACAAGCGTAAAAACATCACTTTCAGGATGAAAAATACAAAGAAAAAATTAATTCGCCAATCAAAAATCGTTAAAACTTCATTTACAGAAAAGTAACATCACCAAATATTCAGGTCTAATACAGTAGCAAAAGATATGAACGGGCAAAACATTGTAAAAATCTTCGGTAAATCGTTCCCCAATGTGTGGCACAATGCAACAAAGTTTGGTTTCAACCAGGTTTTGATGACTATCACGCTGCCTTCGATCAGTGGAATAAGCCGGATTTGCAAGACCGCTGCTTTTAACGTTGACGGTTTGGTAAAAGCATTACTAAAATTGGATAAGTCAATAAACAAAAACGCGATATCCGCAAAGTTGAAGAACTTAGGGCAAAGTGGTGCACCCAGGCTTCAAATATTGTTGCTGTCAAAAAACGCCCGATGGTTGCATGAGTTGTACAAACAGTGTTCGACCAGCGAGACATGGATTGAACAGGTAAAAGAGCACATTATGGCCGAAAGTACGCTGACCAATGACTTCTGGGCAAATGATATATTATGGCAGTTAAGCGTATTTGCATACAACATATCGATAATGATGTGCCAAAAGAAAGACAAGTTTAAACAACAGGAACACCGCAACTTTATTGATTGGTTTAT
>Ga0209429_10002838_pt1 | contig 10087 bp, 8 predicted proteins | sample BarGraNGADG00212_3_FD_184493 | JGI IMG/M metagenome (GOLD analysis project Ga0209429, IMG submission 184493) | Arctic peat soil microbial communities from Barrow, Alaska - Barrow Graham LP Ref core NGADG0004-212 (SPAdes) (version 2) | ecosystem: Environmental > Terrestrial > Soil > Wetlands >... | reverse complement strand
CTGCGTGCTCCCGAGCATGCGCGACCACGCCGTGTTGCGTTCGCTCACGGTCGGGGCTCTCGTTGTTGGCGTGGCCTCCGGGACCTTGATCGGGTACGCGACGTGGACGAAGTTCGGGTCCGCGCAACTGAGCCTTGTGGCCGCGGTCCAGAGCGTCCGCGACGATGCTCCACCGGACGCGACCCTGATCGTCGCGGACAACAGCGGAAGGTATGGAGACGTGTACCTGCTGCTGCCACCGCATCTCGACATTGCCCTTGACGTGACCTACGGTGACGGACCTCAGGCAGAGCTCTGCACGCCTGACGGTGTCCAGAGGGAACACCCCACTGCCTCGGTCTATCCGATCAGCACGACACCAGACTGCTCGACCCTGTTAACGGGGGCCGACGTCGCGACGACGGTGCGGGTGGACACGGTGGAGGGCCCCGTCGACATCTACGTCGTCCGGCCGGCGTCCTGACGCGAAGGCCAGTGGGTTCTCAGTGCGGGACGCGTCGTAGGGCGTGGCCGCCGAGCTCGCGTACCCCGACGCGCCGCCTCCGGTAGGCTCGCTGACCGGCCGTGATGGGGCCCCAGAGCGACGGGGCAGAGTTCGTGGGGAGGAGACAGGACATGCGCTACGGCTTCATCCTCGCAGGCGGCACCGGGACGAGACTGCGGCCGTACACGTTCATCCTGCCCAAGCCGTTGATCCCCCTCGGCGGGGAGTCGATCATCGAACGGGTCCTTCGCTCGTTCCGTGACGCCGGCCTCGACAAGGTCGCCATCAGCCTCGGATACCTGGGCCACCTGGTGGAGGCCGTGATCAGCGACGGCACCAACTACGGCATGGAGGTCCGGTACACCCGGGAGGACTCGCCGCTGGGCACCGCGGGGGCCCTCAGCCTCATGCCGTTCGACGTGGCCGACGACGACGTCGTCCTCGTCATCAACGGCGACACGCTCACCTCCCTCGACCTCGGCGGGCTTCTCAGCTGGTTCGAGAGCACGGACGCCGATGCCGCGATGGTCTGCGTCGAGCGGGAGGTGACCATCGACTACGGGGTGGTCATCGCCGATGACGACGGGTTGCTCGTCGAGATCCGCGAGAAGCCCTCGCAGCTGAACCTGCTCAGCACGGGGATCAACGTGATCCGGGGCAGGGCGCTGCGCCGCCTGACCACCGAACGGGTCGACATGCCCGACTTCCTCATGCGGCTCGCCCGTGAGGACGGCCGGGTGGTGTGCCGGACCGTCACCGACCTCTGGATGGACCTCGGGCGGGTGGAGGACCTGGCGGCGGCGAACGACCTCGTCGACCGCGGACTCCTGTGACGGTCCTGCTCGTCGGGGCCGCCGGGTGGCTCGGCGGCTTCTTCCGGGAGCGACTTCCGGACGCCGTCGCGGTGTCGGCTTCGGACGTCCTCGCAACGGACGGGCGGGTCCTCGAGCCGCTGCTGGACGCGGGCGCCGTTGTCGTCAACGCGGCCGGGGCCCGGAGTGGTGGCCCGGAGACGATGCGGCGGCTCAACGCCGAGCTCCCGGGTCTCCTCGTGGCGGAGGTCGAGCGGGTCGCGGGCCACCTCGTCCACCTGGCCTCCGCAGCGGAGTACGGGCTCGGCCAACCGGGCGGGCTGTGCGTCGAGGACGCCGTGCCAGCGCCGGAGAGCGAGTACGGCCGGACGAAGCTCGCGGGGACGATGCGCGCGCTGGACGGCGGACGAGCCACCGTGCTCCGGGTCTTCAACGTCGCCGCGGTACCGCCGCAGGCCGGTACCCCTCTCGCGGACGTGGCGGGGCGGGTGCGGTCCGCCGTCGCGGACGATCGCGATGTCGAGCTGCTCTCCGCCGGGACCGTCCGGGACTGGGTGCGGCCGTCCTTCGTATGCGCGAGCGTGGCGCAGGCCGCGCAGGGTCGCACCGTCGGCGTCTTCAACGTGTGCTCGGGGACCGGCGTCGCGATGGGCGCCGCCGTCGAGGCCACGCTGCGGCGGCTAGGCTCGACGAAGCGCGTCGTCGACCTCGCGGTCTATCCGCCGACGACCGTGATCGGGAGCCCGGACCGGTGGCGGGACGCCTCTGGTCTGGGCGAGGCGCTGTCCGTTGACGACCTCGGTGCGATCCTCGGGTCGGCCGTCTCCGGCGCGGAGCTGGAGCAGCGGGACAAGGATGGGGGACACCGGTGGTAGCCGTGACCGACCTGGACGCCCTGGCCCGGGCGGTGACCGGACGGGAGGGTTCGGCGTTCGCCCCAGCGCTCGCGGGGATGTCCGAGGTTGCCGCGACCTACCGCGGGTCCCGGATCCTCATCACCGGCGGCGCGGGGTTCATCGGCGGCCAAACCCTGCGCCTGCTCCTCGCACTTGAGCCGGCCAAGGTCGTCGTGGCCGACACCTGGGAGAACGGCCTCGCCGAGCTGGTCCGGGACCTCCGGTCGGAGGGCGCGGTCCGACCGGGGACCGTCCTGGAGCCACGCCTGGTCGATGTCACCGGCCCGCTCCTGACCCGTCTGGTGCACGACGACGGCCCGTTCGACGCCGCGCTGGCGTTCGCCGCGGCCAAGCACGTGCGGACCGAACGGGACCCGGTCTCTGCCCTGCACATGCTCAACGTCAACGTTAACGGCACGTACCGCGCGCTGGCCGCTGCCGCGGCCGCGAACCCCGGGTGCCGGCTGTTCATGGTGTCGACCGACAAGGCGGCGGACCCGTCGAGCCTGATGGGCGCGAGCAAGCGGGTCATGGAGGAGTACGTCCGCGGGGCGTTTCCGGGCGTCACCACCACCCGGTTCGCCAACGTGGCGTTCTCCAGCGGCTCACTGCTCGAGAGTTGGGTGATCAGGCTCGGTCGTGGTCACGTGCTCCCGGTGCCGGCGGACACCACCAGGTTCTTCGTCCGCCCGCTCGAGGCGGGCCAGCTGTGCCTGCTGGCGTCCCTTGCCCCGCCGGGCTCCGTCGTCGTGCCCAGTGCCGGGACGGTCGAGGCGGTGGAGCTGACCGTCGCGCTGGAACGCGTGCTCGCCGTGCTCGGACTGCCGTGGCGTCACGTCACCGAGGCCGAGGCCGTCGGGCAGGTCGCCGACCACTCGTCCGTGCGCGTGCTGGTCACCGCCCGGGATACGGTTGGGGAGAAGGCCGCGGAGACCTTCGTCGGCGCCGACGAGCGCCAGCTGCCCTGGCACCCGGGTGTCGACCTCATCGCGCCGACGCCGCCGCGCCTGGAGTGCGCGGAGGTCGCCCGCTGGATCGAGACGGCCGCGTATGCCCTCCCGGGTCCCGACGTCGAGGAGATCGTCGCCCGCGTTGCGGCGGCGGTCCCGGAGTTCCACCACGTGACGAGTGCCAACCGGCTGGATGACCGCATATGAGTGAGAAGAGCCCCGTACCTGCAGCCAGGAAGACGCTGGACGTCGTCGTGCCCTTGTTCAACGAGGCCGAGGGCATCGCGACGTTCCATGACGCGCTCGCGAGCGTGCTCGACGCGCTCGAGCCGCGGTACGCGTGCTCCGTGATCTACGTGGTGGACCCGAGCCCGGACGGCACCGCCGACCGCGTGCGCGAGATAGCCGACAAGGACGACCGGGTGCGCGCCGTGCTCCTGCTGCGCCGCGCCGGGCACCAGATGTCGATCATCGCCGGGCTCTACGAGAGCGACGGCGACGCCGTGATCATGATGGACGGCGACCTCCAGCACCCACCGGACCTCATCCCACAAATGCTCGACCTCTACGAGGGCGGCGTGGAGATCGTGCAGACCGTCCGGGCGAGGACCGAGGGGCAGGGCCGGGTGGCCCGAGCGATGTCGCAGGGCTTCTACCGGCTGATGGGCCGCCTCTCCGAGGTGCCGATGGTGCCCGGAGGCGCCGACTACCGCCTGGTCTCGGCGCGGGTCGCGCGGATCCTCAGCGAGGAGATCGTCGAGAGCGACCGATTCCTGCGCGGGCTCATCCCGTGGCTCGGGTTGCCGACCGCGATGCTCAAGTTCGTCGCGCCCCAGCGCGCCGCCGGGAGCAGCAAGTACTCGTTCCGGCGCAGCCTCTCGTTCGCGGTGACCGGCATCGTCTCGTTCAGCAAGCTTCCCCTGCAGATCGGCATCGTGCTCGGGCTCATCGTCAGCGTGATCGGGATCCTCGGAGGAGTCGTCGCGATCATCACCTGGCTGGCCGGCGCCGACATCCCGGCCGGCTGGACCACCCTCGTCGTCATGGTCGCCGTCCTGTCGGGGATGCAGCTGATGACCTTGGGGCTGATCGGGCTCTACGTGGGCGTGGTGTTCGACGAGGCAAAGAAGCGGCCGCAGATCCTCGTCGCCGAGGTGGTACCGACACGCTGCAAGACCGTCACGAACGACCCGGACGAGCGAAGCGAGGGTATCGGGGTGCCGCCACGACGCGGGAGCCGCAAGCCCTAGCTCGGCGACGGCGAGGCTGTCACCTGGCTAGCCGAGCGAGTCGCAGTACGGCGTGCCGAAACGGTCGTCATAGGCCTTGTTGAGCCCGGGGAGCCATAGGTCGATCCAGTCGGAGGTTCCCACCGTGATCAGGGTCGCGCAGCGCTCCGCCTCCGTTGCCGGTCCGCCGTGCCCGAGGGCCTTCATGACGTCCACCCCGTTGATCGGCTCCGCAATGAGGTGGTCGGCGATCCGCCGGTTTGCGTTGACCTGGATGACGATCACGATGGCGAGCACAACGGCGAGGGCGGGTAGGACCACGCGCCGTTGCCTCAACTGCAGGGCCTTGATCGCGAGTACGGAGAACGCCATCGCCCACGCCCAGAGGAGTGCAAGGGAGTGCATATAGGTGCACCCCGGGGTGAGCAGGTAGGTGCTGTGGCCGGACACGACGTAGGGGACCGGGGCGAAGGCTGCGAGGGCTGCGAAGACGCCGAGGGCGGGCTGGAAGCGCGCGGGCGGGCCCGGCGGCTGGGCGGAGCGCGACCGGAGCGCGTGGATCGCCCAGCCTGCGAAGCTCAGAGCACCGAGCAGGCCCGCGGCCAGCGCGTACTTGCCGAGGGCACCGGCCGGGACGTACGACGAGGCGAGTCCCCAGGTCGAGGCCGGCGCAGACGTGTGGATCGACGTCGCCCATGCGGACGGCGCGATGACAGGGTCGAGCGACCAGTCAGTTCCCGTGTAGTCCACATCGTGCGTCGCGACAATCAGGCGGCCGGTGATCAGAGTGACCAGGGGCGGCACCGTGAGCCACGACAACGTCGACCACAGGCGCCTCCGTCCGCCCGCCCAAGACGCGCGGAAGATCCAGGCGATCACTGCCGCTGTCGCGATGTAGATGACGAAGCCGTCGTAGGTCAGGAAGCCGAGAACGCCCAGAAAGGACCCGCCGATCACTGCATGGCGACTGCGGGTGCTCGCCAAGGCTGCCACAGCAACGGCGAGGTAGGCGAGTCCGACGGCAGTGGGAAGCGCGCCGTATGCGGGGTGGGAGACGAGAGGATCGTACTGTGACCAGACGGCTGTGACCTGCGCAAACGCCATGAATCCGAGCGATAGTGGGAGGGCCGCCGTGGCCGCACTGGCCACGACACCGCCGACGCCGAGGAGCCTGGACACGAGATGGGCCGCCATGACCATCGCAACGAGGCACAGGAGGAGGAGCGCCCCGTAGTGCACGGCCGAAGGGTCCAGGAGTGGAACCTGGGTCGTCTGCATCGAGCCCTTGAGGACAGCGTCGAAGAACTGGGACACCGGATTGAAGTGGGGGCCGCTCGTCATCCACGCCCACATGTAAGCCCGCGAGGCAGGGAGGACGGCTCCCGGGTTCGGACCGTGGAGGGTGAAGATCAGCCAGAAGTCGTCACCTCGGAGTGGGATCCCCCACATCGGCCTGAACCCGACGACGACAAGCAGGAGGCTGGTCGTCCAGAGCGCGGAGGGTGCGACCCATCTCCGCCACCGCGCTGGAGTGCGGTCGTCCGCCCGGACTCCGCTCGCGAGGCTGGCCGCGCCGCGTACGTGGACGAGCGGTTCTCCAGAAGGGCTCATCGTGTTATCCCTTCGGGTCGAGGTCGAGGTCGGGCGAAGGGCCCCAGGAGCCATCAGAGGCCACCTCCCGAACATGCGGCGGCCTTGCCGTCATGGCCCTGTGGGCGAGTCGCGTTTGACGTCGTTGCCACCCACCCCGTCAGCGGAGTCGGCGATGGACCACGGTCCCCCAGCTGTACCGGCGCAGGGCGCGGTCATCTCGGCATCACCGGGTTCAGGCGAGGCCGTAGATGTCGAACGCATGCTCGGCCACCCTCTCGACAATCACGGGTTTGTCGTGGAGGCCGAGCCGCAGCAGGCGTGCGGCGAGGTCGGCTGCGAGGTGGGCGTGCACCCTGCGCCCGAGGGCGAGTCGAGCGGCCTCCACGAGGGCCGCGGCGTACGCGTCCCCACTCCGGGAGTCGAGGGCATAGGCCCGGGCGCGCTCGCCCATGGCCCCTCGTTCGGCCGGGTCCGCGACGAGTCGAAGGAGCCCCGCCGCCACGCCGTCCGGGCCCGCCGCTGGGTCGACCTTGACCGCGACGTCGTCGGGCAGCTCGGCGTAGTGCGCCTCGTCGTAGACGACCACGGGGACGCCGGCCAGCAGTGTCGTGAGGGCACTCGCCGACTGCCCCTCGAGGACGGGGTGACGCAGAGCGGCACCGGCGTCCGCTCTCCGGAGGATCTCCGCAAGGGACGCGTCGGAGACTCGGCCCGTGACGACGAAACGTTGTGCGACTCCGAGCGACTGTGCCAGGTCGTTCACCGTCGCGGCGTCGTCGGGCCTCGAGGCGCCCACCGCCCACAGGTGGACCCGCGCGAGTCCGGGGCCCGTCGCGATCGCCCGGAGGAGCACGTCCACGTGGCGGTTCGCATTGAGGTTGCCGACGGTCACGAGGAGCACCGCGTCGTCCGGCAGGTCGGCCAGCAAGCCGCCCGGGTCGGGGCCCTCGTCGGTGTCCATGCCCAAGCGGGATGACGGCACCGGCAGTGGTGCCACGGTGACGTCGCCGAGGAGCCGTCCGTCGATGCGGTCAGCGTGCCAGCGCGAGTGCACAACCGCTCCGAGCGCGTTCTCCGTGGCGTAAGTGTCGAGTGGGACCTCGGCACACACCTCCAGCCAGCGTGTGGGTGCCCCTGACTCCGGCCTTTCGACAAGGTCGGCGAGCTCGGGCCCGCAGGTGCTGCGGACGTGTGCAACGAGCTCCGGGAGGGTGCCCGTCTCCACCGCGGTGTGCCGGACGAGATTGGTCATCGATGCGTCGTGGAGGACGACGAGTCCCGGCAGCGTGCGCGCGAGCGGCAGGATGCGGGCGTGAAGTGGGCTGTCGCCGAGGACGTAGACGACGAGGTCGTAGGTGGCCAGCGCGTCCACGGTCTCGCGGTCGGCGGCAGCGTAGGGGATCACGGGAAAGGCTGACGACCGGTACCTCGGCTCGGCCGGGCACCAGACGTCGAGGTCCCACTCCTCATTCAGTGCCGGGATGGCCTGACACATGACGTCGGCGATCGCGCTCTCCGGGGTCATCGGGGTGACCATGGCGACCCTCATCGGGTGAGCTCCGTCACGACGCGCTTCCACGACAGGTCCAGGTCGAGGGCGAGCCGGCGCGCGTTGCGGCCCATCTCGGCGGCCCGGTCACGGTTCAGGGCCAGCTCGTCGAAGCAGGCGGCGAGCGCTTCCGGCTCCGGATCGGCGACCAAGCCCGTGCGGCCGTGGTCCACCAGGGTCAGCGTGCCCCCTGAGTCGGCCCCGGTGATCGTCGGCTTGTTGGACATCGCGGCCTCGTAGCACACGTAGGAGTAGGAGTCCTCGTCGATCGGCAGGTAGACCGACCCGATGGAACGCGAGACGAGATCCAGCTTCTCGTCCTCGCCGATGAACCGAGGGATGAGCTCCACACGGTCGCTCGTCCCGTTCTCGTCGATCTCTCGTTCGATCTCGGCGAGAACGGCCGGACTGTCCGGCGCTCCCGCGACGATCAGACGGTAGCCCGGACGGGCGCCCCGCATGGCCTTGACCGCGAGGAGCTGGCGCTTGCCGTCGGAGATCCGGCCGAAGGCCACGAAGAAGTCCTCTGCAGGCCGGGTGCGGAAGTCCTGGTCGGCGTGCGGCGGGTGCATGAGCACCGTGGCCGCGATGCCGTTCGCCTGACGGAGGCGGTCGGCCACCATGGGCGAGATGGTGTACATGCGCGTCGCGTCCCGGAAGGCATGCCGATCGGCAGTCCGGATGGCTTCCACGAGGGGGTTCAGCGCGGGGTCGTCGGGCCAGCCGACGGGCGCGGGGTCGTAGGCCTGACGGAACTGGTGGATGAGCCAGATGACGACATCGGGATGGGGGATGAGGTACGCGGGGAACTTCAGGCCGATGACGCGATCGACGTTGAACACGTCCAGTGTCGCGGCGGCCACCATGCTGTCGGCGATCTGCTCGGGCGTTGAGCCCAGCGGCAGGCGGAAGAGTTCGGCCTCGTGTCCGGCCTTCCCGAGCTCGAGGACGAGGCGGTCCGCGAGGAGCTCGGCCCCGCCTCGGACGAACGGCGCGACGTTGTTGGCGACGAGGAGCTTCACGTGGCCTCCCCGAGAAGTCGGTCGAGGACGTGCGGCCACGAGATGTTGAGCTCGGCCCGCCGAGCGAAGCTCAGCTGGCCCATGCGCTCCGCCTCCGCGCGGTCCTCGTAGAGCCGGTCGAAGGCGACGGCGACGGAGCGAGGGTCGGGCTCGGCGACGATCCCTTCGCAGCCGTCCCGCACGAACTCCAGCGCGCCACCGGAGTCGCGCAGCGTCACGATCGGCTTGCGCGAGTGCGATGCCTCGAGCGAGGGGTAGCCGTAGGAGTCCTCGTCGAGCGGCAGGTAGGCGAGCGCCAGGCACTGTGCGAGCATCCGCACCTTCCTGGTCTCGTCGAGCCAGCCGAACCGCAGCTCGACGTGACCGTCGAGGTCGTGCTCCCGGACGAAGTCTCGCAGCTCCTGCTCGTACTGGGCGGACTCGGGCTTGCCGGCGATGACGAGCCGGACAGGTGACCGGGTGTGCTCCATCGCCTGGATGGCGAGGAGCTGGCGCTTGATCGGGGTCACACGGCTCGGGTAGAAGATGAAGTCGCCGTACCCGTCGGTGTGGAACCGGCGGGTGTCCCCACCGAGCGGCGGGAAGAGCGGCTCCGGGTCCAGACCGTTGTACTCGCGCACACGGTCCCGGACGATCAGGGAGTTCGTGAAGAGGTCCCGGGACTCGCGCAGGGCGAGGTTGTCGATCCTGCGGAATGCTTCGCGGTAGCCGATTCCCTCCTCGTTCGCCGGTACGCCGCGGTACGGCGAGTGCCACAGGTCGAAGAGCTGCCGGTAGTGGTGGATGAACCACGTGGCCTTGTTCTCGTGCCGGATGAGGTGTGCGGGCCACCGGATGGCGACCAGGCGATCGGCACTGCCTGCGAACGGCATGGCCCGGAGTCCCACCATGGCCGAGAGCGACGGACGGACGCCCGGCGGGAACGGGAGGAAGAACTCCTCGACCTCATGGCCTGCCGCGCGCATTGCCTCGGCGGTCCAGCGCACGATCAGGCGTCCTCCGCCGTCGATGTGCGGGATGGAGGTCGACGCAACGATGACGCGCACGGTCAGCCTCCACCGGCCGTGTTGTTGACGGATCGGTCGGGTTCGAACGGCGACAACGACTGCACCAGCTGGAGGAGAGCGACCTGCCGGGCCTCCGCCGTCAGGACGCGCTGCCGGAACGTGCTCAGGTAGTCGCGCCGTGCGCGCCAGCGTCGCAGGTGTCCCCGGACCGTCCTCGGTCGCCCGAGGTACCGCGCGCGGGCATCGGCATGCGCGGCGAAGCCGCGGATCATCGTGTCGCGTGCGAACCCACCCGCGAGGAGCGTCAGCTGCTGGGTCAGCTCCTCCGCGCCCGGACGACGCGCCAGTGCGACCTCGTACAGCGCGTTGACAAAGATCTCCCGGGCGACCGTTCCTGCGGTGTAGGACTGCCCGGCGCCCGCCGGGTCGAGCCCGAGCTCCTCCAGGATCGCGGCCCTCGCCCAGGCGGCGAGGGCCGCGCGCACCCGGGCGCGCCGACCGGCCGGCTGCTCGCGTCCCTCGGGCGATCCGGCCAGGGTCTGAGC
>Ga0209429_10002836_pt1 | contig 10089 bp, 7 predicted proteins | sample BarGraNGADG00212_3_FD_184493 | JGI IMG/M metagenome (GOLD analysis project Ga0209429, IMG submission 184493) | Arctic peat soil microbial communities from Barrow, Alaska - Barrow Graham LP Ref core NGADG0004-212 (SPAdes) (version 2) | ecosystem: Environmental > Terrestrial > Soil > Wetlands >... | reverse complement strand
CAGCACCGCGCAATTCCAGGCTAAAAATTCCCGGATCACGGGGAGGTGCATGAGAAATGCAAATTCAGGATAATACCTGGGCGCAACTTTGATCAGTCGCAGCGTGGGCAATTGTCGAAGCTGCCGCAGCGTGTGTCCTATGTAGGTCGGATACAAATTTTTGAACGGCGTATGAATCCGTTTTTTCCCAGTCAACTTGTCATAGACCAGATGTCCGCGGGTAGCGCCCAAGTAGTGGAACGGAGAAAACTCGTGTCCGCCCCAAGGGGATAGCCAGTTTGTCCAGCTCAGGAAGAGTCTCCCAGAGGGTTTGAGCAGGCTCCCAACGTTGGCCAGAAACTGCTCCGGTTTTGAAAGATGCTCGTACACATTAGAGCATAAAACGATATCGTACTGTCCCAGCGTGGTGACATCATCCTTATCCACGTTGAACGTGCGGTAATTTTCGCCAGCGAGGGAGGGATGAAGGCTGTTGGTTTCGTCCGCAAACGTGACTAAACAACCACGCTTTTTGAATTCCGCGCCGAAAATACCGTGGCCGCAGCCCAAATCCAACACCGTAACGCCGTTGCGTATGACCGTGTTATTCTTCTCCATCCAAGCCATGGCGTCACATGCCTGCAATAAATAAAAACCCGGATCATCCCGGTTGACCAAATGATGGAAAATCAATTTGTGAATAATCATATCATGTCCCGAACAATGTCTCGATGCCATGCCTGTCTGCCGAAGCCTCGAACCATCGCAACTTATTGCACAACTTTCGGTAGCTAGCAATCCGGATTTGGATTAATTGGTCTCATGGAAGTCGCTTGTTGGTCCGAGCCGTTTTCGGCGCGTCCTCGGCGGGATTAACGATTTGCACCAGCGTGTGCTGCATGACCAGGCTGGGATCCAGACTGCTGGAAACCAGCCGCTGGTTGCATTCGAGCAGCAGTCCCATGGCCCGCACGAGTTCCTCCGAGGTGTAGCGCCGAACCTGCGGCAGGGCCTTGAACAACACGTATGGACTCATGGCCGCCGGATTGTACCGTTTGTCCGCCGGAAAGGCATCCGCCGGCAGGCGCTGAAGCTGCGCGGCGAACCGTCGATAATCGTTCTCGGGTTTGATCAATCCCTGGCGCAGCATTTCCTGCAGCAGAATCAGGCCGCGCACCTTCGAGATGAGACCGTACAGCAACCCGATCTCGGTTTTCTGGCTGCCCAGCTTCACCTCCCACAACTCGTCGTCCAAGGCCTTCAGCAAACGGGGCAGATGGCGATCCCCCAGCGCTTCGCCCAGCGCAAAGGCGCGGGCTTGTTTGCTCCGGGTGACGATCGCTTGGACATCCGGCAGCTCGATCAACACCCGTTCGCCAACGTACAACGCCAGTTTCTCCGCCTCGTTGTTCAGTTGTCGGAGGTGGGGCCCCACGCAACTGACCAGCGCCGCCAGCGCTTCGTCGGTGATCTCTTTCTGCAACGATTTGAGCTGGCGCGCGGCCCAAGTCTCAGCCCGGTCCGCCCAATCCCGGCTGTCCACCGACAGGCCTTCATGACCTTCCACCGTGCCGATCTTTTCCAGGGTTTTGTAGAAGGTTCTAACCCGGTTGACCTTGCCGGCGCTGATGAGCAGACGCACGTTGGTCCAATCGAACGCCTTCAGATCCTTGGCCAAGTCAGTGAGATTTTCCGTGACGGCTTGGGAGACGCTGGTGCGGTCTTCGCCGAGAAAACTGCAATTCTGGAACCACACGACCTTCGCCCCCCCAAAGAAAGGAAGTGTCTGCAAAGCTTCCCGCAATTTTCCGAGCGCGCGCAACGCGTCGCCACCGTGGCTGACGCTGGCATCGATGATTTCGTGGTCTTCACCGCCGCTTTCCTGGCACCACTGGCGGTAAACCTCCTGCGCCCGTTTTTTGACGGTAAACTCATCCTCGCCCCAGATGAGCAGGACGGCGGGCTGGGAAGGTGAGTCGGAGGACATCGGCTGTCAGGCGGTTGCGTCGGCGTCGGTGTCGGTGCCGTTCTGGTTGATGCGTTCGAGCATCTCGGACATATCCTCCACCTGGTCGAAGAGACTGGCGGCCACAAACATAGGCCGCTTCTGAGCGGTGGCCAGCGCCAGGCAATCGCTGGGCCGCGCGTCGATTTCCACGATTTTTCGGCCCAATTCGTTCTGCTGCTGGAGAATCAGGCGGGCGAAATAAGTGGAGTTCTTAAGTTCGGTGATGACGACCCGTTCCACACTGATGCCGAAGCCTTTAAAAATGTTGTTGATCAGGTCATGGGTCAGGGGGCGCTCCTTGGGTGTATCGCGCAAAAACATGCCAATGACGGCGCCCATGTTATGTTCCACCTGAATGACGAACACTTTCTGGTCGTTGCCGACAAAAATCGCGCAACCACTGTTGGTGGGCAAGATGCCGCGAATATCCACCGCCACCACATCTCGTTTCATAAGGTCACTCTACCCGTGCCCATGCAAAAAACAAGCCTTCTTGAAATGGCTTTCGCGTTCCTGCGGCCGCGCCTTTTTCGGCATTGCCAATGCGCCGAAGTCCGACCAGATTCAGACGTGCCTGATGGCCTTAAAAAAATCCTGCATCTGGACCGCCTGCCCGCTTGGCGCGCCGAACTGCGCGATGCGCGGCAAAAGCTGGTCGTAACCAACGGCTGCTTCGATTTGCTGCACGCTGGGCATGTCGCCTATCTGCAAGCGGCCCGCCAACTGGGCGACCTCCTGCTGGTGGGAGTCAACAGCGATGCCGCCATCCGAGCCCTGAAAGGACCGACGCGACCGGTCAATTCCGAATCCGACCGCGCTTTCGTCCTGGCCGCCTTGCAGTGCGTCGATGCCGTCTGCATCTTTCCGGAGGCGCGGGCTGCCCGTTTCCTGGAACAGGCGCAACCCGACATCTACGTCAAAGGCGGAGATTACACCATGGAAACGTTGAATCCGGAGGAGCGCCGCGTGGTGGAAGCTGCCGGAGGAAAAATCATGCTGATCCCCCTGGTGCCCGGAAAATCGACGACCGCCCTAATCCAGCGCCTGGCCGCCAGGTGAGCTCGCCCGCCGCGGATAGTTGTTCCGGTATGACTGCCAACCAGAAACCACGCGTGGTAGTGGGGCTCAGCGGCGGGGTGGATTCCGCGGCCGCGGCCGTCTTGCTCCGTCAGCAGGGCTACGAAGTCATCGGCATCACCCTCAAATTGTGGGAGCCCGCCGATCCCGCCTTGGGAGACAACCGCTGCTGCGGCGTCCAGGCCGTCTATGATTCCCGCGAAGTCTGCCATAAAATCGATGTTCCCTATTATGTGCTGGACGAGTCGGAAGCCTTTCACCGCGAGGTCATCGCCTACTTTGCGGCCGAATACCGCGCCGGGCGCACCCCCAATCCCTGCGTGCTGTGCAATCAGAAATTGAAATTCGGCGCCCTGATCAAACGGGCCGACCAACTCGACGCCCCCTTCGTGGCCACCGGCCATTATGCCCGGGTGGAAAAGGATGCCGCCGGCCGTTACCTCCTTAAGCGCGGCTGGGACGCGCGCAAGGATCAAAGCTATTTCCTCTTTACCCTGCAGCAGTCCCAACTCGCACGCATCCTGCTGCCGCTGGGCGGATGGACCAAAACCGACTCGCGCCAATTGGCCCGCCAATCCGGCCTGCCCAACGCCGACAAGAAAGAGAGCATGGAAATCTGTTTCGTGACCGATGATGACTACGCCAGGTTTCTGGTGCGTGAAGCCGGGGTCAAACCGCATGCCGGTGACATCGTCAACTTGCAAGGCAAGGTGCTCGGACCGCATCCCGGCATCGAGTTTTTCACCATTGGCCAGCGGAAAGGCCTGCGCCTGTCCAGTCCGGAACCGCTCTACGTAGTGGACTTGGACCCGGCCGCCAACCGGGTCGTGGTGGGCCAGTCGGGCGATCTTGAACGGACGGAATTAATGGTGGAACGGTGCAACTGGATTGCTTTCGATTCGCCCCCGGCATCGATGGCGGTTACGGCCAAGGTTCGATCTAAACATCCCGGGGCCGCGGCCCTGGTGACTCCGCAAGCCGATGGCGCCGCTCGGGTTCGCTTTTATCAACCCCAACGCGCGATCACACCCGGACAAGCCTGTGTCTTTTACGACGGCGACCGCGTGATCGGCGGAGGATGGATTATGCGGGAAAATGCGCGCTGCCCGGTCGCGCATTGATTCATGGAATTTTTTAAGCTTCGTCCTATAATTCGATCAATGAAAGCGACCCATCGACACCTGGCAGTACTCGTCACCACGCCGGACCTCAAAACGGCCCGAATCCTGGCCCGGGCGGCCTTAAAAGCCCGACTGATCGCCTGTGCCAATCTAATCCCCCGGATTGAATCGCATTACTGGTGGCAAGGACGCCTGGAGTGCGGCACGGAGATCTTGCTCGTGATGAAAACCGTGCGCGCCCGCTTGGCCGCCCTCGAGCAACTTGTCCTCGCGCATCACCCCTATAACACGCCGGAGATCATTTCACTGCCCTTGGCGGCAGGAAATGCCCGTTATCTGGCCTGGTGGAGCAAGCATGTCACTGCTGAATAATGCCAGCGCGGCCGAGTTGTGACGAACGGATGGTTTTCGTCACCGTTCGCGAACGAAACTTCCTGCGGAGGGGTGAGTTCCCATAATTCCAGTTTCGGAGGGGCGAGCTCCGGGAGCCCCCATCTTTTCCTCTGCCGTTTCAAATATCACGACCGTCCGACATTCGATTAGTCAGGGCGTCGCGGAGCTCCACCCTCCGAAAGGTAATGGCTTCGGGGCGAGCTCCGCGAACCCACAGATTCATGGACTAATCTGGACCTTGTAGAACTGCTGGGGCAGGTTGGTCCGGTTGGTGAAGGTGATTTTATCGTCCGTGGACACCCCGGCGCCGACCAGCCGCCATTCGTTCGTCGTGGCCACGTTGGTCGTCATGTAAACCGAGTACTGCCAGCCCGGCTGGGTGTTCCATTGCAGCACCCGATTGGTTCCGCCCGGGATCGGAGGGCTCTCTTGCACTCGAAAATAATCCGCCCGGTCGATGGGGGACGTCTGCGCCCAATACTCCTGGATGTTGGAAGCCCCATCGCCGTCGGCATCGTCGTTGGCGTTCACCAGGGTTCCAAAGTAGAATTGTTCCCACCAATCGGGGATGCCGTTGGCGTTGGTGTCTTCGCGCATGTAAGCAAAAACCTCGCCCTTGTTGTTCGTCTTGTCGGACTCGGCCACGAGGTTGTCCGGATCCACCGTGATGGACACTAAACCCGTCGCGTTGGTGAAGTCCAGCGCGGGAGAAAACGTGTAGCCGAGTTCGATCGTGTTGCCGGGGAGAACATCGGGAGCCTGCTTCACAACCAATAGGCGAGAGTCGGCGTCGAAGCGCACAAAAACATTGGTGGCGAGGACGGCTCCGCGGTTGCGAATAACGGCTATCGCGACGGCGTTGCCCTCAACGCTGGGATCGATGCGCGTGTCGAGAACTTCCAGGTCCGGCAGGAAAAGGCTCAGGCTGGCGACATTGTTGGTTTCGTCAATGTCACTCAGGGGACCTGCGGCGTTAACGAAGGCCACCAGCGGCGTGGTGTTGGTGTCCGCCGGAGCTGTCCAACGCCACAGCAGGTTGGTAGCCGCACCGGCACGCAGAACCGTGTTCGACAGGGACAGGGTGACGAGCGGCGCTGCCCCGGTTGTTCCAAGATGGAAAGAACAGGTAAGACCGGAGACCGGAAAATCTCCGCGGTTGGTCACGAGGCACAGGATCGTCACCGGTTGACCGGGCACCGGCGTCACCGGATCGCAACGCAGACCGCTGGGGGCGATCGCCAGGTCATGCGTGAGACTACGGGTCAGCATGCACAGGTCGGAGTTGGTGGTCGAAAAATCCTTCTTCATATAGACCAGGCAGAGGCGATTACTGAAGGCAAAGGCGCCTTCGAAGTCCGATTCCGCCGGTGGATTCTGAGTGAGGCGCTTGTCTTCGCTCCAGGAGTCAAATCCAGGATCGTACGACCGATAATACAGATCCATTCCATTGGTTTCGACACCCTGCCAGACCAGAACCACCCGGTCGTCCTTGCGGGCGATGGTGCGAAAGTTGGCGACCGGATTGCTGGATTCCCGCACCAGGCTTGGCGAGCCAGCCTCGAGTCCGGACTGCATCACCAGATTGCTCCCGGACAGCCAGACGAGCTGTTCCTTCCCGGCCGAGTCGAAGCGCGGGGCCGGCGAAGCGTCGGACACGTCGTTGGTGGTGATCCGCATCGGTTCAAACCAGTTCGTGTTCTGGATGCGCAGGACGAATATTTCCTGATCGGTCGATCCGACGAACTGGCCGGCCGCGTTGGTGGCAAACAAAACTCCATCGAGGTCTTGCGAGTACGCCAGGAGCGCTCGCTTGCCGTAGTTGGCAATGCGATAGTCCGAACAGGCCACCAGATCCCGGGTGATGCAGGTGGGTTCCGCGAAGGTGTTGGAGGCGGAGTCCCAAAAGGCATACCAGATCCGGTCCGGCGAGTTCGCCGTGCCGATCAGTTCATTACCGGGATTGGCCACCCAGGCTAGCAAAAGCGTGCCGTCCGGACTGCGCGACAACAGCGGGGAGTGGTCGAGGTACGCATTGTCGGTGAGCGCGTGAATGGGACCCCATTTGGCGGCGCCCACGTTGTAGGCCGCCCAGACGATCTCCATGGCTTTTGCCATCTCGGGGATGTCGTTGGTTTCAGCGAAATTCGGATCCTTGACCCTTTGCCAGGCGACCACGACGGTATTGCTGTCCGCGAAGGCGGCGGCGGGCGAGAAATCGGCGCGCGTGTCGTTGGTGACGGCCACCGGCGTGGAGAACTGGCCTTCCGCCGCGCTGTAGGTGAGGCAGATGTCCGTAGCCCGGACGGCGGGTTGGTTGGTGTTGAACGTGACGTAGACGATGGCCAGGCGGTCATCCAGTGCCGCGATGCTGGGATCGGAGTAAGGATAGGCATGGTGGATGATGACCGACTCGTCAGTCTGAGCGGCGTCTAGCGACTGCGCCCGCAAAGCCGAACGGTTGCCCACGAAGCTGTTGTAGTTGGGACCGGCAAAGGAACTCGCGGAAATGGGCGCGAAACCCGGTCCATCCAACGGGTAGGACTGCGTCCGGAGAATGGGTTCGCGCGTGCTGAGCGGTTGGGCTGTCTCTTTCCACTCGTTGACCCAGGCATGCTCAATGGCATAACGCATCTGGTAGGACCACACGGTGAGCAGGAGCTGGCCCGTGAGTTTGGCTTCAGCCTTGGTCAGGTAGTGTCCTCCGGCCAGCGGAGGCGTCTGGAGGGAGAAGACCAGTTCACCGCCACCCGAAACCTCGCCCTTCAGTTCGCCTTTGACTTCGCCGATCAGTCCCAGCGAAATGCCTTCCTTCATCTCACTGGAAGCCGACCCGAAGGCCAGGGTGGTGTCTTGGGCGACCACGGGTAATTCCAGGGCAAAACCGGCGTAGATCTTAGCCTCGATCTGGGCCAGGCTGTTGAACCAGGCAATGGGACGGCCTATGATAGGCAGGTTGAGGGCTCCTTCGAGCGCGGGGATGACCGTCACCACGCCAACGCTTTTTTTCAGTTCACCATCGCAGCCGATCAGGACGCTGAGCTTCTGCAGTTCCATGCCAAAATTGGGTTTGAACAGGGCATAGCCTTTGCCGCCGAGCTTCACCGCGATTTCGCCGCCCGCGACCTCAAACCCCCCTATTCCACCCATCGCCAGGCTGCCACTGCCGTCGGTCTTGACTTCCGTGTCCATGGAAAACTGAGTCTTCATAATGCCTAAGTTACGGCCACCAACGATCGGGAACAGACTCCAGGCCTTCCATCCAATCGAACCCAGAGACTCCGGATCGATACTTATCTTCATCGGTTCCAGCGGCCATTTCCAGTTGCCGGCGTAAACGAAGACGTTATTGGTCGTTCGGGAGAGGAAAGAGCCGAGCGACTGCGACCAGGGCGGAATGGGAATCACGGCGGGATACACATACTCGGGACGCGACAGTTCGCCAGTCAGGCTGCGCGCCATGATCTTGATGCGGTTTTTCTTGGGATCGGCGTTCGGGAAGAATGGAGCGCCCGCCATGTCGAAAGCCTTGCTGGCGCCACTCGCGGTGGCGGGCACCTCGAACTTGGCGCCCGCGACCTCAAAGATCACCACGCCGGGTTGAAGTCCATTCCACTGCACTTGCGCCAGGTACGTGATGGGCCGGGAGACTCCATAGAGGTAGATGCCGGATTGGATGGGTTCCACCGAGGTGACCGAAGGGAGGTTCGTGGAAACCGTTCGCTTGAGGCGGATATTCAGCGTGCGGAGCTGAATGCCTTCCATGTTGAGGGTGGTGACGAACCGATCATATCCCGGCTTGGTGCAGGAGACATCGTAGGTGTTCGGTTTGCCGATGGTGAGCGAATACGAACCGTCGGACGAGGAGAGCGTGCCGCTGACCGAGGCGCCAGCGATCGGACTGGATGTCCGAGCGTCATACACCACCCCGGACACCTTGGCCGAGGTATTCGTGGCCTGCGCATCAGGCTTGGTGGCGACACCGGGGCAGGCGCCGTAGTCCTGGGTATAGACCGTGCCGTCATAATTATAGCTGGTATAGATGCCGCACTCGGTGGTGCCATTGGCGATCATGCCCACGGTGCGAAGGATTCCGTTTGCGTCCCAGAATGTGTATGGGCCGTGCATGCGGTCATTGAGATAGATTTTCTGCGACTTCAGGTTGCCGTTGTCATACCAGACGGTTTCCATCCCATTCTCCTGACCGTTGCGATACTCGGTGTAGCTCTCCTGCTGTCCGTTTTCGTACCACTTCAGGAGGATTCCGTGGAGAACCCCGTGCGTGAAGGGTGTAATATCCTGAATCTGACCACTCGGGTACCACGATTTGTATAGGCCGTGGCGCTTGCCGTCGCCGTCAAAGGGGGTCTCGCGCGTCATGACAGAGCCAACGTAACCCCAGGAGATGCTGGAGATGGCTTGGCCGTATTCATATCGAGTCTCGGCGGTTTTGTTGCCACTGATGTCCCACTGGTCACTGAGCCCGTGCAACCGCCCCTCGACGCAGTGGGTCTCCGTTCTGGAGCCATCGGTGTTCCAGGTCTTCCATAGGCCATTCAGAAGACCATCCATATATTCGGTGTAGGAATACATCTTGCCGTCTTCGTACCAATAGGTTGCGGTTTCGAGGTTGCCGAAAACTTCATCATGATAGCTCATCTGGCCATTCGCGTACCAAACCCACGACTCCGTCATGAACTTTATGCCATCCACGTAGTCGCCGATCTCCCTGTTGAGGCCGGTGTCATACCATTCTTGGTAAGGACCATTCAGCACATTGCCGACGTACGTTTTCACCTCAGCCAAGCGGCCGTTTAAGTACCAGCTCTTGGCCTCGCCTTCGAGCAGCCCGTCCACGTAATTGACGAGCGTGGCGGTGTCGCCGTCGGAGAAAAAGGTGGCACTGGTTCCGTGAAGAACGCCGTTGCGGTAATTCTCGCGCTTAATCAAAGTGGAGTTCTGCCAGACTTCGTAGAAGCCGTGCTTCACCCATTGATTGCCGGGGATATAGTAGGTATAGTATTCACCGTTGCCGCCAGAGATGCCATTCGTGTAGATCTGTTGCGCCGCCGCCTCCGAACTGGGTCCAAAGCAGGCGGCGATCTGCAAAAGGAGGATCAGATAGAAACCCGCGGTTCGTTTAAATAAATAGCTTATACATCGCATTAGTATAAATGATGGCATGCCTTCGAATATACAGGGAAGATGGTTGCCTGGTCAAGATGGGATGCAACCAAGCTGGCCAGGTGGCCAGGTTTCCTGCTCGGGCGGGTTTTCAAACAAGGTCTGAAGCGCGCGGCGATGACGCTACCGAAACTCGCGCCGCGAGAATGGCGGCCCCTAATGCGCCGGTCAGCAGCGGCTCGGCCACTTGGCTCACCGAACAACCGAGCGCCTTTTCCAGCGCGGACGCCATGCCGGGAATCAACGCGACACCGCCCGTGAAAAACACCGGCGCTTCGACCCGCTGACCCGCCAGCGCCAGCATGCGCGACGCTACGGACGCTTGAACGC
>Ga0209429_10002835_pt1 | contig 10090 bp, 5 predicted proteins | sample BarGraNGADG00212_3_FD_184493 | JGI IMG/M metagenome (GOLD analysis project Ga0209429, IMG submission 184493) | Arctic peat soil microbial communities from Barrow, Alaska - Barrow Graham LP Ref core NGADG0004-212 (SPAdes) (version 2) | ecosystem: Environmental > Terrestrial > Soil > Wetlands >... | reverse complement strand
TGGATCCAAAGCAATTGTCGTTCTGAACCGATCGCCAAACCAATTAGCAATGAAAGTTAAATGGGAGGAAATTGGATTGAAAGGAAAACAGTATGTCAGGGACTTATGGTTACGAAAAGACTTGGGTGCAATGTCTGATTCATTTTCTGTGACGGTTCCGTCTCATGGAGTCACTTTAATAAGGGTAAACAACAAACAGATTAATTCCGATTGATTTTTGTCTTTAATTTGTTTTTAAATTCTCTCTTAACAACTTAAACCAAAATAGCTTAACAAAAAAACAGTACCGATATGCTAAAATGGATGAAAATAAATTATAAAACCTGGTTACTGGTTTCTTTGTTGATGTTTATCCACATCAACTGCTATAGTAAAGTAAAACTTCCATCTATTATCGGAAGTAACATGGTTCTTCAACAAAAGACTGAAGCAAAATTATGGGGCTGGTCAAACCCTAATACTAAAGTAACAGTAATTGTTTCCTGGAGTAAGAAGTCTCAATCTATTGTTGCTGATGGCAATGGAAATGGGACTTACTTCCTTTAACAAGGAGTTAAAAGATTTTGAGATCGCGGATGAGGACAAAATATTTCACAGTGCAAAAGCAACCATTAATGACAAAGGATTACTTGTTGTTACTTCGGATAGCGTATCTGCACCGGTAGCAGCAAGATATTGCTGGATAACTGGTGTGTAGCATCTCTTTTTAATTGTGAAGGGTTGCCTGCTTCTTCATTCAGAACGGATAACTGGGAAACGAAATAACCAGCATCATTAAAATAATTTTGTTTTTTTGAATGGAGTTAATTGTTTGAATTTCAATTAATATTGCATGAGAGGAATATGGATTTCGATAATAGCAATGATTATTTATTTTTTTAAAAATAAAAACGGATGCAAAAAGATTTAATTTTTAAGAAATTATTTGTTGTGGCCTTATTTTTCTTGGCTACAAATATCTATGTATTTGGACAAGCCGGAAAATCAGGTGAGTTTTCGACAGCCGGATTTTATGCTTTACCCAATAGCGCGCGTGAAGTATATAATTTTAATCCCGGATGGCGTTTTTTCAAAGGCAATGTCTTGGGAGCCGAGAAAACAGATTTTGATGACAGCTCATGGGAACTGGCCAACCTGCCCCACGGATTAGAAGTAGAGAAGGAAAATGCAAGCGGTATGCGGAATTATCAGGGACCGGCATGGTACCGCAAGTCTTTTAAAGCTCCCCAGGGCGCTACAGGTCAAAAACTGGTGATCTATTTTGAAGCCGTGATGGGAAAATCAACTGTATGGGTAAACGGTAAAAAAGCAGCGGAGCATTTTGGAGGATATTTACCCTTTGCAGTTGAAGTAAGCGGATTATTGAATGAGCCCGGTAAGTCAAATATCATAGCAGTTTACGCAGATAATTCAAACGACCCGACCTACCCTCCCGGGAAACCCCAGAACGATCTGGACTTTACCTATCTGGGAGGAATCTATCGGGACGTCTATCTGATCAAAACAGCGCCGGTACATGTGAGCATTACCGAATTGAGTAGCACCATTGCCGGTGGGGGAGTTTTTGTTGCCGTTAAAGATGTAAACGGTTCGGATGCACAGATCGAAATACGGACAGAGCTAGTCAACGAAGGTGCTACAACAGGCAAAGTAACGCTACGCACCACGCTGGAAGACTTTGAAGGAAAACAGATTTTGAAAAACGAGAAAACTGTTAACCTGGCAACGGGCACATCACAGCAGATCATTCAGGACCTAAACCCAAAGAATGTTCATCTCTGGTATCCTGATGATCCATATTTACATTTTATCCGGACAGAAGTAATTCAGAATGGTAAGGTAGTGGACAGTTACCGGACACGATTTGGCATCAGGTTATTCGAGATGCGCGGTAAATATGGTTTATTTATCAACAAGAAATATATTGGTCACAAGCTAAACGGAGTAAACCGACATCAGGATTATGTATATGTAGGAAACGCACTACCCAATACAGGTCAGTGGCGTGATGCCAAACTATTGCGTGAAGGAGGTTCCACCATAGCCCGTGCAGCACATTACCCACTTGACCCTGCATTCATGGATGCTTGCGATGAGTTTGGTCTGTTGGTGACTGTAGCCACACCAGGTTGGCAATTTTTTAATAAGGACAACCCGATATTTGAAAAAAGAATACAGGAAGATGTACGGAATATGGTACGTCGCGATCGTAACCGTCCGGCTGTATTACTTTGGGAAACAGCGCTCAATGAGACAGATAATCAAACGATACCTATGTTAAAAGAACTTCACCGTATCACACATGAAGAATTTCCATATCCGGGCGCTTTTACAGTAACAGATATTGATAAAGCAAAAAAAGCGGAATTTGATTTCTTTTATCATGGAGGATATAATGAAGACAAGTGTTCTTTTACCAGAGAGTATGGTGATGGTGGAGAAGTAGATAATTTTTATTCTCAGAATGCAATGACCAGGGTGAAACGTGAATGGGGAGAGCATGCCATGCTAAACAATGCCATAGTTAGGGCCAAAGATCTGGATGGATGTTTCAATACTCCTCCGGTACGTTTAGGCGCTGCATTATGGTGTGGCATAGATCACCAGCGGGGATACCATCCCGATCCTTTCTGGGGAGGCTTGCTTGATGTTTACAGGATACCGCGTTATTCTTATTTTCTTTTTAAAAGCCAGTATGATCCCGATTTTAAGTTAAAAGGTATCGAGACCGGACCAATGGTTTATATTACGCATGAACTTACCCAGGAATCGGAAAGCGATGTGATCGTATATAGTAATTGCCAACAAATAAGGCTGACATGGCTTGGGAATGTAATTGGGACTATAAAACCCGATAGTTTGCTAAAACATCTGCCTCATGCTCCTTTTGTTTTCAAGAATGTGTTTAATTTTCATGTAATATCTAAAAGTTGGAGAGAAAGAACAAATAAGATTGAGATGATCGCAGAAGGATTAATTGATGGCAAGGTAGTATGCAAACAGGTGAAGAAGTACCCTGAACGCACTACTGGCATTAAGCTATCGGTGGATTCAATTGGGATGAGTCTGGTTGCAAATGGTTCAGACTTTGTTCCGGTTCGGGCTTCAATTGTCGATAACAAAGGTATACTCAAAGTACTGGCATCAGAATATGTCACTTTCGAGATAGAAGGCGCAGGGGAAATCATTGGAGGACAAGTCAATACCATCAACCCAATGAAGACTCAATTTGGAACAGCTACCATCCTTGTCAGGGCAGGTACAAAACCTGGGAAGATAAAGATCAGGGCATATACAAACGGGTTGAAAGGTGATGAAATTGAATTCTCCTCCATATCAGCCGGTTTACCTTTATATTATGATGAAGATTATTATAAATACTCGAAATCTCCAGATGTAGGTGGAAAGAGCGTTATCAATAATATGAAGACGCAAAATACGACAGAACAGGATTTAGAGAAACTAAGAGATGAGAACAATGTTTTGCGATTGAAGTTGACAAGCAAAGAGCAGGATATCATGGAATTAAAAAGTAAAATTGTGAAACCTTAATAATCACATACACTTTTTGAAAATGAACTAATCAAATAAATAATAGAAACCCATTATGGAAAAAAGTTATTTAAATCATATGAAGTCATTATCCCTGATAGCGTTATTTATCATATTATCGTTTACGCTACAGGCACAAAACAAAGTAATCAAGGTAGCTTGTATCGGAAACAGTATAACCTATGGTAGTGGAATTAAAGATCCTTTAAAAGATTCATATCCAAGTGTATTACAATGTCTATTGGGTTACCAATATGAAGTAAGAAATTTTGGGAGTAGTGGAGCTACAACAATCCGTAATAGCAATAATCCATACTGGAAGACATCTGCATATAAAAACGCTAAACAATTTAATCCTGATATCGTCATCATTAAGCTAGGAACTAACGATTCTAAATTTGAAAACAAAGTACATTGGAACGAGTTTGAATCCGATCTTAAGGATATGGTTGATACGTTCAGATTATTGAAAGCAAATCCTAAGATTTATCTCTGTTTTCCTGTCCCGGCTATGGGCAAAGGAAATTATGGTATTACAGATTCTATTATCGTAAATGTGATTATTCCGCAAATCAAAAAAGTAGCAGCTGAAAAACAATCTGGATTGATTGACCTGCATAAAGCGCTCAAAAAGCAGGAAGGACTTTTCCCAGACAACATACATCCCAATGAAGCAGGAGCAGTATTGATCGCTAAAGCAGTGAATAAAGCGCTTACAGGTAAAGAGGTTGAGTATCTACCGCAGTCATTTCCAGGCAAAAAAAGTGAAATGTATGGCTGTGCCCGTTACGATTTTGTATTGAATGGTCATGAAGCAATTATTGTGGTGCCAGATATTCAAGCAAAAGGAAAACCCTGGATCTGGCGTCCTGAATTTTTCGATGCATTTAATCAGGCAGATCAGGCTTTGTTGAAGAAAGGATTCACTCTGGCATACACGAACATGTATAATATTTTCGGCTCCCCGCCTGCCATGGAATTAATGGATAAGTTTTACAACTATCTGACCTTGAACTATGGTTTGTCTGTTAAGACGACACTTTTTGGATTCAGTCGTGGTGGTCTTTATTCGATCAATTGGGCTGCGCGACACCCCAACAATATTGCCTGTATTTATCTGGATGCACCGGTATGCGATTTTAAAAGTTGGCCTGCTGGATTTGGTAAGGGTAAAGGTTCGCCGGCAGACTGGGAACAGCTTAAACAATTATACGGTTTCAAGAATGATCAGGAGGCCCGTGATTACAAACTCAATCCAATTGACAACTTAAAAGCTATTGCAGCTGCCAAAATTCATATTCTCAGCGTCTGTGGTGATGCTGATAAAACGGTTCCATATCCTGAAAACACGGAGATACTGAAGGAAAATTACGAAAAGCTGGGTGGTTCTATCCAGGTTATTCTCAAACCGGGCTGTGACCATCATCCACATAGTCTTACTGATCCAACTCCAATCGTGGATTTTGTAATGCAACAACAACCAGTATATTAATAATATTAAAACATTTACTGTATTGTGAGTAATATTATTTCATTTTTAATAAATAATTATAGTAATGCAATTCTTTTAATCATATTTAAAAACAGGAATAATGAATGTATTTTTTAAAGGTTTACTTCTAATTCTGCTATTTATGGAATTAACAATTTCTAAAGGTTTTTCCGGGGAAAGTTCAAAAAAGGATAGTCTGCACAATGCAATTTATTTATCACTTGACTTAAAAATCTTACAAGGTGGCAATCAAATTGATAAAGATGGTTTGATTCATAAGTTTGAAGCCCCGGTAATTCATTTATTCAGGACAAATATCAATAATCCTAAAGGAACAATTCTACTTCTCCCCGGTGGGGCATATATGGTTTTAAGTGCAAAAGCCGAGGGTGTAAATACAGCTCAATTTCTTAATACAGAGGGATTCGATGTTGCATTACTCGAATATCATATTGTTTCAGATTCGAAAACAAGGGATTTAGCGCTTGAAGATGCACTTAAGGCATTTCGACTTATTAAATCTAACCCAAAATCAATGGGTCTTCATAAAGGAAGGATAGGTATTATGGGTTATTCAGCGGGGGGGCATCTTGCAGCACGTACAGTTCAAAATTTAAAGAAAAAGGAGCTTCCGGATGATCTGATCCTGACATATCCGGCCTATTTGGATGAAACACTTCCGGGCACTTTAAATCACAGTGTTATACCTCCTAAAGATCCAAAAGGAAGACTTTTTTTGCTGATATCCGATAATGACAGACCAGAGTGGGTGAAAAGTTGTCAGGAATACACGAAAATATGGAAGGACGCTGGTGGATTCACTTCTTTTCAGCTTTTACACAATGGTGGTCATGGGTTTGGAATACCCAAAAATCCTGCAGATGCAGTTCAAAACTGGACATCATTACTCAAGGTCTTTCTTGAAACCAAATCCGGGATTTAAAAACTAAATGTTTAATCAATTGGCTCTTTTATAAATATCTTAAATCAAGTATAATGAAATCTCTTTTATTTTTACTTATTTTTTTAATTACTGTAGTAACCAACATTTTTGGGAGTGATATTCCTAAGCGGGGAGCGGCAAGTACTACACAGGCAAAAAACTGGCAATGGGCATTTGTCTCCGGAAATGGGACAATGGGAGCCATGGTTTTTGGGGATCCTATCAATGAAACAATTGTGGCAAATCATGCACGTCTGTTTCTTCCTTTAGGTAGTCGTGAGATTCTACCAGATATGGGTAAATATCTACCTGAAATCCGACAGATAATTGCTGAAAAAGGGTATAATAGAGCTATGAACTTTATGGATACAATCGCAAAAAAGCAAGGATATCCTGGACTTCAATGGACTGACCCCTTTCATCCGGGCTTCTTTATGCGTTTTAAGATGCCGGAGAAGGGCACTTTATCGGATTATTTACGTACCGAAAATTTTGAAAACGGAGAAGTTACGGTCTCCTGGAAAAATGGGTATGGCAATTGGGTGAGGAAGTTATTCGTTTCACGTCCCGATAGTGCTATTATCATGTCCGTTCGCAATACTTCTTCCCCTAAATTCAGTTGTGAATTATGGATGGATGAAAAAGTACACGAGACTATAAAAACAAATTTTGTAGTTGATAAAGGATGGATTACCTGTCACAATGTTTACGTGAAAGGTAAGGGAGGATACGATGGAGCTGTAAGGATCGTGACCAATGGAGGAAAAATGTATGTAAAGGATAAGAAAATCATTATTGAGGATGCCAATGAGGTATTACTGTATATGAAGATTCAGACCTGGAAAACACCATTACCGGGCAGTGAAGCATGGGCCTATTCTCCCTCTAATCCTGATTTTTCAAAAGGGATTAAGACCAATTGGATTAATGATCTGAAAAGATCCCTTTCGAAGCTACCGATCGATTATAGCCAAATGCTAAAATCACATGCAAAAATACATGGTGAATTATTCAATCGCGTTTCTCTCGATTTGGGTGGAGGAACAGACCGCTTGTTGACAACGGATACATTAATTGCAAGGGCCACTAGAAATCAGGTTCCTTCACCGGCATTTATCGAAAAGGTTTATGATGCAGGAAGGTATGTATTTATCAGTTCTGCTGGTGAACTGGCTCCAAACCTTCAAGGAATTTGGACCGGTAGTTGGACTCCAATATGGTCAGGGGATTTCACACTAGATGCCAATATTCAATGTGCAGTAGCATCAGCCTATAGTGCGAATATGCCTGAACTGATGGAAGGTTATTTTAAACTACTGGAATCATTTTATCCCGATATGCGCCTGAATGCCCAAAGAATGTATGGTAGCCGTGGGTTCCTGAGCAATACCAGGGCTACGAATACTGACCTTATGTTACATTGGGGCAATTGGCCGGGACAGTTCATGACCAGTTGTGTAGGCTGGTTAGCACACTGGTTTTATGATTATTACCAATATACCGGGGACAAGAAATTTTTGGCTAAACGTGGTGTCCCCCTTTTGAAAGAGATCGCGCTTTTTTATGAAGACTATTTAAAGGGATCTATAGACAAGAATGGTAAATACCTTTATTCACCTTCCTTTAATCCGGAAAGTGGTTTAGGAGATAATGCGACAATCGATATTGCCGTAATGAAAGAGGTATTGACAAACCTTATTTCAGCTTCTAAGACCCTGAATATTGAAAGCGACAATATATCTAAGTGGGAGAATATGATTAAAAAACTGCCCGATTATAGGATTAATAAATTAGGTGAACTTGCAGAGTTTGGGGATCCAAAAATGGGTGAAAGCTATGGTCATCGTCATCATTCACAGTTGTATCCTGTCTTTCAAAGCTACGAATTTACACCTGAAGAAACGCCATTACTATGGGATGCATCTAAGAAAATCCTTATTAAAAAAATGGCAATCATAAAAGGTGGGGAGCGAAGCTCTTTTGGGCGTACACAAGCAGGCTTGTCTGCTGCATATTTAAGAATGGGGGAAGAAGCTTATGAACTCCTAAGGAGGCAATTGTGTGGAGGACATTTCTTCCCCAGCCTTGTGGCATCTCATGATCCAAACCAAACAATATTTAATGTAGATGGAAACGGAGGTTTTCCCGAGATAGTCGATAATATGCTGATCTTTTCACGCAATGGTGATGTACTCGATCTTTTATCTGCATTACCTAAGGCATGGCCAAAAGGTGAAATAAGGGGCATTCTTGCCCGGGGAGAACTTAAGATAAATCGCTTTGCCTGGAATAAACCCGAAGGAAAACTTACAATTGAAATTACAAGTACAAAAAATCAAAATTTAACTGTTCGTTTGCCAAATGAATTATCTTTATTGAAAGCTACAATAAAAGAGAAGATTGATAAAACACTTAAAACAAAGGCCAATCTATGTCAGATTGAATTAAAACCCGGTAAAAAGAGAGTACTTGAAATATTCTTTCCTCGTGTGACATAAAAGAATTGTTGAAATGATTGCATTATAAAAAGATGTTTATGAAAAGCGATAAACAAGACTCTCTATAATGCTATTAAATGTTTGTAATAAGAAAAGTGGTTAATATATCTTCATCCCATGCATGTTATTTTAAATACTATTTATTAATAAAATGAGGATTTAAATTATGAGTACCCGATTTTTAACTGCTAAAGCAGAGAGCTTTGCATCTCATTTTATTGTGATGATTTTAATAATGCTTCTAAACCTGAGTCAAGTTCAAGCTCAAGGATATACCAAAGCAAATGTCCAAAGAATTGTTCAGCAATATACCGGAGTCTGGAATTCGTCTCCAAAGAATGTTTTTTCGGGTCGTACCCAAGACACCCCGATGCTGGGTAATGGAGATGTGGGCGTAATTATTGGAGGGACTGCAGATAAACTTTCTTTTTATATTGGTAAAAATGAATGGTGGTCACTTGTCGAAGGAAGGTGTAAGCCTGTAGGCCGGATTGCAATTTCAATTCCGGAAATGTCAGGCGCCACCTATCATATGGAGCAGGATATTGCAAAGGCAGAAGTACGCGGAGCGTTTACCAGGGGCAACGACGTCCTTAAAACCACCAGCTGGGTCAGTGCCACGGATAATCTGCTGATCACAAAGCTCACATACGACGGAAGTTCTGCTAAGGCTGTAACTGTTAAAATTACAGATCCATTTGATATAGTTGATCCGACAAAATTCTCTACTTCGGGATCTGCACTGTGCCTTGACCTGGGTGCAGATGACGGCATAATAACAGAGATCGGGATGGAAAACTGGTTTGCTTCAGGACCCAGATATTATTTCAACGGAAAGATCGATGAGTTTGGGATCTACAACAGGGTAATAACAGATGCCGAGGTAACCAGGCTTTACAACCAACAACCGGTATCCGAGGGTATAATAAAACACTTCTCGTTTGATACAGCTATACCTGAAGCCCATAATACCACAGCGGAGAAGGGCAAGATAAACAATTGTTTTGCATTTAACGGAAAAAACAGTTGGGTTAATTGTGGCCAGATAAAATTAAGATACGACAGACCACATTCCATTGGCGGATGGATTTATCTGAATGCAATTGGAAAATTTAATTGCATTCTGAACCAGGGAGGATGCTTTAATCAAAATCAGGGAGGCTTTGATGAAGGGGTTAGCATTGGAATTGTTGACGGTCATCTGAGGTTAAGCGAAAAGGGCAAATCATTGCAAACTCCTGGAGCCCTCAACACAGGAGAATGGATCCACTTTGTAGGTACATTTGATGGACAGGTCATCAAGTTATACATCAATGGTTCTCCTGTCGCCACGAAACAGGTTTACCTTACCGCCCCGGTAATTCCCAAATCAGTTGTCGGAAGGTTAGCCGGAAAGATCATAGGGGCAAGTGGAAAAATTAAAGATGATCAACTCACTTTTACACTTCAGCCGGGCAAAACAGTAACCTTGGTCACCTCGATCATCAGCAATACTGATAACAAAGATTATAAGACAGCAGCGGTTTCGAAAGTAAACAATTTATCTACTTTAGCGAAAGTTGAAGCATTAAATCTTAAACATCGAAATTGGTGGCAGAATTTCTA
>Ga0209429_10002834_pt1 | contig 10093 bp, 8 predicted proteins | sample BarGraNGADG00212_3_FD_184493 | JGI IMG/M metagenome (GOLD analysis project Ga0209429, IMG submission 184493) | Arctic peat soil microbial communities from Barrow, Alaska - Barrow Graham LP Ref core NGADG0004-212 (SPAdes) (version 2) | ecosystem: Environmental > Terrestrial > Soil > Wetlands >... | reverse complement strand
GGGATGGTGCCGAAGGAGGGAATTGAACCCACACGGGTGTTACCCCGGCAGATTTTGAGTCTGCTGCGTCTGCCAGTTCCGCCACTTCGGCACGGGCCTATTATACGTGCTGGCTGAGAGCTGTCAAACTGGCGCTCCGGAGGCAGCAGGCTGGCACCGGCTCCTATGCAGACTGACCCAGATTCGTATAATGGCTGCATGGATGACATGCCAAAGCTCGCACAGACTATCGATCAGGTCGTAGCGGGGCGAACCGAGCTGTACGAGGCCATCGTGCGCTATTACGAGGGATTCGTTTTCGCGGTGGCTGTTCGTGTGACCTTCGATCGTGATCTGGCCTATGACGTAACACAAGATACGTTCCTGAAGTTGTACGGGAGCCTCTCCAAGTTTCGGGGACAGTCCCGGCTATCGTCATACCTTTATCGCATTGCCACGAATGCCGGCATCGACGCTGCGCGCAAACGGTCCCAGCACCCTGTGAGTTCTGGCGACGCTCAGGCGGATTTGTTGACGGTCGAGGCGCCTCAGACTGCCAGCGATGGCCCCGATGTGGAAGAGGTCAAGTCCGCTCTTCAAGCCGCCCTGCGGAAAGTTGACCCTGTGTTCAGAGCGGCCTTTGCTCTCGTCGACCTGGACGGGCTGAGCTACGAAAACGCTGCGGAAAGGCTGGGAGTACCCGTGGGGACGGTAAAGAGCAGAGTTTTTCGTGCCCGTGGTGAGCTGCGTGAACTCCTCTCGGGAACCTTGGGGCGTTGAGCACGTCTTATGGTTGGTGACAAGTGATGATACATGACATGAGAACAAGCGACGACATAGCGAGCGAGAACAAGCAGCCTCTTGAGCTTTCAGCGGAGTTGCGCAGCGAGGTATCGGCGCTGTTTGCGCCGATGGATCGCTCACTGGCCAGTTCGGTCATGGCTGTCATCAGCATGCGCCGCTCGCGCCGCCGCTTGCTTCAGGGCCTGTGGCTCGGATTCTCGCCCGTCATGGCTGTCGCCATCGTAGCCATGCTGTATGTTGGTGGTGCCACCTTGCCGCGTACGCTGTCACTTGCCACATCGAAGAGAGCAGTATCCGCTCCAAATGCCGAGATCCGCGCTCAGGACGCTGCTGGCAGCGGGCTTGTCGGCTCTGAGAGCATCCCAGTTCTTGACGCTGCGTGCCGAGTACCATCTTTTCGCGTCATGCTTAAGGGCGATGTTGCCCGCAGACAGCTCCTGGCAACGTGGCTGAGGGCCAGACATGCTGACGTTGCCCTCGAACTCGACACTGCTGCCCCAGGACGTGAGATCGCCCTGACGCTGGAGTCTGATGAGATCCGAGGATTCGTGGCTCTGATGGCTCTTCATGGTTTCACAGGACAGGAGCCCTCGGGTCTCAGTACAATTGCGCGATGTTCACCCGAGTCCTGGGCGTCCAGCCTGGGTACCTCATCGTTGTCCATCTGTCTCATTCCATGAACACTTGGCGCTCGCGCGCCCATTCCGGGATAGGGAGGCACGTATGACTCAATCTCTGCGAGTACGTCGTTTTCTTGCGCTGATCGTTGTTGTTGCGGTCGTGGCCATGGCTGTGACTGGATGTGCGAAGCGTAGTGCTGTTTCGCCGGAACCCGGCGTAGCGACATCCGACGGGGCCCTGAAGGGCTTACCTGCAGGGACCTCTGGTACGGAATCGTCGGCCCCGGTTCCAAAGACGGCGACCGATCAGCAGGCGGCGACAGACCGAAAGATCATCTTCAACGCCAGCCTCAGCCTTGACGTCATCGACGCAGAAAAGGCCTTCAGCGACTGTGAGATCCTCGTGGCCAAGTACGGTGGTTTCGTGGCACAGTCGTCACTCCAGAAATCGGACACCCAGGTGCTCGCGACCGCCGTGCTGCGCGTGCCTGCGGCCAGGGTCGCTGAGCTCATGAACGGTCTTGCGGGACTCGGCACCATTACGAGCCGCAACAGTGGTTCAGATGACGTCACATCGCAGTACATAGATATTCAGGCGCGACTCAAGGTTCTTCGGGCAGAAGAAGTGCAGCTGGTAGGGTTCCTGAAGAAAGCTACGAATATCAAGGACATGCTGGCAGTTCAGGAACAGCTGCGCACGGTTCGCACGCAGATCGAACAGTACGAGGGCCAACAGCGCTACATGGACAACGCCACCTCGCTCGCGACGGTTACCGTTCAGCTCGCGCAGACGACTGAGGTCTTTGTCGCGCCCCGAGGCTTTGGATCGGCGTTTGTCCAATCCCTTGCCCGGTTTGGGCATGGACTGGCTGCCTTCTGGACATGGTTTGGCGGCTCCGTGGTCTTCATCGCTTTCTATGGGCTTCTCATCTGGGCACTCGCATGGATTATCCTCAGGCTGAGGCAGCGTCGCTCGCACAGGAGCCCGCCACCACAGAACTGACGGAAACGTTAGATCGCCATACCACTAGCCGAGGCCGTGAGCCTCGGCTTTCTGCATGCTCTCTCCATCCCGAGCGAGAGAACGTCTCCCGGACAGTAGCTTCATGTCGAACCAGAAGCATGCATCTTGCGTGCGGACTCAAGCGACCTATAGTTAAAGCATGGCTAAGAGAAATTTATTCGGAACGGACGGCGTCCGGGGTGTCGTGAACACCCAAATCACGTCCAAGCTTGCTTTATCTCTGGGAGCGGCTGCATCGATTTACTTTGACGGACGTCTTGCGCGGCAGACAAATCGCACTATTGCAATTGCATGGGATCCACGTGTCTCGTCGGAGATGCTTGCCGCGGCACTTGGTGCCGGCTTTATGGAGACGGGGGTGTCCGTGGACTACCTGGGAGTCCTGCCGACGCCCGGGCTCGCGCTCATTCTGGCCCGCGAGACAAGATACATGGCGGGTGCCATGATCTCTGCGTCACACAATCCTCCTGAGTACAACGGGATCAAGTTCTTTGGCCCTGGCGGCCACAAGCTGGCAGACGCAGACGAGGAAGCGATCGAGGCGAACCTAGGCCTCGTCGAACTCGGCAATCCTTCGAGAGTGCATGGCGACGATGTGGGTGGCGCTCACAGAGTCGAGAATGCGCGCGAGGAATACATGGCCTTCGTGAAGCAGAATAACCCAGGGCTCTCCCTCGAGGGGATCAAGATCGTGGTCGATGGAGCTCATGGGGCAACAAGCTATACGACACCGGCGCTCCTGCGACAGCTTGGTGCGCAGGTGATCGAGATGAACACAGATCAGGATGGCAGGCTCATCAACAAGGACTGTGGATCCACACATCCTGGCGCCGTCGGGGCGCGTGTGGTGGCCGAGAAAGCAGCCTTGGGCGTTGCCCACGACGGTGATGGTGACCGGGTCATTATGGTCGACCACACCGGGCGCCGCGTGTCCGGGGACGTCATGCTGTACGTTCTGGCTCTGGGATTGGCGGGAGAGGGTCGACTCACTGGAAACACGGTCGTCGGAACAGTCCTGACCAACCTTGGTCTGGAGAAAGCACTGGAACCTCATGGGATCAGGCTCGAACGCACAAACGTTGGAGACCGTTACATTCTGGATCGTCTGAACGAGGGTGGTTTCGTGCTTGGCGGCGAGGAGTCAGGACATATTGTCAACATGTACCAGAATGTTACGGGCGATGGTCTGGCGACTACCCTGGCAGTGCTGGGATATCTTGTCAGGAGCGGGCGCGACCTGTCAGAGATTGTCGACGAGGTCGAGCTCTATCCTCAGATTGCCGAGAATGTCAGGGTGAAAGACAAGTCCATCGCTTCACATCCGGAGTTTGTGGCTGCGGTCGAAGCGGTGCGCATGGAGTTAGGCAATGCTGCCAGACTCGTCGTGCGACCTTCAGGAACAGAACCTCTGGTGCGTATTTTTCTTGAGGGTAAGGACCCTGAGCGTCTGATGGTGCTGGCAGACCGACTGAAGTGTGTCCTGTTGTCAGCTGGTCGGCAAGGAGAGAAGTGACATGTGTGGAATCATAGGGTACGTTGGGCCTCGAAAGGTAGTCCCTGTCATCATTGAGGGTCTGCGCAAGCTCGAGTATCGAGGATACGACTCGGCGGGTATGGCCATTCTCGAGAAGGGGGAGTTGGTCGTCGTCAAGAAACGTGGTAAACTCAAGGCTCTCGAGGAGGCCATCGAGGGGAACGAGTATACTGCCACCACCGGAATAGGACACACGCGATGGGCCACCCATGGCAGGGTTGAGGACAGGAATGCTCATCCGCACGTGGACTGCAAGGGCACGATCGCCGTCATCCACAACGGTATCATCGAGAACTACCAGGTGCTCCGAGATGATCTGATCCAGAGAGGACACGTCTTTGTGTCCGAGACCGACACCGAGGTAATCTCCCATCTTGTGGAGGAGCAGATCGACGCGGGCGCGGACCTGCTCGATGCTGCGCGGAAGAGTGCTTTGCAGCTCGACGGAGCCTTCGCGTTCCTCGTTCTGGCTAAAGCGTTTCCTGGTCGCATCGTGGCAATCCGCAAATTATCTCCCCTGGTGCTCGGCGTTGGCGACGGGGAGATGATCCTTGGTTCGGATACTCCGGCGCTTCTGGAGTACACGCACCGGATCATCCCGCTTCACGACGGGGATATCGTCGAGATCAATGACAAAGGATATGCGTTCTATTCTCTTGAAGACGGGCACGCTTTCGATCGGACGCCAATGACCGTTCAGTGGAATGCCGCCTCTGCCGAGAAGCAGGGCTACAAGCATTTCATGTTGAAAGAGATTCATGAACAGCCGGTCGTCATCAGGGATACACTGTATGGACGCATCGATATCGACAGTGGACACGTCGAGCTTGAGGAATTCCAGGGGCAGCCGGTTCCCGACCGTATCTCGATTGTGGCCGCGGGGACGTCGTACCATGCATCACGCGTAGGCAAGTACCTTCTGGAAGAAATGGCACGCATCCCGACCGAGGTCAGCTTCAGCAGCGAATATCGCTACCAGCGACCCATTGTTCGTCCAGGGACGATGGGAATTGCGGTCACGCAGTCAGGAGAAACGATTGACACGCTCGCCGCACTTCGGCTTCAACGGAGTCTTGGTGCCAAGGTAGTCGCCATCACGAACCGACCGGAGAGCACCGTTTCGCGTGAGTCTGATGTGACGTTCGTTACTCAGGCGGGTCTCGAGATCGGTGTTGCAGCCACGAAGTCGTTCATGGCCCAGCTCATCGCCTTCTATCTCATAGCTCTCAATTTTGGACAGCGCAACGGCACGCTCGATGCAGAGACATCGGCGCACTACGCGTCGCAGTTGTCCAGTCTCAGCCAGAAGTGTGAGCAGGTCCTCGAATACGCAGGCATTATGGAGACGATTGCGCGCAAGCTCTACAAAGTCCACGACATGATCTATGTTGGGCGCGGCGTCAACTACCCCATTGCGTTGGAAGGCGCGCTCAAGATGAAGGAGATTAGTTACATCCACGCTGAGGGATATGCTGCGGGAGAACTCAAGCATGGCCCCATCGCCTTGCTGGACGAGGATGTGCCCGTGGTGGGCATCCTTCCGCAGGGGGTGCTGTACGAGAAGATCTACTCGAATCTGCAGGAGTCCATCGCGCGCGATTCCCCCCTGGTGGTACTGGCTGACAAGAAGGACAAGAGAGCACAGGGCATCGCTACCGACTTTATCCCGATGCCGCCGGTCGAAGAGTTGTTCTCTCCGGTCATCTACTCGTTGCCGCTCCAGCTACTGGCGTACTACACGGCTGATGGCAAAGGTCTGGACGTGGACCAGCCACGGAATCTGGCCAAGAGCGTGACAGTGGAATAGCTGAGCTCTGAGACCTGTTTTGTGAGGCGCTGAGCCAAAGGCCGACCTTGTACAGGGCCGACCTTTCTGCTATACTTGCCGACGTGCGCGCCCGTGGCCCAACTGGATAAGGCGATGGCCTCCGGAGCCGTAGATTACAGGTTCAAGTCCTGTCGGGCGCACCAGCCTTGATGTTTCTTCAACCCCTCGCGGCAGCTTCATGCCGTTCACCTGCTCTCACGAAGTTCTGTCGTTGACAGCGGATCTCCTGCTTCTGGAATTGCTTATTCGGGATCATCGAAGGCAAGAAGAAGCCACAGGCAAGCAACGTCAGTCCCAGGTGGTTGTCGACTCGACCTTGTGGACTGAGAAGCCTCAGGCACTTGCCCGAGGTTTTTTGTGTGTATAATGAGGGCCGTTACTGTCGAGGCATCCAAGGAGTAGCCGTGAAGAAGCTTGTCATAGCAGAGAAGCCAAGTGTGGCGGAGCAACTTGCTGCGGTCATCGATCACTGCAAGAAGAGCCGCGATTATTACGAAGGCGAACACTACATAGTTTCGTGGGCGGTGGGCCACCTTGTTGGATTGGCAGAGCCTGAAGACTATGACAAGAAGTATAAGCAGTGGCTGCTTTCTTACCTGCCGATCATCCCTGAGGCGTTCAGATTCTCCGTTCTCGAGGGTGCCGAGGAGCGTTTCAACGCACTTAAGAAGCTCATCGCCTCCAAGGAAGTGGACGAAGTCATCAACGCGTGCGATGCAGGTCGCGAGGGTGAGTTGATCTTCCGCAACATTTATGCGCAGGCCGGAGGGAAGAAACCTTCGTCCCGCTTGTGGCTGTCGTCCTACACGGATGAGAGTATCCGTGATGGATTCAAGCACATCCGTCCCGAATCTGGATATGATAACCTGGGCAGGGCGGCGCTGGCGCGTTCTGAGGCAGACTGGCTGGTTGGTATCAACGCCACGCGGGGGCTGACGAGGCGCAACGGCTCACTTGTTACGGTAGGGCGTGTGCAGACACCAGTTCTGGCACTTATCGCCAAGCGCGAGAAGGAAGTCCAGGCATTCACTCCCGTGCCCTATTTCGAGGTCGATGCAGAGTTCAAGGTCGTGCCGCATGGTGAGCCGACCTATGCAGGACTATGGCATCGGGGATCCGAGAGCAGACTCGCTGACCAGGCGGCCGCCGAAGTCATTGCCGCGAAGTGCTCAGGGCATAAAGGGGTGATTGCGTCGGTTGCTCAGAAAGAGAACCGCATGCAGGTACCCTATCTGTATGATCTTGGACTCCTCCAGCGAGAAGCAAACGGCCTGAACGGTTTAAGCGCGAGCCGCACGCTCAGGGCAGCACAGTCTCTCTATGAAGAGAAGCGCGCCATAACATATCCGAGAACAGATAGCAAGTATCTGCCCAAGGCGCTTCGCAAGGAAGTCGTCACTGTGCTTGGCGATCTGGGGGCTGGGGAATACACCCCGTACGTGCAACATGTGCAGCGCGAGGGGTGGAAGATGCGGTCCTTCGTCTTCAACGACGAGAAAGTCAGCGATCACTATGCCATCATTCCGACTGGCACGCGGCTGAATCGAAGCACTCTCTCTCATGACGAGAGCGTGGTTTATGATCTGGTTGTACGCCGGTTCCTTGAACAGTTCTACCCTGAAGCCGTTCTGATGCTTACCCGTGTCGAGACTATTGTCGAGGGTGAGACATTTGGCAGTGACGGCAGAGTCGTGAAGACCTCGGGATGGCTGGAGGTCGCCCCACGCGAGGCCGACAGCAAGGACTTGCCCGACCTCAAGGAGAAGTTGAGCGTCCAAGCGTTCAGGGTTGAGACCGAACACAAGCTGACCAAGGCTCCGCCACGGTTCACGGACGCGTCCATTATCGCTGCCATGGAGACGGCGGGGAAGCTGGTCGATGACGAGGAACTGGCTGAGGCAATGAAAGAACGTGGCCTTGGGACTCCTGCCACACGTGCAGAGATCATTGAGAAGCTTATCCGGACCGGCGTTGTCGAGCGGAAAGCTCGGAGCCTGGTCGCCACAAGGCGTGGTGTTGATCTGGTCGACCTTCTTGAGGCGATCCAGTTGTCGGATCTTGTGGCTCCGGACCTTACCGGTGACTGGGAAATGAGTCTGCGCAAGATAGAAAAGGGGTCATTGGACAACGTGGAATTCCTGGACCGCATCGAGGCGTTCACGCGTCAGATGATCGAGAAGATCAAGGGGTACGAAGCTCCTACGCAGATCGGCATCGAGTCGGCGGAACCACTGGGCGTGTGTCCGATCTGCGGCGGCAACGTGCTTGAGCGCCCCGCATCGTACGTCTGCGAACATCATGGCCGCAAGAAGACGGACTGCAAGTTCAGCATTCCGAAGATGATTCTTAGACGCCCCATCAGTCGCGAAGAGGCCTTGCAGCTTATGACCGAGAAGAGGACGGAGATGCTCGACGGATTCGTGAGCAGGCGCGGGTTCAAGTTCAGTGCGCGCCTCCTGCTCAAGCCCGACAACAAGCTGGAATGGGAGTTTGCTGAGGGGTCGGGTGGCAGTTCTGCAGCTACCGAACCTGTCGTCAATGAGGAACCATTGGGTCGTTGCCCTGTGTGTCAGGGTTCGGTGGTAGAGACTGCGGAGCATTACCGGTGTGCTGTAACTGACTGCCGTTTTCAGATGAAGAAAGTCTACGCCGGCAAGACCATTGACCGTGACATGGTCCGCAACCTGCTCGAGAAGGGCAAGACAGAGCTCATCGAGGACTTCGTGTCGAAGTACAACAGGCCTTTCTCGGCCTACCTGAAACTTGGAGACAAGGGCAGGGTAGAGTTCGAGTTCCTGAATAAGGGACCACGGGCGAGGAAACGGCCAATCAGTCAAACAAGGAAGGCAGTGACCTCCACAAAGAAGTCAGAGAAGGCAGGGACCTCCACGAAGAAGGCAACCCCGAAGTCATCCAAAGGCAAAGGCGGTGCATCATGATTCCATTCAGTGCGATTTTCAGTGTCGACTTCTTTTTCAATCTTGGGTATGTGGTCCTGTCGATAGCGGGGCTAGTGCTGGCAATCTCCTACAGGCGCTCTCAGGAAGGGAAGGTAAGCCTGTTCCTCCTGCTTACGACCGCGCTGGTAACCACATACTATACCATGCAGTGGTTGTTGAGCAGCTTCATTTCTTTCTATGTCAGCAACTATGCGGCATCCCATCCCGATTTCCAGATGCCCACGTGGGTGAACATGGCGCTCGTCATCCTGTTTACTGCTCTGAACTACGCGTTTGTCATGGCGCTGGGGCTGACCGCCTGGTTTGCAGTCAGGAAGATTCGTGCAGAGAGTATTGTACTTACGCAGGGTCCCGAGGAGATGAGTCCGGAAGAGCTGACCTCCGAATCTGCCATGGATATCGAGCAGTCTGGGACGACCGGCGACAGCGCGGCTCCTGCCGAACCGTCCGCTCCTGGGCCCGAAGCATAATCCATGGATCGCGAGGAACTGTATCAGGTCATCGTCGAGAGGACACCGTCGCAGAACCTGATCAACCACATGCTTGCCGTCGAGGCCATTATGCGTGGCCTTGCAGCGCACTTCCATGAGGACGTCGAGAAGTGGGGCCTGGCCGGCCTCGTCCATGACATCGATTATACCGAGACCAAGGACAAGCCAAACATGCACAGTATTGTTGGATCAGAGCAGCTGCATCTGATGGGAGTATCAGAGGACATTTGCTATGCGGTCCGTGTCCATAACTCGCTGCATAGCCTGCCGCGCAAGAGCATGATGGACAAGGCATTGTACGCCACGGACCCATTGTCCGGCCTCATTGTCGCGTGTGCTCTCATTCGACCGGAGAAGAAGCTTGCGCCCGTTGATACGGACTTCGTCATGGTTCGCTTCAAGGAGAAGCGTTTTGCCGCTGGAGCAAACCGCGATCAGATACTTGCCTGTCAGGAGATGGGAATCGATCTATACAAATTCGTTGCCATCGGTCTGAGTTCCATGAAGGAGATCGCTGCCGAAATCGGCCTCTAGATAGGCCTCACCAGTCTAATTGACGCCCGCCTTCATGGCGGGCTTTTCGTTGTGCCCAATAAGGATATACTCCATCGGTAAGTAGTCTCATATGCGCTGTGCAACAGACACTTGCCAAAATCTCATCACAATGCGGAGGCATATCGATGTCGTTGAATGCAGAAGAGTTGTTCTCAGAACGGGCGCTGAGTTTCAGACCATCCGAGATTCGGGAGCTCCTCAAACTGATCGACAGTCCGGAAATCATTTCATTGGCCGGAGGCATGCCAGACGGTCGGTTCTTTCCCATCGACCGAGTTATCGAGGCAAGCACGTTTGC
>Ga0209429_10002832_pt1 | contig 10094 bp, 6 predicted proteins | sample BarGraNGADG00212_3_FD_184493 | JGI IMG/M metagenome (GOLD analysis project Ga0209429, IMG submission 184493) | Arctic peat soil microbial communities from Barrow, Alaska - Barrow Graham LP Ref core NGADG0004-212 (SPAdes) (version 2) | ecosystem: Environmental > Terrestrial > Soil > Wetlands >... | reverse complement strand
TCCATGATCGCCAACCGCCTGACGGGCGCCGGCCAGAGCCGGATCGAAGTCAAACGCCGTAACCGTCCGCCCCCGCCCCGTCAGGACGGCGGCAGCGGGCCGGTGATCGATGTCTGAGGGTTATTTTCCCGCCAGCACCCGTTCGAGCAATTCGTTCAGCCGTTTGAGCATGGCGCGCGGATCTTCGAGCAGGCCAGCCGCCACCCGCGCGTTGTCCAGCAATTGTTCCGCTACTTGTCCAGCCAGGGCGGCGTCGGCTTGGCGCACAGACTCCAGCCGGACCAGGATCGGATGCTGCGGATTGATCTCGAGGTCTTGTTTAACATCGGGCGCGGCCTCGCCTTCCTTGCGCATGACCTTCATCAGGCGCCGCATGTTCGACGTCATGAACTTGTCGCTGTCGAGAATCACGGCCGGGCTGTCCACCAGGCGCTTGGAGACACGCACCTCGCCCACCCGGTCGCCGAGGGTTTCCTTGAGCCACTTCGCCAGGGCTTGCGCCTGGTCGTCGGCGAGCGATTCCGGTTTTTTCTCGGGAGCGGAGATTTGGAGCTCGGCTCTTTCGGCCGAACGCAGCGTTTTACCATCGAAGAGGCGCAAGTGCTCCATGATGAACTCGTCCCACGGATCGTACAGGAACAGCGCCTCGAATTTCCGCGCCTGGAACACTTCGAAATACGGGCTGCTCAGCGCGGCGTCGCGGTTGGGCGCCAGCAGGTAGAAGATTTCCGTTTGCTCGGACGGCATGCGCTTGACGTATTCGGCCAGCGACGAGAGCTTGCCCTTCTCCAGGGCGGACGATTCGTAGCGCAGCAATTTCCCCAGCATTTCCTGGCGGCTGAAATCGGCCACGATGCCTTCTTTGAGGAACCGGTTGTATTCCGCGTAGAATTTCTCGTACGCGGCCGGATCTTTTTCCGCCTGTTCTTCGAGGAATTTGAGAAAACGGCCGGTCAACACCTGGTTGAGTTTCTGCAACAGAGAACTGTCCTGCATGGTCTCGCGCGAGATGTTCAGCGGCAAATCCTCGCTGTCCACCACGCCCCGCAGGAACCGCAACCAGTCGGGGAACAATCCCTTCGCCTTGGCTTGAATCAACACCTTGCGACAGTAAAGATGAACTTCCGACTCGGTGCGCGACAGGCCCATGGTTTCTAAATTGTGCGCCGGCACAAATAGCACCGCTTGGATGGTCAAGGGCGCATCGGCGGAGAAATGGAGCCGGTAGAGCGGGTTTTCGTGGTCGTGCCCGACGTACCGGTAAAACTCGGTGTATTCCTCCTCCTTGATCTCGTTCTTGTTGCGCGTCCAGATGGCGGGAACGGCATTCAGACGCTTGCCATTCAGTTCGATGGGGAATTGAATAAAATTAGAATAGCGCTGGATGATGCGCTCGACGGTGTCGGCCTGGGAGAAATCCTTGGCCTCGTCCTTGAGCTTCAACACCACTTTCGTGCCGCGCGCCAGATCCGCCGCCGGCTCGATCTCGTAACCTCCCGGGCCTTCGCTGTGCCAGCGGCAACCGGATTCGTTGGGCTGACCGGAACGGCTGAAAACCGTCACCTGGCTGGCCACCATGAACGCCGAGTAAAACCCGACGCCAAACTGACCGATCAGGCTGGCATCGGGCTTGGCCTGGTCGGTCTTGCCCTCGGCGGGTGGCAGCGTTTTCAAAAAGGCTTTGGTGCCCGAGTGCGCGATCATGCCCAGGTTGTCCACCAACTCGCTGTGAGTCATGCCGATGCCGGTATCGGTGAGGGTGATGGTGTTTTCCTTTTCATCCGTCGTCACCGTGATGGCGAGGGCGGCATCCGGTTGATACACGGCCTGGCCGGAGGCTTGCAGAAACCGCAGCTTTTCGCAGGCGTCGGCCGCATTGGAGACCAACTCCCGGATGAAAATCTCCCGGTCCGTGTAGAGCGAATGGATGACGATGTCCAGCACCTGCTGGATTTCCGCTTGGAATTGATGTTTTTCGGTCGTAGTCATAGTGCGGTATCAAATAACCCAGGGTAGGCCAGCCGTCAAGAAGCCGGCGCTGAAAACCGGCCTTGTTTCAAGCCACACCTGGCGGCGCTTCCGGCGGGATGGCGGGGGGTTGCCGATGGGTTTTCCGGCGTATTCGCAGCGCGCCCCGGGCGCGCCCGGGTTTAAACAGCTCCAGTTGCGGATCCTTGAAGAAGTCGTAGTTCTTGAACACGCGGATGGTTTGGCGGAGATCGGACTTTTGGTAATTGCGGTTGGCTTTGGTGTCCGCGATCAGATCGGCCAGCAGGGTGTGGAAGAGCAGCACCGCATCGATGCCTTTGCCGCGCAGCAGATCGATGCTTTCCTGGCGCGTTTCGGGCGTCTGCGGCAGCGCGGGCACGACCAGAATTTTGGTCAGCGGTCCATCCTCGCCAAAGACCCGCGCGGCGGATTGAAAAACCGCGGGCTCGAGAAAACGAAAAATCTCGGGGCTGTTCGCGAGCAGGGTCGGGCTGAAGGTTTCCGTGTGCCACCCCTTGACGACCACCATCGCCCGGGCGATGCGGGCCAGATCCGCTGACATCAGCACAAAGGGCAGGGGAGCATCCCCGGCTTGCGGATGCGGATTGATGGCGAAGAAATCAATGTCCTCTTCTTCGCGCCGTTGCGGCGCCACGAACTTGCGCTGTTGGCGGACAAAGAACCCGTGCAGTTCGAAGAACTCGCGGACAATCGTTTCGCTGACGGCAGACATAATGGGGGGAGGGATTATGGGGTTCGGGTTGCACGACGCACGGATGACGTGCGGCCGGTGGGGCGGGACGCTGGATGGTTCGATGTTGTTGGGAGCGTTTTTTCGCCGTTTTCTACACAGTGACAGAAGTCCCGCCGCGTGAGGGCACGCGGCCTACAAGCCCCTGTAAGCCGGGTCCCCTGACCCGGCGTCGCTGACTTATGACGCCATGTATCGTTATTTCCGAGCTCGCCCAGCAGCAGTTGTTTGAGCAGCGGCTCCGATACCGTCTGGCCATACGCCACCTGTCCCAGGCGGCGTGCCAGGACGAATTTGATTTCGCCCGCGCTGACTTTTTTGTCGATTTTCATGGCCGCCAGCAGACGATTCAGGGCGGCGGTTTTGCGGGGACCCGGCCAGTCGGGACCAAGCGGAATGGCCGTGGGCAGTCCGGCTTTTTGCAGGAGGTGGGCGATGCGCGCGACATCGTTGGCGGGCAGCCCCAGGAGGTGCGCGGACAATTGGGCGGCGGCTACCTGGCCGATGGCAATGGCCTCCCCGTGCAGGTATGTGCCGTAGCCGGCCGTGGCCTCGATGGCATGGCCGATGGTATGGCCATAGTTCAGGATCGCCCGCAGACCGCCTTCGGTTTCATCCTGACCCACCACGTCCGCCTTGATTTCACAGCAGCGGGCAATGACCGACGCCAACGCGGCCGGATCGCGTTGCAGCAATTTTGCCAGGTCGCGTTCGAGCCGGCGGAACAGCGCGGCATCGTAAATAACGCCGTACTTGATGACCTCGGCAAGACCGGCGCGCAGTTCGCGGTCCGGCAAAGTGCTCAGCGTGTCGAGATCGCCCAGCACCAGCCGAGGCTGGTAGAAGGCGCCCACCAGGTTTTTTCCGGCCTGCAGATTAACGCCCGTTTTGCCGCCCACCGAGCTATCCACCAGGGCGAGCAGGGTGGTGGGCACTTGGACTAAGCCGATGCCGCGCAGATAGGTGGCGGCGACAAAGCCGGCCAGATCGCCGATGACGCCGCCACCGAGAGCGACGACGAACGATGCGCGTTCGATTCGATGCGCCGCCAACTGTTCGTAGCATTGAGCGACGGTTTGAAGATTCTTGGTGGTTTCCCCGGCGGGCAAGGTGATGACAGCCGGCCTAAAACCGGCGGCGGACAATGAACGCTCGACCACCGGCCCATAAAGCGGCGCGACGTGGCGGTCGGAAAAAACGACACAACGCCGGCCGAGTCCAAGCTTCTGGCATTCGCGGCCCAGGCGCGTCAGCAGGCCGGCGCCGATCGAAATGGAGTAGCTGCGGCATCCGAGCGAAACCTTAACCTTGCGCATGCGCCCAGAATACGGGTTGGCGGCAGGCTGTCAAAGGTTTGCATGCCGCCCTCCGTCGAACATCATCCTTTCCGACCTGTCCGGCTCCCGCCCGAACGTATGCGTGGAGGCTGGCTACGCTCTTTCGCACATCACAAGGGCCGGCTAGTGTTCATGTTCGAGCCAGCCGACAACAACTTTTTAGCGCGCCCCGTTGCTCTTTTCAGCACGTTGCTGCGCGAGACGAAGGGCGAGGTGGCGTTGGGGTTCCGGTTGCGCGCGGCGCTGGAGCGGTTGAATCCGTCAGCGCCAACGGCGCGTCCTCAAACCAGCCTGGGGCAACGCCCCAGGTTTCAAACCATAAACACAACAGGGCTGAAAGTCCGGTCCATCGTCCCGCACGCATGGCCAAGCACAACCAACCGTCCGTTTTCCAACACTTCCACAAAAGCGATTCATCCCTCTTGCGTCATGCCGACAAGCAAACTATTCTGCCGCGACATATCCCTACATGAACCCTATGCCATTACCGAAAGGAACTCCTATGATGACACTGACTCGACGATCATTTCTTAAAGGCTCCACTACGGGACTGGCCGGTGCCGTGGTGCTTCCCGGCCTGATGACCAGCCTCCTGGCAGCCGCTCCGTCCAAGATCCGCATCGCCGCGCGGCATTTCGGCGGCGATTGCCAACGCGCCAAGCAAGCCGGCATGGACGGCGTCGAAGTCGGCGTCGGTGGTCGCGCGGACACGCTTGAAATCGCCAATTCCGCCGTGCGCCAGAAATACAAAGACTCGGCTCAAGCCACCGGACTGGCGGTATCGTCCCTTTCAATGGATCTTCTCAACACTTATCCGCTCTTCGAGGATCCCCTGGCTCCGGCCTGGGTTGGGCAATGCATCGATGCCGCCAAGGATCTGAGCGCGAAGGCCATGCTGGTGCCCTTTTTCGGCAAGGCCAATTTGGTGCAAGGCAAAGAATTTAAGAAGGACGCGGTGGACGCGCTGGTGGGTCGTTTGAAGGAACTGGCCCCGAAGGCCAAGGCCGCTGGCGTGACGCTCGGCATTGAATGCACCCTGTCGGCTAAAAAGTATTTGGAACTTCTCGATCGGGTCGGGAGTGAAGCCGTAGGCGCCTATTACGACATCGGCAACTGCACCAACGCCGGCCTCGATGTGCCGGCCGACATCAAGGAGCTCAAGGGCCGCATGTGCATGATCCATTTCAAGGACGGGGGCAGTTATCTGGGGGAGGGGAAGGTCAAGATGGAACCGGTGGCTGAAGCTCTCCGCGCGATCAATTACCAGGGCTGGATCGTGCTGGAAACCTCCAATCCCTCGAAAGACGCCATCGCCGACTGCAAACGCAACGGCGACTTCGCGCGCAAGTTGATGGGCCTATAGGCCGCCATGAGCGTCATGAAAACGAAGCGTCTATGGCGCCTGATCGGATTGGCTTGCGGATAAGTCATAAACTCATGACCACCTATTACCTCGCCTGTGATTTGGGTGCCGACAGTGGCCGGCTGATGCTGGGCACGCTCGATAATCGCCGGCTGACCCTGGAGGAACTGCATCGTTTTGCCAACACGCCGATCAAGGCCGATGGCGCCCTGCACTGGAACATCGACGCGCTGTGGCAGGAATTGAAAACGGGTCTGAAAAAGGCGGCCGCACGCAAGTTGCCGTATGCGAGCATCAGTTGCGATTCCTGGGGTGTGGACTACCTGCTGTTCGATCGCGAGGGCAAGATCGTCCAGCCCACCTTCCATTACCGCGATGCGCGCACTGAAAAGGGCGTCGCCATGGCCAAATCCAAAGTGTCATGGGAGACGATCTATGCCGAGACCGGCATTCAGTTCATGGCGCTGAACACCCTTTATCAATTGGCGGCGGAAACGCCCGAGCGTTTGCAGCGGGCGCAACAGATGATTCCGATCGGCGACGCCTTCAATTACTTCCTGTCCCACGTGGCCCGGGCCGAGGTGTCGCTGGCCAGCACGACCCAGTTGTACAATCCCGTCAGCCGGACTTGGTCGGGAAAACTGCTTTCGGCTTTGAATCTGCCGGAGCGCCTGTTTCCGGCGATTGTTTCCTCCGGCTCGCGCCTGGGGCCCCTGTGCCCCGCGTTAGCCAGCGAAACCGGACTGAGCGGCGTCGAGGTGCTGGCGACCTGCTCGCACGACACGGGCGCGGCGGTGGCGGCGGTGCCGGGATTTGGCAGCCGGTGGGCTTACCTGAGTTCCGGCACGTGGTCGCTGATGGGGGTGGAACGCCCGCAGCCGATTATCAACGAAACCGGCCGCGAATTGAACTTCACCAATGAAATCGGTTACGGCAACACGACCCGGCTGCTCAAGAACATCATTGGTTTGTGGCTCGTGCAGGAAAGCCGCCGGGAGTGGGCCAAGGCCGGCCGGGAATACAGCTTTGCCGACCTGGAAAAACTGGCCGCCGAGGCGCCGCCGTTTGGGTCGCTGATCAATCCTTCCGACGCGCGCTTTCTGCGACCGGATGGCATGCCCGAAAAGATTGCGTCCTGCTGCCGCGAAACCAACCAGCCCGTCCCGGCCACGCCCGGAGCGACCATTCGCTGCATCGCCGAGAGCTTGGCGCTGCTCTACCGGCGCACGTTGAAACAGATCGAGCGGTTGACCGGTGAGAACATCGAGCGGCTGCACATCGTTGGCGGCGGCGGCAAGGACCGGCTGCTGAATCAATTCACCGCGAATGCCCTGCAAATCCCGGTGCACGTCGGGCCCGTGGAAGCCACGGCCATTGGCAACCTCGTGATCCAGGCGATCACCCTCGGCCACTTAAAATCGCTGGCCGATGCCCGCCAGGTGATTCACGAATCCATGAATGTCAGCGTGGTGCAACCGCAGGACGCCGCGCCGTGGAACGCCGCCTTCGAGCGGTTTGAAAAAATCCTCGGCGCGAAAGCAGGCTAAGTTACGGAGCTGGCGGCTGGATTCGAGGACGAGGGACGAGGGACGAGGACGAGGACGAAACAGAGGCATGCGGCTGGCATCGGCGGACCATCCATGAGACGGCCGACGCCCCGAAATCGATCGATTGTTGAAGAAAAGATAATTCCCGAAACACAAATGCTTGCCTGACTGTGGGGCTCTCGTTTAGGTTGGGCGCTAATAATCCATGACACGATGGCGGTGGCCGGCGTTTTGCCTGCCAAGCCCGACCGTGGAACCCTTGTTAGGACATAATGTTATGAATCAAAAAGTCCGCTTCCAGTTGTCGGCCATGATGTTTCTGGAGTACTTCATTTGGAGTTCGTGGTATGTCACGATGGGGCCTTACCTGGGGGGGACCCTCAATTTCAGCGCGCCCCAGATCGGATTGGCCTACAGCACCACGGCCTTGGCGGCGATGATATCGCCCTTTTTTGTTGGCATGGTGGCCGATCGGTTTTTTGCCACCGAAAAGATCCTGGCGGTATTACATATTGTGGGCGGCCTTTTAGCCTTGATGGCCACTCAAGCGACGACTTTCAACCTGTTTTTCCCGCTCTTAATGGGACACACCCTCTGCTACATGCCCACCCTGGCGCTTACCAACTCGATTTCCTTCCATCAAATGAAAGATCCGGGCAAGGAATTCCCCAAAATCCGGGTTTTGGGCACGATCAGTTGGATCATCGCGGGTCTTACCGTGGGCACACTCGGATTGAAGGCGACCACCACCGCCTGGCCTTTTGCGATCGCCGGGGTCGTTTCCCTCGTGATGGGACTCTATTGCCTGACGCTGCCGCATACGCCGCCGAAGACCGTCGGCCAGCCGGTGACCGTCAAGGACGTGCTGGGGTTGGACGCCCTTAACTTGATGCGCGAAAGCTCGTTCGCTATTTTCGTCGTCAGCGCCTTCCTGATCTGCATTCCCTTGACATTTTACTTCAGCTTCACGCCCACGTTTCTGGGTGATTTGAATGTGAACAACATACCCGGCAAGATGACCATGGGCCAGATGTCGGAGATTTTCTTCATGTTGGTCATGCCGTGGTTTTTCGTCCGGCTGGGCGTTAAATACATGCTGATCGCCGGGATGTTTTGTTGGGCGGCCCGGTATGGGCTTTTCCTGCTAGGCTATAATTCGGGGCTGGTTTGGCCGTTGTATTTGGGCATCATTCTGCACGGCATCTGCTACGACTTCTTTTTTGTCACCGCCTACATTTACGTGGATAAAAAGGCCCCGGAAACGATCCGCGGCAAGGCGCAAGGTTTTATCGCCTTTGTAACCCTGGGCGCCGGCATGTTTGTGGGCGCCAACCTGTCCGGCCTGGTGGTGGAACATTACAGCTTCCCCAATGTGGAACCCGTGAAGTTCCAGCAAGTGGCCAACTGGGCGGAAGGCAACTATGCCAAATGGGACATCAATGGCGCGCCCGCTTATGGCAAAATCGTCAAGCTATACGCCGATGGCACGGCCGTTTCAAACGTGGTGGAAAAGGTGGTGGGCACCCAGGAACAGCCGGCGGCGAGCCTGGAAATATTTCAGAAGGCCGACGGCCTGTTCAAGCCCAGCGGCAAGTTTATGGGAGTGCCGCTGGGATCGCTGTCCAAACCGCTGAGTTTGTGGAATCATATCTGGCGCCTTCCGGCCATTGGCGCGTTGGTGATTATGGGTTTGTTTGCCCTGCTGTTTAAATATAAGCAAGCGCCTGAAAAGGCATAAATGGGCGCTCCGGCTGCGGGAGGCTGCGAGAAAAAACAACCGCGTTTTGGGGGCAGCGATGGGCATTTGTTTGTTGTCTGGCCATTGAGGTATTGAAGCTAATGTATGACCTGCCAGCCATTCAGCCGTCCCTGCGGGACTTGGGCAATACGAAACTTGCCCCGGCGTTGAAACGCCGGGCTATTTTCACGATGTCACTCCGGGACAAAGCCCTGGCCGGATTTCCAAAAGACATGAGGTCTCACGACTGGCTAATAATTTGTTTCACACCCCCGGCGGCGACCAGCCTGCAGCGCAGAACGGGCTCTCGACCGTCACCGAGATCCGCCGGCATGCATCAATGCCGAAAGTGGCGGATGCCGGTAAAGACCATCGCCAGGTTGCGGGCATCGGCGGCGGCGATGACTTCCGCGTCGCGCACGGAGCCGCCTGGTTCAATGGCGGCGGTGGCCCCGGCTTCCGCGGCGGCGATCAGGCCGTCAGCGAAGGGGAAGAAGGCGTCGCTGCAGACGACCGAGTTCTTCAGGGGCAGGCCGGCCTGCTTGGATTTCCAGACGGCGATGCGGCTGGAATCGACGCGGCTCATCTGGCCGGCGCCAATGCCCAGCGTGCGATCGTGGGCCGCATAGACGATGGCATTGGATTTCACATGTTTCACAACGCGCCAGCCAAACAGCATGGCTTTAAGTTCGGCCTCGGTGGGTTGGCGTTTCGTGACGGTTTTCAGTTCGCCGGCGGTGATTTGTTTCAGGTCGCGTTCCTGCACCAGGAAGGAGCCGGCGCCCACGCTGCGAATTTCCCAGGGGGTCGAGGAAAGCGGACACTTGAGGATCTTCAACAGGCGCAGGTTTTTTTTCTTCTGCAGCAGGTTCAAGGCGGCCGGTTCGAAATCGGGGGCCACGATGACTTCGCTGAAGATTTCGACGATGGCCTGGGCGCAGGCTTCATCGAGCGGCTGGTTCACGGTGATGATGCCGCCGAAGGGAGCCTGTTTATCGGTGGCGAAGGCCTTGTCCCACGCCTCGCGCAAATTCCCGCCCTGGCCCACGCCGCAGGGATTGGTGTGTTTCAGGATGGCCAGCGTGGGCGGATCGCCGGCGAATTCGGCGATCAAATTGGCGGCGGCTGTCAGATCCAGAATATTATTGTAAGACAACTCCTTGCCGTGGATTTGCTGGAAGTAATTGTGGAATTCGCCGTAAAGGGCCGCGCGTTGGTGCGGGTTTTCGCCATAGCGCAACGATTGGGCCTGGGATGCGGTCAGGGTGAAAAACGGCGGCAGATCCGCGATGGAAGATCGGGTGGTGGCGCCCACACAAAGGCCTTCTTTGCCTTTGATCGCGGCGGCGTCGGTCGCGGCGGGTACCTG
>Ga0209429_10002829_pt1 | contig 10102 bp, 6 predicted proteins | sample BarGraNGADG00212_3_FD_184493 | JGI IMG/M metagenome (GOLD analysis project Ga0209429, IMG submission 184493) | Arctic peat soil microbial communities from Barrow, Alaska - Barrow Graham LP Ref core NGADG0004-212 (SPAdes) (version 2) | ecosystem: Environmental > Terrestrial > Soil > Wetlands >... | reverse complement strand
CGGCAGCCAGAAGAGATTATCACAGGCGAGCCGGCCGCTTCCGTGCCGCCGGGCGCCACCCCCACCCCGTACAGTCCTGGTCATGTCCGACGAGACCACCCCCGCTGCCGACGACCCCGAGCGCCCCGCCACGCAGGAGGAGATGCTCGCGATGCTCGAGGAGCTGCGCGAGCTGTGGTGGCAGGTGGAGAAGGACCGCCGCCGCATACGTGCGGGCGAGATCACCCGTCTCGAGGCCCTGCTCCCCCAGGTGGACGACGCGGAGCGCGCCGAGATCGAGGCGGCCCTCGTCGAGCTGCGCGCCGAGCAGGCGGTAGAACCCAAGCTGCCGTTCTGAGCGCTTGCGACTCCCACTGGGCGCCATCGATCGGTCATCCCCCGAAGTTGTCGCCATTTGTGGCCTATACGGAGCCACTGGCGGCCAGACCTCCGAAGTGGTCGCCATTTCGATCCACAGAGGCGTTTGGGCGACCACTTCGGGGGATTGGATCGAAAGGCGACAGCCGAGTCCCGTCGTCGCCGACCACGAGCCAGGCCGGCGAGAGGCCCAGCGGCTGGAAGCGTGCTTCGGGATCCGGGTGCACGACCTCGGGTCCGGCGGAGTTCCAGGACAGGAACTTCTCCCGCGGCGACCAGCTGCTCAGAGCAGAGTTGCCCCGTCAGGAACGCGACCGCCCTCATCGCCGAGCGTCACATCGCCGGCGACCGAGACATCTGCGCCGAACGTCCAGTCGCCCGTCACCGTCAGCGAGGTCGCCTCCCGGAGCTGCAGCGGCGCCGGCATGCGGGCTTCGAGGTCGCCGATCTTCTTGTACGAACCGGACAGGCTCACGACGGGCAGCTGCTCCACAGTGGCACGCGGTACATCGTCGTCGCCCCACTCGTACACGTCGCTGCGCAGCAGGACCAGCTCGTTCGTCGTCTTCACCGGCAGGAACCGGCTGCGCGGTACGACGATGGCTGTCGCACCGTCGAAGACCTCGATCGCCGCGCCCATCGCGGACTCGATCTGGATGACCGACGGGCTGGACGGGTCCTTGGGATCGACGGTCTTCTCGTTGCGGATGATCGGCAGCCCCAGCACCCCGCCGCGCTCGGCCAGCACGTCGCGCAGCACCTGCAGGTCGAACCAGAGGTTGTTGGTCGACGCGTACGGGTGGATGTCCGGGTCCGTGAAGTACCGCATGTCCTCGCCAAGAGTCTGCGCGGATTCGCGGAGGATCAGCCGCCCGTCCGAGCGGCGACGCGCGAGGTGGCCGCCCTTGACGTCCATAGGTGTGCGCGGGGTGATCTCGGCCGCGAACGGCGCACCGCTGCGGGCGAACCAGCCGGCCAGCACCGGGCTCGGCGAGGCGCCGAGGTTGTCGGAGTTGGAGACGTTCGCGTAGCGGAACCCCGCCACGAGCAGCGCGTCCAGCACCCCTGAGTCCAGCAGCGTCGGGTAGATGTCGCCGTGCCCCGGCGGGCACCACTCGAGCTTCGGATCGGCCGGCCATTCAACCGGCGTGAGGTCGTCGGCCCGCAGCTTCGGCTCCTGCGACTGCACCATGTCGAGCGGCAGACCATCCACCGCGAGATCCGGGTACGCGGCCAGCGCGGTGAGGCAGTCTGCGCGCGTGTTGAAGGAGTGGAGGAACAGCAGCGGCAGCCGGACGCCGTAGCGTGCCCGCGCCGCCAGCACCTGCCGCGCGATGAGGTCGAGGAAGGTGAGCCCGTCGCGTACCGGCAGCAGGGACTTCGCCTTGCTCAGCCCCATCGACGTACCCAGCCCACCGTTCAGCCGGATCATCACGGTCTTGCCGAACGCCTCGGCGTCGTCGGGCGACGTGGCGATGTCCTCGAGGCGGGCGACGTCGCCGATCGCGGCGATCGTCTCCTCACCCACGATGCCGGTGGTGCCCGAGACGAGCTGTGCGTAGTAGTCGGCGAAGATCGCGATCGCGGTGTCGGTGACGCCGGCGGCGCGCATCTTCTCGATGGCCAGGGTGAGTCCGTCGGTCATGCGACCGACTCTAGTTTGTGATGCGATACGCCCTGTCAACGGTCCACCACACGGGTTCGGAGCCGCATGGGGAGCTCGACAGTGCGGTGTGCGTCGGGAGCCCCTGCTTCGCCCCCGCGCAGCACCCCCTACAGTGACGTGCATCAGATCGAAAGGGCACCCATGAGCGCTGTCATCGACCACTTCCGCACCGTCTTCGGCGAGGAGCCCGAGGGCGTCTGGGAGTCGCCCGGACGCGTGAACCTCATCGGCGAGCACACCGACTACAACGGCGGGCTCGTGCTGCCGATCGCGCTGCCACAGCGTACGTACGCCGCCGCCCGCCGCCGCGCCGACGGCATGTTGCGGCTCAGCTCGACCGCCGGTGGCGACGTCACCGAGGTCGCCCTGCACGACATCGCGCCGGGGGTTCCCGATGGGTGGGGCAGGTACGTGGCGGGCGTGCTGTGGGCGCTGCGCGAGGCGGGCCACCTCGTGGGAGGCCTGGACATCGCGATCGACTCGACCGTACCGATCGGGGCGGGACTGTCGAGCTCGGCCGCCCTCGAAGGCGCCGTCGCCGCCGCAGCCAGCGACCTGTTCGGGCTCGGGCTGCTGGCCAACGACGACACGCGGGCCACGCTCGCCGCCCTGTGTCAGAAGGCCGAGAACGTCATCGCGGAAGCGCCGACCGGCGGGATGGACCAGGCGGCGAGCCTGCGCTGTACGCCGGGGCACGCGCTCCTGCTCGACTGCCGGAACGGTCACGTCTCGCAGATCGTGTTCGAGCCGGAGCGGCACGGGCTGGTGGTCCTGGTCATCGATACCCGCGCCGAGCACGAGAACAGCGACGGGCAGTACGGGAACCGCCGCGCCGCGTGCGAGCGCGCGGCCAAGGAGCTGGGCGTCGCGAGCCTCCGCGACGTGCCGTACTCCCACCTCGCCGACGCCCTCCACAAGCTCAAGCACGACCCTGAGCTGTTCAAGCGCGTCCAGCACGTGGTGACCGAGATCCAGCGGGTGCGGGACACGGTCGAGGCGCTCGAGGCGGGCGAGCTGGCCGAGGTCGGCCTGCTGTTCACGTCCTCCCACCTCTCGCTGCGCGACGACTTCGAGGTGTCCTGCGAAGAGCTCGATCTGGCCGTCGACGCCGCGCTCGAAGCGGGCGCACTGGGTGCGCGGATGACCGGCGGCGGCTTCGGCGGCTCGGCGATCGCCCTCGTCCCAGACCGCATCGTGCCGAGCGTCGAGATGGCGATCCTGTCCGCCTATGAGCACCACGGCTTCACCAAGCCGCTGTTCTTCCGGGCGATACCGGCGGGTGGCGCGCGTCGTACAGAGTGACGACGCGACAGACGAACGTACCGATCGCGCTCGCCGATGCCGTACCCACGCGGCAGCCGGTGGGCCAAGACCCCGTTAGGTACGTTCTTTCTGCCCCACCATCTCGGACAGCGCGTCGCGGAGTGCCTCGCGCACCGCTCGCACGCCGGCGCGGCTGGTCGCCGCCCGGGCGGCCGTGAAGAGGTCACGGACCGGGTTGCCGGGAAGCGGTACGAGTCGTACCGGCGGCGTGGTGTCGGTCCAGAGCAGGTCGGGGAGCATCCCGACGGCGTGACCGGCGGCTATGAGCCGCACCTGAGCGTTGAGATCGGCCAGCTCGTAGCGCACGTCGGGCTCGAACCCGGCGGCCCGGCACTGCTGTACCGCCCACTGCCTCGCCGCCGTGCCCTCGGGCTCCATCACCCACGCGCGATCATGCAGTTCTCGCAATTCGCGCGCCGGCTCATCCGGCGGTAAGGCCAACCGCATCGGGTCGCTGCCCAGCGGCTCGCGGTCGAGGGCCGGTGTGTGCGCGCGGGTGTGACCCGGGTACTGCTCCGCCACGACAAGGTCGAACGTCCGGGCGCTCAGCTCGAACAGGCCCTCCTCGGGCGGCACCTCGGCGACCTCGACCCGAAGCCCCGGCAACCGCTCGGCGAGCAGGTCAAGCGCGCGCGGCAGGATGGCCTGTGCTGCCGTCTGCATCACGGCGATCCGTACCGGCGTGAGACCAGGCTGTACGGATGCCAGCTCGGCACGTACCGCCTCCTCGAGATCGAGCACCCGCGCCGCGTGGGCGGCGAGCACCTCCCCGTACGGCGTGAGCCGCACACGTCGTCCGTCCGGCTCGAGCAGCGTCACCCCGGCGTCCTTCTCGAGCTGCGCGAGCTGCTGCGAGATCGTCGACGGGCTGTACGAGAGGGCCTCCGCCACGGCTGCCAGCGTCCCGCGCAGCTGTAACTCGCGCAGCAGCCGCAACCTCCGTACCTCGAACATCGCTGTTCCCTTCCGCGACGCAGCCACAGGATTCGTGGTCTATCCCGAATGATATAGGTCACGAACGCTCGCTTTTCTTGAACGGTTATGGCGCCAAGACTGGGTGGGAATGGAGGCGCCATGACGAAGCAACCGACCCGACACCTTCCGCCCGCGACCGACGAGATTGAATCCCTCGCCGACGAGGCCATCGCCCTGGTCCGTACGTGGCTGGCCGACAGCCGCGACATCGCCCCCGACAAGTCGGCGCAACAGCTCGCCGACGTACTGCGCGACCCGCATGGGCTGGAGTTCACCGTCGGTTTCGTCGACGGCGTGATCCGGCCCGAGGACACGCGGGTCGCGGCCCGCCGGATGGGCGAACTCGTACCGCTGCTGCCGAAGTTCCTCCCGCCACAACTCAGGGCAGCCTTCCGGGTCGGCGCCGCTGTCGCGCCCGTACTGCCGGGTGTCGTGGTCCCGGTCGCCCGACGGGTGCTTCGCCACATGGTCCGCCATCTCATCGTCGACGCCACCGACGAACGCCTCGGCGCGGCGATCAAGACGCTCCGCCGCGACGGCGTACGGCTCAACGTCAACCTCCTCGGCGAGGCGATCCTCGGTGAGAGCGAAGCATCGCGGCGCCTGGCCGGGACGCGCCGGCTGCTCGCGCGCGACGACGTCGAGTACGTGTCGATCAAGGTCTCCGCCACGGTCGCTCCGCACAGCCCGTGGGCCTTCGACGATGCGGTCTCCCAGGCCGTCGAGGCGCTGGCGCCGCTGTACGAGCTCGCGGCCGCTGCCAGCCCGCACAAGTTCGTGAACCTCGACATGGAGGAGTACAAGGACCTCGACCTCACGATCGCCGTCTTCACGGCACTGCTGGATCGCCCTGAGCTGGCGCAGCTGTCCGCGGGGATCGTGCTTCAGGCGTACCTCCCCGATGCCCTCGCCGCGATGATCCACCTGCAGGAGTGGGCGGCCGCCCGGGTCGCGGCGGGCGGTGCGCCGATCAAGGTGCGCGTCGTCAAGGGCGCCAACCTGCCCATGGAGAACGTCGACGCGGAGCTGCACGGCTGGCCGCTGGCGACGTGGGGTACGAAGCAGGAGACCGACGCGTCGTACAAGGCCGTCCTCGACTACGCCCTACGCCCCGAGCACGCCCGGGCTGTACGGATCGGGGTCGCCGGCCACAACCTCTTCGACATCGCGCTGGCGCTGCTGCTCGCCCGCCGGCGCGGAGTCGCCGAGGCGATCGACGTCGAGATGCTGCTGGGGATGGCGACAGCGCAGGCCGAGGTCATACGCCGCGATGCGGGCTCGATCCTCCTGTACACGCCGGTCGTGCACCCCCGGGAGTTCGACGTCGCCATCGCCTACCTGATCCGCCGCCTCGAGGAGGGCGCGTCGCCGCAGAACTTCATGTCCGCGGTGTTCGACCTCGACGACCCGGCCCTGTTCGCTCGCGAGCGCGACCGGTTCCTCGCGTCGGTGGCGGACATGCCCGCAGGAGTCCCGGCTCCTCACCGCACCCAAAACCGTACGCACCCCGCGCCCCCCACCCCTGACGGATTCGCCAACACCCCGGACACCGATCCTGCGCTCGCCGCGAACCGTGCGTGGGGAGACGCGATCCGGACGCGGATGCAATCGTCGACGCTGGGCAACGCAATCATGCACGTGCATGCGATCGCAGACCTGGATGCGTTGATTGCGCACACCCGCAAGGCCGGCGCGACGTGGCGGGAGTTGCCCGTCGCCGAGCGCGTACGGATCCTGCACCGGGCCGGTGTGGTCCTCGAAGCGCATCGCGCCGACCTGCTGGAGGTCATGGGCGCCGAGTGCGGCAAGGTGCTCGAGCAGGGCGACCCGGAGGTGTCCGAGGCGATCGACTTCGCGCACTACTACGCCGAGTCCGCTCAATTGCTGTCGGAAGTCGAAGGCGCGCAGCCGGATCCCGTACGGCTCACCGTCGTCACCCCGCCCTGGAACTTCCCGTTGGCGATCCCCGCCGGATCGACGCTCGCCGCGCTGGCCGCCGGATCGCCGGTGATCATCAAGCCCGCGCACCAAGCGCAGCGCTGCGGCCAGGTCATGGTCGAGGCGCTGTGGGAGGCCGGCGTGCCGCGGGACGTGCTCGCGTGCGTCCAGCTGGACGAGCGCTCGCTCGGAGAGCGACTTCTGAGCAACCCGGCCGTCGAGCGCGTGATCCTCACAGGGTCGTACGAGACGGCGTCGCTGTTCCGCTCGTTCCGCGCCGACCTGCCGCTGCTCGCCGAGACCAGCGGCAAGAACGCGATCATCGTCACGCCGAGCGCCGACCTCGACCTCGCCGCGAAGGACGTCGTCTACTCGGCATTCGGCCATGCCGGGCAGAAGTGCTCGGCGGCGTCGCTCGTGGTGCTCGTCGGGTCGGTCGCGACGTCCGAACGCTTCCGGCGACAGCTCGTCGACGCCGTGTCGGCGTACACGGTGGGCATGCCCTGGGAGGCGTCGTCGCGCATCGGTCCGCTCATCGGCCCAGCGGACGGCAAGCTGCTCCGCGCGCTGACCACCCTGGAGCCCGGACAGTCGTGGCTCGTGGAGCCCGAACGGCTCGACGACTCCGGCACCCTCTGGCGGCCCGGCATCCGTCTCGGTGTACAGCCCGGTTCGGAGTTTCATCAGGTCGAGTACTTCGGACCGGTGCTCGGCGTGATGACCGCCGCGACGCTGGATGAGGCGATCGACCTCGTGAACCAGGTGGAGTACGGGCTGACGAGCGGCCTCCACTCGCTCGACGACGCCGAGATCCAGCACTGGCTGGCACGCATCGAGGCCGGCAACCTCTACGTCAACCGAGGCATCACCGGCGCGATCGTCCAGCGCCAGCCGTTCGGCGGCTGGAAGAGATCGGTCGTCGGCGCGGGCTGGAAGGCGGGCGGTCCGAACTACCTGTACGGCCTCACGCGCTGGATCGACGCTCCGCCAGCCGCCCCGACCGACGACACAGATGCTCTCCCAGAGCGCATAGGTGCTCTCGCAGAGGGGGGGCCCACCGGCGCCGACCCCATCAGCGCCGCTGCCTTGCGCGCCGCCGAGGCGGCTCGCGCCAGTGATGGCGACGTGACCTGGCTGCGCCGCGCGCTGGCGTCCGACGCGATCGCGTGGGAGACCGAGTTCGGCGTCGTGCGGGACGTCACCGGGCTGGTACGGGAGCAGAACGCGTTCCGCTACCAGGCCGTACCGGTGACCGTACGGTTCGGCTCCGGCCGTGTCGTCGACCTCATCCGGGTCGCCGCCGCCGGCCTGCGCACCCACGCACGCGTGTCGGTGAGCGCGCCGCGGTTCGAGCCGGGCGTCGATGCGTACCTCGGCAGCGCTGGCGTGTCCTGGTGGGCCGAGGACGACGAGCACTGGCGCGCCAGAGCACGCCACCTCGCCGCCACAGGTGGACGGATTCGGCTGATCGGAACCGACGTACGGGCGACGGCCGACGCGGTCGGCGGTTCGCCGGACGTGGCCCTCTACGACAACCCCGTCGTGTCAGCAGGACGGGTCGAGATGCTGCCGTTCCTGCGTGAGCAGGCAGTGTGCGTGACGGCCCACAGGTTCGGTACCCCGCGGCAGATCGAGATTTCAATCCTCTCCTGAGATTTTCCTGAACGCGCTTCTTATGGAATCATCAGGGACGTGCAGATGAGCTACCCGATCAGACTGGCTCTCGCCGTCGTCGCCGCTGTGGCGTCGGTGGCGGGGGGAACGGCTGACGGCGCGGAGCCCGTCTCGACGGATACACGGGTCCTTACCGCGGCCGTCTCCCAGGCCGGCATCGACGCGGAAGCCGTCGAGCGCCGCGAAGTCGATCTCGGGGCGCTGGCCCGCGCGACACAGCTGAGCGCACAGGCCGACGCCATCAGCCAGGCCGCCAGTGAAATGAAGGCGCAGGAGCAGAGGAAGTCTCAGGGCTACGACCCGACGACGACCGATCCCCGTGAGATCGCGCGCCAGCTCATGGCCAACACGTACGGCTGGGGTGACGCCCAGTTCCAGTGCTTCGACAACATCATCATGCACGAGTCGAAGTGGAGCATCACGGCGACGAACCCGAGCTCTGGGGCGTACGGCATCCCGCAGGCACTGCCCGGCAGCAAGATGGCCACGGCCGGTGCCGACTGGAAGACGAACCCCGCGACCCAGATCAAGTGGGCACTGTCCTACGTCAAGGCTCGCTACAGCACCCCGTGCGGCGCCTGGTCGTTCAAGAGCGCGCACGGCTGGTACTGACGACCGGTAGTGCGATAACCACAAGGCCCGTCGCCGCTCCGCCTGTACCGTCGTCCTCATCATGAGCACCATCGTCGCCCGCAGCCTCGCCGCTGGGCATGGCGATCGCACCCTGTTCTCCGGGCTTGACCTCGTCGTCGCCCCCGGCGACGTGATCGGCCTCGTCGGGGCGAACGGGGCGGGCAAGTCGACCCTGCTGAAGATGCTCGCTGGCCTCACCAAGCCGGCTGGCGGCGACGTCGTACGATCGCCCGCGTCGACGCTGGTCGGCTACTTGCCGCAGGAACCGGAGCGGCGGTCCGGCGAGACGCTGCTCGAGTTCTTGGGTCGACGGACCGGGGTGACCGACGCCCAGGCGAGTCTCGACGCGGCGAGCGCCGCGCTCGTGACCGGTGAGCCGATCGATGGCACGCTGGCAGACGACGCGTACAGCGCGGCCCTCGACCGCTGGCTGCACCTGGGCGCAGCCGACCTCGACAGCCGCGCGGCCGCGGTTGCCGACGACCTCGGGCTGACCGTCGAACTCGACCGCCAGATGACCGCCCTGTCCGGCGGGCAGGCGGCGCGGGCCGGGCTGGCGTCGCTCCTGCTGAGCCGCTACGACGTGTTCCTGCTCGACGAGCCGACGAACGACCTTGACCTCGACGGGCTCGCGCGGCTCGAGGAGTTCGTCACCGGTCTGCGGGCCGGCGTCGTCGTCGTGAGCCACGACCGCGAGTTCCTCGCCCGCACCGTGAACCGCGTCGTCGAGCTCCACCTGGCCCAGCAGAGGATCGGCGTGTACGGGGGTGGCTACAGCGCCTACCTCGAGGAGCGCGAGGTCGCCAACCGGCATGCGCGCGAGGAGTACGAGCGGTACGAGGGGCGGCGCGACGGCCTTACCGACCGCGCACGGATGCAGCGGTCATGGCTCGACAAGGGAGTACGCAACGCGGTGCGCAAGGCGAAGGACCCGGACAAGTTCATCCGCCATCGCCAGCGCGAGGCATCGGAGAAGCAGGCCGCGAAGGCCCGCCAGACCGAGCGGATGCTCGAGCGGCTGGAGGTCGTCGAGGAGCCCCGCAAGGAGTGGCGGCTGCAGATGGAGATCGCCGTGGCCCCCCGGGCTGGGGCGATCGTGGCGACCGCGCGCGGCGTCGTGGTCCGACGCGGGACGTTCGCCCTCGGCCCCGTGGACCTGCAGATCGACTGGGCGGACCGCGTGGCGATCACGGGCCCGAACGGGTCGGGCAAGTCCACGCTTCTGGCAGTTCTGCTCGGGTGGTTGCGGCCCGACGAGGGCGCGGTACACCTCGGCTCGTCCGTCGTCGTGGGCGAGGTCGACCAGGCCCGGTCGCTGTTCAACGGCGAGCAGAGCCTGCGCCGCGCATTCGCCGACCAGGTGCCGGACTGGCCCGACGCCGACGTACGGACGCTGCTCGCGAAGTACGCGCTCGGCGCCGCTCACGTCGAGCGGGCCGCATCATCACTGTCGCCCGGAGAACGCACCCGCGCCGCGCTCGCGCTGCTGCAGGCCCGCGGCGTGAACCTCCTCGTCCTCGACGAACCCACCAACCA
>Ga0209429_10002828_pt1 | contig 10103 bp, 9 predicted proteins | sample BarGraNGADG00212_3_FD_184493 | JGI IMG/M metagenome (GOLD analysis project Ga0209429, IMG submission 184493) | Arctic peat soil microbial communities from Barrow, Alaska - Barrow Graham LP Ref core NGADG0004-212 (SPAdes) (version 2) | ecosystem: Environmental > Terrestrial > Soil > Wetlands >... | reverse complement strand
TGTAAACTTTATTTCTATCTGAATCTGTTTCTGTTTGAAAGCTGCTTCAATTTTCGGGAGAAATTTTTTGGCTCTTCCAAAGGCAGCAAAGGGGTTGTAAATTATAAGCAATTTCTGTGTTGATCCTTCTTCTCTTATCATAATAGATATGCAAATGGTTAAAGTTTTAAATATAATATTTCTGCTGGTTAATTATAACTTTTTTTATATGTTCACTTTTATCTTTATACTTTCTTTGTCCACCATAGCTTTAGCGAAGGTGGATTGACATTTGATCTAACTTCTTAACTTTACCCCATATCGTTCCAGATTAATACTAAGTTAATGATATACGATTATATAGTGATTGGTTCGGGTTTCGGTGGCAGCGTTGCAAGTCTTCGTCTTGCCGAGAAAGGTTATAAAGTTCTTACTCTGGAACAGGGGAAGAGATACAATCCAAAAGATTTTCCAAAGACAAACTGGAATCTGCCAAAATACCTTTGGGTACCGGCGTTAAGATTTTTCGGGTTTCAGAAACTCTCATTCTATTCGACTGCAAGCATTATGAGCGGCACAGGTGTTGGTGGTGGAAGTTTGGTTTATGCAAATACTTTATATATTCCGCCTGATGGATTTTTCAGTAATCTTTCGTGGAACCGGTTCGGCGACTGGAAAAAGATTCTTGATCCATTTTATGATAAAGCTTCCTTCATGCTTGGAAGAAAAAAGTATTCCAAACTGAATATTGAGGACCGGATTCTTGAAGAAGTTTCCAAAGATATGAATGCTCACGATACTTTTGAAACTGTTTATGTCGGAGTAAATATTGATGGTGTCGAAGAAGAAACAGATCCATATTTTAACGGAATGGGTCCTTTACGGAAAGGGTGCATTGAATGTGGAGGATGCATGGTTGGTTGCCGTGAAAATGCGAAAAATACCCTTGACAGAAATTATTTATGGTTTGCTGAGAAACTGGGAGTTGAGATTCTTCCTGAGACTAAAGCAGAGAAGATAACTTTCAAAGATAACCTGTATCAGGTCGAAACATATAATGTTACTTCCTTTTTCAAGAGAAGACGAAAAGTGTTTGAAGCAAAAGGGATTATTGTCGCAGCAGGGGCTTTGGGAACACTTGAACTGCTGCTTAAACAGAAGTACAAATTTGGTACTCTTCCTTTGCTGTCTGATAAACTTGGTTATGAGCTGCGAACTAATGCCGAGACACTATGTGCTGTCTCCGGAGCAAAAGAAAAAATGAATAACGGACTGGCAATAACATCAGTATTTAGTCCGGATCCTTACACACATGTGGAAATTGTAAAATATCCCGATAACTCAAATGCCTTAAAGTGGTTTTTCGGGCTATCAGTCCCCGGAGCTGACTCTTCTTTAAAAAGATCAGGGATGTTATTTCTGAAGACTATTTCCAGTCCATGGCTCTTTCTGAAAACAGTTTTTAAGATTAACTGGTCGACAAGAATGGTAATATTCCTGGTTATGCAATCGACAGATAACGCCATGAAGATGATTTGGAAAAGAAGTTTTTTTGGAGGTAAGATGAGAATTGATAACAGTGGTAATAAAAAGGTACCAGCATTTATACCGATAGGACAGGAGGTAATGGAACGTTATGCCAGAAAGGTTACAGGGGTTCCACAGAATATCCTTCTCGAAGTGTTTTTCGACAGACCAACTACAGCTCATATCCTGGGAGGTTGTATGATGTCTGAAACAGTTGAATCGGGTGTCGTTGATAAAGAACTGAAAGTGCACGGATATCCTGAATTCTATATAACTGACGGGTCTGTCATACAGGGTAATATCGGGGTTAATCCTAGTCTGACGATTACCGCAATGGCAGAGTATTGCATGAGCAGGATTCCATCAAAGAAAGGTTCCGATGTTAAAGATATTTCTAAAAAATTAATGCTTCTTGAAGAGGAATGGAAAAAGAAGAAATCAGTTTAATCGTTGAAGCACAGCGCAAATTTTTTGCCACAGGTAAAACTTTTGATGTTGACTTCAGACTTGCGACCCTTAAAAAATTGCGCTCACTGATCATTCAGCATGAGCAGGAAATAGTAGATGCATTATGGAAAGATTTTCACAAACCTGAATTTGAGGTTATTGCCACAGAATCGAGATTTGTAATAAAAGAACTCAACTATTCTATCAGCAAACTTAAATGCTGGTCAAAGAAAAGAAGGGTAAGGACTCCGATAGTTCATTTTCTGTCACATAGTTATGTACTGCCACAACCATATGGACAGGTTCTTGTTCTATCGCCCTGGAATTTCCCGTTTCAGCTTGCATTTATGCCATTGGTTGGTGCCCTGGCTGCTGGCAATTGTGTAATACTTAAGGTATCAAAACAGGTTCCTGAAACAGCCAAAGTGATGGAAAAGATACTCAGCAACTTTCCTCAGGAACTGGTTGCTATCATCGATGGAGACCATACCACCAACGACTTTCTTCTTGACCAGAAGTTCGGCTATATCTTTTTTACCGGCAGTCCGCGTGTTGGAAAATATGTTATGCATAAGGCAGCCGAAAACCTGACACCTGTCTCACTTGAGATGGGAGGAAAAAATCCTTGTGTTATTGCAGCAGATGCGCGTCTCGATTATGCTGCCAAAAGAATAGCCTGGGGTAAATTCATTAACTGCGGACAAACCTGTGTCAGTCCCGATTATGTATTGATCGACAAAAAGGTAAAGGATCAGTTTCTTGAACTTATTTCAATAGAAATTACAAAATTTTACGGAGACAATCCTGAAACGAGTAATAATTTTGCCCGTGTCATAACTCCGGATAGCGTTAAAAGACTTGGGGGCTTAATGAAAAGTGGTCAGATTGTAACCGGTGGCAGATGCGATCCTGAAACCAGGTATGTTGCACCAACTGTAATAAAGGATGTTAAGCCGGGTGATCCGATAATGGGTGAAGAGATCTTTGGTCCGGTCCTTCCGGTTATTGACTTTGAGAATTTCGAAGAGATATATGGCATCATTGAACAGAACCCGAAACCTTTGGCAACCTATATTTTTTCAGGGAATAAAAAGCTTATCAGAGAATTTCTGAGGAAGACGCAATCGGGGAGCAGCAGTGTTAACGAGACAATAATGCAGATTGCCTCGCCATATCTTCCTTATGGTGGTGTTGGATCAAGCGGAATAGGCAGATATCATGGAAGGAAATCATTCGAAACATTCTCAAATATGCGATCGGTACTCGTAAAATCTAATCTGCTGGATATATGGCTCAGATATCCGCCATATTCGAAATTTAAGACAAAGATTGTAAGCTGGCTGATGAAATAAAAGGTTCGAGGTTCGAAGTTCAAAGTATAGAGAAAGACAGGTATATTTGTAAATATGAATCATGTTAGAATAGGATTTTCGAGAGCAACAAGCGAAGAAAGATATCAATTATATGTTATTTGGTTAAAGAGCATTGACCCTGCTTTTGAGTATATAAATTTCTATGGCAGTACTATACAGGAAGCATTGGATTTATTAGAAAAATGTTCCGGGTTTGTTCTTACAGGCGGACCCGATATTCATCCTTCCTACTACAACAAACCTGATGAAGTTCAAAAATGTGAGATCGATTCATATCGCGATACTCTAGAGTTTCCGCTTATTAAAAAAGCTCTTGAACTGAAACTTCCGGTATTGGCTATTTGTCGTGGGGAACAAATACTGAATATAAGTCAGGGTGGTGATCTGATCGTTGATATTGAAAGCGATTATGAGTCCACAATTAACCATAAATCAGAAAAGGATCAGTCAAATTATCATAAGATATCTATAGATAATTCCAGTGATCTGTTTAGAATAAGCCGGGTGACTTCTTTTGATATAGTTACTTCCCATCATCAGGCAGTTAAAACACTGGCCGCATGTTTTAGACCCACAGCATTTGCCGGTGATAAAATAATTGAAGCGTATGAATGGAAAGATCCTAAGGGAAAAGGATATCTAAGTGCAGTTCAGTGGCATCCCGAAAAAGGTGATTATCACAACTTTTTGAGCAAAGTAATTGGTAAAGAATTTTTAAGAAATGTTTATTTATTTTCTAAGAAAGAAAAATGAACAATATTAGCATTCCATTTCAGGCCATAGAAGGTTCGCAAAGGAATTAGAACATAGCCAAAATGTTGAATTGATCACATGATAATACTAATACCTCTTTCTGACATTTATTCTATCTATCAATTAACTGATAAACAAGAGATCCCTGCGGAAATACTTTCTTCCGGATTTTGTTCCGTTACAAAAACTGAAGATGAGGTTTCAATTGTAACAAACTGTACTACTGACTTTGACTTTTTACAATCACCCAAAAAATGGAAAGGTTTTAAAGTTGAGGGTATTCTTGACTTTTCATTGGTAGGAATAATCCATGATATTACCCGGCCTTTAAAAGAAAATGGGATTAGCGTATTTGTTGTGTCTACCTTCAATACGGATTATGTATTCGTTACAGAGGATAACTTTGAGAAAGCAATTGAAATCTTCAGGCTTTCTGAAAAGATCACAATCATGAAGCCCGGAATCTAATAAGCCCAACAGAACACTTCAACTCGATGCTTTAAGGTTCTTCTACTCGATAGAGGGATTACCTTCGGTGAGCTCGTCCCGCCAAGCGGGACTCGGTTCCTCATTAATCCACCTTTAACCCCCAGGTATGTGTAGGTGAGAAAGGTGGATTAATTCGGAATGACACTTTTTTTTGGGAGATTAGGGAGGAAGAAGTGGCGATTCGTATCAGAGATGTATAGTTGGAACTTAATAATTTCGAATCGCCACTTCTTCCTCCCCCTCCTTTTATAAAATGATTTGTCATCCCGAGCGTCAGCGAGGGATCTTATCGAGCTTATAATGTGTATTTTACAAAACGATCTTAGCAGGGCGCTGCCCTGCTCTAACGTATCCCGCCCCTGACGAGGCTCTATTTCAATTACCGTTGGCTTCAGCCAACGGTTCTGAAGCGCTTCTCTCCACGAGGGCTTTAGCCCAATACTTCTTTTATTTGGACTAAAGTCCGGGGAAATAGGGAGTTCTATAATCCGTCGGTTAAAACCGACGGTAATTGATGACGGTTCTTCTCAGGTTTATAATCTACTGTTTGGCCAAATAAAAATCAATCCTGGTATTAGAAATTGCATTTCAAAGTTGAAATTATTTTTCTAAAATGGATTTCCTGCCATTTCACAGCCACTTTAAGGCAACTCACAGAATAGATTTTGCTATGAAATATATAAAACTGACTTTTAAGTAATATTTCCTAATTTTATAATTATGAGAAAGCTTTTTGAGATCGCCTTTAATCTTGTTTTATGGATAATCATTACTTATTTGTTTTATTCTTATTACACAAACAGTTTTGGTTGGAATTTTAATGAGAATTTTGGTATGTACCATATACCACATCTCACTTTTGTACTTTTCTTTACATTAATAGGACCGCTGACAATCTTTTATCTGTTTTACTTCTTATTTATTCCAAAGCTATTAATTCGAAAGAGATATATTCTTTTTGTTGTTATCGGTTTACTTTCATGCATTCTGGTGAGTTATGAGTTCCGAATGGTATATGGGACAACTGAAAATAATCCAATTATAAGACTAGTTAAATTCACAATTACGGCTCTCTATTGGGGAATTATCGGAAGTGCAATTAAAGGTATGTTTTTGTGGGTGGATTCTATAGCAGAAAGAAGGGTTTTAGAAAAAAAGCATTTGGAGAGTAAAAATGCGTTACTGATGCTACAAGCCCAAATTAATCCACATTTCCTTTTTAATTCACTCAATAACATCGATATACTCATCGAAGAATCACCAAAATCTGCCTCTGAATATTTGAAAAAACTATCAGATATCCTCCGTTATGTTCTTTACGAAACAAAAGAAGATGAGACTGAGTTAGTTAAAGAAATCAATCAGATACAAAGCTATATTGATCTGCAAAAAATCCGAACCAATAACCCTAATTATGTCAATTTCAATATCACAGGCGAATTAAAAAATCAGAAAATTGCCCCGATGATTTTTATCCCGTTTATCGAAAATGCTTTCAAACATTCCAAGAATAAAGCAATTGAAAATGCTATTGATATTGAATTTGAGATTAATGACAAATTGGTAAAAATGATTTGTAAAAATTACTACGAACCAAACCAGCTCGAGGTTATAAAAAATGAAGGATTAGGCAATGAAACTATAAAACAAAGATTAAATTTACTTTATCCTAAAAAACACAATTTGGTTATTGAGAAAACAGAACATTGGTTTATCGTTACCCTGAGCATTTATTTTAAAGATGGTAATTAATTGTATTATTGTTGAGGATGAGCCTTTGGCTTTAAAACGGATAAATGAATTTGTAAGTCAGGTTCAATATCTTAATTTGCTTTCGTCTTTTAGCAATGCTTTCGATGCGATAGGATTTCTTAAAGAAAATGTTGTTGATTTAATCTTTCTTGATATTGAAATGGACGGCTTTACCGGAATTGAATTTATCGAATCTCTTTCGTGCAACCCGCAAATTATTATTACAACAGCTTATGATAAATACGCTTTAAAGGGCTTTGAACTAAATGTAGCTGACTATCTGTTGAAACCATTTCGTTTCGATCGTTTCTTAACTGCGGTTGAACGGGTGTATAATCTGATTAGTAAAGAAAAAAAGGAGGATAAGAACTTCATATTCGTGAAGACAGAATACCGGTTACAACGTATTGATCTGTCTGATATATATTTTATTGAGGGGATGGGGGATTATCGCAATATTCAGACTGGTTCAAAGAAAATATTAACGCCAAAAACCTTCTCTGAGTTTGAGTCTGAATTGCCTGCAAATTGTTTCTGCAGAGTGCATAAATCATTTATAGTCTCTCTCGATAAAATTATTTCGATTGAGCATAACCGGATAAAAATAAAGGATACTCTGGTCCCAATTAGTGCCAGTTATAAGGATCTGTTCTTTAATCTGATCGGGATCAAAAACGGGTGATAAACTAAAGATGTTTTAACTACATTTGGCAGGTAAAAATTATAAGTAAAAAACACCTGAATTAACCTCCATGTTCCACACCATAATCACTTCTGCATACATCATTCCCAATATTTATGTATTTCTCAGGATCTGGCATCTCTTTATTAACAAGGGTTATAAGCTGCATTATTCTCTGATTTATATACTATTAGCATCTGTCTATCCTTTAAGTAATTTATTCTCACAGGGAGACGCCGGATCAATTGCAGGTATTATAAGAACAGCAGGAGAATACATATTGCCATTTTACCTCTATCTGTTTCTGTCAGTCCTTGCTACTGATCTCCTTCTGCTGATTAATAAGCTTCTTAAAATAATTCCTTCTGAAAAATTGAGAAGTACCAGGTTTAAAAAGATCTGTCTCTCTTCAATACTATCTGTTTCAGTTATAGTTGTTATTGCAGGTATTATTAACTTTAATACCATCCGTACTTCAGAATATAGTATCGAAATTCCGGGGAAGTCATCAAAAATTAGTCATCTGAAAATTGCGTTTGTTGCTGATTTTCACCTGAAAGAGGGGGTAAGTATCTCATTTGTGGAGCGCTTTGCAAAGCGAATTGCAGAAATTAATCCCGACCTGATGGTGTTCGGAGGCGATATTGTTGAAGGTGACAGGAACGATGGGAAATTAGATCAGTTTGAGAAACTATTCAGTGAGATTAAGACGAAATATGGTGTCTTCGCAGTACTTGGAAATCATGAGCATTATGCAGGACAGGATAAAGGCAGTTTTTTCAGCAAATCCGGAATGAAGGTTTTATGCGACTCCATAGTTGTCATTGACAGTTCTTTTAATCTGGCCGGGAGGAATGACAGCCATTTCATTTCAAGAAAAACAGTGAATGAACTTCTTAAGTCAGCAAAAGATTCTCTGCCAATAATCCTTATCGATCATCGACCCACAGAAATAGACGAGGTAAGTAAAACCAGAGCTGATGTGCAGCTATCAGGTCATACCCATAATGGTCAGTTGTTTCCTATTAATCTGTTTACAAGAAAAGTATATGAATTGAGTTGGGGTTACATGAAGAAAGGTAATACACATTTCTTTGTCACAAGCGGAATCAGGCTTTGGGGGCCTCCGGTTCGTACTACGGGAAAATCAGAGATAATGATCATAAATATTACTTTTGCGGGAGAATAACAGAAATTCATGGAAGATAAAACTTTTAACAAATCCGACTTTACTAAGACCCCCCTTCCCAAAGGTGAATATGAGTGCTGTACTTTTATTAACTGCGACTTTTCAAATTCAACCCTGGCCAATATCAGATTCTTTGAGTGTGAGTTTTCAGGTTGTAATCTTAGTCTGGCTAAACTTACAAATACAACTCTGGCAGATGTGAAATTCAAAGAGTGTAAAATGCTTGGCCTCCACTTTGAGGATTGTAATGAATTTGGTTTGTCAGTAAGTTTTGACAATTGTTCACTCAATCTTACTTCATTCTATAAAGTCAGGATGATAAAGACTTCATTTAAAAATTCTCAGTTTCAGGAAGCTGATTTTACTGAGTGTGATTTGACCAGTTCTGTTTTTGATAACTGCGACTTTTCAGGTGCCACATTTGCAAATACAATAATAGAAAAAGCGGACTTCCATTCCTCTATCAATTATTCAATCGATCCGGAAAGAAACCGGATAAAAAAGGCCAGGTTTTCTTTGACCGGATCGGTAGGTTTGCTGGATAAATATAACATTGAAATTGACTTTGCAAATTAACAGGGATATGGGGAGGAAATCCGGATTCCTAATTGTTCTCCAACCTGAGTTTTACCAGATAAAAGTCGGACTGTCCAAATGAATTACCAAACAGATTTGACATTGTAAGTCCTACATGAGTAATTATCCCTTTATCATCAATTTTTACACACTTACCCGACATATCTCCGTTATTTCCTTCAGTAAGAAAATTCTTTTCCCAAACCAGACTGCCGTCACTTTTGTACATACGCACAAATGCCTGAGCTGGAGGGAGGTTTTGCACTCCGCTTATCAGGATGTTATCTGTTACTTTAGGATTCAAATCTATTGAGCGAACTCCGTCGTTTCTAGTGGTACCGAACTGTTTAATCCATGGAATATCTCCTTTGTTGCTGATCTTCAGAAGAAAAGCATCTCCTTCGCCAATCTGTTCACAGCCCAGGTTCCCTGATGTCATTCCGCCAACATAAATATTGTCTTTTTCATCTGTCTTTATAATCATTGGGACATCAAACCCATCACTTCCGAATTGAATATATTTTATAAGTGTCCCTTTATCATCAAACTGTCCGGTGAAACCATCAACGAACCCTTTATTCTTAGCGCCTATATCTCCCCAGGTTGTTCCGCAAACATAAATATCTGAATCGGTTCCTGTCGTAACTGAATTACATAAATCGTCCCCGGGAGTTCCGAATTGTGAAGTAAATATCTGGTTTCCTTTGTTATCTAATTTCATGATAAAGCCATCAGTCTTACCAAACGAAGAGTTTCCCAGTTTTCCTCCTGTTAATCCTGTTATGTAGATATATCCCGAGTTATCAATGCAGATCCCTTTTGCAATATCGATACTGTCAGTTCCGAATTGCCGCGACCATTCCATTTGTCCGGCTGGAGTGTATTTTACAATGAATATATCCTCCTTACCAAGATTTTTTCCGGCTAAGTCACCGGTAGTTAATCCGGTAATATATACATTATCGTTGTTGTCAATTGCAGACCACTGAACATCTTCAACTCCGGGTGTTCCGAATTGTTTTGACCATATTGTATTGCCCGAGCTGTCTATTTTGGTTAAAAATCCGTCATTATCACCAAAATTTTTATCGGCTATTGTCCCGGCAGTTTTGCCGGTAATATAGATATTTCCCTTATTGTCAATTAAATGGTTCATTACATATTCCTCTTTTTCAGATCCAAACTGTTTGCCCCATATAAATTTAGTCTGGGATTCTGACTTAATGGAAAATGATGCCAGAACGATAAGTATGACAAAGGCTTTTTTGTTAATGAGTCTGTTCATGGATGTCTTTTTTAAAGATTTAATTGAATCGGAGGAGTATTATTGATTGTA
>Ga0209429_10002826_pt1 | contig 10106 bp, 3 predicted proteins | sample BarGraNGADG00212_3_FD_184493 | JGI IMG/M metagenome (GOLD analysis project Ga0209429, IMG submission 184493) | Arctic peat soil microbial communities from Barrow, Alaska - Barrow Graham LP Ref core NGADG0004-212 (SPAdes) (version 2) | ecosystem: Environmental > Terrestrial > Soil > Wetlands >... | reverse complement strand
CGCATCCAGATACCAACTTCCTTAAGCATTTTCAAGCTTCCTTCGTCCAATGAACCGTCGGGCAAAATGGAAATGCAGAGTGCCGCATTTCCATCGCGTGCTATGGCTTCAATGATGTAGCGAATCATCATACCTGAATCGTAGGTAAAGCCTGGTGCATAAAACCAGTCACCAACAGGTGCTTCTGCAATCCAGGGCTGATCGGTCTTAATGTTGGCAGGAACACCAAATTCCTCGGTAGTCACTGTTCCATTAGTCTTATTGCGGAATTTTACGATGCTGAAAGTATTCACTATTCCGCGTTTTTTTAGAGTGCGGTTATAGTAATCGGCAATGACTGTTTGCATAGCATTGGCTTTGAGACCGGTTCCGGTTCCATCACCTGTAAATGGACCTTGTACCGTACCATCGGTATAAATGAAATCAGGGTCGTAATGTTGCACTACATCCATCATCCGTAACGCCCACTTTGTTGCATACCACTTCGCATAATCAAGGTGATTCGTGAATATGCCTGCCGGTGGAGGCGACCAACCTGAGTAAGCAGCCGCAGTTACACCCTTGTACTCGCGCAGATTAATACCATAAAGCAAGCGCGGATCGTATCCTTCCCACCATTTACCTTTACCATCGGCAAGAGTCAGACTGCCATCGTAAGGAACACCTTTTTTAGCGCCCTCTCTATCACTTCCAAAAGCCGTTTGCCACCACCACCAGGTATATTCGTGATGGAATGTTACGCCATAATGCATTCTGTTAGCACGGCAAGCTTTCGCCCATTCGCCGATTAAATCACGGTGTGGACCAATATTGACGGAATTCCAAGGTTGATACTTTGAATTCCACATATCGTAATTGTCATGATGCACCCCTTGAATCATCAGAAAACGAGCACCTGCTGCTTGGTAAATTTTTGTAAGTGCCGCCGGGTCAAGCTTTGTTGGATTCCAATCGCGAAGTACTTCCTTGTACCCAGATTCGGATGGATGACCGTATTTCTTGAGGTGATTTTTATAGGCAGGCGTACCTTCTACATAAAGTTTGCGCGCATACCAGTCGCCACTTTCACCTGCCGCTTGTGGTCCAAAATGAACCCAAATACCGAACTTCGCTTCGCGAAGCCATGCCGGTTCGCCGGGATAGTTCTTCTCGATGGATTCCCATGTTGGTTCGAATGGTCCGGCAGCGATAGGAATATCCAGTTTCATTTCTGGAAACGTTCTCCAATCGCCAATGGTAACACTATCCTCTGGCAATTTGGCCGGAACTGACGGGAACGGTGGGAGCAAATAGGGCTCAGGAGTCGATTTCGACTTAATTACCTTATTCTGGGCACTTAAACCTGAAAAGGTTATCGCAATAAGAAAGATAACTTTACTAATTCGTTTCATTGTTTATTTAGTTTTTAGTATTCTAACATAATAGACCTTACCGGCTGTATTTCCTGATAACGCCTGAAATTTGACGCGTACAATCTCTTTACCGTTTAGCATTTCATCGGGGATAAGATACTCAATATTTTGAAACTTATTTTGGTTCCATTTGTTAGAAATCGTTTCAGTAACCAGTTTCTGATCGTCAATATAAATATCGAACGATCTATTTCCATTCTCAGCACCCCAATAACGAACCAATAAACTCAAACCAGTTTCTTTGTTGGTGCCTAATTTATAGCTAAAGAAACCTCCGTCACGGGCTTCGCGCCAAAATTCATTCATAGTGTTGCCTGTTGAGGAATTTTGCTTTTCCATGGCATGGTCCACTTCAGGTTGTTGTTCGCCGGGTGCAACAAAATCGATCGTTCGTTTCTGCAGTTCCATCTTTTCTTTTTCAATGCTCGAAATCGAATCCATGTACGAACGATACCCTGAATTGGTCAGAGTCATCCAGTACATCATGTATCTTGAATCGTGGATTTGATAAAAAGGTTCTAACGTTATATGATCAATTGGATTCATCATTTTTACGTTTAACGTGAAATTCAAGGGCTTGTCTTTAATCGGTACTAACTTGTCTGCAATCTTTTGAATATCGTCTTCTATTAAAATCGGAGCTTTGTCAATAGGGAGTTTTTCCCCACCCGGATATTGTCCGAAACGGCTGTCATTGGCAATCAGACCCCTCAAATCTTCGGTTCCGGTTTTAGCGCCGAGCAAAATAGGTCCATGCATAAAGGCTATGTATTGAGGAACGTTTGGCAAATATTCAATGGAATTATGCATAGGAAGTTTGATTTCCACTACATCTCCTTTTTTCCACTTTCTGTCAATGCATACGTATGAGGATGGTTTAGCCGTATACGTGACGTTTCTGCCATTTACGGTTATCCCTAAAGCCTTATCACTCACCCATGCAGGGTAGCGAACCATTAATTTAAATGTAGCACGACCTTCCAATACAGTAAGTTTTGTTTGTTCCTCATAAGGAAATGTTGTTTCCTGTTTGAACTTTATTTTCTTTTCTTTCCAATTGAGTTCTGAGGCTATAAAAAGGTTTACAAATAAGGAGTCATTTGAATGCGTGTAGATAAATTGATTGTACTTCCCATGATTTTCCATCCCCGTTCCGACACAGCACCACATTGCTTCATTGGGAGCAGAATAAATTCTGTAATGACGTGGGCGAGCCGAAGTAAAATAGACATATCCTCCATGTTCCGGATGCTGACTTGAAAGGATGTGGTTGTAAATAGTCCTTTCATAGTAATCGGCGTATTTAGCTTCAGGATGTACTCTAAATAGATCTTCGGTTAATTTCAACATGTTGTTTGAATTACATGTTTCAGGTCCATCTACATCGCTAACATAGTCGATACAGGAAGCAGGGGTGGGGAAATGTTCCCTTCTACTGTTTCCGCCTATTGCCAAGGAACGGTTTGTTGTAACGGTCTCCCAAAAAAAGCTACCCGCTTTTTCGTATATCTGATCGTGACTGAGTTCTGCAATTCTTTCAAAGCCAACGACTTTTGGTATTTGAGTATTTGCATGTTTGTTATCCAGGTTGTCTATCCCTTGCGACATTGGATCAAGAATCATTCGGTGTGCGTACCGTTTTGCTGCAGTTAGGTATTTTTGATCGCCAGTCATCTGAAACGCATCGGCAAACATTTCGTCCATGCCCCCATGTTCCATGTTAAGCATGGATTGCATTTGCTCATCGGAAAGGGCAGAAGTGATTGAAATGCCCCAATCGCAGAATTCTAAAAACAAGGCTTTTGCATTTTCATAACCGCAATAAACCCACGCATCTCTAAGCCCTGCATACATTTTATGTAAGTTGTAAAATGGTGCCCATGCCGCATTATAAATACTAAAATCTCCTTTTTTGAATGCTGTCCATAATTTTATGCTATTTGGAAATCCTCCCACATAACCGACACCCCATGCCGAATTATTCAAGGCGTTGGCTTCTTGGCAGATTTTAAGTTCGGAAAGCATATACTCCATACGTTTTTTGCATGCTGTATTACCCGTCGATGCATCATTTAATGCCATTGCTGTTAAATAATGTCCTGCAATGTGTCCATCGAGACCATCCCAGTTTGGGTAGCTTTTGGCTTTTTCGGGCAATCCGGCTTCTTTTCGATAGGGTGCCAACATCCGGTCAACATCATACTTAAGAAGGACCTGAATGTTCAGATCGCGTGCATTTTTAAATGGCCCATCAAGCAACTGAACATCGCCTAAAGGAAATTCATTTGGATACAGCTTATTCTGCGCTTTGAGATTTAAACTTATGCAATAAATTGCACAAATAACTAAAAGTGATTTCTTCATATTATTGATATTTACTAATTTGTTTCGTTCAATTATATAGTTTATTTGTTCGGGAAAAATTAGTTAAATTCATATTAAAACCTATTTTATTTTAATAAAAACTTTTTCAGACTGCAGACCTTCTGATTCAGCTGAAAGACGAATTTTTCCCCTTTCCCGTTTCGATTGAACAATAACTAAACACAAACCGTGGAATGCCTTTCGCTCGCTGGCTTTGAAGTACTCGTGGCTGATAGGGTTGCCATTACCCACACCGGCGATGGTGCCGTCTCCTTCAATTTTAAATTTTACCAAGTTGTCAGCATTTGGGCAGACGCGGCCTTCCTTGTCAACGATCTCTACTTTGATATTAGAAAGGTCTTCACCATCCGCGTTAATTTCGGTTTGGTCGGGAGTTAGTCGTATTTTAGCAGGTGTACCTGCGGTTTGGATTTCGTCTGTGCCTACTATCTTGCCTTTGTTTTTTGCCACGGCTTTTAATGTTCCCGGTGAGTACGGAACTTTCCATTCGAGGTGTAAATTTCTTGTGTCGCTGAACGTCTTTTCACCCAGTGATTTTCCATTTAAAAACAGTTCCACCGATTCGCCATTACTATAACACCATACAGGGATTTCCTTACCCTCGAAGCCTTGCCAGTTCCAATTTGGAAGAATGTGAACCATTGGTTTGTCTGTCCACTGGCTCTGGTAAAGGTAATAGCGGTCCTTTGGGAAACCACATAAATCCACAACACCAAAATAAGAACTGACTGAAGGCCAGCTAAAAGGTGATGGCTCACCAATGTAATCGAACCCCGTCCATAAGAATTGTCCGGCAACCCAGGTAGCGTTTTTTATTCCCTTAAGTGTGGTTTCTGCTGTAGTATCGTTGTAAGAAGAACATTGATTGTCCAGTTCGCTTTTTATTTTAAGCATACCGCTATCTAAAACCATGTTATACTCTCCGCGCGTGCTGACAGCCGAACCAGTTTCAGAGCCGACTAGCTTCGCCTTTCCTTTAAGAGTTTGGTAAAAAGGCATGGAATAATTAATGCCAAACACGTCGAGCGGTTTTGAAAAGCCTGTTTTAACTGCTGCCTCCGGGGTATTACAAGCCGAGGTGACAGGCCGTGTCGGGTCTTCTTTGTGACAGATGTCGACAAGCCGCATGGACATTTCGTAAGCATTGGCATTGTCCTGCTCAGGAATTTCGTTACCAATGCTCCACAGGATAATACCGGGATGGTTCCTGTCGCGATGGATCATGTCCGTTACATCTCTCTCGCTCCATTCATTAAAAAACCGACCATATCCAAACATTGTTTTTGACTTAATCCATTCATCAAACGCTTCGTCCATAACCAGAAAACCCATACTGTCGCATAAATCGAGAAACTCGGGTGCAGGCGGGTTGTGGCTTGTGCGTATGGCATTGCAACCCATGCTTTTCATGATTTCCAACTGATGCTCAATTGCCCGTGTGTTCACGGCAGCGCCCAGGCATCCAAGGTCGTGGTGTAGGCATACCCCTTTGATATCAACGTGCCGCCCATTGAGAAAAAAACCTTTATCTGTTGTAAATTCGAAAGATCGGATGCCGAAAGGTGTTGTATATTCATCGACTGTACATCCGTCCACTTTTACTTTGGATATGACACGGTAAAGGTGAGTGCTTTCCAACGACCAAAGTTTTGGATTTGGAATTTTGATGAGTTGTTTGAAAATGGTATTACTACCATGCTCAATATTTTGAACGCTGCTACTGTTGGCAATTTTAGTTCCTTCATTACCAACAATTTCAGTTTCTATCACTACCTGTTGGGCAGAAGTAGATTGATTTTGTATCTTAGTTTCAATGCTTACCGTTGCTTCATTTTCTGATATTTTCGGTGTGGTAACATACGTTCCCCATTGCGCGATATGAACCGGTTCTGCTACAATTAACCGCACATGCCGATATATACCTGCACCTGAATACCAGCGCGAGCAAGGTTGCTGTACATTGGCTTTGACCGCCAAAATATTTTTTTCTTCACCAAAATTCAGATTATCAGTCAATTCATATTGAAAGCTGGAATAACCATATGGACGGTTGCCAAGATGTTTGCCATTAATCCAGACATCACTGTTCATGTATACACCGTCAAATTCGATAAAAATGCGTTTACCTTTATTGTTTTCAGGTAGTTTGAATTCCTTCCTGTACCAGCCCGTACCTGCGTTTATGAAACCTGCACCGCTTCCCCCCAGACAGGTTGATTCAAATGGCCCCTCAATTTTTCTTTCTCCCTCCATGTAAATACCGCCACCCATTATTCCATCGAAAACCCTCACAGAAATAGTATTTTTAGCGCCGTAATTGATAATTTCGTGTGGTACTTTATAATACCGAAGCATGTCGTATGCCGTAGTAAAACCGGGAGGGAAGGTGCCCATGCTTCCTACTTTCACACCGTTGAAAAAGGTTTCATCTGCATCGTCAATTTTTCCGACATTGATGATGATATCCTTTCCTTTTAAATCCGCAGGAATGGTCAGCTCGCGACGGTACCAGCCATAAACATAATCCTGGGTGTAGTTCGAATGTTTCTCCCATGGGGATGGGAGCATGACTGTTTGCCAGGAAGCGTCGTTAAATTCGGGGTTCTTCCAAAGCATAGTATCACCTTTGCTGAATTTCCACTCACCGTTTACAACTTTAAACACAGGAGCATCGCTAATTTCAGAATGAGCAAGCCCTTCAATGCTCCAGTCGTGAGGCACATCTACTTTGCGCCACGCGGAATCGTCAAATTTAGGATTCTCAGCACCATCAATTTCACCTGCAGAAAATCGCCAGTTCGAGTCGAACGATAAATTGTGCCTCATTTCAACTGAATGTTTACCAGCGGTTGCTACAACTGTAAAAAAAGATGCAATAAGCAAACAGAAAATGGGAATCTGTTTGCTTACTAATTGAATCAGCCGAGCAGTTACATTATATTTCTTCATTCAAATTGACATTTTCTATGTTTTATTTCCTGAGCTTTGCCGAATATGACAAAGCTCAGGATAAACAATATTGATGATGAGCACACGGTATTAAGTAGTATTCAATTAACTACAACTTTTTTTCCACTATAAGTTACAGCTTTATCCTGTTTTTTACCAGCAGCAACGTTTACGATATTGAATGTACGAGTTGTAAGCATACCGGGGAAAGAGCCTTTACGATCCTTGATTGTTAACGCTTTCTTCGCATCATTCCATGTAAAAGTAATGGTTGAGTATGCTCCTTTTTCGTAGTTGTAGTTGTCGTTTTCGTCTTCGTACAAAGTAAACTCACCATTGGCTCCGGGATATACACGAATCTCGAGGTTGTCCCATTTCTTTTCGGTGGCATACTGTACTTGTGGTCCAAACGGAATGATACTTCCCGACTTAATGAATAAGGGAATCATATTGATCGTTGTTTCTTTTGTGATTTCCTGACCGCCATTGAATTCCTCATTGGTCCAGAAATCATACCACACTGTACCAGCAGGCAAATAGACTTTCGTGGATTTTGCCTCCGTGAAGTTCACAGACTGACCTTTAGTTCCGCTATTCGCATCCTTTTTGTCCCAACCAGTTTCCTCATTTGATCGTACCATTGTTTCCGGGGTGTATTGTGCATTAACAACCGGAGCAACCAATATTGATTTGCCAAACAGATACTCGTTGCTCATGTCTCTAACCTTTTTATCGTTAAAGTCCATCACCAAAGCGCGCATAATTGTAGCTTGGCTATTTGTAACCGCCCAAGCAGTAGAATAAATATACGGCAACAGGGAATAACGCAAATTAATGGTCTTTGCAATTGCATCGTAAATTGGCTCTCCCTCTTTCCCAAAGTTATAGATCTCTCTGGGGATATCCGTACCGTGCGAACGCATCATTGGAGTAAATGCTCCGAATTGAAGCCAACGAACATACAATTCCTGAAAGGAGGGATTCTTGGCTCCAGACCCATCATTCCAGTTTCTGTTATAAGCACCAGCGAAAAAGCCACCGATGTCAGTGTTCCAGTAGGGGATTGCACTCATTGAAAAGTTAAGACCTGCTGGTATCTGATTGCGCAATGTTTGCCATGATGAATTCACATCGCCCGACCATGTATTGGCTCCATAACGTTGCTGACCTGCAAACGCAGAGCGGGTAAGGATAAATACACGTTTATCGGAACTTGCCGCACGTTGGTGTTCGGCAACGCCGCCTACCGTCATCAAAGGGAAAGCATTGCGAACCTTACGGAAGGAGCCAAGGTAGGTTTTGATATCGAAATCGGTCGGTTTGAAATCCAAGTGGTCTGGTTCCGATGAATCCATCCACCATCCGTCAATGCCCACTGAAAACAACCCTTTTTGAAGGTATTTCCAGTAAATGTTACGAGCTTCAGGGTTATAGGGGTCGTAGGGTTGTACACCTGAAGGATATTCGCGGTTAGGAGGCCAAGTTTCCAAGCCCGATTGTGGCCATGTTCCGAAGTTCAGGAGCATACCCTTCGGTTGCATTTCACGGAATTGCTTTGTTTGTGGACCAAAAGAAGACCAGATGGAAATAATAAGATGTGCATTCATGTTGTGAATATCATCCACCATTTTCTTGGGGTTCGGAAATTCGGAGTTTAGAAATTCCATAGCATTCCACAGGTAATTGTTGCCCCAGTATTGCCAATCCTGAATGATACCATCGAGCGGTACACCCAGATCACGATAGTTCTTTACGACACCCACCAGTTCGTTCTGGCTTTTGTAGCGTTCTTTACTTTGCCAGTATCCGAACGTCCACAACGGAATCATCGGAGCTTGTCCGGTCAAGTCGCGCATACCGGCTATGGAGCCATCGATGGTTCCACCGAACATCACGTAATAATCAATGCAATCGCCTACATCCGATCTGAAAGTTGTACTTTCGGGCTTGTCTTCAAAAACAGTAGGGGAATAATTGTCCCAAAATAATCCGTAACCCTTAGTTGAAACAAAGAAAGGAACATAGTCGTCGGTGTTACCCTGTACCATATTGATTCGTGTGTTACGTTGAGACATTTTACCGCGCTGCTGTTGACCTAAACCATAAATGTCCTCGTCTTTGTCGAGTACATATGATTGACTAATTGTGTAGGTTTTTGACCCTGCATCGTTAAAATCAGTAAACGTAGCACCAGATTCTTTTTCGCTTAGAAGTTGTACTCCGTCAAGGGTAGAATAGGATATTAAACCCGACTTTACATTGACATCAACTTTCAACTTATCGCTTTTCAATGTCACGACATTTCCTTGCTGATTTAGGACAAGTTTTGTGACTTGAGGTTTTTTAGTAACCGATAAACTTTCTTTTGTAAACGTTTTTCCTTCAGGTGATTTCAACACCCTTACTGTGGATGGTCCATAAAATTGGATTTCAACATCCATAGAATTGATTTTGGTTTTTACACCCAAATCGGTTTTCTGATAGGATTGTGCCTGACTTATCAAGGCGAAAATCATCAGGAATGAGAGCATTTTGATTTTTTTCATAAACTAATTATTTGAAAGATTATTTATTTTGCAGGACTTAGACGATAAAGACGTGCGCCGTGACACGAAACCACAGGTGCGAATTCGCCTTTGAAATTACCAAGATCTTTGTGTGACCAAAGGTCGCGTACCCTTACTGACTTTGTGAAACCCAATTCGCTCAAACTGACAGGTATTTTAACGGGTCCGTTCTGTATATTGGGCGATTGTTCATCCCGCGTGTTGAACAATGCCAGGTATTTATCCTTGCTGCCTGGGACATCAGCAATCCAGGCAATCAAACCGTCTTCGGTACGGAAGAGCTGGCGGTTGTTTATACTATGTTGATTAACAGCAAGGACTTCATCGTTCGTGAGCAACGAGAGCGTAAGTGAGTCTGTCTTTGTCATGTCGCCACCGTGCATCAGGGGGGAACGCGCAATGCTCCATAATGACATTAAGGTGTATTGTTCGTCGGTTGTAAAATTAGTTTTGCGACCCAATTGCAAAACACCAAGCGGCAACATGTCAGCGTCAGGCCATGCTCCGGTGATGCGGTATGAAGTCCAATCATGAAGACGTTTGAACTGGTCGTACATCGACTTCCAATTATCCCAGAAATCATCACTTATACGCCACATGTTAGCATTTTGATTAACGCTTGGACCAGCAGACAGGGGTGTTTCGCCAGGGGATGTACTGAAAACTATTTTTCGACCTGTTTTGGCAATAGCTTTTCGGATCGCTTCTACTTCGGGTTGATGATAGGGACGACTTAGGTCATCGACTTTGATGAAGTCCACTCCCCACGAAGCAACCAGTTCCATAAGTGAGT
>Ga0209429_10002825_pt1 | contig 10106 bp, 12 predicted proteins | sample BarGraNGADG00212_3_FD_184493 | JGI IMG/M metagenome (GOLD analysis project Ga0209429, IMG submission 184493) | Arctic peat soil microbial communities from Barrow, Alaska - Barrow Graham LP Ref core NGADG0004-212 (SPAdes) (version 2) | ecosystem: Environmental > Terrestrial > Soil > Wetlands >... | reverse complement strand
AGCCATTTGTAAATCGTCGGACGGCTAACTCCGTATTTTTGAGAAAGATCGGTTACGCTGAAATATCCTTGATTCCAGTCGTTAACAAGTTCAATCTTTATGTCCATCTGGTTTATCACTTTCCACGGCATAGAGTATCCTCCTTGCCGTAAAGTGTAAACCATGTCCCCGGTTTGTTTTGTAAACTATCTTACCAGTTTGTACCCAATGAAACCTTCACCCCCCCCATGGGGCGGGATTCAACTTGCCAATTCTGCTGCGCTTAGCACTGAATCCTCCGGGCTTTGCTTTCGGAATCGGAGTTTCACGAATAAATAATGCATTCTAAAACCATGAGCTTAAATATACTCGCAATTTTCTTTATTTCAATTCTTTTTTTGTGAGGAAGGCTAAAGACTGAAGACTGAAGACTGAAGACTGAAGGAATGACGAAGGCTATTGGATACCGGCCTGCGCCGGTATGACAGACGGGGCTGGATTCAGGCTTCCGCCGGTATGACGAAGGACTCTTGGATCTCCCAGGCATCCCCGAGCACACGCCAACACCGCCTCAAGAGTATAGTTGCAAGTTTCGTTTCTATCCAAAGAATTAACCACCGGCTAGTAATTCAGGATAATTCCTATGTAGCCAATTTTCAACTTTTTCACGGATATTTTTCGCAAGAGAAAACATTTCATCCGCTTCCTGATCGGATGTCATTCCGGCTCTTTCATAACCGCCGATATTTCTCTTTTTTCGAAATGCATCAAATTGAGTAAACAACGGAGGGTGACAAGTCGATCGTGTAAACAAGAGATTGACTCACACGATAATGATGCGCTTCCCGAACGGCACGATAACCGCAAGCTGCAAGCGCTGCTGTTGCCGCCTGCAAGGCAGCGTTGTATGCAATATTCAGACGCCAGTCCGCGCTTAATCCTGAAGCCTTACAATCATTCAGATCGCGATCGGCAACGGCAAGCAAATCGGCGATTTCTTGCGGGCTTGTCTTGTGAGCGATCAACCATCCGTTAAGCTGCCAGTCTTTTAAGCTCATCATCATCTCCAATCAGATATATTTTATCGTCTGCCATAACAGACTTAATAAAATGATTATTTTTAGTCAGTTTGACTCTGAATTCATCAGGCGGATAAACCGTTGGATTAATTTCTCTACCGATGGTTTGTTGCGTCGGACTCAGCACGGCAACAATGTCCGAAAAAGTAACATTGCCGATAACCAGCACATCCACATCACTTCCTTCTTTTTCAGTCCCGTGCGCCATAGAACCATAAATGAAAGCACAATGAATATGTTGGGCCAACGGCGCAAGAGCTGTTTTTAAAATATCACCGATTCCGGCCGTCTTAATAATGATGCTCTTTAATTCGGTAAATACCGGAGAATGAAAATTGGCCTGATAATAAATCTGTTTGCCTTTCATGATCCGCAAGACGATTCCGGCATCAACGAGAGCATTGACTTGCCGTTGCACTGCACCCATACCCCCGCCGACCACACGAACAATCTGCCTCAGATAGAACGATTCATCGGCATGGCCATAAAGCAGAGACAACACAGCCTGCCTTGTTTTACCGAAGAGTATTTCTGAAAGTTTATTGTTAATTGACTTTTTGTCCATTATTCATCGCACCATTTTCGGGTGCAATCGTACCCGTTATGGGGGCACATGTCAATTATTTTTTTATAGTCTTTTTTCCCATTATTTTTCTTGTGCTGGTAATTTTTACGCCGTCTCGCGATTACCAACCCTTATACTGGATTCCGGCGTCCGCCGGAATGACGAAGTTGAATTGCACCCTCCCCCAATCCCTCCCGTCAATGCCCGTGCATTCGCCGGGCTCTGCGCATCAAAGTCGGGGTGGCTAATTACCGGCGTCGTAAATAACTTCGCCGGTTCTGGCATAGTCGGACAATAAAGATTTATCGTCTGCAAATTCTTCCGGCGTCATAGTAACTATGTCGAGCGGAATCATGAACTTCCTGATGGTCATGATTTCTGCATCTTTTGTCAGTTTTGCCCGTTTAAAAATATCTTTATTTTTAAAATCATTGGAAATGACAATAATATCTATATCACTGTCGGCGTTATATTTGCCATTCGCCTGAGATCCGAAAACAATAATTTTCTGAACGTTCAAACCCGTTTGCTGAAGACGGTCTTTCATGAATGCAATAACTTTTAAAGTTGATTTTTTAACCATTTCAAAACCTCTTTGCTGTTATTGATAATTTCTAATGTATTCTTTTTCTTATACTCGCTTATCATTTTGGTCAAATCATCAGGATAGCGTGTCGGAATGCTTACCCTGTTCAGCTCAAAAATTGCATTATATAATTTTTCAGACGGGCTTAAACCAATTTTTTCCACCAGATAAATTAAGTTGTGCACCTTTGGAGGAACTTCGTTTAGTCTAAATTGATAAAGCCCCTTAAGAGCTTTTTCAATAGCAAGGTGACACATAAACACAGCATATATGAAACGTTTATTCTCCAGCATTACTTCGGCTGTCTTTAAATCATAAGCCGCCTGTTTAAACCATTCTTCTGGTTTTTTAGTCATAATTAATCATTCCTATAAGGTCAGTTTTTTTATTATATAATATAATTTGGCAGATGGATATAAAAATATAAGGGAATAGTCCGAGACAGTTCAATTTGATTTTCAGATATCGGAAATGCCTTGTCAGATTAAGCTTTCTTGCCAACGGATACATTAAGCCTTCTCTCATGAGGAGGAGTTCCAGCATATATGGAAACGTTCCATCTGCGGGTTTTGTGAAACGATAGAATTGGTTTATAAATGAGAATATGGCGATTGATATAGTCCCGAAAATGATTTTGAAAAACATCCAGTCCTTTTACCATGGCATTTCTTTCATCATTTGTTCAAGCGCTGCTTCCACGCGCTCGTCTTTTTCATCCCGCAGCGAAAGAAACAAAGAGAGACGGTCAATCACTCCCGCAGTTGCAAAAAGTTTCGGATCATAGCTCCAAACTTGAATTTCATTACAATGAAGATCTTTTGCAGACAGTTCACCAGCCCGATATTTTTGGGTCCATGATCTTCCTTCGGCGCTGCTTATGGCCCAAACCGTGTTTCCCGATTCCGCAAGTGCCGAATACCTGGCAAGAGCGCTGAGACCCGCATAAATTCCACCAGGAACAGCGACAGATTGATCCAGATATAAACGCTGCCTAACCGGATTGCGTAAAAATTCCAGTGATTTCTCCCAGACTTCTTGCTTTGTGCCTTTCAAAATCATTTCCCGTTTGCGTCCCTGAATGGTAACTTCGGCAAGGCCAAGCGATGCAATTTCGCTGAAAACTCTCGACATGGTCATCATGGAATAGCCATATTGTTTTGCAAGATCAGTGAGCCGCAAAATCTCTTGCTGACCTTTAAGAAGTGCGTGAAGAATGACCAATTGACCAGACGGGCTTAATATATGCGGCTTTGACTGCATCTTTCTAAAGTGTTCTCGAAAATCCATTCCCAGAAGAGGTAGATACATCTGATTGCCGGGGATGATAAAGCAAACCTTCTGTCCAACCAGCCTTTTGCGGTTAAAAGAATTTAACTGTTTGCGGATGTAAATGATTTCCGCCTTGCCTGTCCCCGGCCTGAGAAGGTCAATATTTTTTCTGATCACAGCAGGTGTTGTTTCCTGTTTGCTATTAGCAACCATCAAGATGCAGGATAATGTCATGATCTTTGTCTGGTAGAAGGCATATTGATCTCTGAGAAAAAAAGGCAGATCAGCACGTCCATTCCATGGCTAAATAACCAGGGTAATATCCAATGCATCCTTGACGTACTTTATAAGTTCTTTGATTAATTGAGCATCCATATTTTTATTAACCTTTGATATGCACGATAACATATTCAATGTTAATGTGTAATATAAAAGATAACAGCTTGTTATATATGTGGTTAATCCGGGGACACCAGATCAGTTATTTTTTGACAGAGAATTCTGATGTCTCAGAAAGTTGTTAATAACTAGTATGGTCCAGGATTCAGATGTTTTCAGGTTATTTGGTATCCCCGTTTCTAACAGGGGAATTTTATAGCCGGCGAAGTAGTTCAAAATTGCATATCCGCACCTCGGGCAGATTATCTTCGGTAGTTACTATATTGTCTTTACTGTCCAGCGAAAGAATGAGATCGTTGGTTTCAAGCAGGGTACCATCAATGCCGGCGTTTATAAGACGCTCAATCATTGTTTCCCGCATAGCAGCCATATTTCCGTTGGATATTATTCCCGCCGATTCGGCTTGCGTAAGACTCATTGGTTTTAAAAGTTCATGCGAGCCGGCCACCCAGCTGTCGGTTCCGTTAAAGAAACCGCGTATAGTTATATAATTCCGGTCTTCGCGCAGCAGCGGTTCTCCTCGTTCGTTCACAAGGTGGCTGTGCGATTCATATTTTCTTCTATCGGTGGATTGCTCTGTTTTGGCGCTGCCGGTCATATAAATTGCGCGCACATACACTGCGGGAATGCCCTTGTCATTCAGGTATTGGGCAATTGAAAACTCCTCAAAAGGACTGTTGAACCCGTATGCCACGGCTTTTTCACTTTGTATGTAATCGTTGTGCGGAACAACCATTTCGCCCACGCGGGAAATTTTCCACACAAAATGAATATGGTCCTTGGTAAAAGTGTAATAGGTCTCGCTTTTCTCGGAAAGTTTCCACGAATGTGTTTTGCGCCAGCGCTCAGGTAAAAAATAATCGAAAAGGCGACCGTTTCGGCCAACCACCCACAAACGTCCGCCCGTGCTTTCAACAGGTCCGTGGATATAAGGTACTCCCAGTATTTCAACGGTGCCAAGATGGCTGGGCAGTTCAGTGGGGTGCCAGCGGTCGCGCTGGTCATCGTGATAGGTGTGACGCTTATAGCTTGTCACCTCTTCTTCGTGTTCGGGCGTTCGCACTAAGAGCTCGTAATCAATTACTGAATAATCTCCCGTTTCAATTATGCCGGTAATAAGTTTGCATTGCGCATTCTGTCTATCGGTGCTGTCCGCTGGAATGCTCTCAAAAAGTTTTACCTGCTTTTCTTCCAGAATAATATGTACTGGTTTCATGTCCGCTACAAAAAAACCTTTTTTTGCCATATCCGATATTACCTTGAGGGTAATAGGCTTGATAACCGAGTTGGCGGCATCGCCCGTTACGCCTGAGTCCTGGAGCGTTTCTACAACATCTTTGCCGCGTATCCACTGGTATATGAGCTTATATTGCTTTAGTATGTCTATATCAATTCCCGGATGTTTCGCATGGATACGGTTAAGTTTATCCGTCGAACGTCCGCTCTGCCACAGTTGCATGGTTTCGGGTGGTACATATATAGCGAGCGGCAGCTGTGTCGAAATGGTAATTTTCTGGAGGCCGTATTTTCCTTCGCGCAGTTCTAAAACGAGCGAGAATTCCTCCCACGGGCTGTTGAACTCGGTATTCATGAATTGCATCAGAGTGTGTGTATCCAGCGGAACGTCTTCTCCCACCCGGCAGTTTTTTACCACAAGATCCAGTGCAACTCCGTCCACCATTTTAGTTGGTACCCGGTACACGGCACTGGTACCTTCCAGGCGTTGGCGCTTGCTTGCAAACCAGGGGTTTTCGTACCAGTTAGACGGTTCTAATAGTTCGGCTAAGGGAAGGCCGAATTGTGTTAAGTAAATATCTCCACCATCGCTTGTTTTACGGTGAACATACACCACACCCAGCACTGTAACCAGCGTTTCTGACGCGGCATGACTTATATATGATGGTACAGGCAGTACGATCGAAGACATCTGTTTCAAATACCTTATCGTTAAATGCTCTATCGGTTTATGGTGTATTGGGGATGGCTGTTAATGCTCACTAATTAAGTAACTCTTTTGGTATAATAAGTAAAGGAAGAAACAGCAAAAGGAGATGTGGGGAAGCAAAGACGGGTTGATGCCCAAATCATTTATGTCTTGCCGATCTTGTTGCCTTTATTTGCGCATTTGCGACCGCAGGTACTGAATAAAGCCCATGTGGGGAGGCGCAACATCCATTTGCCATAACAGCGCTATAAGTTCTCCCCGATGATGCGTTTCTTCCTGGAAAAGGTCGAGCAGCAGATCCTCAACAGGTACAAGTATTGTTGAGCCGCCCTTTTGCTTTCTCTCAATATTTTTTGCCAGTTCTTCCGGCGTGACTTTGCCGAGATAAGCGTTGGTTTTGGATTCAACCTGTTCCAGATATTTCGTGACTTTCTCGATGCTGTCGTATTCGTTATAGTTGAGGCTCGGATAATTGGGATTGCCTTGAAGTGCATAGTTAATATAGGCATCCACCACAAAGATGATATGCAGGTAGATGTCTCTCTGGGACGGGAAACTGCCTATTGCCTCATAAATAAATGTTACCGAGAGAAGAGTGGTTTTAGGTAAGAATTCCATTGACACACAAGAATGTTCTTCGTATACTCCAACCGCCAAAAAGCAATGTCTTATCAATCAATTCAATTAGGGAGAATCAAATGAGTCGGAACGAGGCACCGAGGAAAAAGGTTTTAATTAATCCGCCTGGGACAGAAGAGATTTACAAACGGATGAAGTTTTCCCAGGCGGTCCGCGTAGGCGACGTGGTCTGGGTGTCCGGTCAGGTGGGAATGGATGAAAAGGGTGTGGTCGGCGAAGGGATCGACGCCCAGGCTCGCTTGGCCTTCAAGAACCTGGAGCGCGTTCTCGCCGAGACCGGTGCTTCTCTGGCCGACGTGGTGGAACTGATGACCTTCCACACCTCCTTGGTCGATATTCGCGGTTTTTCCAAAGTAAAGGCCGAGTTCATTCCGGAGAATTATCCAGCCTGGACGGCGGTGGGGGTGAAGGAACTGGTCATGCCACAGTTGCTGGTCGAGATCAAGGCCATGGCTGTCATCGGCAGTGGAGAGGCCAGTTAACGGGGCGACCGGTTGCGAACTAATTTGTCGGCATCGCTATCTGAGGACGGTCATCGGTGACAACGATTGGGCGGCCTTTTCCCTTTGACCACGCTTCGGCTTCCCCTTATTAAAACCAGTAAAACCAGGGACACTTCCCATATTAAATATCTTTCAGCTTTCTTGGGCGCCCAGCCTTGCCGGGCAATAACTTTCGGCAAAGCCTCTTCTCCAATCCTACAATGAAACCTTTACTCCCCATGGGGCGGCCTGTGGAAGTATTTGCCCTGATCTTTTGATCCGTTGCCGGATCTTGTTGCATCAGGAATATTTTGTAAGCTCCCAGATCATTTTCGTCAAGCCACCCTTTCACGGCGACCAATCCGTCCCCTTGTCCACTGATATTTGCCCGGCAACTCGACCAACGGTAGTCTTCAGGTCTTATCACCAGCTTTGATTTCACTGGATTTTGTTCGATGTACCTTGCCACCGCCCACAAATAGGAGTCAGCCTCAACTGTCGTCGAAAAAAAACGGTTCTGCCATAACCGGCCGCTGCGTTTATATTTCCGGTTGACATGCTGCGTATAAAGAAGATTTGTCCTGCCGATGCACCGAGACAACGACACCTCGTCCGCAGGAACGGCCAGGATATGCAAATGGTTGGTCATCAGGCAATATGCCCAGATATCAACGGTCCATTTTTCACAGTAGCTTTTCAGTAAAGACAGGTATGTGGTTCTGTCTTTCATCGTCAAAAAAGACATCGGCGCGGTTATTGCCCCTCTGGGTGATGTGATGGGGATACTGGGGGGTTATAATGCGGGCAACTCTTGGCATATGCCGGCTCTGTACGCTAAACCAAAGTAATCGTCAATCATAAATACGGGAAGTGTCCCTATATTACTATATTAAATTTTTACTACAAGAATATTTCGTCAAAGGTGCCGTCAGCAAAATCCAAAAATATAAGGCGGTTGCGTATCGGATTGCCGATTCCGGTAATTATTTTGATTGCTTCCTGCACTTCCCATGCGGCAATTACCGCTGGCGTTGCCGCGGGATTGCCTGTCTGCGCTTCAATCCCGCACGCGTTTTCATCGGTACAAGGGCCGCAGATTGCGCTCAGACCTTTATCTCCCGGGAAGATGGTCATCAACTGGCCGTTGAAACCTGCTATCGCGCCATGAACAAAGGGAATTTTTAGTTTGTTGCAGGCATCGGCCACAGTCTGGCGGGTCATCAGATTGTCCAACCCGTCAATTACAACACCCGCATCTTTTATTAAGTTCTTAACATTCTTAGAATCGATTTTTTTGTTGACGGCAGTAACTGTTACAGCAGAGTTGATTTTTTTTATCCGGGTCGCCGCAACCTTAACCTTGGATTTCTTCAGATCACCCTCTGTAGCCATTATCTGCCGATTAAGATTGTTTTCTGCAAACTTGTCATTATCAATGATTACTAAATGACCGATTCCCTGCCTGGCGAGCAACTCTATTATCGTTCCGCCCAGACCGCCCACCCCACAGACGGCAACCGTGGAGCAAAGCAGTTTCAACTGCCCCTCTATGCCTATTGTTCCGATGTTACGTATGTACCTTATGGGGATTATGTTTTGTTCAAGACAGGAAATCTCGATTTCCCGCGGGGGAATTCTTTTTTTAGAGGAAATAAATCGAACCCCTCTCAGGTCAATAACCCGCATTTTCTTCTTGTCGGGCGCCGTCCAGCCCTTGCTCAGCCGGCGAATTAAATTATCAGTAGATTGACCTGTAGCCATATTTACTTACAGATTTAAAAGAAAAAACCCAACTCACTATTAGATAAAAATTTCCCTTCGGCCAATTTTATCACTTTTTTTGTGTTAAAAATGTCGTTGCTCCCGTGAACCAGAGCGCTTGTTTATCATCGCCTTCGAATACAAGTTTTCCTTCAAAAAGAGCTTCCATGGATTTATTGAGGTCTTCCGATGCCATAATTTTAAAAGCTGTATCGGCATCCGACCAGACCATGGCAACGTCAAATTGTTTTTGATCTCCTGTTAGTGATGATATCTCACCGTTGTCGAAAATAAATAATCGTCCTCTTTTACCGTCAGCCGTTTTAATTAATACTTTTGTTTTTTCTTTTTTAATATACTCTTTAAATTCAGGATTTTTTTTGGACGCTTTTTTAAGTTTGCGATAGAGAATAAAAAGTAAGAATGTAAATTTCATATAATCCTCCTTTTTTCAGCCACCGGCGACTCTAGGCAACAGATCAAGCTTATCGCCATCTTTAAAGTTTATTTTATTCAACAACTTTATGTTTGTGCCGTTGAGCAGGATGTTACTATTATCCCATATGGATTGCTTCTTGCCAAGCCCAATAGACTTAATCTTTCTCTCGAATAAGGGGCTGAACTTAGTTTCCACATAGTCCCTGGCTTCGTCAATACTTTCTACATTGACTGCTACCGTTCGCGCGCCTAGTAAAGTCCTCCATGGCCCGATGAAGTTGATATTAATTGCAGACAAATATTTTACCTCTAATAATAAAGGTATTTCAAAAGAGTTTTCCTGTACCCGGCTATTTTGGGCGATATTGCTATTCCGCCTTTATTGATGCGGCGATTTCCGGCATACCCAGGCTCTCCAGGCGTTTTTTCGAAGGTTTGCCGGTAGTTTTGTTCCAGTCTCTGATAGCATAATATTCCGGCAGCATTTTTCCCATGTTAGGCACATGGCCTTCCTGCCCGCCATCGGGAATCGGCCTCATAGCCAGCTCCGGCAACACATCATCTTTCGCTGTTATACCTAACTTGCAGGACAGAGCCCTTTGCAGTTGAAAAGTGCGTTCCCCGGCCTTTAATAATTCATCCATGGTTGTGTTCCAACCTGTGGAAGCATTAATCATCTCGATAAGTAAATTGAATGGTATCTGGGCAAAATGACAGATTCCCAGTGAATCAGTCAAAGTTCTGAAATTTTGGCCTTTGGCAACACCGGCAGCTTTATCATCTGCCCAGCGGTCAGTTATCTCCAATTCTAGATCAGGATGACCTGTGCCGCTGTCCACCTGAAAGGCATCATTCTTATTATGATCAGCGCCGCGCGGAGCGGTTGCGTAAACAAGACCCATGGAATGATAAGCTCTCGGATCGTGCATGGGAAACTCCAACCCTTTGCATTGGACGGCTTCTC
>Ga0209429_10002823_pt1 | contig 10113 bp, 14 predicted proteins | sample BarGraNGADG00212_3_FD_184493 | JGI IMG/M metagenome (GOLD analysis project Ga0209429, IMG submission 184493) | Arctic peat soil microbial communities from Barrow, Alaska - Barrow Graham LP Ref core NGADG0004-212 (SPAdes) (version 2) | ecosystem: Environmental > Terrestrial > Soil > Wetlands >... | reverse complement strand
TATTCATTGACATCCGTGATATATATATTATAATATTTTGACCATATGTGAAAGTAACTTCTTTGACGCCTTCCTTCCCTTGACACATATTGGTTCCCTAACCCGGCGAATCGCGCTCATCGGTTTGCCGCGCCCCAGCGATTTACATGCGCGGGATCAGGAGTTCTAGCTTTTCCGTCATCAGCCTCATTTTCACGGCTTCGCGCATCCTTCTTGATTCCTCCAAATCACGCTTGGCAGTGTAATACGGGCGGTATTTTTCTGACGTGCCGAGGTCAGCCTGTCTGGCCTCCTTCAGCGCCTTTTCCAGCATCTCGACCTGCGTTTTATATCCTTGCACTCGAAATTCCAAGCCGAACAACACTCCGTCCAACTTTTCATTGATCTGCTTTTCAACGGTATCCAGCATTTTCATGGCCCGTTTGACGTCGGGATGTTCCGGTGTGTATTGCACCGATAAATCGGCGAGGCTTTGTTCCGTTTTTGCCTTGTGGATGAAAAGTTGCATAAACTCCTCATCGGGAGCCACCACCGGGGCTGCCTTCCGCAACTCGGAGCGGCTGAGCTTCTTCAACGCTTCAACGGTGGTATTCCATTGCGTGTACTGGACCTTGGCTTCCGTCCGCGACGCGTCAAGTTTGGACACGTCTTGCCATGCCAGGGTTGGAAGAAGTCCATCGGCAACGTAATCCGGTATTTTCAATTCGATTCTCAATTTGTCGACCCGTTGTTCCATCAGTTTGGAGCGGTCATCGGCTTCAGCCACTGCCTGTTCCAGGTTGTCGATGCCCCGTTGCGTTCGTGTCTTCGCCTCCTCGGCAGGCTTCGTCGGTACGCCTTTTTCCGCCGCGCGCGTGAAAGTCGCGACGCACAAGGTGGCGACCAGGATTCCTCCAACAGCTACCGCCAGCCGGGAGGTGGTTTGGTATTTCGCAATCATGATGATTCTCCTTTCGATTTCGGGTTTGGTATGAAACATGGACGTCACGCTGGCAGCCAGCGGCGTCTGGGAAAAGTGGCCGACGAGTTTCAACAGCGTGCTGCCGTAAGCGCGACGGTCGTCAACAGATAGCAGTGACAGGACCTTGGCATCGCAAACCAGTTCCCGCTCCGCCCTCCAGCGCTTGAGGGCAAACCAGACAACCGGATTAAACCAGTGCAAGCCTTGCGCCACGATGCCGGTCCAGTTGAGTAAAACATCGCGACGCCGCACGTGGATCAGTTCATGAAGGATCACCAGACCCAATTCCCGATCGTCAAGCGAATCGATCACCGTCCGCGGGATTAGCAGCCGAGGCTGGCGATGGCCAAAGACCGCCGGAGGGCACTGGGAATTCGTGACGATGACCGGCAGAGGGTCACGCATATGTGCCAGCGCCTGCGCGGCTTCGACCAAAGCGGTGATTCGCGGTGTCGCTACCGGCATCTGACGCCTGATCCAGACCGCCAGTTTTCGATGCTGATATCCGACCAACAGGAAATAACCGCAGACGCCAGCCAGCCAGAGCCATCGCGCAAGGAAGGACGGGGTCCAAACCGCCTTCGGACGGGTCGGGTTGACAGGCCCGGCATCGACCACTGGTGTGGATGCTTTCTCCGGCAGGACCTTGGTCTCGGTCGTAACGGTTCGTGCCGGTGTGATTGGCGATACGCTTGCCTGGTTGGGAATAAAACCGGGTTTTGCGGCCAAAGAAAATGAACCCACGTTAAAAACACTCAACCTGCTCGAAGGAACCGCTGGCAGCAACAGTCGCGCCACAACCAGCAACCAGAGGGCATATCGCCAGCGTGGCGTTAATACCTTGGAAAACAGCGCCAGCAAAAGCAGGATCAAGCCGACGAGAACCAACGCCGCCAACGAGGTTTGCAGTGCCCAAGCAAAGGCGCTTTCCAGCAGCGAATTTAAGAAAGGCGGACTCATAGCTCCTTGCCATCGAGGATGCGTTTGAGCCGTGCGATTTCGTCCTTGCGCAGTTTTTCCTTCTCCACAAACCGGGCTAGAAACGGCGCGATCCTGCCATCGAAGAACCGGTCTAAAAAGGAGCGGGTGACCGCGTGTTCGCAGGTGTCGGCGTCCACCAGCGGGCGGAAAAGATACTCCCGCCCCTGCTTCACGAACGCCAGGACGCCCTTGTTGACCAGCCGGCGAAGGAGGGTGTGAATGGTTTTGGGTTTCCACGCGGATTGCCCCTCCAATGCCGCCACGACTTGATTAGCGGTCAGCGGCGCCTTCTCCCAGACAACCTTCATGACCACCCACTCGGCGTCGGAAATGGGCGGCACGGGGTTCTGGCCGCCCGTTCTCGACCTATTCGGTTTTTCTTTGGACATGCTTCGTCTTGGTTAAAATTCAGGCACCGTTCGTTGGCTCGGCCCCCGAGTACTGCGATGATTCTGACCACGATCCACCGCCCCCGTTCAAAAATAATCTTACATGTGTAAGAAATAATCTCTTACGCATGTAGGAAATGCAAGCGAGAAAAGTTGTTGGCGGGCGGTGGCGTGCACATCTCATTTTTCCGGAGCGCCGACATTCTTGTCGGCCTTGCCGTTGACCCGGACGCAGAAGCGGACAAGAATGTCCACGGACCCTGATCGAACCGCCGACCAACTCTGAGCGTGGCAAGCGTCTGCGGCTTCGCCTTGTGAGTGTATCAAATCGCTTGACAAGCTAAGTCTCCACCACCGCAGCAACGTTTTCCGCTAATATGTCAACTATTCAGATACGACCCCATTGCTTCATGCCAGGGACGCAAAGGCCTTTTTGAAAACGGCGTCAGCATCACGGAGCGCCGTCGGCGAGGGCGAACGCCCAGCAAATCGGCGTCCGAATGTCGCCTCGCGTCCGCCAGCAGACGGCGGGCGGCGGTTGGCCGGAGTGATTGTTCGACGCTATTCTCTGAGCTTCTGTCGCATCCATGCCGGATCCCTCCGGAGGTCGATGACGGCCCACACAACTGCACCGTCTTTCTCAACCGTATAGAAAACTGGACTTTAATCATGGCCTTCCAATGGCCGCCTTCACCAACTCCCAATCCAGGAGTTGTGCCGCCCCTTCACGCACCCTCGCACGACGGTGATTCAAAAGGTCCTTTTGCTGCTGAGGAATATCCAGCCGGTCGAAGCGATCTCGAAAATCTTCCCAGATGGCCTCCATGATCTCGATCTTTCGGTCAATCGGCAGTGCTTTAACGTCTTCCGCAGTCATGTTTCAACCCTACCACGATCGACGCGGGCATGCCACTCTCTTTTTCCGTCGCTCGACCGCCTTCAGGGCTGCTCTAAAGTTAGGCAGGAGACGTGATCAAGCGAATGACGTTCCCGGGACGGCGGCCCATTTTGGCCAGGAAGGTGGGACAGGTGCGATCCCGGGCGCGTGGTTGGCGGCGCATCCAGGCCCGCGCTTCTCCTTGTACGGCGCGACGCAGAAGGCCCAGAACGGTGGCCGCGATGGGATGGCGAACGCGACAACGGTCTTCGCCCGCGCTGACATCCAGCGGGTAATGGGTGCCATTTTCAAGGCTCCAGTATTGGCGCGCCAATTCCAAGAGCCGGGCCGCCTTTCGACGGCTCCGGCGATCATCCGAAACCTTAACTTACGGCCCTCTGCATATAAAAAAAGTTCCGCCCACGGCAGCTTAAAAACCTTCGCCGAAGACCTCCGTTAATACTTGATCTTCCTTACCGGCAAAGTCCTCAGGCTAGACGACACGTCCTGCGGAGGGGAGAGCTCCGGGAGCCCCAAATTCCAGTCTCGGAGGGGTGAGCTCCGCGAATCCCATAATAATTGGGCGTCGTGTAACTCCGCCCTCCGAACATGGCATCCGGGCGGCCGGAGCTTACGAATCCTCACCGTGGATAAAGCGTGGGCATCGAAAGCGATGGGGGGAATCAAATCCTCCTGAGGAATCCTCTCTCCTAAAACTTTCCGCAAAGGGGGCGGTGAGCAACTTCGACGCGGCTTCGTTCAACCCGGGAATGCAAATAATCCTTCGCTTCGCTGCGGGTTATCGACATTCCTTGATTTTGTTAGACGTCTCGTTCATCCTCAAGTAACTCCATCAAGGCATCAAGCCTTCGATTGACACTAACAGCTTGGACAAGTATCGCCATTGCCAATGCGAAAATACTGATCTGCAACCCAAACGGCGCACTTGAAATAGCTGCCGCAGCATAAGCAACCGCCACTCCGCCAGCGGAAGCAAAGATAAAATATCTGGACTCGCGCGCCTGCTTCAAAAGGCGCTGGCGCTTCTGGACTCTGCGAAGCTCCACCGTGGCCAGGTCTGTCTGCTGCTCGGGTGTGAGCTGCTGAATCTGTTCTTGGGTGAGTGTTTTCATAAAAAGGTGGCGGCGGCGACGGCATCCTTCATGTAGTCAGGCAATTTGGTGTTTGCAATATGGCCTTCGTCGTCCACGAGGAAGGGAATTTGGAGCTGCGAGATCAGAATTGTGAGGAGAACCGGAATCGCGAGACGAAACGCAAAATCACCCGGTACGGTGAAATCAAGATCCCCGGTGGCCTCCTTGGGTCTCTCACCGCTGTAGATGATCACAGACCCGTTCGCTGTGCTTGCCGCCTTCAGTGCTCCCCAGTCATGAAACTGCCTATGTGGCGTCTTGAACGTCGCGAGACGTTTGGACAACGTCTCGTCCTTCAAACCCGCGAAGCTGAGATCGTGAGCGGAATCGTTTCGTATCTTGCGCAAGGCGTGCAGGTCGTGGTGCAAATCGGCACTGATCCATCCGGCGCAAAAAGCAGCGTTAATCTTCGCGGACAACGATGAGAAGAGCCCTTCTTGACTGAATAGGCTCTTCCGTGCCGTCTTGTTTCCTTTGCCGAATTCGTTCTTTAACCTGCAGGTCAGGAACAGGTCCACTCACATGGCTGCGACCAAGACACGGCCTCTCTCAGATTCCCCATCAAGGGCCTTATTGAAAGCGTCGATCGCCTTAATGGAAATGGCATAGATCGTATTCGCTCTCATTTCTTTGTCGCCGAACGCAAAGGGCAGCGACGGGAGCCAGCCGCCGATGACGTTCGATTTGTCTCTGAGCGAATCGGCTGGCTCCCGTTCGCTGGAACGCCTGGTTGGGCCTTGTATATCTTGCGCCCCTCCAGAAGGACCATCTGTCTCGCATCCGAGGTAATATCTTCGAGTGCATCACGTGATGTCTTGGCCTTCCGCTCTGATCCAAGGCTGCAGACGATGTCATCAAGGACCAGACTCGCATTATCCGCTTGAAGTTGCTCAAGAATACACCGGATAGACTCCACGCTTCGGCCCTCAAGAAACCGAAACGCGGAGGAAACAAGATAATCCTTATCCTGCTCAAACGTGAGCCATTTTCTTCTGAGTGCTTCGGCTGCAAAACCTGTCGTATTTGAGCCACCAAATATGTCGAGGACAATGTCACCCTCATCAGTCAGCATTTTTATGAAAAATGAGGGCAATTCAGCGGGGAATCGCGCCGGGTGGCGCTGTAGTCCAAGTTCTTTGCAGAGCCAGAGGTAACTGGAGTTGCTATCCGTGTTTGGAATGGTCAAAAGGTTGGACGGGATCGCGCCTCCATTATCCTTGCCAAAGTGTGCACTAATGTCATGTCCGGATGGCCGCTTCTTCGGCTTGTAAAAGCTGTCGGGATCCTGGATCAATTTCTTCATCCGCTCGGAATATGGTGCGAGCACTTTTCTGACATCGGCCTTCGGCGTATCGGTCTTGCCAAACCACCAAATCGTATTAACGGAGTCCTTCGCGCGAATCTTGCGCTTGTTGACCCATTCGATGGGCGAGGGTAGTTTTGCTGGATTAAACCAGTAGAAGTCTTCGGCTAGATGAAATCCCACATCGTCGCAGAGCGTCAGGAGAACTCGGAAGTTGTAGAGCGAGCGCGATGGGATGCCTGCCCGGTATGCCCCGCCCAAATCCAAGACAAAACTGCCACTTATCTTCAGAACTCGGAACACCTCTTTGCTGAAAGGCGTAATCCACGTGACGTACTCTGTTTCCTCGACATTCCCGTAGGATTTCGGTCGCCTGAGCGCAAACGGCGGAGATGTCATCACCAGATCAATGCTCTCGTCCGGCAACTCGTTTAGCAGCGCAAGCGCGTCACCGACGAAAGCACGTCCTTGTTTTGTACAGTAAAGAGGTTTGCTTTGCATTCTAGTAATTTGTCAAGCCGTCGACCCAACTTCCCAGAATCTGCCAGAGAACACTTGCCGCAAAATAAACCTCGGGGTCTGCTTTACAAATTGCATCAACGTCTTGTTCGGCAAGCCTGTCTTTCCCGTGCCCAATAATGTAGCTGATCCACCGCCTGAGATTGTCATCGGCATTTTGCAGAACATCCCCAGGATTGAAACCCCCGGTCTTGGCAAGGGCCCAAGAGATTCCGTCCCGTCGTGATGGATCACCATTCTTCAGCAGTTCCACGAGATGGCCTACCTGTGGTTCAGCGATCTTCAAGAGTGCTCGTGCCGCTTCTCTCTTGATCTCCAATGCGGTGGAATTGAAAGTGTCAATCAGTGCCGTTGCCGTTGTTGGGGTCGCAAACTGTCCAAGCGCCCAAGCTGCGCCCGCGCGAAGTTCTTCATCCCGTCCGGCATCTTTCAATACCTCGATAAGTAGGCGCTGGCTTCGGTCCTTGGAAATCTCCGACGCTACGATCACGGTTTCAAGTTGCGTTTCAAGGGGAACGTCCAACACGGAACTTCTCAACTTGGCCTCCATGAATGCCCAGCCGGTAGGGTGGTCGTATGCTGCGAGGGCTGCTGCTGCCTCAAGTTGGACGTAAATATCCTCCTGAGCATGGTTCATTCGCTCTTCGAGCGCCGCTTGAGCGGTTATATATCCGCGGTACCTCAGCGCTTTGGCAGCAGCATAGCGCTCGCTCAGGTTTATGCTTCCAAGCCTTCCGATAAAGAAGGCTTCATCGACTTGCGGCGGACACGTAAGCGCGAGGTGTACGGGCACGACAGCCGCAACAATCTGATTTGTTTCTACAGCATCGTTCACTTGAACCTGTGGGGCCAGATTTATTGCGCCCTTGCTTCGACTCAACTGGATGGTCTGGCATCGCGCAGGAAGAGGTGGTGTCAAGCGGAGTCTCTTTGGAGAGACTTCAGAAACCGTTGATTTCTGGCTGGCAACTGCGCATGTCCACAGCACGCGGATTTCTGATCCTTCTTCAACACCTTTCGGTTTCGTGATTGATACGCGTTTTGCAGTAAAGGCATCTCGTAAGTCCTTCACGCTGATGAAATGAACCGGAGAAATGCGTTTCAGGTCTACGGGCGACTCGTCATTCTGCTCAAAGACGACAATCGAAACATAATCGTCGTCTCGCATACCTGCATCCCACGCTCGCCTTGGGTCTTTCAGTGAGTGCGACATTGAGATTTCCGGTTTTGTCTTGCCACGGGATTCAAAGCGGAGCCCGGTATTCAGACAGAGAATGTCCGGAACACGGACGCGTTTGATCTTGATCTTCTTCCATATCTTGAATCCGGTGGAGCCGCGCTCAAGTTCAATAGGGTTAAAGCCCATTGCCGTCAAACGCTCGATGGTCGCGTTGGTACCTGCGGCGCCTACCGCAAGTTTCCTGAGGAAGCTGTCATCACTCTTGAAATTAGTCGCCACTGTGCCACCCATGTCTGTTATTGCTGATAGTCATTTTCTGCTGCGATGCCGTTCTCCGGCCCAACCACTGATTATCAGGACAATTTACCCTGATATTCCGGTAATAGCCAGGTTTTCGGGCAAGTTTCACCTTGATCTCTAATCTCTGGTATTTATGCTTTTACCCTAAACTCAGGAGACAGGATGTCAATGGAGAACAAAAGTAATTTGGGCCTAACGCTCACCGACCGCCGCCGGAAACGGGCGTTGGCAGCCAATCCAGCGTCCGAAATGCCCGGCACGTCCGAGACCGAGACGCAGGGCGGCCGCTGGCTGGAGTCTTTTGGGCCGCCTGGGATACAGGGATTAACCCAACCACGCCCAAGCTCCGTAAGAGCGCCATGTTTATAGCAACCGTCCCTTCCCATGATCCTTCCCAGCCCCATCGGGGCGGCATGGATTGCCCAACGCAGCCTCATGCCGCCCCGATGGGGCTGGGAAATATTCTTATGGACATCGTTGGCTATAGACATGTCACCCCTACGAGGTTTGGGATTTCCCGATGCGTGCGCCGCCGCCCAACAGCGCATTTAAAAATCCATTATTTGTAGGAACCGAGGTCACGAGGCTCAAATTCATTCGGAAACAAAGGTTTATTTTGAGACTCCTCACGTCGTCTCCTACTTTATTAACGGGCTGGTGAGGTGCAGCGATTTGAAGAAACTCGCCACCTCCAACCGTTGGGTGAAAGTCAAGTCCAGCCGTCCGCAACCCATGACTCAGCTTTGCGCCTTGGCGGCTTTGCGTTAAGTGCCCATTCTCAACTTGTCCACGGCGCGCGCCGCGGTTTCGGTTCAAGCCGTTGGTTGGCCTCGGAGTCGCCGATTATTTGTTCCTTGACGGGGTCCCATTTCAACTGGCGGCCCAGGTCGATCGCGAGCAAACCCAGGTGCGCCAGCGTCATGGTGCGGTGTCCCACTTCGGCGTCCACTTGAGTGGTTCCCCGGGCGGCAACGGCATCCAGGAAGTCGCGCTTCTCGTTGCTCTTGGCGGACAGCACCACATCGTTGGGACCGGGTTTCCAGCGCATCAACGACTCCGGTTGGACGGTTACTTCGTCCGGATAGTTGATCTGAATCCATCCTTCGGTGCCCTCAAAACGGATGGCCGGTTTATCCGCTTTGGCGAGCAACCGAACGCCGTTGGCAAAGCGGTATTCCACTTCGAAATCCAGGATGACGTTCCAGAGGCTGCCCGGCGGTGGATACTGGCCACGGCCTTGGATTTCGACTGGTCCGGTGCGTTCCGTGTCGTTGGCCAGCATGGCAATATCAAACAGGTGCGCGCCCCAGTTGGCAATCATGCCATCGGCATAATCGCGGATGCACATCCAACCCGGACGGCCCTTGGTGTCATGGCGCGGGTGCACCCGCTTTTCGGTGTACGGCGCTTCCGGGGCCGGTCCGAGCCACATCTCGTAATCCAACTCGGCAGGCACGGGCATCGCCGGTTGGGCCGGCAGCGCGGTGTCTTTGGGTGTGCTCACCGTAATGGTTTGGAGCCGGCCAATTTTCTCGTTGCGCACCCATTGAGCGGCCCGGTTAAAGGGGAGCACCCGTGAACGAAATTCGCTGTCGGTGCGAAACACGCGTTTCTCCCGCGCCACCAGATCGGCCAACTGACGGCCTTCCGCAATGCTGCGGGTGAGCGGTTTCTCGCAGGCAATATCTTTCCCGGCCTTCGCGGCCGCCATCGCCATGGGCACATGCCAGTGGTCTGGCGTGGAAATCATGACGGCGTCAATGTCCTGGCGGGCCAGCAGCTCGCGCCAGTCGCGAAAAGTGGCACAGCCTTTGAACGTGCCCGAGGATCGCTGGCTCGCATAGTAGGCATCCACCTGTTTGCGCGCGTTTTCCATGCGCCAGGAATCGACGTCACAGACGGCTACTCCCTGGGCGTCAGGTTCGTGGAGAAAGCCGGGGATATTGGCATAAACCGCCTGCCGGCCGGTGCCGATGAAGCCGAGGGCAACGCGGTTGCTGGGCGCGACGGTGCCGTCGGCCCCAAAAACCGACGCCGGCGCTATTATCGGCACGGCCAAGACTGCGCCGGCGGCGGTGGTTTGCCGGAGAAAAGCCCGGCGCGAAAGGGTACGGTTGAGAGGCGAGCTTAACGTTTTCATAAAGTCCAATGGCAATCTTCATCGGCAACTCGGCAAATTGTTGGGCAGCCAGTCGGGATTGTCCAGACGGGAAAGACTCAAACCCCGGTAGCGACCGTTTGGAAAAAGGCGTCCAGATTCGCCAACGGCGCGAGCGGAGGCACGTCGCACCCGGACGAATCGGTTGGAGCTATGGGCGAGGTAAGTGAGCAGCCCGTTAATAAAGTAGGAGACGACGTGAGGAGTCTCTAAATAAATCTTTGTTTCCGAAGAAATTTGAGCCTCGTTACCTCGACTCCTACAAAAAATGGATGTTTTAAACACGCTGTT
>Ga0209429_10002819_pt1 | contig 10119 bp, 7 predicted proteins | sample BarGraNGADG00212_3_FD_184493 | JGI IMG/M metagenome (GOLD analysis project Ga0209429, IMG submission 184493) | Arctic peat soil microbial communities from Barrow, Alaska - Barrow Graham LP Ref core NGADG0004-212 (SPAdes) (version 2) | ecosystem: Environmental > Terrestrial > Soil > Wetlands >... | reverse complement strand
TCATGAAGGTGATCATCGTCGGGTGCGGCCGCGTCGGAGCCTACACCGCGGCCAGCCTGAGCCGCCTCGGCCACGAAGTCGTCGTCATCGACAAGGACCCCGATGCCTTCCGCCTGCTGCCCGCCGGGTTCACCGGCACCACGGTCGTCGGCTACGCCTTTGAGAGGAGCGCGCTGGAGCAGGCCGGGATCGCCGAGGCGGACGCCCTGGTGACGGCCACCGCCGGCGACAACACCAACGCCGTCGCCGCCCGGATCGCCAAAGACGTGTATCGGGTCCCCGATGTCGTAAGCCGCATCTACGACCCCCAGCGCGCCGAGATCTACCGGCGCTACGGCATCCAGACGTTCGCCCCGACGGCGTGGAGCGCGGGCCGGATCATCGAGTTCCTGGTGAGCGGCGACTTCGAGCGCGAGGAGAGCTACGGCAACGGCGAGGTCGAGATGATCGCCGCGTTCGTTCCACAGCACCTCGTCGGGAAGCCAGTCAACGATCTGCGCGTGCCGGCGGAGATCCGCGTCGGTCTGCTCGTGCGCATGGGCAAGAGCATGCTGCCCGTGTCCGGCACCGTGTTCGAGGAAGACGATCAGGTGTACGCGCTCGTCCACCAGACAGCGGTCGAGAAATTCCAGAAGATGATGGGGTGGAAAGTATGAAGGTCATCGTCGCAGGCGCGGGCACGCTCGGCCGTCGGGTCGCTCGCTACGTCGGCGAGAAGCACGACGTCACCATCGTCGAGAAGAGCCGCGAGCGCTGCGAGTCCATCACGGAAGAGTTCCAGAGCTGCGCCAACATCAGCGTTCTGCGCGGCGACATCGACGAGCCGGCGATCCTCCTCGAAGCGGGGGTAGACCGCGCCGACGTCTTCGTCGCGGCCACCGGGCACGACGAGGACAACCTCGTCGGCTGCTTCCTGGCCAAGAACGAGTTCAAGGTGAAAAAGGTGATCGGCGCAGTACGCAACCAGCGCAACCGCTGGCTCTACAACCGCAGCTGGGGCGTCGACGTGGCGCTCGACTCCGCGCAGATCGTCGCCCACCTCATCGAGGAAGAGGCGACGCTCACCGACCTTGTGCGCCTGCTCGACCTGCGCGAGGGCGAAGTCACGCTCACGGCCATCACGGCGACCGCCGACGGCGGGCTGGCCGGCAAGACGTTCGCCGAGCTGCGCATCCCCGAGGGCTGTCACCCGATTGCGCTGCTGCGCGGCCACGATGTGGTGATGCCCGGCGCGGGCGTGCGCATCCAGGTCGACGACGCCCTGCTCGTGCTCGCCGGTCCGGGCGGCGAGTGCCGCATCGACGAGCTGAAGTAGGCAGGGCGGCGGCGCGCAAAGACTCGCTCAGCAGCAGGGACGAGCCGCGAGCGTCTCGCGCGCCAGCGCGAGCTGCTCGCGGACGCGCGCCGGGGCGGAGCCGCCCCGCGAGCGCTTGCGCGCCAGCTGCGCGGCGGGGTCGTGCAGCGCGTAGTAGCCGTCGTCGAAGGCCGGCGAGAGGGAGCGCAGGTCCTCGAGAGGGACCTGCGCCAGGCTCTCGCCGGCGTCCAGGCAGCGGCGCACCAGCGCGCCGGTCAGATGATGTGCCTCACGGAACGGGATGCCCTTCTCCACCAGATAGTCGGCGACGTCGGTGGCGGCCAGGAACGGGTCGCATGCGGCCGCCATGCGCGCCTCGTCGAACGTGATCCCCTCGAGCAGCCCCTGGACGACGGGCAGCAGCCGGTCGAGGCAGTCGACGGCGTCGAACAGGTAGCGCTTGTCCTCGCGCAGGTCGGTGCTGTAGGCCAGAGGCAGTCCGTGGAGCACGCCGAGGAGGCCGCCGAGGTCGGCGCTCAGCCGTGGTGCGGCTGCCCGCATGAGTTCGGCGGCGTCCGGGTTCTTCTTCTGCGGCATGATGCTGGAGCCGCCGCTGTACGCGTCGGGCAGCTTCAAGAACCCGAACTCGCTGCTCGCCCAGAGCACGATCTCGCCGCCGAAGCGGCTGAGGTGTGAGCCGAGTTGGGCCGTGGCAGCCAGGTAGTCGAGGGCGAAATCGCGGCCGGCGACCGCGTCGAGCGAGTTCTCGGCGACGCGCCCGAAACCGAGTTCGACCGCCACCGCCTCGCGGTCGAGGTCGAAATCGAGGCCGACCGCGGCGCCGGCCCCGAGCGGCAGCTCGAGGCAGGCCTGACGGGCGGCCTCGAGCCGACTGCGGTCGCGGTCCAGCATCCAGAAGTGCGCCAGCAGGTGCTGGGCCAGCGACGTGACCTGGGCGCGCTGCAGGTGGGTGTACGCGGGCATGACGGTGTCGGTGTGGTCCGCCGCCCTGGCGAGCAGTACGCCCTGCAGGACGGCCAGCGCAGCGTCTTGCCGCTCGATCACCCGCCGCAGGTGCAGGCGCACGTCGGTGACCACCTGATCGTTGCGGCTGCGCCCGGCATGCAGCCGGGCGCCGGCGTCGCCGATCAGCTCGGTCAGCCGGCGCTCGACGGCCATGTGCACGTCCTCGTCGGCGTCGCTGGGCACGAAGGCGCCGGCCTCGATCTCGCGGCCGACGGCGGCGAGGCCATCCTCGATGGCCTCGAGCTCGGCCGCGCTCAGCAGGCCGGCGCCCATCAGCGCCCGCGTGTGCGCCACCGAGCCCTCGATGTCCTCGGGCCAGAGGCGCCAGTCGAGCGCCAGTGAGCTGTTCAGCGCCACGAACGCGGGCGCGGGCGCGCCGGCGAAGCGTCCCGAGCGCGCGACCGTCATCTGCCGTCCTCCGTCGTCATCAGCCGATCCTATCCCTCGAGCTCTTTCATCATGTGGTGTTCCTTGCCCACCCGCGCCCAGACCTCGATCGGCAGTCCCCACAGCTGGATGAAGCCCGCCGCGGCCTCGTGCGAGAACTCGTCGTCGGTCGTGTAGGTCGCGAGCTTATAGCTGTAGAGCGTGAAGTCCGAGCGCCGCCCGTTGGCCACGCAGCTGCCCTTGAAGAGCTTGAGCCGCACGTCGCCGGTGACCCGCTCCTGGCTCTGGAGGAGGAACGCCTTGCAGGCCTCGGTGAGCGGGTCGAACCACTGGCCCTCGTAGATCATGTCGGCGAGCTTGCTCTCGATGGTCCGCTTGAAGTGCAGCAGGTCGCGGGTGAGCACGAGGTCCTCGAGCTCCCGGTGGGCGGTGATCAGCGCCAGGGCCGCCGGCACCTCGTAGATCTCGCGGCTCTTGATGCCCACGAGCCGGTTCTCGATCATGTCGACGCGGCCGAAGCCGTGCGCGCCGGCGATCACGTCGATGGCCTCGATCAGGTCGACCAGGCCCATGGCCTTGCCGTCGAGCGCCACGGGCTTGCCCTTCTCGAAACTCACGATCACCGTCTGCGGCTCGTCGGGAGCGTCCTTGGGATCCACCGTGAATTGGTACGCGTCGGCCGGCGGCGCCACCCACGGATCCTCGAGCACGCCGCACTCGTTGCTGCGCCCCCAGAGGTTCTCGTCGATCGAGTACGGGCTCTTCTTGGTCAGCGCCACCGGGATGTCGTGCGCGGCGACGTAGTCGAGCAGCTCTTCGCGGCTCGGCCAGTCGGCGCCGCGCGCCGGGGCGACGATCTCCAGACTCGGGTCCTGGCTGCGCACGCCGACGTCGATGCGCACCTGGTCGTTGCCCTTACCGGTGCAGCCGTGCGCCACGGCGGTGGCGCCGTACTTGTGCGCCGTCTCGACGAGCTTCTTGGCGATGAGCGGCCGCGAGAGCGAGCTTACGAGCGGATACTTGTCCTCGTAGAGCGCGTTGGCCATGAGTGCCGGCAGGCAGTAGTGCTCGGCGAACTCCTCCTTGGCGTCGATGGCCACGGCCTCGATGGCTCCGGAGGCCTTGGCGCGCTCCATGATCGCGGGGATGTCCTTGACGCGGCCGGCGTCGATGAGGCAGGCGACGACGTCGTAGCCGTATTTCTCCTTGAGCCAGGGGATGAGAGCCGAGGTGTCGAGACCGCCGGAGTAGGCGAGGACGACGGTGCCGTTGGGAGCGTTGGTGGTGGTCACGATGGGGGTTCTCCTGTGATCCGGGATGACAGTGACTGCGGCGCTCCGGCGCGGACGAAGGCGCCCGTCGGCGCTCAGGCGAGAGTGGAGTGCGCGCGAGGTTGTGCCTGCGCGCTAGGCCTCTCGGAGACGGTCGAGATAGCGCTTCATGCTCTGCGCCTGCTCGGTGCCGTCGACGATGACCAGGAAGGTGTCGTCGCCGGCAAGGGTGCCGACGACGTCGGTGTGGTTGAGGTTGTCGATCTGCCGTGCCACGGTAGACGCCGTGCCGATCTCACAGCGCACCACGACCAGCTGCTGGGCCACCGAGGTGGAACGCACGAAATCGCGCATCACGTGGCGCGCCGCCTGCTCGGGGTCCTTGGGGCGCTCGCGCGAGCTGAGCACGTACTTGGCGCGCCCCAGGTGCGTGCGCACCTTCTGCAGGTCGAGCTCGCGGATGTCGCGCGACACGGTGGCCTGGGTGACCTCGCAGCCGAGGGCGCTCAGGGAGCTCACCAACTCACGTTGGGTGGCGATCTCGCGCTGCTGGACCACCATCTGGATGAGCCGCTGGCGCTCGGTCTTGCTCATCAGCGCACGTGAGTTCATGCCCTTCGTGTCTCCCGTGACGAGGGCCGGCCGCGACTTTCCGGCGGCCGGCGCCGCTCCTCCTTGGACTTGCTGCATAGAATACACCAACCCCCCAGGGAATATGCAAGCGTCGGTTTCGCCGGCGCGCGGCGCGGCAGGCGACGCCGCCCGCGCCGTGATCGGCGCCCTCACGCTTTCACCTTGGTGCCGCAGCCGGCGTCGGTGAGGATCTCGAGCAGCACGGCGTGCTCGACGCGGCCGTCGATGACGTGGGCGCTGGCCACGCCGGCCTCCAGAGCCCGGCGCACGGCAGCGGCCTTGGGGATCATGCCGCCGCTGATGCGGCCGGCGGCCTGCAGCGCACCGAGGTAGGCGAGGTCGCATTCCGACACAGGCGCCGGCTCCGTCCCCTGGTCCTCGTAGATGCCTTCCACGTCGGTGAGGAAGATGATCTTCTCCGCGCCCAGCGCCGCGGCCAGCTCGCCGGCGACCGTGTCGGCGTTGACGTTGTAGGCTTCACCGCTCGCGTCGGCGCCGACGCTGGCCACCACCGGGATGTTGGCCTCGGCGAGCAGGTCGAGCACCTCCGTGTTCACCTCGTCCACCTCGCCGACGAAGCCCAGGTCGACGTCATTGCCCGCTTCGTCCTGGTGCTGTTTGGGCGTCACCTTGAGCAGCCGGCCGTCCTCCCCCGAGATGCCCACGGCGGTGCCGCCGTGACGGTTGATGAGTCCCACGATCTCCTTGTTGACCTTGCCCACCAGCACCATCTTGGCGATCTCCATGGTGGCCTCGTCGGTGACCCGGTGGCCGTCCACGAACTCCGCCTGCATGCCCAGGCGCGCCATGTAACGGCTGATCTCCAGGCCGCCGCCGTGCACCACCACCGGCTTCATGCCGACCAGCCGCAGCAGCACGATGTCTTCGGCGAACTGCGCCTGCAGGTGCGGCGAGGTCATCGCCGCGCCGCCGTACTTGAGCACCACCGTCGTGCCCCAGAAACGGCGGATGTACGGCATGGCCTCGAGCAGCGTCTTCACGGCCTTCTGATGTCGCACGGTCATGTCGAGTACTCCGCGTTGAGGGTGACGTAGTCGTGGGTGAGATCGCTGAAGTAGACGATGGCCTCGGCGCCGGGGCCGTTGAGTGCGACCGTGAGGTCGATCTCGGGCTGGTGCATGACCTCGGTGAGCCGGCCCTGCTGGACTCCGTCCAGCGCCGCCTGCTGCCCGTGTTCGACGATCACCAGGTCCTCGTAGGCGATGCGCGCCGGCAGTGCGTGGCGACCGTCGCGGCCCAGCGCCTGGCCGATGGCCTGCATGATGCGGCCCCAGTTGGGGTCGCGGCCGTAGAACGCCGTCTTGACCAGCGGCGAGTTGGCGACGGCGCGCGCGACACATTCGGCTTCATCGCCGTCGCGCGCGCCGGTCACCGTCAAGCGCATCGTGCGCGTGGATCCTTCGCCATCGGCGACGATCGACACGGCCAGCGAGAGCAGCGCCGCCTGCAGCACCTCCCCCAGACGAGCCAGCCCCGCCGCCCCAGGCTCCACCCCGGAGGCGCCATTGCAGAAGCCCAGCACCGTGTCGTTGGTCGACTCCTGCCCGTCCACGGTGATGCGGTTGAAGGAGGCGGCCACGGCGCCGTGCATGAGCTCCGCCCATGCCTCGGCCGTCACCGCTGCGTCGCAGGTCACGAAGCACAGCATCGTGGCCATGTCGGGGCTGATCATGCCGCAGCCTTTGGCGGCGAAGCGGAGCCGCACGAGGCCCTCCGGCAGCCGCACTTCGAGGGCGCCGGACTTGGCGTGTTTGTCGGTGGTACGGATGGCCAAGGCGAAGTCGTCCGCCGCAGCCGCAGGGGAAGCGCCGGCGCCCATCGTGCCCGCTGCAGCCCCGATCCCGGCCTCGATCTTGTCCATCGGCAGATGCACGCCGATCAACCCGGTCGAGGCCACCGCGACCTGCTCCACCGGCAAGCGCAGGTGGTTGGCCGCCAGCAGCCGCATGCGCGCGGCATCGGCCAAGCCCTGCTTGCCGGTGCAGGCGTTGGCGTTGCCGGCGTTGACCACCACCGCGCGCAGATGAGCGCAGTCGCCGGTCTCGCGCGTGAGCCGCACGGGCGCTGCCGCGGCGGCGTTGCCGGTGAAGGTGGCAGCGGAGACGCTCGGCGCCTCCGACATGACGATGCCAAGGTCCAGCTTGCCGCACTTCTTGACGCCGCTGGCGACGCCGGCGGAGAGGAAGCCGGCGGGGTGCGTCACGCCGCTGTCGATCTTCTTGGCGTAAGGCGGCAGAGGCGCGAACTTCGTCGTGGGCAGCATCTCAGACCAGCCCTTCATGCTCGGGCAGGCCAAGCATGACGTTCATGTTCTGCACGGCCTGCCCGGACGCGCCCTTCATGAGATTGTCGATGACGCTGATCACCACGATGCGGCCGGCGCGCTCGTCGACGTGCGGGTGGATGCGGCAGTAGTTGGTGCCGGCGACGTCCTTGAGCTGAGGGGGAGCGTCGCAGACCTCCACGAAACTCTCACCGGCGTAGAAGTCGTCGTACAGACCGCGCACGCAGGCGGAGCTCGGCAGCGGGAAGGTGCCGAGGCGCACGTAGATGGTCTCGCTGATGCCGCGCTGCAGCGGTACCAGGTGCGGGACAAACGTGAGCGACGGCGCCGAGCCTGCGGCGGGCGCCGCGCCGAAGGCGCTCGGCGCCTGACCGCCGTTCGCCAGCCCGGCGACTATCTCGGGGAAGTGACGGTGTGTGCCGAGGCTGTAGGCCACCAGATCGGAGTCGACGCTGCAGAAGTGCGTGCTGCCCTTGGGCGTTTTGCCCGCACCGCTGACCCCCGACTTGGCGTCGATGACCACATCGAGCAGGCCGAGCCGCTTGAGCGGCGTCAGCGCCAGCAGGGCCGCCGTGGGGTAGCAGCCCGGGTTGGCGACGAGCTGCGCGGCGGCGACGTCTTCGCGGTGCAGCTCGGTGAGACCGTACACGCCGGGCGTGAGCTCAGGATACGGATGCTCGCCGTACCACTCGCCGTAGGTCTCGGCCTCGAGGCGGAAGTCCGCGCTCAGGTCGATCACGCGGGCGCCATCGTCGAGCAGGCGCTTGACCACCGGCGCGGCCTGGCCGTGCGGCGTGCAGACGAAGGCGACGTCCACGCCAGTCACGTCGGCCTGAGAGCAGAACTCGGCGTCGCCGCGGACGCGCGGCAGGTGCGCCTGAACGGGCTGGCCGCTGAGCTTCTCCGAGCTGATGTGGGTGAGGGCGACCGACGGGTGGCGCAGCAGAAGCTCGGCCAGCAAGGCGCCGGTGTAGCCGCTGCCGCCGACGATGCCGACGGTCGCGACGGGAGCGGCGGCCGCGGCGCGCGCGGCCGAGGACGCCGTGACGTCGGCTTGAACGTCACTCTCTTTCGATTCCAAAAGACTGGCTGTTGTCATGAAGGCACTCCGGGTGCACGTCGAGATGGACACAGCATGACAGGCTGTGCGCCGGCAAGAACGGGGGAAGCAGGTGTCTGCGTGAGCTAGAGCAGACGGATGCGCCCACCGGCCGGCGCACGTCGTGTACGTCGGACTCGGCGGGTAGCGCAGCGCGTGAGGCCCACGCCGGGGCGGGCCTGCGGGACGAACGCGATTGTGGTGGCGCTGCTCATCGTGGCGGTGACTATACCGGATGCCAGCGAATCATGCAACCAGTACGCACAGGTGCTGCGAACTATGCACATGGAGTTACAGTCTTCTGGGCCGGCGGTTCGTCTGGCCTGCCGGGTAGTCGCCTGGGGGAAGACAAGAGACGAGCGTTGCCCTTGTCTTCCCCGCCAGCAAATACCCGCGTCTCACGTGCCGAGGTCATGACCCAAAGGGGACGACGCCGGCGACGCTCGGCGCAGGGTCGCCGCGTACTCCCGTGCTAGCGCCTTGAGGATCTTGGCGCGCACGCCGGCGATGTCCTTTTCGCTCAGCGTGCGCTCGGGCGAACGCATCACCACGCGCAGCGCCAGGGAGCGCTTGTCGGCCGGCACCTGGTCGCCCTCGTACACGTCGAAGACGTGCACGCTGCGCACCAGCTTGCCGCCGGCCCGGCGCGCCTGCTCGGCGACGGCCGCCGCCGGGACGTCGCGGCCGATCACGACCGCCAGGTCCTGCGCCGCCGGCGGGTAGGCGCCGAGGTCGACGAACGTCGTGGTCGGCAGCGCGACCGCCGCGATGCGGTCGACGTTCAGCGCGGCCACGTAGAGCTCGAGACCCTCGATGCCGTAGGCGGCGGCCACGTCCGGGCGCAGGAGGCCTAGGACGCCGACGCCGCCGGCGCCGGCTACGTCGACCAGCGCCGCCTTGCCGGGATGCAGGTAGGGGAAGTCGCCGGCCGCCTCGCCGAGCGGCGCGAACTCGCCCTCCAGACGCACCGCCCCCAGCGCCGCTTCGACGATGCCCTTGAGGGTGAAAAAGTCGGCGGGCCGCCGGGCGCCGGTCCAATTCTCGGGCTGCACGGGCCCGCTGAGCACGATGCCCAGCGCCTCGGGCTCGTGCGGCAGCACGGCGCCGGGCTCGGCGGCATGCGCCGGCGCCGGGCTCGTCTCGCCGTCCCACAGGTACACCCGCCCCAGCTCGAAGAGGTTGGGCGGGTCGTTGAGGTGGTCGATGTTCTCGCGCACCGCAGCGACGAGCCCCGGCAGCAGCATGGTGCGCATGACGGATTGCTCCACGCTCATAGGGTTGCTCAGCTTGACGGGATCCAGGCGCACGTCGCCCTCGGGGAGGCCCAGCGGCGCCAGGGCGTCGGGCGCCACGAACGTGTAGGTGATGGCCTCGTCGAGGCCGCAACCGGCCAGGGCGCGCCGCACGGCGCGCCGCACCTTCTGCGGCCCGGTCAGCGAGCCGTAGGTAGTGTGCCTCGGCAGCGTCTCGGGTGACAGGTGGTACCCGGCGATGCGCCCCACCTCCTCGATGAGGTCGACCTCGCGCGCCAGATCGGGGCGGAAGCTCGGCGGGATGACCGCCCACTCACCGGTTGACGATGCCGGGACGCCCGCCACGGACGCATCGTCGACTTCGCACTCCAGACGGCGCAGGATGCCGGCCTGCTCCCTTGCCGGGACGGCGTAGCCGAGCAGGCCTTCGCCCTTCGCCGGCCGGTAGCGAAGCCGCGGCGGCGCCGGCAGTGAGCCGCCGACGTCCACGACGCCCGGCGCGACGATGCCGCCGCACAGTTCCTCGAAGAGCCGCGAGGCATAGTCCAGCCCACCGGGCACGAGGTTCGCGTCGAGCCCCTTCTCGAAGCGGTTGCTGGCCTCGCTGCGGATACCGGTATGCAGTTCGGTGCGCAGGATGCTCGGGCCGCTGAAGTTGGCCGCCTCGAGCACCAGGTCGGTCGTGCGCTCGTCCACCTCGGCGTCGACGCTGCCGAACACGCCGGCGATGACCAGCGGCCGCTCCACGTCGGCGATCACGAGCATCTCGCCGTCCAGCGTGCGTTCGACCTCGTCCAAGGTGACGATCTTCTCGCCGTCCCGGGCGCGCCGCGCGATGAGCTTGTCGCCGG
>Ga0209429_10002817_pt1 | contig 10124 bp, 7 predicted proteins | sample BarGraNGADG00212_3_FD_184493 | JGI IMG/M metagenome (GOLD analysis project Ga0209429, IMG submission 184493) | Arctic peat soil microbial communities from Barrow, Alaska - Barrow Graham LP Ref core NGADG0004-212 (SPAdes) (version 2) | ecosystem: Environmental > Terrestrial > Soil > Wetlands >... | reverse complement strand
CACCGATAAAGGCGTCGGTTTCAGGATGCGTCCATTGCCAGGCCTGCCAATCGTCAATCATCCGGTTCAGTTGCCTTTTGATACTTCGGTAATGCTTGCCACTAACGCTTTTCATGGCCTGTTTCCATTCCATTTTCATCGTATCCACGCCTCTTTTCATGTTTTTATCGACATCTTGGCGCTTCAGGGTGAAAATGGTATCGTTGTAAATTTTCAACAACTGTTTGGGAGCCGAGCTTCGGTCGGGAAATGCACTAATGGCACCTGAAGTGATGGTTGCCGTCAGCACGCGCTCGGGATATAAAGCCACAAAATCGGCCAAGGTCATTCCACCCAGCGAAAGTCCGGCCAAATGGGCTTTTTTAATGCCCAGCCCATCCATGAAATTGCAAAGATCATCAGCCTGTAGAAAACCGAATCCGACTTCAGGCATGCCCGATTTCCCGTAACCGCGTAAATCGTAACGGATTACCCGGTACTTTTTGGCCAGTTGATAAAATACATCGTCCCACATCCGGCAATCCACCGTATGGGCATGAAGCAGGATCACAGGCTCTCCTTGACCCAGTTCCTCGTAATACAACTTCGTAGTCGGATGTGTAGGCGAAAGCGAATAAACACCAGAAAGCGCATTTTTTGTTACGGTTGGCACCGTTACAAAGCCAGATTTCGGGGTTGGTTTGCAGGCTGTAAGCAAGACGAGCGGCAATAAAACCAACAGAAAGGATCGAACGAACTTCATTTTACAAAATATAGGTTTCCAATAAAAGCATTTCACTGGAAGTGCTTAAAACGGTGGTATTGAATGCTGCCGGTAATAAAACGGTTTCGCCCTGCCGGATATCCAGGAATTGGTCGTTTCCGTACTGAACCTGCCCCTCACCTTTCATGCAAACGTAGATGATAAAACTGTCAAAGCCGTCGTAGTTTCTGTCCATCTCAATGGTTTCCGACATGGAAACTTGTTGGGGGCCATCTTCAGTGAGTATGGTTTCCAAGCCTGATTCGTCGGCTTTGAGGTGTATGCGATTGGTGGTGAAATACGGACAGGACACCAACGGTGTCAAGTCGTTTTCCAACGGTATGTACTTGGTTTGCAGGTTGTCGTAGAGTTTGTAGTCGATGGCATCCTTGGCCAGCTCGGTATGCAGCTCCCTGCCGTTGCCCTGAGCATCCTTGCGGTTGTAATCGTATAAACGGTAGGTAATGTCGGAACTCTGCTGAATTTCTGCAATGAAAAGCCCAGCTCCAATGGCGTGGACACGGCCTGCCGGAAGGAAAAACACATCTCCGGAAACAGCTTCATGGGTTTGAAGAACGTCTTCGATGGTATTGTCCGCAATGCGTCGGGTATATTCTTCCGCATCAATTTGTTGCGAGAAACCAGAAATCAGCTTGGAACCCGGTTTGGAATCGATCACATACCACATCTCGGTCTTACCGAACGAATTATGTCGTTTACGGGCTAATTCATCATTCGGATGCACCTGGATAGATAAATCGTCCTGAGCATCAATGAATTTCACCAACAAAGGGAATTTCATGCCGAAACGCTTGAAAATCTTTTTTCCAAGTAGCGCTTCGGGAGCAACCTCCATCAGTTCCGTCAGGCTTTTGCCTTTCAAAGATCCGTTCGCAATGACTGAAACCGATCCGGGAACCTGTGACACTTCCCAACTTTCGCCGATTCCGGATTCCTTGACCTCCAGATTTTTAAAACGACATATTTCAGAACCGCCCCAAAGTATTTTCTTCAGGATGGGTTCAAATTTCAAAGGATACAATTCCATAGTCTGTTTAAAAAAGCAGGGACAAAGATAGCTATTTTTAGCCTATGGTTCTTTATTTTTTGTCCAGTTCGTTCAATGCAAAGGAATAGGCCCCCAAAGCAATGGCCTTGCTGGCACCGAGTTTAGAGAAGACCACACCCATACGTTTAACAGGATCGTAATCCACCAGTTTGTCCGTACCAGGTACCTTTATTTTTACGCCTGTACCTTGCAGGAAAGCGGCTTTGTCCGTGGGGTCATCCAGGTTGTAGGCCTTCATTTCCAAACGGGGCTTGGGTGTTCCGTCCATCAGATTAATGGTTCCGTTCAACTCTCCCATCAGAGCAGGCATAAAATACTTTTTGGCAGCAGCAATGCCTCCACCAATCACGACTAGCCCGTCCAGTACGGTCGAAACCAGGGCTATGCCTTCACCGGCAATTTCACCGAATTCGGCAAAGGACTTTTTGGCTGCATCCGAATTACCTTCGGCGGTGCCTTCTGCAATGTCGAAAATATCTTTGGGGGTCAGTGTGCGGTTGTCACCGGACTGCTCCCGATAAACACGCTGGATGGCACGGATGGCAACACCTTCTTCGAGGGCTACGTTGCGGTAATTTTTGTGACGTAGCAGCCAGACTTCACCGGCAGCACCATTGTCACCCAGATACAGTTCGTTGTTGCGGGCAATGCCACAACCGAAACCGGTGCCGAGCGTGAAACCGATTAAATTGGAGTATTGCTTGGAGCTTCCCGCTTTGGTGAGCATGGCGTTGGTTTGAGGCAGTACACCTGCAATGCATTCACCATAAACGAACAGGTCACCGTCATTATTGATGAATACGGGTAATCCGAATTTAGCTTCCAGAAACGGGCCCAAGGCTACACCTCCGTGGAAGGCCGGCATGTTGGGCAATTCCATAATAATGCCGTTTTTATAGTCGGCCGGACCAGGGAAAGCGAAACTGATGGCTACGGCAGGTTCTGGCAGACGGTGCATGATGGTTGAGAAACCGGTTTCGAGCGTTTCCAAACATTTCTCCAGATTATCTGCGTTGGAGGGCAAAATCAGTGATTCAACGACCTCTTCGTTGGCCTGCATGGCCGAAAAGACAAAGTTCGTTCCACCGGCGTCGAGGGTCATTACAACCCGTTTATCGTGCTTATACATTATTTCTTAGCGGTTTTAAGTCCAAAAGCCAGAAAGGTGAGGTAACAGATGCACAAGGTAATAACAATTAATGAACCAGCCTGCGATCCGATTTTTTCGGTAGCAAAACCCATAAGCGGAGGTACAACAGCGCCGCCGAACACACCGGTAATCATCAGTCCTGAAATTTCGTTGGCCTTATCGGGACGAGCGGTGATGGCTTTGCCGTAAATGATGGGGAAAATGCTGGAACAAGCAAAACCGATGACACCGACCATGGATAGAATGGCGATCTTGCCTGGCATGAAGAATAGAATGCCGATAGCCAGCAAAGCAATCAGGATGTGGATTTTAAAGTACTTGACCGGAACCATTTTCGCCAGTAGAATGGAACCGAGAAGTGCACCTGCCGTGCGGCAAAGGAAATAGACGCTGGAACCGATGCCGGCAGCCTGCAAATCCAGACCACAGCGTTCAAGTAGTAATTTCGGGGTCACCGTGTTCATGCCCACATCGGTACCCACTACAAAGACAATGCCGAGGAACAACAGGAAAATGGTTTTGTCCTTGAGCAAGGCGAACGTTTTTCCAACGGTTGCCACTTGGTTGTCGGGTTCTTCGGCGGGAATCCTGGTGACCAAAAGCCAGAGGGAGGACACGACCGTGATGGCGGCATAAATTGGGAAAATATACATCCAGTTGCCCAGTTGTGTGGCCGCAAATGCTGCAATGATCGGGCCGAGGAAGGAGCAAACAGCCTTGACAACCTGACCGACGGTTAGGGAGCTGGTTAGCGCGTCACCCTTGACCACGTTGGTCAACAACGGGTTCAGCGATACCTGTAAAATGGTGTTGCCTATTCCCAGCAAGATGAAAGCGGCAATGTAAGCGGGCAAGGAATTGGCGAAAAAAAGCGGTATGAACATGCCGATGATGGTCACGACGTTACTCACCTGGACCGTTTTCTTGCGACCAATTTTGTTCATGACGATGGCTGTGGGAACCGAAAACAACAGGAACCAGAAGAAAACCATGGATGGAATGAAGCCGGCGACTCGTTCGCTCAGGCCAAACGCGTCTTTCATATACGAGGTCGAAATGCCGACCACGTCGCAGAATCCCATGACGAAAAACCCGAACAGAACGGGCAAAGCTTTGGAAATAGGGGAAGTTTCTTTTTTCATAGTATTTTTACAGACATAATTTAGGGTAATCTATCCTAATATACGTTTCAGAAGATACTTTCACGTACATTTCTAGCGAAAAAAAATCAAAAACGGAGGCCGATGCTGCATGAGGCGGGTGAAACCTGACCGTACCATTCGGGGGTGCGGACAGAAGGAGCAGCAAAACCTCGGCTATTTTCCTGAATATACTGATTATAGGCCTTTTTGGCACGAACGGGCTGTGTCCATATTTGCGTTTCCGTAATAACGGTATTCAGGGCAAAATTAAAAACGCCTTCGCCAAAAGAACGTTTGAAACCAATCCAAGTGATGAGTCCGCTGGCCAGGTTGACGGCACCTGAGAGGGCGTGCACTTGCCAACTTTTTCCGGAAATGGCGATATCTGCCTGCTTCTTCAGGATTTCTTCTCCCTGCGTGAGCAAGCGTTGTTTTTCGGTGTAGGAGAGTTTGGCAAGTGAGTCGGTTCTTATTGGTTTGAAACGGGTGCAAACCGGTGTCATCAGTTGACTGGCAACACCAAGGATGGTCGTGCCCGCTCCCACGATCATATCCTGCCGGGTCGATTTGTCGGTTGTGACAATGGCTACCGCGCCCTGCCCGATGGTCGCCGTCCCATACAGAACGGTCCAAGTTGTCCACCAGTTTTCCGCGTTTCGCTCGTTGGTTCGAAGGGTATTCTGAAGGCGGATGAGTTGTTCGCCAAGTAGCGCATCGGATAGTGAATCCACCGCGTTTTCACTTGCCAAAACAACCGTTGCGAACAGCAGACAGCCAACAGCCAGAAGCAGCCGCTTACTCATCGGAGTTGCTGCCAATCATTTTCGATTCCTTGAGGAACATCGAGATGAAAATGACGAGGAAAAGCAGTCCAAGCATCACCAACAAGGGTATCTGCATTGATCCTGTCTTCGGATCCTTGAAAGCATCCATCCCTAAGATCATGGCGATGCCCGAAATCTGCCCCATCAGCAGTAAAAAGCCGTTGGACGTGCCTTCCGAAACAGGATAGGTGACTTCAGCCCCGTATTGGAATCCGATGGGGCCTGAACTCAACAGGAAAAAGCCAAGAGTGGCGCTTGAAAAAATCAGCATCCAGTAACTCGTTGCAAAGGCAATTCCAGCCAAACCAAGCGTCGCACCGGCGATGGCCACGACAATGTATGGCTTCCGCTTCTTGAAGTGATCGGATAGAACAGGCATGATGAAAGCACCCATGATGCCGGCCATGATCATAATACCGCCCGCTGTTCCGGCCTCCACCGCCGTAAATCCGCGCGGTTCGAGAATGGCTTCAATCCAAGTGGTTACACTGTTAAAAATGCCAAGGCCGATGAAAAAGATGAAGAGCAAAATATTGAAATCCCTGAATTTGAAAATGGTTTTAAGTCCGTCTACGACTAATGCGCGCTCTTCCTGATCGGGCCTGCAGGGAGGTGTCGGCGGGTTCTCACGAACAAAAAAGAGGAAGGTTAGGCCGGCTACGACCGAAAAAATACCATAATAATACAAGGTGGCAGGTATGCCCACTTTCCCGACCAGATACGGTGTCACCACCAAGCCTGCAAAAATCCCGATGTACATGGCAAGAGTACCCAAGCCAGCTGCCGTAGCCCGTTCGTTCATGGGAAACCATCTGGCTGACAGCTTGGTTATCGCGTTCAGCAGAAAGGGCTGTCCTATGGCGATTCCTATTTGGGAGAGCAGAATGGAATTGTAATCTTCGGTGATAAGACCGCGCATGAGTCCGAAAAGGCCGGTCAGCAGGGCTCCGATGCCAATTCCTACCCGAATGCCATATTTGTCGATGATCCAGGACGCCGGTATGGAAAAGACGATGAACACCAGCATGAAACACATGGAAAGAATGCCAATTTGCAGTTCGGAAACGTTCAGCAATTTCGCCACATCGTTGGTGATTGGTGCAAAAGTGATCCACAACAACTGATTGGCAGCCACGATGAGCATGAAAACGCTCAGCACTACCCAACGATACTTATAGACTCTGATTTTGTTTTCCACGGTTTCCTCTATTTGGTTGGAGCAAAAGTCTGCAACTTTTTCGGAAAAACCAAACAAATGTGGAAATTGCTATTCGGCTTTGGCTTTTAAGGTTTCCAAATCCAGGGTTGCTTTTTCCCAGGCTTCCATCTGCTCGTCCAGGTCTTTTTTTGATTTCTGATGCAATTGCACCAAGGCCAGATTGGATGCGCCTTCGGATGTTGCCAGCATGGCTTGTGTCTGAGCCACCTGTTTATCAAGTATTTCAATCTGCTTTTCGCACTCCTCCACCTGCTTTTCGAGGCGTTTGACTTGCCTGTTGAATTCCTTGCGGGCTTCGTACGAAAGTTTATTTTCAGAAGGCGCTTTCGTGCCTGCTTCTGCCTGAACCGCCACCTGCTTTTCAATTTCCTGCAGGCTGTCCATCTTTTTCTTTTCCAGGAAGTACTGAATGCCGCCCAGATGCTCTTTTACTTTTCCACCGCCGAATTCGTAGACCTTTTCCACCAAACCGTCCATGAACTCACGGTCGTGCGAAACTACGATGACCGTGCCGTCGAACTCCTTGATGGCCTTTTTCAGCACATCCTTGGAACGCATGTCCAAGTGGTTGGTCGGTTCATCCAGCACCAGCAAATTCACAGGTTCCAACAACAAACGAATCATGGCCAGACGGCTGCGTTCGCCACCTGAAAGCACCTTGACTTTCTTGTCGGAAGCCTCGCCACCGAACATAAACGCTCCCAAAATGTCGCGAATTTTGGTGCGGACATCACCCACGGCCACCCGGTCGATGGTATCGAACACTGTAAGCGATTCATCCAACAAACTGGCCTGATTTTGAGCAAAGTAACCGATTTTGACATTATGCCCAAGTGTGAGTGTTCCTGTATGATGGATTTCTCCCAGAATGCATTTGACCAACGTGGATTTGCCTTCGCCATTTTTTCCGACGAAAGCCACTTTGTCGCCTCGGTTGATGGTCAGCGTGACGTGTTTGATAACCGTATGGTGTCCGTAGTCCTTGCGCAAATCGTCCATGATGACCGGGAAACTGCCTGAACGCGGTGCCGGTGGAAATTTCAGGCTCAAGGAGGAATTGTCCTCATCGTCCACTTCCAGCCGCTCCACCTTGTCCAACTGCTTGATGCGCGATTGAACCTGAATGGATTTGGTAGCTTTGTAGCGAAAACGCGAGATGAAATCCTCCGTATCGGCAATCATCTTTTGCTGATTCTCGTAGGCCCGCATCTGTTGCTCACGGTGTTCCTTTCGAAGCTCCAGGTATTGGTAATAAGGCACTTTGTAGTCGTAGATTTTGCCCAGCGAAATTTCGATGGTCCTCGTTGTCACGGCATTGATAAAGGCCCTGTCGTGCGAAACCAATATGACAGCATTGGCGTGGTTGGCCAAAAAGTTTTCCAGCCACTGGATGGACTCGATGTCGAGGTGATTAGTCGGCTCATCGAGCAGCAACACATCCGGCCGTTGCAGCAGCAACTTGGCCAGTTCGATACGCATGCGCCAACCTCCGCTGAATTCTTCTGTCTTCCGGTCGAAATCGGTCTTGACAAAACCCAGGCCGAACAGCGTCTTCTCCACGTTGGCCTTGTAATTGTTCACATCCGACATGGCCAGATGCTCGCTTTTATGCGTCAAATCTTCGATAAGCTTGTGGTACGAGTCAGACTCGTAATCCTCGCGTTCAGCCAGTGCCAAATTGATGTTTTCGATTTCGGCCTGCAATTCAAAGATGGCGCTGAAGGCGGTCTCGGCCTCCTCCTGAACGGTCCGGCCGTCGTTATGGATCATGTGCTGAGGCAGATAGCCTATGGTCACATCCTTGGGCACCGTAACAATCCCTCTGGTAGGTGCTTGCTCGCCTGCAAAGATTTTCAGCATGGTCGACTTCCCGGCTCCGTTTTTTCCCACCAGCGCAATGCGGTCCTTTTTATTAACCACAAACGACACGGAATCAAACAGCGTAAACCCGCCGAACTCAACCGTTAAACCATCAACCGAAATCATTGCTGTACCTATTTAGAATGGACTGCAAAGGTACTATCTTTCATTCAGGTTCCAATCTCTCCAAAATAGAAATAGAATCACGTTCAATAAGTGAAAAAGCAAACCACTTTTTACCCAGGTCCTTAAGCGATGCACCCAAATGATACACTGTTTCTTGATCGACGATCAGGAAACGGTCATGAGATAAGTTAAATAGCTTTACCTCAATTGGTTCGTATTGAGCGTTATGCTTTAGAAGATCCTGTTGAAACACGCTTGAAATTTTTCTTGTGTACAAAATGGCTTTTATATTTGCTTCCCTTTTGGCAAGAAGCAACAAAACACTATCGTCAACATAATTATCAACGATTTGTATAGAAATTCGTGCTGAACGAATAATATCAGAGATAAAAGCGTAAGCATCAAAAGTTTGTCCATCAAAAAAAACACCTTGTTTTAATTGTTGATTATCTGATTCTAACGCCTTAAATACTTGTTCAAAATGCTGATCCTGTTCCGTCTGTTTTTGTTCTATTCTATCTATTCGTTGAATCAATCCAGTATATCCCGTCAACAATTTTCTCATTTCTACGAATGCCCTTAAAATTCGCAAACTAACTTCAATGGCTATCTTACTTTTAAGTACCGTCGCTAACATGGCCACTCCTTGTTCAGTAAATACAAATGGATTAGAACCTCCAAAGTGACTTTTAGATGGTATCACAAATTGTGATACCATCAATTGCACCTCATTATCAGTTAGTTCAAACATAAAATCTGAAGGAAAACGACTTAGATTCCGTTTGACAGCTTGTTTTAATGATCGGGTTTCTGTTTGGTACAACTCCGCCAAATCTCGATCTAACATCACTTGGCAACCCCTCAAAGTATGGATCATGGGTATTAACTCTGGGCTCATAATTTATTCTGCAAAACATTAATATAATTAACTTTTTACAAATATATGCTATTTTTTATATTAATATTACAACATGTTCGAATTATTTTACAATATTAATTTAATAACCTTCTTTATCAACTGAATAATCCCGAATTTCGTCATTAAATGGAGTAAACTTGTAAATACAGTCGTCTCCATTTTTAAAAGTCTGAAACTCCAGAATATCTGTATCCATGGTTAACTGACTCAGTACGTTTTCCAGTTCGGGGGTAGATTGGTCGATAACAACAATAGCAGCTACCGGTTTCTCAAAAATCAAACTTTCCAAAAAATCATCGATATTGCGGTATTTTGTATGTGTAATCTGCGCTTCGGCAAACGCCAGCTTTCACAAGAATACTTTATTATACTACGCCTTCAGGCGCATGTGGTTTGGGTGGTGATATGGAGCGTTTTTTTGGAAATGTAGTAATGTAAATGATATCGTTCTACTTCTTCAATTGAAGCGCTTTGTTTTCTGTCGGTTATTTGTCTGTTTACTTTTAATTATTTCTTGAAATACTTTTGTATTAGCAAACGTATTTCATCTTTGTTAATGGGTTTTGACATATAATCGTTGCAGCCCGCTTCAATTGCCTTTTCCCTGTCACCTGACAGTCCATAAGCTGTCTGTGCTATTATGACAACATCCTTGTTGAATTGACGGATTTGCCTTGTTGCTTCATAACCATTTAAATCAGGCATTTGAATATCCATCAGAATTAAATCAAGGTCGGGATTGGTATGGAAAATTTCGATGGCTTCTTTGCCGGTCCTTGCTTTTAAAACTTCTTTGCTAAACTCTTTGACGGTTATTGAAATAAGCATTTCAGATGTTTCATCATCATCGGCGATTAATACTTTCAGGTCTTTAATCTGATTCTTTTCGTTTTGCACCGGAACAATATTTCCAATAACTTTTTTTTCTTCCGGTTCAACATTGTATGGTAACGTGAAATAAAATGTTGAGCCAATACCTTCTTCGCTTTCTACCCAAATTTTGCCGCCAAGTATCTCCACATAGGCTTTTGAAATTGACAAGCCTAATCCTGCTCCCTGTCGAGCCATTTTAT
>Ga0209429_10002814_pt1 | contig 10126 bp, 6 predicted proteins | sample BarGraNGADG00212_3_FD_184493 | JGI IMG/M metagenome (GOLD analysis project Ga0209429, IMG submission 184493) | Arctic peat soil microbial communities from Barrow, Alaska - Barrow Graham LP Ref core NGADG0004-212 (SPAdes) (version 2) | ecosystem: Environmental > Terrestrial > Soil > Wetlands >... | reverse complement strand
TTTCAAATATATGCCGGAATTGGAATGGCGCTTAGGTTATTTCGGAGTTTTAGGTTTCATGCTCTGCATTGCCATATTAATGTTAATCTACTTCAAGAAAAAGAAGTGGCTCTAGCGGCAGTAAATATATTGCATTAGATAAAAAAATATGCTCAATTTGCCAATATATTATTTAAATTAGGAGGCAGTTAGTATGCAGGTTTTTCAAGCAAGCGATATAGTTGAAATTGCTGTCAGGATTGAAGAAAATGGCGTTAACTTTTACCGGTTTGCCGAGCAATTGGCCAAGCAGGAGGAGGCAAAAAAGCTTTTTGCCAGCCTGGCGGAGGATGAAGTAGCTCATAAAAGAACGTTTGAAGGTATTTTTGCCAAAATGGATAAATCAACACCGCCGGAAAGCTACCAGGGCGAATACGCGGCCTATCTGCGCGCATACGTGGACAATAATATAATTTTCACTAAAGAGGTTATGGATAAAGAACTGGCTAAAGTAAAGGATACACTTGCCGCCTTTGATTTTGCCATCAAAAGGGAGTTGGATTCCATTCTTTATTATCATGAGATTAAGAGATTAGTGCCGGCGGCCCAGCATGGCACTATAGAGCAGATCATTGAAGAAGAAAGAAAACATTTTTCTGCCCTCACTGACATGAAAAAACGTTTCTCTTCATAAAGATCAGGGTGGATGAAGCGTAGCGCATCCACAATATATTACATAGGGTGGAACCGCTGCGCTTGTTCAACCCTACGACTGGAACGGCAGACTTAGATAAATTTTTTTAAGTTAAATTTTCCGATCGTATTTTTTCAACTTATAGCGTAGCATACGTTCCGACATGCCCAAAATCTCCGCAGCTTTTGTTTGATTATTTGCAGCTCTCCACATTGCCTGATCAATTAATAGTTTTTCCCTGTCTTCTAACGATTCGCGTAGTGTGCCGGACAATTTCATGCTGGAATTTTCAGGAAGCGATGATGATTTGAATGGTAAATCTTCTGTGGTTATGTCTTGGTCGCGCGCGATTACAACTGCCCGTTCTATAATATTAACAAGTTCGCGCACGTTTCCCGGATAATCGTAGTTTAAAAGCAATTCCCGCGCTTCTGGCTTCAATCCTTTATTTTTAAAATTTTTCTTATTAAATTGTTCTCTGAAATGATCTATTAAGATAGGCAGGTCTTCTTTTCTTTCTCTCAACGGGGGCAGGGCCATTGTAACAACCTTCAGACGGTAAAATAGATCTTCGCGAAAAGTTCCTTTTTTAACCTGCATTTCCAAATCGCGGTTAGTAGCGCTGATGATCCTGACATCAACCTGGATATCAACATTACTGCCAAGCCTTTGAAATTCCCGTTCCTGCAAAAAACGCAAAAGTTTAACCTGTATGGTCGGACTTAATTCTCCTATTTCATCAAGAAAAAGCGTGCCGCCATCGGCTTCTTCAAATCGGCCGATTCGGTGGGAAGACGCTCCGGTAAAAGCGCCCTTTTCATGGCCAAATAATTCACTTTCCAGTAAATTTTCATTCAGGGCACCACAATTGACCACGATAATTGACTTTGGAGAGCGTGGACTCAAGTGGTGGATTAGTCTTGCCAGCATCTCCTTTCCGGTTCCGCTTTCCCCCTGAATCAAAACAGATGCCTGGCTTGCTGCCACCTGGCTGGCCATATCAATCAAATCCTTCATTTGCTGGCTTTTATAAATAAACTTCTCGGCAGTGACCCCCTTTTTGCCCAACTCTTCTTTTAACAGTTCGTTTTCCCGAATCAACTTTCTTCTGTCCACCACTCGGGCGAGAATTAATAATACTTGTTCCAAATCCACAGGTTTAGTTATGTAATCGATTGCCCCAACTTGAATGGCCTCCACCGCCGTTTCAATATTGCCAAAGGCAGTTATAATAACAACGTCTATTCCCGGATTGAAGCGTTTTACTTCTTTAAGAACCTGCATGCCGTCCATGCCGGGCATTTTGTAATCCAAAAGAATTAAATCAAAATGACCATTTTGGACAAATTTGATAGCTGTTTCACCGTTCTTCGCCTCCAATACTGTGTGACCTTTAGAACGCAAAAAATCTCGTAACAGTTCTCTTTGTGATTTTTCGTCGTCAACAACAAGAATGCTTAATTTTCGCATTGGTATTTTATCCTTTATGATGAAGACTTTTCATTAAAACTTTCCAGGGGTAAAACAACTTCAAATGTTGTTCCTTCCCCTTTCCGGCTGATTACCCGGATTTCTCCGCCATGTCCACGGATAATCTCATTGGCCAAAGGTATACCTAGACCTACTCCCTTTTCTTTAGTTGTATATTCGGGATTGAAAATCTTTTCTATTTCTTCTGTGGTCATACCGCAACCATTATCAGAAATTTTCACCACGATATGATTTTTCCCTTCCTTTTCTACAGTAACAAAAATTTTGCCGTCTGTTGTTATGGATTCCATAGCATTTTTTATAAGGTTCAGAAACGCCTGCTGAAGTTTATTTACATCCATTGAAATCAAAGCCGGAACATCCCGCCATGTTGTTTTAATAATAATTCCACGTATTGACGCTTCTTCCCTGATAAGATTGACAATTTTTTGCAATACTTCCGTGATAGAAAATTTACAAAAATCCAACCTACGGCTTTTGGAGAAGTTCAGAAACTCTTCAATTATTCCGTTGAGGCGCTTGATTTCATCCCGGATAACGCCCGAAAGGTTCTGAAATTCAGTGGCCTTACTCTGGTCGGCGGGGACAAAATCCATCTTTAATCTTTGCGTGGCCATACTTATGGCATTTAAGGGATTACGGATTTCATGCGCCACTCCAGCCGCGAGTTGTCCTAAGGAAGAAAGTCTTTCCGCTTTTTCCAGTTGTCGCTCCATATCAACAACACCGGCTAAATGGCGATTTTGATCGTGATACAAAAGCCACATTGACAGAAGCGCGATAATAACCACAAAGATCATAAAGACAAAAATATTCTGGCGGTTTTCGTCAATGATTTTATCCATGGAGCCCCGGTCGAGACCGATTCTAACAATACCGACCACTTTTTTATCCAACTTTAAAGGAGCAGCTATATCCAGAATTTTGTTTTCGCCGGAATCAACTTTTCTACTGGCAATTTTCACATTACCCGCTAAAATACCCTTAAAATTGAAATCATCATTGTTGAAATTTTCGTTTACTTTGCCGACACTGCCGAGAAGTTTTTTCTTATTATTGATAATTTGCATATAAACAATGCCATGGCCTTCTCCAATCTTGTTTATTCCCCTTCCGACAGCGACTTTTAAGCTCCAATAAATTAATCCTTCTTTATCCAGAGTTATGATAACCGTACCACTATTATCTTTACGCCGTAAGGCGATAAAGCCAATGACCTGCTTGGCGCGAATCTTTTCCATTATTTCAAGAGTAGTTAATTTCCGACCGTTTTTTTCCAGTTCACTGGTACTGAGCATGTCTGTTTGCAAAGGACCGCTCTCGTATACCGCATGTCCGGATGCATTTAAAACGGCGAGATACCAAAAATTATTATCAGCCGCAAATTTCTTCAGATAATTATTGTTTATTTTACCTTTTTTCCATTGTTCATCTAATTTACGGCCCATCTCTGTAATTGATTCAACTACCCACCTTTTGGAATTTTTAGATTCTTCTTGCCTGGCAGTTTTCAAATTAGAGCCGGCAGTTTCGGGCATGGCAGTTATGCTTTTTAAATTCTCTTCTGTTAATCTTTGCAGCAGACTGATTGTGCTCAATGCCTGGTCTTCCAAAAATCCCACCAGGTTGGTTTCATTCCTTCGGATATCGAGAAATCCCATTATAAGGATTAAAGTAACCAAAACTGCACTGACAATAGCTACAGCAAGGGGCTGAAGAAAATTACCATTATAATTCGGGGCTGTGTGCCCAATAATTGATCCCTTTTTTCTGAAAAAACGCATTTTTATCCCCAAGGTCTCATTTCACCGGCTATTCTAAACTATTTAAGCGAAAAGTCAACGTCTAATCAAAAAAGCCCGACATTTTTGTCGAATAGCAATAAAGACTGTTTTGTTTAGATAACTGTTTTTATTATCATTTTTTTTATTATAGCAAATATGCCCCGACATTTTTGTCGAATAGTAATAAAGACTGTTTTGTTTAGGTAACTGTTTTTATTATCATTTTTTTATTATAGTGAATATATCCCGACATTTATTGCCACAAATGAAAAAGATTATTTAATGGAACAGTAACCATTTTGTTATTATTTATCAAATATTTCGAATAGTTAAAGTAAATATCTATTTTATGGCACGATAAATGCTCTAAGTAAGATCAAAGAAACAAGGGCGTCGACTAAAAATAACGGGCATTATGATTAGACGACGGCAAAATAACCAAGAAGGCCTTTAGACCTTCTCTCTTCTCTCCTTAGGGGGCTTCCTAACCAAAGCCTCCTTTTTTTATGGCATCAACACCACACATCCAATCACTTAAATTACTTATCACCTGAAGAATCATCCTTCTTTCTTTGCCATATCTCGATTCGCTCTTTAACTATTTTTTCATAACCGGATTCCATTGGCTGATAGAATTTTTGCCCTCTTAGTTTTTCCGGTAAATATTCTTGAGGAGTATAAGCATCGGCATAATTATGAGCATATTTGTAATCCTTGCCGTAATCCAATTCTTTCATTAATTTAGTAGGTGCATTGCGAATATGCAGTGGCACAGACAAATATCCTGTTTTATTAATTATTTCTTTAACCTTACCGTATCCAGTGTAAAGTGAATTGCTTTTGGGCGCAGTTGCTAAATAAACCGCAGCCTGAGCCAGAGCCAGTTCCCCTTCGGGCAGGCCGATAAAATGGAAGGCCTCCTTAGCGGCAATGGCTACAGTCAGCGCTTGCGGGTCGGCATTGCCCACATCTTCCGAAGCAAAGCGCACCATGCGTCGGGCGATGTAGAGAGGGTCTTCACCGGCGGTCAGCATCCTTCCCAACCAATACAGTGTTGCATCGGGATCGCTGCCGCGCATACTTTTATGAAATGCCGATATCAGGTTGTAATGTTCTTCGCCGTCTTTATCATACAAAAGAGCCTTTTTAAGCAATGATTCCTGTACAAATTTATTTGTGATAATGCGCTGATCTGGCGGCAAGGTTTGCGCTAAAGACGCGATGGCTTCCAGATTATTCAAAGCGTTCCTGGCATCACCATCGGCTAAACTAACAATATAGCGAATAGCTTCAGAATCAGCCTGGATGGAAGATTTGCCCACCCCCCTTTTCTCATCCTTTAATGCGCGCTCAACTATAGCGATTAAGTCATCCTCAGAAAACGGCTTTAAAAGCAAAACCCTCGTCCGTGACAAAAGGGGAGCAATAACCTCGAAAGAAGGATTTTCAGTAGTAGCGCCAATTAATGTAATCAATCCGCTTTCAACATGAGGCAGGAAAGCATCCTGCTGGGCTTTATTAAAACGATGAATTTCGTCAACAAAGAGAATTGTCTTTTTCTTTTTACTTTCCCATACATCCCTTGCATCATCGATGACTGCACGAATTTCTTTCACTCCGGCAAGAACTGCTGAAAAGCCGACAAAGTTTGATTTTGTCTCATTGGCTAAAATGCGGGCAAGAGTTGTTTTTCCTGAACCGGGCGGTCCCCATAATATCATGGAAAATAGCTTATCTTCTGCAATAGCACTTCTTAGCAAACAACCCTGCCCTAAAAGATGAGGCTGTCCGATATATTCGGCAAGAGTCTGCGGCCGCATTCTTTCGGCAAGGGGAGCAGAATCTTTCGCATCGCTTTCATTTCCCACACTAAATAAATCTGCTGTCTTCATTTTTTTCTCTTCGCTGTCTCAATTATTTCGATCAGACTCGTCACTTTATTTTTTGGCTGAGTATTGTTGAAGCTCTCCCAGTCTTGAGCTGTCATATTTTTACGCAAAAAACTCTCCACATCAAACACGGCAGACCAGCAACTGACAATTCGGGAACACGGAAACGCACCCGACTCACGCAAACAATAAAAAAAGGTGATCTCGTCACCCAACCGCGGGCAGCGCATCAATTTCATACCACTTTGCTTTCAAAGGATAACGAGGCGGCAAGGAGGAGGCTCCGCAGGCGTATTACTAATACGTTGAGGAAGCCGACGACGCAGCCAACAAAGTTAGCCAAAGAAAGCGAAGCGGTATTATCGTTAATTTCTCTGGTCATGGAAATTAGCTTGGCTAAAAAAAGAAAAGCCGTCAAGGATTTTGTTTCCCTGACGGCTTTCTTTATAAATCAAAGATATTATCGATCCGTTTTAAAAATATTAACAACGGAAAGAATTTTTACAAAATTATCATGGTTTGGGGAAATCCTTGATTGACCTCAGCGCTCTGGCAATCTCTTCGTCTGGCAATTCGTACGCCTGTAATTTACCGGACAAATAGGCGTCATAAGCGGACAGATCCACCAAGCCATGGCCGCTCCAATTAAATAGAATAATTTTTTCCTTCCCTTCTTCCCTGGCGCGCATTGCTTCATCAACTACGGCGGCCAAAACGTGATTGGTCTCCGGTGCGGGTATAAAGCCTTCCGTCCGTGCCCATTTGACACCGGCATCAAAGGTTTTTAATTGATCATAAGCTCTTGCTTCAATGAATTTTTCCCGGACCAGATGACTGACTATCGGCGCCATACCGTGGTAACGCAAACCTCCGGCATGAATAGGTGCCGGAATGTAATCGTGACCTAAAGTATACATAGGAAGCAGCGGAGTGGTTTTGGCCAGATCTCCGAAGTCATAAGCAAACGGGCCTTTGGTCATACTGGGGCAGGACGATGGTTCCGCTCCGACTAACTTTACTTTTTTGCCATGAATTTTATCACAGACATAAGGAAGAGCAATACCTGCAAAGTTACTGCCGCCGCCGCAGCAGCCCATAACTACATCTGGATAGACGCCGATTTTCTTCATTTGCTTTTGAGCTTCCAGACCGATGATCGTCTGATAAAGCAAAACGTGATTTAAGACACTACCTAAAGCGTATCGCGAACCTTTAGTCGTTACGGCTTCTTCAATGGCTTCGCTGATCGCAATTCCGAGGCTGCCCGGTGAATCCGGATGCTCAGCCAGAACATTTCTTCCCGCTTGCGTCAGGTTGCTGGGGCTGGGAATACATTCGGCTCCCCAGGTATTCATCATCATGCGCCGGTAAGGCTTTTGCTCATAACTGATCTTGACCATGTAAACGCGGCATCCCAAACCGAACATTTGGGTGGCCATGGACAGTGCGCTGCCCCATTGTCCGGCGCCGGTTTCGGTGACAATTCGTTTAGTGCCGGCCACTTTATTATAATAGGCCATAGGGATGGCGGCATTAGGCTTGTGGGAACCTGCCGGACTGACACCTTCATTTTTGTAATAAATTTTGACCGGACAATTAAGTAGTTTTTCAAAATTGTAAGCACGATAAAGAGGAGACGGACGCCACAGTAAATACTTTTGCAGGACTTCATCGGGGATGTCAATCCAACGCCGAGCCGATGCTTCCTGTTCAATGATGTTCATGGGAAAGATTGCCGCGAGATCATCAGGCGTTACCGGCTGGCCTGTTCCCGGATGCAGCGGAGGTTTCATCGGCGTGGGCAAATCCGCCACAATATTATACCATTGCTTTGGTATTTCATGATCCTCTAAAAGTACTTTAACTTGTTCCATGTTAATTCTCCTTTATTAAGATTTATAATGAATTTGAAAGATTATACTTACCGCTTTTACGATAAAATAAATGCCTTTATATTTTAAAATAGATAATATGACTTTTTGCGAAAAAAAAGCCATGGGGCTTTCTATTCCCATGGCATTTGAATTCTTTTACTTAAGTCATGGGAAGAAGCTTCCCTGCCCAAGCTCATTATTTTAAGGAGCCTAAAGGCAGACATCTAAAATCTGCCACCACCAGTTTTTACTAGCAAAAATTACTAACATCTACGCAACCTGTCTGTTTCTGTTTAATTTAAAAAAGGCGTAGCACAGCAAATTAATGATTGTCAAGATAATTTTTCTGTACGGAATACAGGAAGTATGATTTGCAGTCCATCTTTACACCTGCTGTCAAGATAACTTCGTCCTACAGCAAATAACGCAATCAAATTTTGTCTATATCATCTATAGTGCATTTCTTCAGGGCGCCGGAATCTAGCAATGACCACATTTTTTCTCGGACTACTTCCATCATCAGATCATTGCGGACAATGACCATTCCTTCTTGGGCCAACTCATTTAATATTACTCTGATCTCTGCCGGTTCCTTTTTAGTAATCAAAGTGAGTCGTGGCAACTGCTCTTCAATATTTGCTCCGTGATGATCCATAAAATGAATGACAATAGCCATTCGCGTCCAAAGGTTGGTTAACTCCTCGAGCGCCATATTGGAGTTTTTTAACCTGCGGGAAAATTCTTTGAGCATGTGCATGGCAATCTCCTGACTTTCCCTCAGCATATCGCCAAAAGTATTGCCATCAATAACTGCCAGATGGCTATCCTCGATCACGAGCGCTGTTGCCGATCGTGAGATATCAATAAGCGCGGCCATTTCACCAAAATACTGTCCTGGTCCCATTTCGGCTAATACTTTTTTTACATGACAGTCAACTTTTTCCAGACAAACACGTCCGGAGAGCACATAAAACATTTCATGTCCGCTGTCACCTTCATTAAAAACAATGCTGCCTTTTTCATAGGTCTGGCCGAATTTTTTAAAGAGCCGTTCTTCAACTCTCATACTTTTTTGAAGTGGTTTGAGCATCGCTCTTTCCAGCAAAAGAATATCGCGGCGCTGATATGAGGACATAATTTCGGCGCAAAACAGGAAAATTAAGGCTACATAAAATACCCAGATAACCAAAATGACCACTGCTTCCAAAGAGCCGAAAATTACATCATAACGTGTGTAATTTGATATGTACCAGGTAAAAAATTGCTTGGCGATTTCCATCAGCAACGCGAAGATTGCGCCGCCTACCAAAGCTACCGCAGGTTTGATTTTGGCTGTAGGAATTACCCGGTAAACAATGCTGAAGAAAATTACTGTAATTACGTAAGGCAGGAGATAACGCAAGAGATCTCCCGACATGGTTGAAAGATATAAGCCCACTCCACTTGATAATTCAATCGGTTGCCTTACAATCATCGCGGTCAAATAGCTGATTGCGACACTGACACCGCCCACAATCCATCCCATCGGTATCATGGCTATCGCCAATAATTTGGAAACAATAAAATTGCGCTTCTTCTGCGAATGAAAAGTAATGTTGAGCGCGCCTTCCATAGAATTAAAAATTTGGGCGGAAAGCCATATCAGACCAATTACCCCCAACCAGCCCAGCAGATGCCTTTTCTTTTCAATTTGACCTAACTGAACCAATATTTTTTCGGAAAAGTAAGGATGAAAACCTCTGACGGCATCAACTATGTCGGTTTGAATGTGCGGATAAGAGCTAAAAATATATCCGGCCGCGATTATTGTCAGCACAAAAAGCGGGATCGCCGAGAGAACGGCATAGAGGGCGATGGCTGCCGCTTGATTGCCATCGCCATTGGCGCTGTAATTTTTGAAGGCGTCAGCCAATATGTCCCAGCCACCGGCTGCCTTCATTTTTAATGATTCGGAGCGCGTTTTATTGCCGCTTGATAAATTTAGCGTTGATAAAACCATAAAGTTGTCTCGATGTTTTGTCGCTGTATTATATGCAATTGATCTTACAACTTAATTAACAGCAGGTCAATTTGTAAAATGTTGTTGCAAACATTGGAAACCTGGGCTAATTTAGGGTATGCGATCATTTCGTCTTATCTATTTACTATTTCTTTCCATAATATTTGTCACGGCTTGTGATAAGGCTCCTTCTGGAGATAAACCTCGGGAGCGAGACTTCGGGCAACCAGCTTATGGAGATATCATGGTTAGAGGTGATATCGGCGATGCCAGCAATTTGATTCCGCTACTTGCCTCCGATTCGCCTTCACACAATATTGCCGGTTTGGTTTACAACGGCTTGGTAAAATACGACAAGGACATGAAAATCATTGGTGACCTTGCCGAATCATGGGATATTTCCGCAGGCGGGCTGG
>Ga0209429_10002813_pt1 | contig 10126 bp, 8 predicted proteins | sample BarGraNGADG00212_3_FD_184493 | JGI IMG/M metagenome (GOLD analysis project Ga0209429, IMG submission 184493) | Arctic peat soil microbial communities from Barrow, Alaska - Barrow Graham LP Ref core NGADG0004-212 (SPAdes) (version 2) | ecosystem: Environmental > Terrestrial > Soil > Wetlands >... | reverse complement strand
TTTTCCGGTCTCTGGATAATGTCATGGATGAAAAAGATGATTATAACAAAGAAATGGAATTGGAGATAGGCAAACCGGGCCCAGAAGATATCCGCAATAATGGTACTGCGGCTGCAACCAGAGGTGAGGTAGATGAGCGATTAAAAGAGCAGGATGAGCAATTTAAACCAAAAAAACCAGCAGACGGGAAAGGTTTCTGGAAAACATGGAAGATAGCCGTTTGGTCTATTTTTGTTATTTTAATCATTCCCACAATAATCTATTTTTTTATTTTTCCACAATATGGGGATCGCTTTGTCAGAATAGCGAACCAGTATTTTGGTACACCGGAACCAGAGCGGAAGGATGTGGTCACAGGACAGGTTAAACTGCAAGATATCCGGCAAAGAATATTGAATAATTACATTATAGGTCCGATCCGCGTTGTGGAAGGTACAGCCGTGAATCAGGCTGATTATCCCCTCTCCCGCATAGTAATTAAAGGCGAGATTGTTGATGCCTATGCCTTGGTTTTAAGTGAACGTGCCAGCTTTGCCGGGAACATCCTGACGGATGAGGAGCTAACGACTCTAACGGAGGAAGAGATTTTAAGGATACTTGCGCAGCTGTCCGGACGCGATAATTCCAACGACAAGATTTTACCCAACGGGCATATACCCTTCATGATTGTGTTTGCTCACGAACCGCCCGGTGTTAGTAAGATAACTGTGATGACAATAGGCGCCGAACGCCTTCTCTAATGGCAATCATTATTAATCTTTTTCATGGTTTAATTCGCCGCCCCTCGCTGTGTGATTGTCATTCCCGCGCAGGCGGGAATCCAGGAATCCCTAGCTCCTGTCCGCACGGAAGTTACATTTAGATACCCCGCTGCTTGTAGCGGGTAATTCATTTTTTAGTGAAAGGGACAATAAATTGAGATACGAAGGAAATATATTCCGGCCGTTTAGTGAAGCCAACAGCTACCTTCTTCAATGCACTATTGGCTGTTCCCATAATCAGTGTACTTTCTGCGGCATGTATAAAGACAAAAAGTATCGGGTGCGGCAACTTTCTGAAATTATGGAAGATATCGCAATGGCCAGGGATCACTATGGCGATCTGGAAAAAGTATTTCTTTGCGATGGTGATGCCATTGCCCTGGAAACAGATATGCTTCTGGCAATTGTTAAAAAGCTTTATCAAACGTTTCCATCCTTGCGCCATGTGGGAAGTTATGTCGGACCTCAGAGCACCTTGTCCAAATCCATGGAAGAACTTAAAGAGCTCCGAGCTGCCGGTCTGACCAAGGCATATATAGGCGTGGAAACGGGAGATGACGACCTCCTGAAAAAGGTGAAAAAAGGTGTTGGTTATGACCAGATGCTGGAGGCCGGACGGAATCTGGTCGCGGCGGATATTAATCTCTCCGTCATGGTACTCTTGGGGTTGGCGGGAAAGGGCGAGGCTTCCCGGCGGCACGCTCTGGCTACGGCAAAAATCTGCAATGAAATGAAGCCGCAATACCTGGCGGCGCTCACTGTCACGCCTGTGCCGGGAACTGTTTTGTACAAGCAGGTGCAGGAAGGTAGTTTTGAATTATTAGATCCCTTTGAAACCCTCGAAGAAATGAAGCAAATATTTGAGAACATTACTGCCGATAACCTGAAATTTGTCGGCACTCACGCCTCAAATTATATGTCCATTACAGGCACCCTCCAGCGCGACAAAGAAAAGATGATCAAAATGGTCGATGACGTTCTGAAAAGCAGGGACGAGCGCATGCTCCGCCCGGATCATCTGCGGGGGTTGTAAAGAACTCAGGAGCGTAGGAACTCCAATTTCTTTGGGATGAATTAATTATTTAAACACTAATGCTGTAGGACAAAGTCATTTTGACAACAGGTGTAAAGATGGATTGTAATAATACTTCCTGAAATCCGCAAAATCCAACCTCAACAAAAATACAAGACTTCAATCCGTAATAAACACTATTCATGCCCGACGACAAACATCGACACCACAACTCACATTTTGCGGTCTATATTTCATTGACATACAAGACCGACAGTTTTATAGTTCAACCATGAATAACAAAGTTCCTATCGGATATCAAAATAAAATATTTTGAGAGGAGAAGGTTATGATTATTGATTGCCATTATCATTTGGAAGAAAGAGTGTTTACTATTGATGAACTTTTACGTGAAATGGACAAGTGTGGCATTCAGAAAACAGCGCTCATGGGAAGCATGATTGAACCATTTTCTGAACCTCCCGCCTTCCTTATTAGAATACTGCAGTTCCTCATTGAAAACTCTACGCTAAGATGGTTGGCAAGGCTCCTGGTATCTAATTTTACCTCTGATGGTGATGTCAAGATCCTTGGAAAACCCTATCATATAGAGAAAGACCCTGATAATAAGGCTGTGTTCAATGCAGTGAAGAGACATCCTGACCGCTTCCTTGGATGGATATTTGTGAACCCAAAAGGAAAGAAGGATCAGATATCTGAATTTGAAAAATATAAAGACATGCCAGGATTTATTGGCATCAAAGCGCACCCGTTCTGGCACCACTTCAAACCCATAGAGCTTGCCCCTGTTGCAGAAAAACTCGCACAGACAGGAAAACCGCTCCTCCTTCATTTGGGATTTGACGAAGAAGGTGATTTCGAGGCCTTGCTAAGGAAGGTTCCTGATCTAAAGCTCATTCTCGCACATGCCGGCTTCCCTGGATATTCTGATACCTGGAGGAATATTAAAAATAGAAAGAACATATATCTGGATATTTCCCAAACAACCTACACAAGCGAAAATGCAACCATTGGCGTTATGGAGTACCTTGGAGTTGATCGCCTCCTGTTTGGAACCGATGGACCTTATGGTTTCCATGGGAAGCACGGATATGACTATGGCTTCATCAAGCGTAGAATCGAGAGACTATTCCCAGATACTCTGGTACAGGCGAGGTTGCTTGGGGGAAATTTTGCAGAGCTAACAGGGGTAAAATAGGGAGTGTAAATCTAACTTCCTGAACTCCACAAGCATCCATCCTCGATGAAAATACTGTACTTCATCCCATAATAAATGATGTTATTTTACAGAATCATGTTATGGTCAAACCGTTACATGAGGGGCTGGGTCCAACGGATACATGGTTGAAATTCTGTGGTACCGTCGGGAAACAAGGAAGTAAAGGGAGAAAACAAATATCACTCTGTACACGGAAGAAACCGGTATACTCGACTCAGGCAATTTCACCACTCAGCGTTTTGGGCCTTTATGTTTCCTATCCACATACACCCTTAATGCATGTGGCAGATAAACAGGTCACGATCAATGGATGCAAGCGACTACCAGACAATCCGGCAACTGTTTGACGACTACCTGCGGATGTATGCATCCCGCGATGATCGGCTCACCACGTATTTCAGCGAGGACTTTTCCGGCTTTACCGGAGGTGGGGATTTTCTGGTCAAAGACCGGGAAGAGTGGGTCGCGATTACCCGCCAGGACTTCGCCCAGGTCAAAGATCCGCTCCGTATCGAACTCAAGGACTTGGCCATCCAGTCATTGGCTGATACGATCGCCGTCACGACCGGCTTCTTTACCATCCACCTGCCGATCAAAGACCACGTCCTGTCACGAGAGACGGCCCGCTTGGTACTGATTTTCCGCAAGGAATCCGCAGGCTGGAAAATCGCACACAGCAGTATTTCCATTCCCTACTACCTGGTTCGTGAGGGTGAAGTCTATCCGCTGAAGGAACTTACGGACCGCAATCAGATACTGGAAGAGCTGGTCGCCGAACGGACGATTCAACTTGCCGAGGCAAACGATAATCTGCAACGGACAAATGAAGAACTGGCGAGAGAGATTGCAGAGCACAAGCAGGATGGGGTTGCTCTACAGCAAAGCAATCAAAAAATTGAAGCCATTACATCCGTCTTGCCTGATGGAATAGGAATATTATCTTTAGAGGGGAAAATACAATTTATATCCGATAAATTAGTGGAAATGCATGGTTATTCTACCGAGCAAACAGATGAAAATTTGGGAAGATCAGTTTTGGATTTTATTGATCCTTCAAATCATAAATTGTTGATTGACAATATTCGCAAAGTGCTGGCGGGTGAAAGTGATGATAAGCTTACAGAATATCTGGCTGTAAAAAAAGATAACAGCCGGTTTGATATCGATGTGAATTCTACCGTTTTGCGTGATTCGAATGGCAATCCTACAAGCATTCTGTATGTCGAACGCGATATTACCGAACGTAAGCGGGCTGAGGAGGTACTGCGGGAAAGCGAAAAAGGATACCGTGAACTCAGTATTAAATTACAGGATGCCTATCTCTGGATGAGTCAGAAAAAAGACAAAATTGAGACACGGAAATATAGTGAAAGCATCATCTTCCTGACCGCAGAGGATGGACAGATTTGCGGTTTTACGGAGAAAGCACTTGGAATAACAAAGAAAAGTCGTTCTGACCTTCAGGGCTGCAATATTCAGGACATCCTCGTTTTCCAGGAGGGTCAGACATTTATGGATCTCATCCACAAAGCAAGGCAAAAAATGTCGCACCTCACCACCCTCAAGTTCAAGAACCAGCTGGAAGACGGACCAGTTTATGAGGCCAAACTGACACGTATTTTTGTGGAGAGTAAAGGATTATTCTACATTGTCCTGTACTAGCGCTACTTCCAAATTCCGGGGATACCTGACTCAACTATTGTTGAATAAATGGTACATCGCTCAATATTGGAAGCACACTGATTACAACTGGCAATATTCACAGCTTTTCTCGCCTCCGTTTTGAGTAGTTGTAGATGAACTCGTTAAAAGTGATGAGACTTAATTTGACTGTATTTGTAAAGTCAAATAATGTTCAGGACAAATTAACTCAATATCGCAGCTCAAACGAATTTCTTTTGGGCAACAGTCCGTTAAACATCAATATATTTCTCGATGATTTTTCTGCTTATTGCTCCCTCGCGCAGGATAACTGGAGGAGTGCAGGTCACGTCGATGATGGTGGAACCTTTAGTGCCCGGAGTATTACCCAGATCAATGATGGCGTCAATTTTGTCGCCGATTTGTTCAGCAACTTCGGAAGCTCGTGTGCATTCAGGTGCGCCGGATAGATTAGCGCTCGTCGCGGTAAGTGGTCTTTTCAGCTTTTGAACGATTCCCTGCGCGCCGGGATGGCTGGATACACGTAAACCGATTTTGCCGCTTCCCGCTGTCAGCAACGGTGATATTTTATCCGCGGCTGAAAAAATTATCGTCAGCGCGCCCGGCCAGAATGCGGTCATCAGCTTTTTTGCTGTTTCAGGCACATCCTGAACAAGAGGGTAAATATCATCAGCTTGACCAATAATCAGTGAAATCGGATTTTTGAAATTCCTGCCTTTGACGGCAAAAATCTTTTCAATTGCCTTTTCGTTTGTAGCGTCGGCGCCCAGGCCGTAAAAAGTTTCCGTCGGATAAGCGATAACGCCGCCGCCGGCCAGAATTTCCGCCGCTCTGGTCAGGATTGTTTCTTCAGAGTTTTTGTCACTGACTTTCAGGATTTCCGGCATGCGAGGTTTTCCTGCTTTTTTTCCACATCCCTGGACATTTTCTTCCTATAGGAGGAAAGTTTAGCGCCGATTTCTTTGTCTTCGAGGGCAAGGATGCGCACGGCAAATAAAGCGGCGTTCTTGGCTCCTGATTTGCCAATGGCCATGGCCGCTACGGGTACGCCGCCGGGCATTTGCACGGTGGAGAGCAGGGCATCAAGACCATGCAGGGAAGTGGCATCAATCGGGACGCCGATTACCGGCAGAAGAGTTTGCGAGGCGATTACTCCGGCAAGATGCGCGGCTGCTCCCGCTCCGACGATAATCACCTTAATGCCTCGTTGTGCCACGGAAAGGGCAAACTTTGTTGTCCGCAGTGGTGTGCGATGCGCTGAAGTTAAAATCAGCTCATAGCCAATGTCGAACTCTTCCAGTACTTTGGTTGTCTCGGTCATGATGGGCAAATCCGAATCACTGCCCATTACTACACTTACTAACACATTTTTTGGGGCGCTCTTTGCTTTCATGCAAGCTCCTTTTAGTGTTTGAAATGTCTCATGCCGGTAAAGATCATGGCGATGCCGTGTTCGTCTGCCGCCTGGATGGCTTCTTCATCACGCACGGAACCGCCCGGCTGAATGATTGCTGTAATTCCCGCCTCCGCGGCCATATCGATACCATCGCGGAAGGGGAAGAATGCATCCGATCCAAGCACGCAGCCTTTAGTAGGAAGTACTGCTTTCATCTTCGCGATTTTCACGGAATCCACCCGGCTGGTTTGACCGGCGCCAACACCGACCAGCTGATCTTTGGTGGCATAAACGATGGCGTTGGACTTAACATATTTGACCACGTGCCAGGCAAAATCAAGCGCCTGGTATTCTTCTTCAGTCGGTTTTCTTTTGGTGACAACTTTTGTCTGACGAATATCAAAGGGCGCATTATCGCGGTCCTGAATGAGCAATCCTCCGGCCACACGGCGGAAATCGTAACCGGAAACATACTTGCCTGACGCCGTGGATATTTCCAGCAGGCGAACGTTTTTCTTCGCGCTTAAGATATCGATGGCTGCGGTATCGAAGGCCGGCGCCATAATAACTTCCAGAAATATTTTGGCTAGTTCTTCGGCTGTAGCTTTATCCACAGGACGGTTGAAGGCGACGATACCACCGAAAGCGGAGATCGGGTCGGTAGCCAGGGCTTTTTTGTAGGCTTCCACAAGGCCGCTTGCGCTTGTTGCCGCGCCGCAGGGATTGGCATGTTTGATAATAACGACAGCAGGAAGAGAAAAATCAGATACCGCCAGCCATGCGGCGTCGCTGTCCATGATGTTGTTGTAAGAGAGTTCTTTGCCCTGGAGTTGTCTGGCGTTGGAGATGGCCGAAAGTGTTTGGTCGTTTTCCCGGTAAAAAGCCGCCCTCTGATGCGGGTTTTCTCCGTAACGCAGACTCTGGGCCAGAGAATACTGAGCCGTAAAGGTATCGGGGAATTCCTTTTTAGTTCCCTCTGGTGTTATTGTGCCTAAATAGTTGGAGATGGCGCCGTCGTAACGGGCGGTTGTTTGGAATACTTTTACGGCCAGTCGGAAGTTGGTGGCCTCAGATACATTGCCACCTGTATTTTTCATTTCTTCCAGAATTGGATTGTAATCTGCCGGGTCGGTGATAACAGTGACGAAATGATGATTTTTGGCTGCCGCGCGCAGCATTGTGGGGCCGCCGATATCAATATTTTCAATAGCGTGTTCCAGCGTGCAGCCTTCCTTGGCCACAGTATCTTCAAAGCGGTAAAGATTGATCACCACCATATCGATGGGGTCAATGCCATGTTCCTTCATCGCCTTGACGTGTTCCGGGTTATTGCGTAGCGCGAGCAAACCGCCGTGAATCTTCGGATGCAGAGTTTTCAATCGTCCATCCATCATTTCCGGAAAACCAGTATATTCGGAGACGTCTTTAACTTTGATGCCGCTTTTTCGAAGTTGTGTCGCCGTTCCGCCGGTCGAGAGTATTTCCACGCCGAATGAAGATAATTTTTGAACAAATTCCACAATTCCTGTTTTATCAGTTACGCTGATCAGTACCCTTTTAATCTGGTTCATAAAAAAATCCCCTCTAAAGCAGTCTTTGAAATAAAATTGAGATTGTCCAATTAGCGCATTGAAACTTTAATTGCAAGACTGTTTTTATCTTGACATATTAATCCGTAATCTCTACAGTTTCATTAATACCAATTCGCTTTCTTCGGCTAATTTTGTTGGCTGCGTCGTCGGCTTCCTCAACGTATGTAAAATACGCCTCGTCGCCTCCTCCTTGCCGCCTCGTTATCCTTTGAAATCGAAATGGTATCCACAGAAATAAGGAGATTAAAATGAAAAACGATTTAAAGGCAGTTATTGAAACCAATAAAGGAACAATCAATTTGCGGCTTTTTGCCGAGCAGGCACCGATCACCGTCGGGAATTTTGTGAACTTGGCCCGGCGCGGTTATTATAATAATTTAAAATTTCATCGGGTTATTCCCGATTTTATGATTCAGGGCGGCTGCCCCGCGGGTGACGGACGAGGCGGGCCGGGTTATAAATTTCAGGATGAATTTGTCAAGGAGTTGCGCCATGATAAACCGGGTATTCTTTCCATGGCTAATGCCGGCCCCCAGACCAACGGCAGCCAGTTTTTTATCACCCATGCAGCCACGCCATGGCTGGACGGCAAACATACTGTTTTTGGCGAAGTGATGAGCGAAGCTGACCAGAATATTGTCAATCAGATTGCTCAGGGAGATAAAATATCTTCCATCCTGATTGAAGGTGAAATTGAAGAACTTATGACCAGTATCAGTTCCATGATCGAAAAATGGAATACAGTTTTAGATAAAAATTTTCCCAAGTTACCGAAGGTGCCCAAATAATCAATGGCGACTTAATACCTGAGGCAGGTGCTGTGAGAAATACTGTTATATTGCTTAAAATGTTGAAATAGTTTATATTGCAACCATGAGTCCAACAATTTTCAGAGAAAAAGGATATCGGTTTTATTCGTGAAACTCCAATTCCAAAAGCGCAGCGTATTGGAATTGGTCAGTTGAACAATCCCGCAAAGCGGAGGGTATTATACCCGTGGTTTCCTGTCCAATGAAGAAAATCGAATCCATATACATGTTACATGTGATAAGGGCGAAGCAAATTTTGGCTGGAGCCCATTGTTTCTTTAGCTGCTTATTATGGACTTAATCCAAAGAGGTTGGCAGAAGTTCAAAAAATTGTTGAGGAGCACGAAAATGAAATCATTAAAGCGTGGCAAAAACATTTTAGTCAACGTTGAAAATATTACGCCTTTCGGTATCTGGATCTTTGTGAAAGATAATGAATACTTTCTAAGCCATAGAGACTATCCCTATTTTAAAGACCAAACACTGAAATCTATCCAAAACGTAGAATTGGTTCACGACCACCATTTGTACTGGCCGGATTTGGATATCGATTTGGAAATTGACAATTTCGAAAACCCGGAGAAATATCCCTTGAAAACAAAAGTATTTAAATCTTCTCGTTCGAATAATCAGGTCGAAAGAGTTATGAACGCAAGGTAAATCCGATTATTATTTTCTGATCTTCTTCATGTGATCAATACGTTTTTGAATCAGGGCATCTGTGCCGATGTCGGTACGATAGGCAACGGGGCCACTAACTGCTTTCACGCCTTTCTCGGCAATTTTGCGGGCGTCTTCCAAAGTATCGGCAATGCCCACGATGCCGATGGCACGTGACGAACTCAAATACAGACCATCTTCTTTCTGATCAACGGATGAATAATAAAGCCGGGCTTTGCCCACATCGCCCACTTCAATCTTCGCGCCTGAAGATGACGCATCGGGATGATTGGCGGGAAGGCCGTAACCTTTGGGCACAACGTATTTGCACACTGTCGCTTTGGGTTCAAATTCAATCTTTAATTTATCCAGTGTTCCGGCTGCTATGTGGCGGCAGATTTCTATAAAATCAGTTTTTAAAAGCGGCAGAATATTCATGGCTTCGGGATCGCCGAAACGCGCGTTGTATTCCAGCAGTTTAACCCCGTCTTTGGTGGCGATAAAACCGCCATACATGATGCCTTTGTAGGGGCTGCCGGTTTCCTTAAGCAATGCCGCCGCGACCTTACGGGTGATCTCCATTCCGTCCTGCAAATCCTGCGGCTTTAGAAAAGGCAGAGAATGATTCGACAGTGAATATGAACCCATGCCGCCGGTATTGGGGCCTTTGTCACCCTCAAATCTTCTTTTGTGATCCTGTACCAGCGGAGTTGCCACTACTGTTTTGCCGTCACAGAGACACTGTAATGAAAATTCTTCGCCGTCGAATTTTTCCTCGACGATGAGCGATTGACTCTCCATCAATATTTGCTGACATAATTTCAGGGCTTCTTCTTTCGTCGTGAAATGATCGCCTTGAACCAGCACGCCTTTGCCGCCGGTCAGGCCATCCGGTTTGAGAACAATGCCGTCCAGTTTATTTAAAAAAGTTTCTACTCCATCAATCGTTTTAAATACTTTGAACTGCGGATTACCGGGAATATTATATTTATTT